>Ga0157370_10007905_pt1 | contig 11520 bp, 12 predicted proteins | sample C35metaG_FD_113463 | JGI IMG/M metagenome (GOLD analysis project Ga0157370, IMG submission 113463) | Corn rhizosphere microbial communities from Kellogg Biological Station, Michigan, USA - C3-5 metaG | ecosystem: Host-associated > Plants > Roots > Rhizosphere > Soil | place: USA: Michigan... | reverse complement strand
TAAAAGGAATCCAAATCAACAATTCAGGAAAAGTATAGTATGTGCCCAGCATTAATATTATTTTGTAAACAATTGAATAATAAATAAAATCAATAATCCGATAACCATCAATAACAGGTAAGAACCCACCTGGCCGCTTTGTAATAATCTCAATTGGCGGCTTCCATAATTTACGCTTCTATCTACCCCATTTACAACTCCATCAATTCCTTTTTTATCAAAAATATTATTTAAAAAAGCTCCGAAAGCCCTATAAGATTTTACAAACATCGTTTGATAGAGTTCATCCACATAGAATTTATTTTGTATCAATCTTGCCAATCCATTTTCTGAACCTTCTGCCGCAGGTACATAATTTTTATATTTGTTGTATCCCCAAATAGAAACAATAATCATTAAAACAGACGATACAACTATTAATATCAAATCAGTTTGCTGCGACACATGATGTACTCCCATAAACTGAGCGGAATGAGCAAAAACAGGAGATAAGAAATCATCAAATTTATTTGCATTTTTTACAAAAGCTTCAGGAATTCCAATAAAACCGGCAATTGCCGAAAGTATGGCGAGTATAATTAATGGAACCGTCATCGTAGGTGGACTTTCATGCAAATGATGTTCCTGCTCTGTTGTTCCCCTGAATTTTCCTTTGAAAGTCATTGCCAAAGCACGGAACATATAAAAAGCAGTTAGCAAGGCGCCACCTACTCCCAGTATATACAACAAAGGGCTTTGAGCAAAAGTGACCGACAAGATTTCATCTTTTGAAAAGAAACCCGAGAATGGAGGAATACCAGCAATAGCAAGGGTTGCAATAAAAAAAGTAACGTAAGTAAGTTTCATTTTTTTACCCAAACCGCCCATTTTTGTCATATCCTGTTCGCCGCCCATTGCATGAATAACAGAACCGGCCGCAAGGAATAAAAGCGCTTTAAAAAACGCGTGAGTCATCACATGAAAAACTGCCGCAGAATAAGCGCCCACACCCAAACCCAGAAACATATATCCCAATTGGCTTACCGTAGAATATGCCAATACTTTTTTGATATCATTTTGCCTTACGGCAATGATTGCAGCAAAAATAGCGGTTGCAAGTCCGATACCAGCAACAACAGCCAAAGAAACGGGAGCCAGAGAATATAAAATATTGCTGCGTGCTATCATGTAAATGCCTGCCGTAACCATTGTAGCAGCATGAATCAAAGCAGAAACAGGAGTCGGGCCCGCCATCGCATCCGGAAGCCATGTGTATAAAGGAATCTGTGCGCTTTTGCCGATAGCACCCACAAATAATAACAAAGTGATTCCTACAATTACCGGCGAATTGATTACAGTAAGGGAAGAAATAATGCCATTTTCCGAATTAAAAAGCGTCTCATAAGAGGCAGTGCCAAAAGCGGAAATCATCCAGAAAACTGCGAGAAGAAATCCAACATCGCCGATCCGGTTCATAATGAAAGCTTTCTTTCCTGCGTCATTATTTGCCTGGTCTTTGAACCAGAAACCGATGAGCAAATAAGAACAAAGCCCTACTCCTTCCCAGCCGATATACATAATGACGTAATTGCCACCCAGCACGAGTATCAGCATGGAAAACACAAATAAATTGAGGTAAGAAAAATACCTTCCAAAACCTGATTGGGTTTCATCTTTCATGTAAGAAACGGAATACACATGAATTAAAAAACCAACGCCTGTAATGATTAAAAGGAATAACGAAGTAAGTTGGTCCACCTGGAATTCAAATGGAATAACCAGTTTGCCCACATGAATAAAATCGAAATAATGAATATTTTGTGTAACAAATCCTTCTTTTGAAGCCTGTATAAAAATCAAAATGCTGATACAAAATGAAATAAAAACTACCCCACTTCCAATAATGCCTACCAATGTTTTTGAAAGCACATTTCTGGCGAGGCCATTAATCAAACATCCAAATAAAGGAAGAAGGGGAACCAGGTAAATAAGTTGAATTGCATCCATAAACCAAACTTGGCAGCGTTTAAAATTTTAAAATATTTTTTCCATTTTCACTATGAAAATGATTTTAGTTTTTTAACCTGTTTAAAAAATTGATATCAATAGAACGGGTATTTCTGTACAACATTACGATGATAGCCAGCCCCACACTTACTTCTGCGGCTGCCACAATCATGATAAAGAAGACAAATATTTGTGCGCTTGATGCCATTGAATAACTAAAGGCATTAGCCCCTGCCATGTGCATTTTTGAAAACGCAACGAGCATCAGATTCACTGAATTCAGCATTAATTCAATACACATAAAAACGATGATTGAATTACGCCTTGTAAGCGCACCAATGATGCCAATGCAAAACAAGGCCAGCGACAAAAATATATACCACTTAATCTCCATGATTACAATTTTACATACAAACCTACTCCTGCAGTATTTGATGCAGGAGCTATTGAAAAAATATCTTTAATTTTCTTAACTGCGATTCCATTGAAAATATCCACTGCTTTATAAGAAGCGCCTTTCGTCAAAAATTTTACAATCAATCCTGAACCAATCGCACCAATTCCTGAATACAAAGCGCCGTTATAATCCTGTGCTTTTACAGATTTTTCTGTTTTTCTTACCAGGCTGTAAACGGCAAAGGCAGCACCTGTATAAGCTGCTGCTTTATAAATAATTCTTCCTGTTCTGAATGTTTTGAATAATTTGTTGACGTCGTCGTTTTGTTTCAGTCCCAGAATTTCTGCCACTTTAGAGATCTTCTGAATTGGTGTTCTTCCTAAAGAAAATTTTGGAGCGAAACCTTTTTCCACATGCATTACTTTACCAATAATATCTTTCAAATCCAGGTTGTTTAAATCAATCTGCGCAGAAGATTTTTCTGCAAATAACAATGCTGCAAAAGCCAACAAAAATATCGTCAGTATTTTCATATTCTGTTTTTTACAGGATCTTTTTTACCAATTAAAATAGCGCCAACCATTGCGCTCAAAAATAAAATACTGCTTATCTCAAAAGGAACTACATATTGATTAAATAATACTTTGCCAAGGCTTTCTGTAAGGCCCACACTGGTACCTGCTCTCATTACTGTATTGGCAGAATCAGAATGAGAAAGCGCCGCAACCAATACAATCATTAATGTAAGGCCTGAAATAACGCCGGCTAATTTCATGTAAACATTTTTCATCGGTTCAGTTTCTGCATTCAAATTCATGAGCATAATTACGAAAAGAAACAAAACCATGATGGCGCCTGCATAAACGATGATATTTACGATAGCTAAAAACTGCGCATTCATCAAAACATAATGCCCGGATATGGCAAAAAATACAATGATGAGGCATAATACGCTGTAGATTGGATTTTTGCTGGCTACTACACCGATGGCGCCAAATAAAGCCAGCGCAGATAAGAACCAGAAGAGGATTTGTGTTATCTCCATTTCGATATTTCGTTTCTATTTATATTACCTTTCTATTAATTATACCTGATGCTTCTCCTTTAAAAAAACACCCACCTTCATTATTTGCTTGATTATTGCAAACTAAACTCTTCTATACTTCCTAACAATTCTAAAACTTCACAAATCTTTTTCTCAATGTTCATTTCCATGTCCCTGCGGATGTTTTATTCTCGAGCCTTTTGCTTTTGCAAAACCTTCAGGATCTGTTTTTGGATCAGGAATTAATAAATCTTCTTTTCCATAAATAAATCCTTTTCTCTGGTAATTTGCAGGTGCAAAAGTCTCCGTTAAATAAACCGCGTCTTTTGGGCAAGCTTCTTCACACAAACCGCAGAAAATACACCGCAGCATATTGATTTCATATTTTGCTGCATATTTTTCTTCGCGATATAAATGTTCTTCTCCTGGTTTGCGCTCAGCACATTCCATGGTGATTGCTTCTGCCGGACAGGCCAATGCACATAATCCACATGCAGTGCAGTTTTCACGACCTTCTTCATCTCTGTTCAACACCTGCAGCCCACGGAAAACAGGACTAAACGGCCTTGTTTGTTCGGGATAATTAATAGTCACTTTTTTCTTAAACATATGCGTAATCGTAATTGCCATGCCTTTGAAAATCGCTGGTAAATAAATCCGTTCCCAAATGGACATTTTTCTTCTGTCAACTGCTTTTCCTCTATTTGTTAATGCTTCCATTTTCACTCTTTTTAATCTGGCTTTCTACTGGGTTTTCGCTGCAAAAATATCGTTAAGTTTTAGAAATGCCAGTGATTTTGTTTTAATAAAATTAATGCACCGGTTACCAGCATATTAAACAGCGATAACGGCAATAAAATCTTCCATCCAAGATTCATCAACTGGTCATAGCGAAATCTTGGAACTGTCCATCTTACCCACATAAAAAGAAAAATGAACAAAGATATTTTTACAAAAAATACTGCGCCTTCAATGATGGTAACCCAGTTTTGTCCAATTGTATGAATCAGGTTTGCATCGTTTACAAAAGGAATATCGTAACCGCCGAAATATAATGTAGTCATTACTGCGCCGCTCAAAAACATGTTTACATATTCAGCAAATAAATAAAACCCCAGTTTCATAGAAGAATATTCTGCGTGATAGCCACCCATTAATTCATTTTCTGCCTCCGGCAAATCGAAAGGCGTACGATTCGTTTCAGCAAAAGCACAAATAAGGAAGATTAAGAACCCCAAAGGCTGCCTGAAGATATTCCACATCTGGTCTTTTTGCTGGCCTACCATTTCATTCAAGCTCAATGTACCGGTTATCATTAATAAACCAATCAGCGCGATGCCAAGCGCCAGCTCATAGCTGATAATTTGCGAAGCAGCACGCATGGCTCCAAGCAGAGAAAACTTATTATTGCTTGCCCAGCCGCCAATCATAATTCCATAAACACCCAAACTTACCACACCAAAAATGTATAAAATTCCGATGTTGATATCTGCAATTTGAAGAGTAACTTCCCGCCCGAAAATAAATAATTTATCACCCCAGGGAATAACCGCGCTTACCATAATTGCGGTAAGCATGGCCAATATCGGCCCAAGAATAAATAAAAATTTAGAAGAAAGGTTAGGAACAATTTCTTCTTTAAAAAATAATTTTAATCCGTCAGCCATAGGTTGAAGAATTCCAAAAGGGCCGGCCCTGTTTGGGCCACGCCTGTCTTGCATAAACGCCGCTACTTTACGTTCTGCATAAGTTGAATACATCGCCACAAAAAGAGAAACCATTACCACAACGATAATTAAAACAAGTTTTTCTGTAAATAAAATCCAGTCGATGGCTAAAAGAATTTGGTTTTGATACATGGTTTTAAAAACTAAAATTTTAATTATGGTTTTTTATGATCATTTATTGATAATCTTTCCGCTGAAGTTTCTTTAATTTCTTTTTCTTCATCACGTTCAACAAAAGTGGTGGAAGTAGCCGGACCCGGTAAAATACTCAAATCTATATCCGAAGTATTTACCTGGCTCACCTCATTAATATCCATTAAAAGTTTGGGAGAACGACCGTTTAATACTTTATCTAAAGGATCGGGAGGAACTACTTTTTTCAAATAATGATTTGTAGAGATTACCGAATGGCGGCTCACTTTGGTTGGCCCTTCAATTATCCAATCTGAAGTATTTTTCTTTTCAAAACGGCATGTATTGCAGATCCATGCTGCTTTTCCATCTATCACTTGTACTTCACCCCACGGATCTTTTCTCGATGTAACACGAAAAACCTCATCACCCCGATTCCACAAAGTCACTTTTCCGCAACATTTATCGCAATCCCTGTGAGCATCTAACGGTTTCAAAAACCAAACACGGTTTTTAAACCGGTAAGTACGATCAGTCAAAGCACCCACCGGGCAGACATCAATCATGTTTCCACTGAAATCATTATCAATTGCTTTAGAAATATAAGTAGAAATTTCGGACGAATCGCCACGAAGCAAAATGCCTTGTGAACGCGAATTGGTCAGTTGATCAGCTACCATCAAACAACGGTAACACAGAATGCATCTCGTCATGTGAAGCTGAATATATGGGCCAATATCTTCTCTTACAAAAGTTCTTCTTTTAAATTCATAACGCGTTCCTTCTGTGCCATGGTCGTAGCTCAAATCCTGCAAATAACATTCGCCGGCCTGGTCACAAATGGGACAATCTAAAGGATGATTTATCAATAGATATTCAACGATTCCCTTTCGTGCATCAAGCGCTTTTTCGCTGGTAACATTTTTTACAACCATTCCATCCATTACTTCTGTCCGGCATGAAGCGACTAATTTTGGCATCGGCCGCGGATCTTTTGTAGAGCCGGCGGCAACTTCTACTAAACAGGTTCTGCATTTGCCGCCGCTGCCTTCGAGTGAGCTGTAATAACACATGGTTGGGGGCGCTACTTCAGGACCGATTTTGCGGGCGGCATTTAAGATAGTAGTTCCCTGTGGCACTTCTATCGTAATATCGTCTATGGTTACTTTGAATAATTTTTGTTCTTCAGGCATTATCTTTTCATTTTTTTAAGCCGAAATTCCGGCAGAATAAATTTTTCAAATTTTGTAGCAATTCTCATTGATCTTTTTGCGTCCTCCACATCAATATCTTCAAAATTGTCAGCATACCTTGATTGCAAATAATGAATGCTAATCCATGTTAATTCTTCTTCAAACTGCAAAAATGCATTATCATTATTTTACACTTTTTACATAAAATCAGCAAATCATGATTTCGCCAAATAACTTCATTTTGAAATAGTAAAAATCCTTTTTAATATTTCTCTATTGATTGCTGGCTATGTACTAAAATCGCTCTATAAACAAAATGTTTTTCAAAATCCAATTTTTTTGAACCAGTAAATCATTCTTTGCAAATTCAATCCATTGTCTGTAATTTTTACGATAGTTTATATAATGTTTTAGCGTTTTGTAAAGCATTATATAAAAAAGAAAACTTGTTAATTTTTCTTACGCTGTTACTGCATTTTGCAGCGGATCGGCATAATGCGCCAATCCATAATTCCGTACCAAACATTCTTCCGGATTTAAAACGTGCCATTCAAATTCATCACGGAAATGGCGAATAGCTGCTGCAATCGGCCACGCAGCTGCATCTCCAAAAGGACAAATGGTGTTTCCTTCAATTCTTCTTTGCACATCCCAAAGAAGATCAATGTCTTTAATCTTACCTCTGCCGTTTTCAATATTATAAAATATTTTCTCCATCCAGCCGGTTCCTTCACGGCAGGGTGAACATTGCCCACAGCTTTCATGGTGATAAAAACGGGAAATAGTATAAGTATGTTTTACGATGCACTGATCTTCATCCAAAACGATAAATCCACCAGAGCCCATCGAACTTCCTGTAATGAAACCACCATCTGCAAGACTTTCGTAATTCATCATTCTCGGTTCCCCTTTAGCGGTTCTTAACAAAAGATTTGCCGGCAAAATGGGAACTGAAGAACCGCCAGGAATGCACGCTTTCAATCTTTTTCCATTTGCTATACCACCACAATATTCATCACCGTAAATAAATTCTTCTACAGAAATGGTCATGTCAATTTCATAAACGCCGGGCTTATTAATATTTCCGCAGGCCGAAATTAATTTCGTTCCAGTTGATTTTCCTACCCCGATTTTTGAATATACTTCGCCGCCATCGTTAATGATTGGAACAATCGCACAAATTGTTTCTACATTATTCACTACAGTCGGGCAACCCCAAACACCTTTTATTGCGGGGAAAGGTGGTTTGATTCTCGGTAAACCCCGTTTACCTTCCAGGCTTTCTAAAAGCGCAGTTTCTTCACCACAGATATAAGCACCTGCGCCACGGTAAAGATAAATTTCACAATCAAAGCCGCTGCCCAGAATATTTTTTCCTATAAAACCATTTTGCCTTGCTTCGCCGATAGCTTCCTGCAGAATATCAGCCACCCAGTCATATTCACCACGAATGTAGATATAGGAAACAGTGCTTCCCAAAGCATAAGAAGAAACAATCATCCCTTCAATCAAAAGATGGGGAATGTATTCCATCAGATAACGGTCTTTAAAAGTCCCTGGTTCGCTTTCATCTGCATTGCAAACAAGATAACGGGCAACACCTTCAGGCTTGGCCAGAAAGCTCCATTTCATTCCGGTAGGGAAACCCGCGCCACCACGGCCTCTCAACCCGCTTTTCTTTACTTCTTCCACAATATCTCCGGTTTGCATTTTCAATGCTTTTTCCACGCTTTGATAGCCACCTTCACGGCGATAAACATCAAAGCCTTTTATGCCGGGAATATTTACTTTATTTAATAATAATTTTTTTGTCATTTCTATAGCTCTCCTTATTTATTTAGGGCTTACTATTTCTTTTGCATTTATAATAAATTCTTTTACACTTTTTAAATATTCCGGAACCTCCTTTTCATCTATCCGTGCAAAATTTCATAATCTGCTTCAAATCCAACTTTTTGTGCCATTATGAGTTTTAGGATTTAATTCCATTTTATCAATATAATCTGACTTGTGTTTCATACAATAATTCCTTCTTCCTTTATGCTCTCATAAATATTTATAACTGCATAATCATCTTCCCATTCCTGTTTGATATGCCAAATTGTTTGTATCACTTCAAATGTTTTCCATTCTATTTCTTCTAAAATATCTCTTCTTACTTCTCTCTTTAATTCTTCTGTACCGGTAATGAACTCAATATTAAAAAATTCCAATCGCTTTCTTCATGATAATCACCTCTTGCACGGCTATCAAAAAAATAATCTCTGCATTCGAATCATAGCGACAAACAATTTCTTTTACTTTTTATTATGGCATCATTATCATTCATGAACGCTTTGCTTATTTACTGAAATTGAAGGGTAACTACTTCTTATAATCATGATTAAACATCCAGTCAAAGCCGTATTTATCCTGCAGCATTCCAAATCTTGCCCCCCAGAATGTATCCTGTAATTCCATAGTCACTTTTCCGCCTTCGGATAATGCAGCAAATGTTTTATTCATTTCATCCGCATCATTAAAATTCAATGAAAGCGATAAATTACTTCCAGAATTCACAGGCTGTCCCTGCATGCTATCGGAAACCAGGAAATGCAAATCACCTGCTTTGAAACTGGCATGCATGATTTTATCTTTCTGCTCTTCTGATGATTCCATCGGAGATTCTCCGAAGGTTTGTTTGTAATCCACCTGGCCGTTTAATGCTTTGCTGTAAAAATCCAACGCTTCTGCGGCATTGCCATTGAAATTCAAATAAGGAATGATTGCTTCCATGATTTTAATTTTTTTAATTAATTATTTCTTGCACTGTTATTTCTGCATTCTTCAATTATCTGGTCCACTTTTTCAGGGGTTAAATGTTCCCTGTAATATTTCCCCATTTGCATCATCGGTGCATAGCCACACGCGCCAAGGCATTCAACCGTTTTTAAAGTAAACAAGCCATCCTCAGTTGTTTCGCCCACTTCAATGTTTAATTTCTGCTTAATATAATCAATTATCTGATCACATCCGTTCAACATGCATGGGCCGGTCTGGCACACTTCAAATACAAATTTTCCTACCGGTTTCAGATGAAACATGGTATAAAAAGTAGCCACCTCATACACTTCAATGGGTTGCAGATTTAATAAAGAAGCTACATAATCCATTGTGTTCACACTCAGCCAGCCATATTCTTCCTGCGCCATGTGAAGCACGCCCAATAAAGCGCTTTTACTTTTTCCTTCCGGGTATTGCTTTATCAGGTCTTTTATTTTATCTAATTTTTCCTGTGAAAAAGTCATTGGTTATCTTCTTATTTTTTATTTTCAAATCCAAACCATACTTATGAGAATGTATGTATCTAAACAGGGACTTTAATTATGCAAAAGTAAGGGAGCAACATCAATTATCCATGAGAGAAAAATAACCTTTGCACCATTTAATAAGAATAAGTTTTTTTGCCTTGTTCAAAAACTATCCGGAAATCACCATCAACCTTCCCTTTCAAAAGTGATCTCTTTTACTATTTTTCTTTTACCATCATATCTTTAGTTTGGATTTATGACGGCAGTTTTGATGCTGTCTTTCTGTTCCAGGCGCAGATGTATCACGTCATATAGTTCAAACTCCTCTTTATAAAATTTTTGCATAGCCACCAGTTCATTCAACAGTTTCTCATTCATCATAATTACTTCCGGTTTTATCTCGCCATATTTTTCTTTAAAATCCCTGTCTGCCAGCTTATAAGGCACATGCTCAGCCACCATTTCATCATTATAAACATCAATTAATGTGCAAGCTTCCTCATCCACATCAGGGCTAATTGTAAACTCAGTCTCAGTAAAACCGCCATGCCTGAAGGCACCTGTTTCCGGAGCATGCTTAAAGCCGGCCTCGCAAACACGATTGATAATATTATCTGCCATTTCCTGGTTATTATATCCATCGCAATAAATAAGAAAAGTAGATGCCAGGTAGAGTTGTTTAGCGAGTTCGCGTAATTCTTCCGCCGAAAAAGTCAGGGTAATTTCTTTCATCATGTATTTTTTTGGTGAACGATTTTTATGTTTTATATTTTTCTCCTTTTTTGTTTGCAATTCTTCATACTAAAAGTGTTTTTATAAACTTTCTTTTTTGTTTTCTAAATTTTAAATGTCAAAATGGCTATTCAAGTTGCAGTAAAGAACCTTCTAATTCAGACATTCTTCTCCTTTGACGGAATTAGAATTTTTAGGATTAAAAGATTATAGGATTTCAAATCCTCCCATCCTTAAATCTTTTAATCTTAATTCAGACATTTCTGTTGGGATCATGTCAACGGTATCAATTTAATAAGATCAATAAAACAGGAAACCAATTGATGTTACAGTTAGTCTGCGGCAATTTGCAGCTACATAACTATGATTTTTAAAGGTAATACTTAAATAATATGTAGGGAAAATCTTTTGACTGATCTGTGTTTTTAGTATTCCCAATGAAATTGTGCGGTGTAATAAACTTTCAGGGAAACCACCTCGATCAAGGAAAAAAATCTACCGCCTCCGGCGCCTGTCAGTGAGGAGGATCTTATTTATCATAAGATGTCGCACCATATGTTTGAAACCATGATAAAGCAATTTCAGCAATTTCTTGAAGCGTATGATGGCTATTACTCAAGAAAAGCTCTGATGGAAATGTTTGACATTACGTCAAAAAATACCTTGAATACCTGGATGAAAGAAAAGAGGCTTTCTTTTTACCAGATAGACACGAAAATCGTCATTAAAGAATCTAATCTGAAGAGTTTTTGAAAGCCTACCGCAAAATAATAAGCCTAGTGATGTTTTTTTATCTGGTCTGACTGTAGAGGTAACACCTTTTTAAAAAGAGAGGACACGTTTTCGAAAAGGTATCCTCCAAAGATTATCTTCATGAATAATAAAACAAACTATACTGCCAATTTTTACGATGAAGGAGTATTTCATCTTTATAACAGAACCAATGATTAGAGCAAGAAGTTTTAGGGGTGACACCTTTTCAAAAAGGTGTCACCCCTGAAAATCACGCGTCCAACTC
>Ga0157370_10007904_pt1 | contig 11523 bp, 13 predicted proteins | sample C35metaG_FD_113463 | JGI IMG/M metagenome (GOLD analysis project Ga0157370, IMG submission 113463) | Corn rhizosphere microbial communities from Kellogg Biological Station, Michigan, USA - C3-5 metaG | ecosystem: Host-associated > Plants > Roots > Rhizosphere > Soil | place: USA: Michigan... | reverse complement strand
TGGAGGAGAGCGCCTGCGACGTCGCGATCGTCGGCGGCGGCGAGAGCGCGCTGAGCTGCATGATGTTCCTGCGCGGCTTCCGCCCCCGCTCCCACTTCACGATCTACACGCCGATGCTGCCGATGAGCCGCGGCGAGAGCTTCCTCGAGAACCGCGTCTTCTCCAACCCCGACGAGGTCGGCTGGAGCGAGCTCGACCAGACGACGCGGCGCGACTTCGTCAAGCACTCCGACCGCGGCGTCTTCGACCCGCCGAGCCTGGCGGCGATCGCCTACGACGACCGCTGCCGCTTCGTCACCGGTCGCATCACCGACGTCGCCGTCGCGGGCGGGGGCAGCGGCGTACGTCTCCGCCACGAGTCGCACGAGGGCATCGCCGGGCCCGAGCACGACTACGTCGTCAACTGCACCGGATTCGACCTGCTTCGCCAGCTCAGCGACCTCTTCCCAGCGGAGACGCGGGCCGAGATCGAGGCTCGTGCGGGGCAGATCTGGGAGACGCCGGCGGGCACCGAGGTGCCCATCGGCCGCCACCTCGAGTTGCGCGGGATGGAGCCACGACTGCAGATCCCCGGCCTGGCGGGACTGAGCCAGGGACCGGGCTTCGCCAACCTCGGCGCCCTCGGGCTGCTGTCCAACAGGGTGCTGCAACCGCTGCTCGAGGGCCGGAAGCCGTCGTCTGTAACTGCTCAAGTCTCTATAAATACTTGACAGAATTTTACTCATCCAATAGGGTCACGCGATGATTGTTGGCACCGGCGGGCGGGGGTACGGCGGGGTTGCGGCGGCCCTGGTCGCCGTGCTCGCGGCGGCGTTGCTGGCTGTGGGCTGCGGCGGCGGCTCCTCCTCCGGGGAAGAAGTGAGCTACGACGGGACGGGCTACCCGAACGGTGACCCGGCCAACACGCGCAACGCCGGCGGGCCGATCAAAGCGTCCACGGTGAACGAGCTCGAAGTCGCCTGGCAGACCCCGATCAACGCCGAAAGCGCCTTCGGCAGCTACGCCTCCTCGCCGATCCTCAGCAAGGGCGTCATCTACTCGCAGGACCTGGCCTCCAACGTGCAGGCGATCGAAGCGAGCAGCGGCGACGTCCTCTGGACGAAAAAATACGAACTGCCCGACCACGGGCCCAACGGCGTCGTCGTCCAGGGCGGCATGGTCTTCGGGGCGACCCCGACCTCGGCCTTCGCGCTCGACCAGGAAACCGGTAAGCAGGTCTGGTCGGTGCCCCTGATCCGCAACGAACAAGAGGGCATCGACATGGCCCCCGGCTACCACGACGGCATCGTCTACGTGTCGACGGTGCCGGTCAACGTGGGCGAATTCTACGGCGCCGGCGGGGTCGGGATCCTCTGGGCGCTCGACGCGAAGACCGGCAAGAAACTGTGGCATTTCGACACCGTGCCCAAGGGCCTGTGGGGCAAGCCGGACGTCAACTCGGGGGGCGGCCTCTGGTACACGCCCGCCTTCGATAAGAAGGGCTCGATGTACTTCGGCGTCGGCAACCCGGCGCCCTTCCCCGGCACCGAAACGGAACCGTGGGGATCGAGCCGGCCGGGCCCGAACCTCTACAGCGACTCGCTGGTCAAGCTCAACGCGAAGACGGGCAAGCTGGAGTGGTACTACCAGCAGACCCCGCACGCGCTTGCCGATTGGGACTTCCAGAACCCGCCGATCCTGGCCAAGGCCGGCGGCAAGGAACTGGTCCTCGGCGCGGGCAAGTCGGGCTGGGTCGTCGCCCTCGACGCCAAGACCGGCAAGCCGGCCTGGAAGGTCGCGGTCGGCAAACACAACGGCCACGACGACGACGGCCTCCTGGCGATGCGCGGGGAAACCTCGAAGCTGAAGACGCCGGAGACGATCTACCCGGGCTCGCTGGGCGGCGTGATCGCGCCGATGGCCACCGACGGCAAGAGCGTCTTCGTACCGGTCGATAACAGCCCACTGGAAATCGTCACCCAGACCGAAAGGGAAGAACCGGGGCCGCTGGGCGGCGAACTCGTCGCGCTCAACCTGAAGAACGGAGCGCTCGAGTGGAAGCACGAATTTCCCAATGCAGCGGCCTTCGGGTTCACCACGGTCGCCAACGACCTCGTCTTCTCGACCACCTCAGACGGCAACGTGCAGGCCTTCAACACCGGTACCGGCCAGATCGCCTGGCAGGAAACCCTTCCCTCCGGCACCAACGCCGGGGTGGCGATCGCCGGCGACATGATGATCGCCCCGGCCGGCCTCGCCGCCGCCGAAGGCCAGACGCCACAGCTCGTCGCCTTCCGCCTCGGCGGCTGACCTACTGGACCCAGATGGGGACGACTTTCCCTCCTTTTGTCCCGGTCATTGTGGTGTTGCCTGAGTAGGTCGCGGTGCCGGTTTCCGGCCCGCAGAGAATGCCTTTGAGGCGCTTGTATTTCAGACCCAGGACGGTTGGCTGAACTGTCACGTCGAAGGGTTCTTCTGTCATGTCGATCAGGTAGACGGTTTTCGCTCCGTTCTGCGGCGCGATTTCAAACACGCACGTCGGGTTACCGGCTTCGTGGCTTGCGACGCTGTTATAGCCGAAGAATTCGATTCCGGCGGCACCTTCGCAGACGATGTCGACGTTGGCCCCGAATTTGTCTTCGTTGATTTCAGTTTCCAGGTGGAGCTGGAATGCGCAGCCGTTTACTTTGATTGTCGCCGGCACCAACGCTTCGCCGAACTTCATCACGCACTGCGCGTAGGACCGCTGGATGAGCAGTGTCGGACCTTCTTTTTCAAGCGTCCCGCTCAGCGTCGTGCTTTCGCAGGTGAATTCGATTTCGCCGAACTTGAACTTCGTCGGTTCGCCTTTGACCCCGGTCCCGTCCAGCGTAACCGGGAACGCGTTCGCTCTGAATGTGAAGGCCTGGGCGCTTCCGGCGACGAGGCCGGCGATTGCCACGACTGCGACGAAACTCGCAGCAAGTGCCTTGGATCTGTTCATTTGTGCGTGCTCCTTCGTTTCGGATACTCCTGCCCGACGCCTAACTTTGCCCAGATTTTCTTGATCAGTCAAGCAGGAGAGCGGCCCAGGAACCCTAGGAGGAGGCGGCACGGTCATCTAAGGTTTTGACATGGCCTTAGCGCCGTCCCCATCTGAGACCGGCTCGATCGCCCGCTCGTACTTCGAAGCAGTAGCGGCGCGGGACCTGGACGCGATGACGAGCTTCTACGAGGTCGGCGGGACGGGGGAGCTCCACGGCTTGGTCGAGCTGACCGTTCCGGGTAGCTATCGGGCCTGGTTCGCCACCCTTTTCGCCGCCTTCCCCGACTTCCACTTCGAGATCCTCGACGTGGTCGCCGAGGGCGACCTGGCGGCGGTGCACTGGCACGCAACCGGGACTTTCAACGGCACGGTCAGGTTCGAAGGCGTGGACCCGACCGGCGCCCAAATCGACCTGACCGGCTGCGACCTACTGAGGATCCGCAACGGCAAGATCCACCGCAATGACGCCTACCTGAACGGCGCCCAGATGGCCCAGCAGCTCGGAGCTCTGCCACGGACCGGCTCGTTGCCCGAACGAGCGATGCTGGCCGCGCTCAACCTGAAAACGCGCACCGCGCGAGCGCTGCGACGCTGATCCGCCCACGCTTCAATCAGGTTTCGGTCAGGGATAGTCAAATTTGCCACTACCTCACGGCCTTCCCTGACCCGGTAGCCAGCTTCGTGACGTCGGCGAGATTACGCCTCAAATCAGGCCAACAACGATGCGCAAGAGCAATCCCGACGACCAAGCAAAATGAGAGCGCTGCCCATCACCCCACCACATCGGCGGCAGATGGAGTACCGCCAGCGGAACACAAGACGAACCACGTGGCGCGGATGGCCACCGAGCCGTTTTCCCTCGTTCGCTACAGGGGGTCGGCGAAGCGCCCCTCGAGGCGACTCACCCAGTTGGAGCGCGCAGGTCCACGACCGCGCATGAATGCTCAGCTGCCCGGTCAACGATCTCGGGGTCGCCGGTCCAGAGCGGAGCTTCTACCCGGAGTGCGGTCGCGAGACAAAAGGCGTCGGCATACGAGAGACCGCCGTGGGCCTTGACCTTCGCCGCCTCCGATATGAGAGGCCAGTCCGGGTCAACGACATCAAGACGCTGACGCACCCGGTCGATGTCGGCGGCAGCCGCGTCCTCCCCGTCGCCCCGCATGCGGACATAGAGAACCTCGCCGAGGTTGATCGAGCAGATCGTTGCTCCCTCCTCGATCCAGGCAGACTCGATGCGATCTGCTGAGTTCTCGTCCTTGAGATAAGCCAGCAGCGCCCAACTATCGAGGACGATCAACGCCCCACCTCTGGGCCTTGCGCTCCTCGATGTCACGTTCGCGCCGCCGCTCCTCCAGCAGTTCCTCCGTGCCGCCTCCGGCCCCGGCCCAGATACCGCGCAGAGTGCGGATCCCGTCAGCACGGCGCCTGGGATCGTCGTTGACACGCCGCACCCGGACCTCGGATCCCTTCGGCTCGAACGTCACCTCGTCGCCCGGCTTGATCCCGATTTCGTCTCGGATCGCCTTGGGGATCACCACCTGGCCCTTGATGCCAACCCTGTGAGTCATACCCTCAGTATAACCGGCCGGTCCCCCGATGGCGACGGGCGTGCCGAAGCGCCGCGTTAGGCTCGAGACTCATGGCGTTGCCCCCCGAGGTACTTGATCCCGCGATATCGGTCATCGCGACCTACTGCGCGACGAAGGTGCCCTCTGAGCACGACGACATGTTGAGGATCGAGTACAAGGTTCGCGGAAACACGATCACGGTCTGCGAATGCCGCCCGCCCTGGCGAGAGGACTTCGGCCCGGACTGGACCAGGAAGCGAGTCTGCGCTTTCGAGTGGGACTCGGGAACCCGCCTTTGGACGCTCTACGCGCGCGACCGAAACGACCGTCGATTGGCGTACCCGTACATCGAACCCGTGCACGACCTGGCGCCGCTGCTCCGTGAGCTCGACAACGATCCCACCTGCATCTTCTGGGGCTAGGATCACGACCGCCAACGCAACTGGTTCGAGCGAGTCCAGGCCTTGCAGTCGTTGCGTCCTAGGACCGGATTCCGAAGACAAGACATTTCGGCCAAAATAAGATTGACGGCCGAGTGAGACCCGAGTCCCCACATTTCGAGGTAGGTCAACAGGTGCTGGTCGACGAGGGCCTGCCTGGAGAGATCACGGCCGTCAAGCGCGGCACGGTTCCCGGCGTCTTGGACCTACCTCCGCTGGACACGTGGCTCTACACGGTCGAGCCCAACACCGGCGGCGATCCGCAGGTCGACGTCCCGCAGTACAACGTCGTCACCCGCGCGAGCCTGAGCCGCTCCCTCCCCGATTGACAGTACGCCAGCGGCCCCCAAACTTCGACCACCGCAACGAGCAGTACCGCTACGGGGATTCGAACCCCGGTTTCCGGACTGAGAATCCGGCGTCCTAGTCCCCTAGACGATAGCGGCGCGGAAGCGACATTCTAGCGATAGGGCGGGCGGCATCGGTGTGAGGCTCGGCACTCGGCTGCGGGCCACAGGCGTTAGATTTCCTGGTCCCGCGGCTGTGGCGGAATCTGGTAGACGCGCGAGCTTCAGGTGCTCGTGGGGGCAACCCCGTGGAGGTTCGAGTCCTCTCAGCCGCATCGCAGGAACAGATATAGGTGCTTCGATCTACGTCGAGTGCAGGGACGACGTCGTCAGTTTGGACGTCGTCGGGCCGAAGCGCTGAGCGCGCTGGGTGGTCGCGGCTATCTCCTCGACGAAGTCGGGCCAGAGCTTGGGCGGGAGGTCGTGGCCCATGCCGTCGAATATGCACAGGCGGGAGTCGCGGATCGCGCGGGCGGTAGCGCGGCCGGCGAGGGGGCGGATCAGCGGATCGCTGGCGCCGTGCAGGACCGTCGCCGGTAGGCGCAACCTTTCGAGCGCCGCCGTGCGGTCGCCTGAAGCGGTGATCGCATGCAGTTGGCGGGCGATGCCGGCGCGGCTGTGCGAGCGGTCATAGGAGGCGGCGGCGAGTTCGCGGAAACGGGCCTCATCCATCGGATAGCCCGGCGAGCCGATCGTGCGGAAGGTCTTCACGGTTCGCTCGATTGCCGCCTCGCGCCCCGCGCCCGGGCGCGCGAACAGCGTCCCGAACGCCTTCCAGGTGGGCACTCCGAGCCAGCGGTTGCCGGTCGAGGACATCATCGAGACCAACGAGCGCACCCGCTCGGGGCGGCGAATCGCAACCGTCTGGGCGATCATGCCGCCCATCGAGGCGCCGACCAGGTTCGCCGACTCGATCTCGAGATGGTCCATCAGCCCGGTCGTGTCCTGGGCCATGTCGCGCAGCAGGTAGGGCGCGGTTCGGCGGCGGCCGAGCAGCATGTCGGTGCGCTTCGGCACCCCGGCCGACTCGATCTTGGTCGAGCGGCCGATGTCGCGGTTGTCGAAGCGGACGACGCGGAAGCCGCGTTCGGCCAGCATCGCGCAGAACTCCTCGTCCCAGGCGAGCATCTGGGTCGCCAGACCCATGATCAGCAACAGCGGCTCGCCATCCCGATCGCCGATCTCCTGGTAGGCGATCTCGATCCCGTTGACAGGGGCCAGTCGCTCCTCGCTGAGGCCGCTCATCCGAGGGAGCTTAAAGCGGGCAGCTAAGTTTGCGCTCAATGCGAACCGCGATCGTCTCCGACCTGCACCTCGGCAGCGCCTTCGGCGAGGATCTGCTGCGCGACGCCGCGATCCGCCGCGTCCTGCTCGAGGAGCTGGCCTCGGCCGAGCGCCTGGTTTTGCTCGGCGACGTGCTGGAGCTGCGCGAGGCTCCGCTCGCGATCGCGCTGGAGAGCGCCCGGCCGTTCTTCGAAGAGCTGGGCGAGGCGATGCGCGGCCGCCCGGTCGTGCTGGTCCCAGGCAACCACGACCACCGGCTCGCCGAGCCGCTGTTGGAGCAGAACGCCCTCGCCGACGCACCCCTCACGCTCGAACAGCGCGGCGAGCCGAGCGGCGAGGCCTGGGCGCGGATCGCCGCCTGGCTGGGCGGTGTCGAGCTGCAGATCGCCTACCCCGGAATCTGGCTGCGCGACGACGTCTACGCGACCCACGGCCATTACATGGACTGCCACATGACCCTCCCCCGGCTCGAGTGCATCGCCGCGGCGGTGTCGATGCGAGTGTTCGGGGCGCTGTCGCTGTCACGCACCTCGCCCGCCGAATACGAGCGCGTGCTGCGCCCCGTCTACGGCCTCACCTTCGGCGTCGCCCAGGGCGGCGTGACACATAGCGCCAGCCGCCCCTCCGAGCGTGCCTGGCGGGCGATGATGACCCGAGACGGCAACGGCGGCCGAGCCCGCCGCGCGGCGGTCCGGGCGGCCCTCGGCGCCGCCGTGCCGGCCACCATCTGGGGGATGAACAGGCTTCTGCGGGCCGACTTCGAGGTGACGCTCACCGCCAGCGCGATCTCGAACAGCGGCATCGCCGCCGCGACCGAGCTCTGCCAGCGCCTCGACATCGGCGGCGCCCACGTGATCACCGGCCACACGCACCGCGGCGGCCCCGAAGTGGGCGACCCCGAATGGCCACTCCCCGGCGGCGGCAGGCTGCACAACACCGGCAGCTGGGTCTTCGCCTCCGCCTTCCACCACCCCGGCACCCCCCCTGGTCCCTACTGGCCAGGCACCGTCACCTGGCTCGAGGACGAAGGAGCACCACGCCGCACCCGCCTCTTGATGGACCGCCCCCGCGACGAGCTGAAGGACGTTGTGAGACGGCTGAGCCTCTAGCCGGTCAGCCAGTCGGCGACGATGCGGCCGATCTCCTCGCCCGCGTCCTCCTGGAGGAAATGGCCGGCGTTCTCGATCACCCGCGGCGGGGGAAGGTTGAGTCGCGAGGAGACCTGCTCACCGACCGAGAGCGGCAGGGCCGGGTCGGAATCCGCCCAGAGGACAAGCACCGGGCGCTCGTCGTCGCGCAGCGCATCCGCGACCCGCCTGCCCTCGGCCGCGCCCGGCGCATCGGGCTCGGTCGGCAGGATCAGGGGGAAGGCTCGAGTTCCCGCCTTTGACTCCGGGCTTGGGAACGGGGCCTCGTAGGCGGCGATCACGTCGTCGCCGGGATCGTTCTGGCAGCCGGCTTTGACCAGGAAGCCAGCCGGCACGTCGGGGTTCCTGCGGACATAGTCGCGAAATTTGAGCCAGGTCTCGCTCATCTTCTGGTGCCCCGTGAAGGGCCCGGTGTCCATGATCACCAGGCGGGAGAAGCGGTCCGGATGCTCAACCGCCAGGCGCAGACCGATCGGCCCGCCCCAGTCGTGGACGACGGCGGTCGCGTCGCGCACGTCGAGCTGCTCGAGCAGCGCCGACATCAGCTCGACATGGCGGTCGTAGGTGTACCAGTCGAGGTCGGTGGGCTTGTCGGAGCGGCCGAAGCCGGCGTAGTCGGGGGCGATGCAGCGGTAGCCGGCGTCGCGCACGGGCGGGATCACCTTGCGCCAGAGGAACGACCAGGTCGGCTCGCCGTGGAAGAAGACGACCGGGCTTCCCTCGCCCTCGTCGAGATAGGCGAGTCGCAGCCCGTCCACCTCGCAGTAGCTCGACTCGAAGGGAAAGTCGGGCAACCCCCGCAGGCTCTCCTGCGGCGTTCTCACGACCTCGACGCTCACGCCGCGATCATGGCAGTTGCCGCAGGAAGGCGCCTATCTCGGGGCCGAAATAGGGCGAGAAGAGCTGGGTCGGTCGGCCCTGGTAGCTGTAGCTGGTGACGCCGCTGACGAATTCGCCGTCGAAGAGCCAGGCGCCGCCGCTGGAACCGGCGGCCATGTCGCAAGAGGCCGGCATGGTCGGCGGGCCCGAGAAGCGATCGGTCAGGGAGTCGACTCCGAGGCCGTGGGCGCGACAGCTGCGCAGCTCTTCCCCCCCGGCATGCGCCGCCGGGTAGCCGAAAATCTGAAACGCGCCAAGCCGTGACTTCCCCGTCGCGAAGCCGCGCCCCCCGACGACGTCCGTGAGCGCGCCGAGCTCGTCTGGCTTGACGCGCAGCGCCGCGACGTCGTAGTCGGGATTTTCCCGGCGACGCCACTGCGGCATCACGTAGATCGCCTGCGCGAGGAAGGTGCCGAACGGGCGATTGCCGTGTTCGTAGGCCGGGACGAAAGAGAGCTGGCGACCCTCGCTCCCTCTTTCGATCACGCAGTGCCCTGCCGTCAGCACGATCGAGTGGCTCGGCGTGTTCAAGGCCGTCCCCGAACATGAGTAGGGCCCGGTGATCGGGTCGACGCCAAGGACCTTGCCGTTGGTGCGGACGCCGACTTCGGCCGAGTTGAGCACGCGGATGCTGCTGGCCCCCGCCCGCAGGCCGTTCCCAAAGGCCTCCGTCGGCGCGCGGCCGGGCGCGCGCAGCGGTCGAGCGAAAGCTGAGAACGACGCAGTCAGATCATGGACGGGTAGCGGCCCGGCCTGCGCGGCAGCCGGGAGCAATGCGGTAACCGCCGCCAAAGCGGCAAGCAGTCCTCGCGCCCGCGATCTCATCGCCGGGTTCATCGGCGCACAAGCGCCAGAAAGGTGACTTTTGCAAGCGAGATTGGCCAAGCGGGCATTCGTTGCAGGAAACACTTGATATAGACAGAAGCTGCTTTTTGGCAGTCCCTGTCTCTCATCTTCACGGAAAGGGTTACTCATGAACGAAGACAGCCTGATCAGCGGCTGGTGGGTCTTTGCCGGTGTCCTGCTGCTCATTGCCGGCGTGCTCAACATCGTCTACGGGATCGCGGCAATCGGCGATTCGAAGTTCTTCACCGAAAACGCGACCTACATCATCAGCGGGCTCCACACCTGGGGATGGGTCAGCCTGATCCTCGGCGTGCTCGAGCTGATCGCGGCGTTCTCGCTCTTCTCCGGAGGCGAATACGGCCGCTGGTTCGGCATCTTCGTCGGCTCGCTGAACGCGATCGGCGCGCTGCTCTCGATCCCCGCCTACCCCTTCTGGTCGTTGGCGATCTTCGCCCTCTCGATCATCATCGTCTACAAGCTGGCCGAGGGCCCGGAAGGAAACCCCGTTCCCAGGGGTTGAGCAGCACGGGTCAGCCGCGCAGCGGCGATCCAGAGACCTGCTGTGGACGAAGGCCCCGGGGACCCGGGGCCTTCGTCGTCTCGCCGGCGGACAGCTCGGCGTCGAGGGTCGACCACGGCGCCACCGCCGGCTCGCGACCCTCGTAGAGAACGTCAACCCCGGAGAGGCGGTCCTGCCATCCGCGGCGGCGCTCGTCGAAGAGGATGCCGAGGAAGCCGAGACCGAACGGGATCGCGGCGAGGAAGAGTCCAACCAGCCGCCGCAGCGACTTTCGGGGCGGCAGGCCGCGACCCTCGGTGCCGAGCCTGATGCCGAAGAAGCGCATGCCCGGCGTCTGCCCCGCCAGCGACCAGAAGGTGACCAGGTAGAGGCCGCCGAGGGCGATCCAGGTCGCACTGCCGACCGCGAGAGCGAAGCCGGACACGCCGTTGCCGGTGCCGGAGAAGAAAGAGCCGATCAGCGCCACGATCGCGGCCAAGCCTGAGAAGGCGAGGTTGACGATCAGGAGGTCGAGGCCGAAGGCGAGACCGCGGGTGAGGGCACCGGCGCGCTCGGTCGGCTCGGTGCGGCGCTTGCGGAAGACGACCCGCCGCGCGATGCGCTCGATCACCCCGTCCAGGCGCCTGGTCACGTCGCCGATGGTGTGGCCGATGTCCTCGATGAAGCCGACGCTCTGGGCGCTGATCGCGGCACGGATCTCCGGCGCCTCGGCGATCCGCTCGACCAGGCGCTGGACCTCGTCGCCGGCAAGCAACCGTCGCCAGACCTCGTCGACCATTTCGCTGTCGAGGGCATCGATCAGCGCCTGCTTCACCGTGTCGCTCTCCAGGGCGCCGCGAGCCGCCTCCTTGACCAGCGGCCCCTGCAGAACTCGCACGAGCGCGCGCTCCACCGCCTCGCTCTCGACGGCCGCGACCATCGCCTCCTCAGCGGCGACCTCGACCGCGCGATCGATTCCCGTCGCCTTGCCGACCGAGCGCGCTCCGCGCACGCCGGCGCCGAGCAACCGCACCGAGAGCGGTAGCGGAGCCTGGGAATCGGGGCCATCGGCCATGGGGCGAGTATACGGTCGCGCGCTCGAGGTTCAGGCCGCTATCCGGCTCCGACCTCGGCCGCGGACCTAGGTCCCGAGCGCGCCGAGCAGGCGGTCGATCAGCTCTGCCTGGGCCGGCAGGACCTTGCGGCGCGCCTTCTCGGGGTCGAACCACGCGGCCCGGTCGACCTCGGGGAACTCGTGGCGACTACCCGAGCGGGGCGGCCACTCGAGCTCGAAGCTGTTGCTCGCCAGCGCCGCCGGGTCGAACTCGGCCTCGGCGGCCCAGGCGTGGACGAGCTTGCCGCCCTTCTGGCGGATCGAGCCCAGCTCGATCAGGTCGCCCGGCTCGAGAACCGGGGCGCCGGGCCCCAGCTCCTCGCCCATCTCGCGCAGCGCGCAGCGCCGCAGCTCCTCCCCGGGGTCCGGTTCGCCCTTCGGGATCGTCCAGGCG
>Ga0157370_10007903_pt1 | contig 11524 bp, 9 predicted proteins | sample C35metaG_FD_113463 | JGI IMG/M metagenome (GOLD analysis project Ga0157370, IMG submission 113463) | Corn rhizosphere microbial communities from Kellogg Biological Station, Michigan, USA - C3-5 metaG | ecosystem: Host-associated > Plants > Roots > Rhizosphere > Soil | place: USA: Michigan... | reverse complement strand
TGCTCAGACTAACGTATTCCCAGCAACTGGCTATGTAGGTATCGGTACAACTAACCCCGGCGCCGAATTAAGCTTTAAAAGTGTTTCAGTGGGAACCGAAGTTGTTGGTATTACGTGGCATTCGCCAGCTCCTCTAAACTATGGGATACATCGTACCGAAGGTGCTTGGACCTCACCTAATTATCAACAACTGCGAACATCTTGGACAACAGGAATTATACTAGATCCCGGTTCTGCATATGCAAAGAGTTATGTAGATATTGTTGGGGGAGGTTTAAGGGTAACTTCTGGAAATGTTGGAATTGGCACTGTGACACCTAATGCAAAACTAGCTGTTAATGGAGATATACGGGCAAAGGAAATTAAGGTTGAAACAGCGAATTGGCCAGACTATGTGTTTGCCAAAGATTACCAATTGCCATCATTACAGGAAACAGAAAAACACATCAAAGAAAAAGGACATTTGCCTGGCATTCCCTCAGCAGAAGAAGTGAAAACAAATGGAGTTAGTCTGGGTGATATGAATGCTATGCTTTTGAAGAAGATTGAGGAACTCACATTACATTTGATAAATCAACAGAAGGAAATAGAACAATTAAAGAAACGCAAATGAGAAGTTTAAATCTAAAATTGATTAATGTGAGAATTATTATCTGCGCAATTTTCTTCATGATGATTATAGCTAGTACCTGTGTAGGTCAGGATGCAACATTTAACAAATTGACAATAGGAAGTCTTACTAAATCTGGTGGTGCAACTGCTATTTATGGATGGGGAGAATCATCGAATAATATCCTAGATCCAAGGCCTAATTTCCGAACAGATGCTGTTCCCTTTATGATTAATCATCATACTGGCCTAACTCTTTCAGCACATTCATCTTATGGGGGTATTAGATTTTATAACCAAGGATACCCAAACCCTTATGATCCAGCTGGGGCAATAATGGTAATGAGTATAGTAAATGGAAATGTGGGGATTGGGACAACCACGCCTAATTCGAAACTTGCTGTCAATGGTATTATTCGTGCAAAGGAGATCAAAGTTGAAATTGCTAATTGGCCAGATTATGTGTTTGCTGAAGACTATCAATTGCCATCACTACAGCAAACAGAAAAGCACATCAAAGAAAAAGGTCATTTGCCAGGTATTCCCTCAGCAGAAGAAGTAAAAGCAAATGGAGTTGATTTGGGAGATATGAATGCCAAGCTGTTAAAGAAAATGGAAGAGATGACATTAATCATGATACAGTTAAATAAGAAAGTTGAGCAACAGGCCGAGACTTTAAAAGTTCAGCAAAAACAGATAGATAAGTTAAAATAGATTTTAATTAATCAAAATATGAAACTATTGAAAATAACAAGCCTCTTCTTTTTGATTTTTATTTCATTAAAAGGAAACGCTCAAACCAATTTTGAATGGACAAAAAGAAGCTCATATTTTACAAATGGAACCGCCACCCTGGTTTCATATATAGACTTAGGAGAAATTCGTTATTGGGGATTCATAGAGATTTCTCTTACAGATTCATATAGCAATGCTAATACCACTGGCCTTTACAAAAAGGTTTATAATATTGGGACAAATGCTGTTAGCTTTAGTTCTAATACTTCTGAAGTTGTAAGTGCAATTGGAAGTGTCTCGGGGCATTGGAAATTAGGTGAATTCATGCGAGATGCTAATGATCACCTGATAGTGCCGATTTATCATTTAACATCAACTGGAAATGCCATCACAGTAAATGTAAAAGGAATAACGCTTACTCCAATTAATACAGAAATTTTCGCAATTACTATCCCGGAAGTAATTGCTAACACTCAAACTAGAGAATATAATTACATCAAGGGGAAACTGTCATTGGGAACGGCAAACGCCGACACCGATGCACTATTAACGGTGGCAGGTAATATAAATGCCCGAGAACTTAAAGTGAAAGTAGATGCGGGTGCAGATTTTGTTTTTGCTAAAGATTACCAATTGCCGGAATTGACTAGCGTTGAATCCTTTGTTAAAACTAATGGACACCTGCAGGACATTCAGTCTGCCAAAGAAATGAAAAGTAACGGACTGCAAGTCGGGGATTTTCAGATAAAGCTCTTGCAAAAAATAGAAGAACTAACCCTTTATTTAATAGAACAGAATAAAAAAATCAATGACCTGCAATTAGAAATAAAAAAAATAAATTCCAGGTTATAAATGTTTGTAAATCAATTTAAATCTATATATATTTAAAACAGAAACCTATTGGTTTTTTAGCGCTTCATCTCACATGCTCTCAAAAAAACAACCTACACAGGAAGGTCTTGTAACAAAGGCCCAGTATTTTAGTTTTGCAAATGCCATACAGTTTGCAAAGGGGCTTTTTTGCTTGTTTTTTCACGAGCTAGCTCAATTCAACCCATCCTATCCAACTCAAAACTTTAAATTATAAAAATATGAATCCAAAATTCTATCTCTTAGGTATTCTGATAATTTTAGGAGCGAATTTAAATAGTCATGCTCAGGTTTCTTATAATAAAAGGGCTATGGGCTCAATTGGAACTACACCAAAGGCCGCAAGTGATTTTTTAAATAATGCAAGTCTGGATAATGTAGACATGACAACCGGAACCCTAAAGGTTGGAATTCCATTATATGAAATAAAAGTTAACGATATTTCTGTCCCGATATCCCTGAATTATACTGCCACAGGAATAAAGGTAGGACAGGAAGCCGGGCCAACCGGAATGGGCTGGGAACTCAGTGCCGGAGGGAAAATCATTAGAAATGTTCAAGGTAAGGTGGATAATTTATCGGGGACGAATTTTATGCCTTTAGAAGTTTTAAACAACCCTTTTTCCTTTGATCCTTATGCAACACATAGATCATTAGCCCAGGATGCTGTTGATAATAAAGGTGATGCAACCTGGGATACCTATTCCTATATTCTGCCAAATGGTGGAGGAACATATGTAAAGGATGGTACTACTTTCCCATACGATCCACTAATCAGCATTTCACACCCCGGCATTATTAAAACTACCGATGGCGTAATATACAGTTTTGGTGCGGGTGACAACATGAAAACAAGAAGAAGGATATATTATGAGCCCAATACAGCAACTCCAACCTGGATAGTAGGTGGCGCACCTGTGCAATGGACAAGAGATATGTATCCAAATGAATATTATGACTGGGATTTAAAAGAAATCATTTCTACTAAATTTAAGGATACTGTTTCTTTTAATTATGAACGTATTGAAAATAATAATCCCAAATTGACAGCCAAGACAAGAACATCTACTTCAGAGTCATTGCCGTTGTACCGTCCGGTTGAATCTGCAGTTGAGAATGTATATTATGAACCAACTGAACGTTTTTATCGAATTACCTCCCCAATTATCTCACAGTCGAAAATTGAATACATAACGCACACGCGTATTCAATCTATAAAATTTCCAAACGGGCAGGTCTCTTTCGAGTATAGTGTTAACGATATTTGTGGGAGAGACGTTTTATTGAATATAAAAATCTATCAGATCATTAATGGTACTACCACCATTCTGAAAGAATATACTTTTGATTATGACTTAACACAGATAACTTATGGACATTATTTAACTGCCATTAACATCTTTGATGGCAAAGGCGGAAAATTAGGTGCATGGTCGTTCGGATACCAGAATAAATTACCAGTTATTCCAAACGTAGAAAACTTTGCACAGGATAGATGGGGATTTTATAATGGCTATTCCTCAAATAAAACGCTATTGGAGCATCCGGATAGTGTGTTGGCATTAAAGGTAAAGCCCAGATTGCCAATAGCGAATGAAGTAAATAATTACAGCAGTAAAAATATTAAATATACACGCCAGGAAGCCACTGAACTTTATGGACTTAATAATGGAATGAATGTTAATGGGGTAACAACTTATAGCATCAATTTTGCTAATAGGGCTCCAAATTTTCTTCAGTCATTAAGAGGTACGTTAACCAGTGTAAAAATGCCAACAGGGGCCACTTTTACCTATGAATATGAACCACACAAATTTCTCCTGGAAGTTTATCCAAATAATGCTTATCAGCAGAGTGCCTTTATAGGTGGGGGCATCAGGATAAAAAGCATTACCAAAGACCTGGGCCATGATAGCTTATACACGGGCGCTCCGGAGGGAAAAGTGATAATAAAGAAATATGGATACGGACAAGGATCTTATAGCTCATCAGGAAGTAGTTTAGAAAATAATGGATATGGTAATGTTACTATTCCAGGAAATGTACTGGGCAATGTATCTAAATACTATAGCACTGCAAATCCAACAGTGACCTGGGATATAAATAATATAATGCTTTTATCTCATCCTGTAAATAGTTTGGTTCAAAATAATGGTAGCTATGTAATGTATCAATCGGTTTCAGAATCCATCATGACAGGCTATTATGATGATACTTATGGTAAAACAGTGTATTATAATACTGTGCCGGTTTATGCTGATGCCCCTGATCATCCATGGAGAAATAATGCTAATTCATCTTTGAATGATATTGCTTTACCCTATATCCATGTCAATGCAGGTGTGAAAAAAGAATTGATGATAGGTACAAATGGCATAAAGAAGTTCGCATTTAGAAATGGTAATTATATTGGGGTAGAAGAGACAAAATATTACTTTAAATCTTTTAATGCTCCCCCTACAGCTCAATACCAAATGAGATTATTGTCGTTGTATATTACAGTAGCCAGCCAGATTTCAGGGCCTATACCTGTTAGTAATCCGGGAATTGTATTGCGAGACCCGGGAATACCGGCAGACAGAGGTGGTAGTATAGTAAACCTATTTAATGCTACTCATAATTCAAATCCATATGGAGAAATGGATTATTTAGCAGCAACCAATCTGATCCAGGAACCTAACACCCCTAATTTTCCTGGAAGATATGCTTATCAGCTAATTGATATGACTAGTTTGTCGAACTGTATAAAAAAAGAAAGTGAGCAAACAATAACCTACAGTGACGATGGTGGCTCAACAGCATCAACAGCTACAATAACTGACATAAAATATTACTATGACAACCCTGCCCATCTATTGCCCAGTAGGGTAGTGAAAGTTAATTCACAGGGTGATTCTATTATCACGCGGACAAGATATGCCCAGGATTATGCCTATGGGATCACTGCTATTGATTACATGAAGGCAAATAAACTTGCTTTATCTGAACCTTTAGAGGAATTCATGACTTATAAAAGTGGGGTTAATGAATATGTTAATGAAGGGATAGTAAACACTCAAAAGGTAGATAACAATGTAGTTTATAATGACAAAACGTATAAAATGAATGTAAGTGGTGCAGTAGCTTATGCGGGGCCTTATTACAGCACATTAGATACAACCCGTTTTAAACCTCAGATAAGTTATGACGATTATTTAAAAGGTAACATTTATAAATATACGGAAGCAAATGGATCAGGAAATGTAGTTTTATGGGGATATAATAATCAGTATCCTATAGCAAAAGTAGCTAATGCCAGTATCGGGGGATATACGCCAAGTGAAGAAGTTGCTTATTCAAGTTTCGAGAGCTCCGAAAAAGGAAATTGGATCTATTCCGGAAATCCTGTTACAGATTTGACCAGCCCTTCCGGAAAAAGAGTATACTCATTGGCAAATGGTTCTCTAAGTAAAATTAAACCTACCTCATTGCCCGCCAAACGTTATCTAATCTCCTATTGGTATAAACAAGGATCTACAGTTAACATTAGCGGAGGCACTTTGGGAGCGGTTACTATTAAAAACACTAAAGCCGGATGGAGCCTTGCCGAACGGGAAATAAGTGCCATTACCGGATCAATCGTGGTCTCAGGGACCGGATCTATTGATGAACTGCGCTTCCATCCATACGATGCCCAGATGACAACTTATACCTATGAGCCCTTATTAGGATTGTCGGGGTCTATAGATCCAAAAGGCAACTTACAATATTATGAATATGATGATGCGCAGCGTTTAAAAAATGTTAGAGATCAGAAGGGAAATATTGTAAAAAGTTACAGATATAACTTAGGAACATCAAACTAACTGAAAGTACAATGGAAAAATTATTATCTAAATTTATAGAGCGTATCTCAGTTTTCTTATTTGTACTGGGAATAAGTTTTCAGGTAAATGCCCAGCAAAATGTAACGGTTTCAAAATATGAAAACCAGGCAGAAGTTACGGCTAATAATAGTATTACTTTTACCGATGGGTTTGTTATCCCTGCTGGTTCAAACTTTAAAGCTTATATAACTTCCGCAGCTGCTGCAGGAATTGCAGTAAATACGCAGATTAATCCACTTTGGAATACAATAGTATCTTATACTCCTCGGGTACCTGGAATTATTGATCCTGCTGATCCTAAGAATGGTGTTAATCAGGTAAATGTAGAGGTACAGACATTTGACCATGCCGGAAGATTGATTGAAACCCAAAGTGTAAAGGCTGCACCTGATTTTAGAGACCTGATCACCTTATCAAAATATGATAATGCTGGAAGAGAACCTAAAAAATACATACCATATGCATATCCAACCGACCGTAAGAATTTTTATGGCGGTGGTAGTACAGTTAATTTATATGATTATTACTATCAGGGTCGTATACCAAAAACGCCGTCTGTTGATTGGAACCGCTATCCTTTTATCCAATCTGTATTTGACAACTCACCATTAAACCGGGTAAAAGAAGCCGGGGTTGGCGATGGTACTCATATCGGATCAGGTCATACGGTTAGATATGATGTATTGGCTAATTTAAATGACGTAGCAAAGTACACGGTGGCGATAGGTTCGCGCCAATTGATACGAACTAATAACACTGCAGTCTACAATAGCCTGAATCTGAATGTCAGGAGTGTGAGGGATGAAAATGTTACGAATTTAAATGGTACTGTTTATGAAATCAGAAATAACGAAGGTCAGTTGATTCTAAAGAGACAGTACAATTTAGCAGGAACAGTTACCCAAGCTATTTCTACTTATTATGTGTATGATAATCTAGGAAATTTATGCTTTGTATTACCCCCAAAAGCAGAGCCAGATAACAATGTCGCTATTAGCCAGAGCGTGTTGGATAATCTATGTTATCAATATAAATATGACGGACAAAAGAGATTAATCGCTAAAAAAGTGCCGGGTAAAGGTTGGGAGTTTATTGTTTACAACAAATTGAGTCAAATCGTGATGACTCAGGATTCTGTTCAACGTAAAAAGACAAAACAGGAATGGACTATAACAAAGTATGATGGTCTTGGAAGACCGATTATAAGCGGAATTTATGTTGATGCTACAGGTATTTCCGGTACTAACTATTTAAATACAATGCAGAATAATGTTAACCTGCAAGGTGGGCAATGGGAAAATAGAATAACAACAGGTAATGGCTATACCAATATTACCTTTCCAAAAACCTGGGGCACTACATTGAGTATAAATTATTATGACGATTATAATTTTCCGGGTGGTAATCCCTATCCTTATAGCGGAACTGATGCAAGTAGTATGACCCGTGGATTACCTACAGGTAGTAGAGTAAATGTATTGGGTACATCTAACATGCTCTGGACAGTAAATTATTATGATGAAGAGGGTAGGATTGTTAGAAACTTCAAACAGCATTATAAGGGAGGTACATTATTGGCAACTAATTATGATGAAACAGCTAGTACTTATGATTTTACAGGAGCAGTGCTCACAAGTAGCAGGAGCCATAAAGTGACTGGAGTAGAAAAGTTGAAATTGTTAACAGAATATAGCTATGACCATAGGGGAAGAAAGATCAATACATGGAATACAATTAATACAGGAACAAGAATATTGTTATCAAAAAATCAATATGATGAACTTGGAAATGTATACAAAAAGAATCTTCATTCAGCTAATGGAACTTCCTTTTTGCAAACCATTGAATATGCATATAATTCCAGAGGCTGGTTAAAAAGTGCAATTGCTCCTAAACTAGAGGTAAAGCTAAGTTATGATAGCCCGAACCAAGCCGGAGCCACGCCTCAGTATAATGGCAATATATCTCAGTTAGAATATACCTCTCAATACAGTGGCAACAGGTGGTTTAATTATACTTACGATAACCTTAACCGATTAACCGGTTCTGTTTACAGCACAAATCATGAACTTGATGAGACTCTTGCCTACGATAAGGCCGGGAATATTACTTCACTTAAGCGGGGCCCTGTAGCCAGTACTCCTATTGCTTATACTTATGCCAATAGTGGGGTAAGTAATCAATTGTTAAGTGTAGGAGGAGGTAGGGTAGGAAGCTTCACTTACGACGGTAACGGAAATGCAATAAGTGATGGAACAAGGGGTATCACTTCGATTACCTACAATCAACTGAATCTCCCTGCAACAGTTACAGGTAGTCAGACCGCATCATATCATTATGACGCAACAGGAGCAAAGCTGAAATCTGTTCAGGCAGCAACTACAAGAGAATATATTGCCGGAATACATTACAAAAATGATTCGCTTGATTTTATCAGTACAGAGGAAGGGCGTGCAGTAAAAAAAGCAGACGGAACTTACAAATATGAGTATAACCTTAAAGATAATTTAGGCAATTCACGTGTTTCAATTGACGATAATGGTGGCACTGCAAGAGTGATTCAAGAGGATGAATATTATGCTTTCGGGTTAAGTCGTCAAAAGTATTCATTTGGCGATAAAAATAATTACCTTTATAATAGTAAGGAAAAGCAAGAAGAGGTTCTGACTGATGAATATGATTATGGAGCAAGGTTCTATGACCCGCAGATTGGAAGGTGGCATGTAATGGATCCTTTAAGTGAAAAATATCAGTCTTTAAGCCCTTATAATTATGCCGATAACAATCCAATAATTAACATTGATCCTGATGGACAGTATATTTTATATGGAGCGGCGGCACAAGCTCTATTTAATCAGCTAAAAGCGATGCCTTATAATCGCCCTGTTGAAAATACCAACAAAAAGAATACTATGTTTGAGGATGTCAATCCATCTTTTAATTATTTGAATCCCAATTTTCTATTTGGATTTGATGGTTCGACACGGATTGAGGAGGACCCAAATGAAAGAAATCCTAAACAAGATAAGCTTTTAACGCCTGGTGAGATAAAGCGATTAAAAGAGGCAGGGTGGGATCATAGTGATAAAGGTAAGGGAGGTGGAAAGATAGATTTATATAAAGATAAAGATGGGAATGTGTATGAGAAAGCAAAAGGGAATAAGGGGCCAGGAGAGCCGACTGGATATAATTTAAATGATCTTAATCCATTTAAATTATCAGATATTAAGTGGAATACACCATATATGCCCCTATCTCCTCCGCAGTCAAATCCAGGGGCTGCCGCAAAGGTAGGAATGGCTGCGACGGTGATTATCATAATTATAGTATTGTCAGCTCTAGCTATCTAATTAAGAAATTCTGTTGATGAAATTAAAATCATATACTTAATAATTAGTAAAATGAATAATGAAATTATTCTAAGGTATTGTATCTCAGATTTTGAAGATATAACCCATGATGAAATAACCAGAATATTAGGGATAAGGCCGTTTAAAGAGTATATAAAAGGCCAAAAACGTAATCCTAATAATCCTAATTCGCCCTTAATAAAACAGAATAGGTGGATTATGGAATCTCCAAATAATAAGTATACTCCATTTGATCTTCAAATGGAGTCACTTTTAAACATTATTGAAAATAAAATAGATGTTTTCAAGCCTTTATGTAAAAAGTATAATTGTGAAATTTCATGTGCTATATTTATATATTTTGATAATGGAGAAAGTATGCCATCAGTACATTTAGATTCTCGTTACAATAACTTGATTAAAGAGTTAGATATAGAATTTGACGTCGATTTATATGTGCTTCCAAATGAGGGATATTAATGGGTTAAAAATAGTTACGATTTCTATGGGTTTTTTCGAAGTCAATTTAAGTAAGTGTTACCAGCCTGCTTTTACGCAATTTGAATCTACCTATCGATCAGGAGAAAATAATAATCAAAAAGATGCTGTTTAGATGGGTGAGGGGAGTATAAGTATGATTAATGAGTACCGATATCGTTATAGATACAAGATCCGGTAGAAATAATGGACTTCATTCGGAAACTAAGTTTGGAGCTAACGTTTTAGGAACAAGTGCTGAAGGAGGATTTGAAGGTCAATTGCATTATGTCCCGGATATCTACAGTACAGGGACTAAGACGGTCACGAAACTAGGAGGGATGTTAGCGGATTCCGATTTTAAGCCCAATTCATCCAAAATAGGGATTAGTAAAGGGGTGGGATCATCAATGTCTAGTACTCAAGTTACTGAGAGCCAATATGGTACTGAAACAAAATATACTGAAAACTCTTTTACTATTGGTTGGAAAGCTATTGTGGGTGTTGAATTGAAATTTACATATTAATTAAATGATCTTTAGACCGTTTATGAGATTTAGAACAGAAGAGGTTGTGTTTCCTTTAATAGCAGTTTCTTCTGTTTTAATTAGAGAGGAATCAAATGTGCCTACAATTGTTGGGCCTCTATTACTTGCATTTTATTATCTGATATTTAGTTGGTATTTGTTTCCAGTAGGAGAGGAGAAATATGTTTTCTTTTCCATTTTATCTGGTATTTTATTTGCGATATGCCTGATTTGCATAGCAATCAATTCTGGAAAATTGTATGATGGTTTTTTCTTTTATTATTTACAGTTCTTACTTTTGGCTCCATATTTAATTTTCTTTTTTTTAAGAACTGGCATATGTATAAGAAAAACCAGTGGGTGAGAGTTGCTGTGATTGTGTTATTGAATATTTATGTTTTACTAACAAGCATTAATCTGTTCTAAATTGATAAAAATTGATGCAATTATTATAATAATCATTAGTTGATTTACAAGTTTTTTTGAGGAAAATTTGATTTTGCAATTCCAATTTAATTGAAGTAATAATGATTTATTTTTTATTTAACATTAAAATATTACGTTATTTTAGCACCTTAAACTAACGCTCATGAACGTGCAAGTACTAAACAAAAAACTCAAAGCTTACACCCTTACTGAAATACTCGTTGTGCTCGTAATCATAGGTATCCTCGTGCTTCTTGCCCTTCCTAATCTTTTACCATTAATTACCAAGGCTAAATCAACAGAAGCAAAGGTTCAACTTGAGCACCTGTCAACCCTGCAAAAAACCTTTTTCTACGAAAAGTCCAAATACAGTTCTGATCTAACCGAAATCGGGTTCATTCAGGAAAAGCTAACTACTGATGGTAAAGATGGAAGGGCTAACTATAAAATCGAAATTGTAAAAGCCACAAACAATGCTTTTCTTGCACGTGCAACTGCGGTCACAGATTTCGACGGAGATGGAACCTTTAATGTTTGGGAGATCGATCAGGACAAAAATCTGAAGGAAGTAGTGGCAGATTAATGATTCTTTTACAAATACTGATCCTGGTATTCCTGGCTTTTATCTGTTATCAGGATTTGCTTTATCGGGCGGTTTACTGGT
>Ga0157370_10007899_pt1 | contig 11527 bp, 11 predicted proteins | sample C35metaG_FD_113463 | JGI IMG/M metagenome (GOLD analysis project Ga0157370, IMG submission 113463) | Corn rhizosphere microbial communities from Kellogg Biological Station, Michigan, USA - C3-5 metaG | ecosystem: Host-associated > Plants > Roots > Rhizosphere > Soil | place: USA: Michigan... | reverse complement strand
TTCTGCACGCTCGGATTCGTCTGTGTCCTCGTGCTGGCGGCGAGCGGCGCCGTCAATGCGCTTTTCCTGGTCGGCTCGTTCGCGGCGCGCGCCGGTACGGCGTATGGGCGCGTGCTGCTCGCGAAGCTTGGCGTGTTCGCGCTCATGCTGGGTCTCGCCGCTTTGAACCGGCGCCGCCTGACGCCGCGCCTCGTCGGCGGCGAGGTCGCGGCGGCCGCGACCCTGCGGCGCAGCGCACTGATGGAGATCGCGTGCGGCGTCGCCGTGATCGTGCTCGTCGGCGCGCTCGGCGTCATCGCGCCCGCCAACCACGCGCTGCACGCGGCACACGGCGGTTGACGCCCCGCATCGACGCACCTATCGTGCAGGCGCCCCACATTCGGCCATGAGGTGACCATGCTCCTCGCTCGTGTTTCGCGGATCGCATTTGCCGCGTTGCTGCTCGCCGCCCTTCCGTTCGCTTACGCCGACGAGCCGTATCCGTCGCGTCCGATCACCCTCGTCGTGCCGTTCCCGCCCGGCGGCGTCGCCGACATCGTGGGGCGGCCGTTCGCCGACGCGCTGTCGCGCGAGCTGAAGACGCCCGTCGTGATCGAGAACAAGCCCGGCGCCGGCGGCGGCATCGGCATGGGCGTCGTCGCGAAGGCGAAGCCCGACGGCTATACGTTGCTGCTCGCGCTGTCATCGATCTCCATCCTGCCGGAAGCCGACAAGGTGCTCGGTCGCACGCCGCTCTACCGACTCGACCAGTTCACGCCAATCGCGCGACTGACCGCGGACCCGACGGTGCTCGCGGTCCGTGCCGACAGCCCCTGGAAGACGCTCGACGAGTTCATTGCCGATGCGCGCAAGCGGCCGGGCGCGATCACCTACGGCTCGTCGGGCAATTACGGCACGATGCACATGCCGATGGAAATGTTCGCGCACACCGCGAGCGTCAAGTTGCTGCACGTCCCGTTCACCGGCGGCGGCCCCGCCGTCGTCGCGCTGCTCGGGGGGCAGGTCGATGCGCTGTCGACAGGTCCCTCCACGGTGCTCCAGCACGTCAAGGCCGGCAAGGTGCGCGTCCTCGCATCGTGGGGCGATCATCGGCTCGCTTCGCTTCCCGACGTACGCACGCTATCCGAGTCGGGGTACGACGCGGTCTTCTTTCAGTGGTCGGGCCTCTTCGCACCCGCCGGGACACCCCAGGCCGTCGTGATGCGCCTGCGCGACGCCGCGCGCGTCGCAGCTTCGGACCCGAAATTCGTCAATACGCTGAAAACCGTGGAGACGCCGGTTGCCTACCTCGACGCACCGGAATTGCGGCGATTCTGGGATGCCGACGCGAGGAAGCTCGCCGAAGCCGTTCAGCGGGTCGGCAAGGTCGAATAGACGGAGACTTCAGAAAGAAAAAACCCCGCGAGCGTGACGCGCGCGGGGTCAAGACTGTATCAATCAGGAGGAGAGAATTGATACAGAGGAGACATCACCTTCCTGTCGTTCATCTGCGGGCACGCCGGGAAGTTTCAAGTCCCCGGCGCGTCCCTGCGGCGCGCAGAAGCGCCGACGACGTCAATTCGCGTTGCGCTTCGCCTTCGCGGTGCCGGTGGCGACCGCGGCGGCGTTCGACGCCGATTCCGTCGCGGCGCGCACGCTCGCGTCGGCGAAGTCGACGACCTGCTTCGTCGCGCGCGAGAATTGGTCGAATGCAGCCGTCGAGGCGGCGAAGGTCGACTTCAGCGCGTTGACGGCGACGTCCGAGCCGGCCGGGGCCGATTGGCTCGCCTTCTCGACGAACGAGGCGACGCCCGCCGTGTAGATCTTCCACGTTTCCTGCGCGAGGGCGGAGAATCCCGCTTGCGCTTCGGACGAGAGCTCGTAGAGGGAGCGCGAGTAGCCGCTGGCGCTCTGCACGCCGACTTCGGCGAGCTTCGTGCGCAGCTCGAGGAGCTCCTGCACGTCCTTGGCCGACGCCGCGGCCTGCGCGCCTTCGATCGCCTGCGCGAGCGCCATCTTGGCGGCATTGATGTTGAGGCTGACGAGCTTCTCCGCGTTCTCGATCGAGAACGACGCGAGCTTGATCGCGTTGGAGACGTTCGCCTGGTTGAATTCAGCGAAGTGTTCGGATGCGTTGTACATGGTTGCCCTTTCAATGGCGGGTATGACGACCCATTTGCCGAAGGCAGGACCGGTTCGTATCACCCTCCCGCCGCCCGGTCGGCGCAGCGCACAGACCTTTTCGGATCCGCTTATGCTGCACCGCACAAAAGCTATTGTAGGGATGGCGGGAGCCCAAGTCAAGGGGTTTTTGATGCGCCGCAGCAATGGGGCGCATGCTGACGACGGCGGTGCGTGCCCGGACGACCGCCGCGTCGCGGTCGTCCGAGCAAAACCCGCAAAAATCAGGCAGTTATAATGAGCCTCCCGCGTAGGGAGATGTCGATGGCATCCGACGCTCGCACGATCAAGAAGTACCCGAACCGCCGGCTGTACGACACGGCCACCAGCGGCTACATCACGCTCGCCGACGTCAAGCAGATGGTGCTCGACGGAATCGATTTCCACGTGGTCGACGCGAAGAGCGGCGAGGAGCTCACGCGTCAAATCCTCCTGCAGATCATTCTCGACGAGGAAGCGGGCGGCCTCCCGATGTTCAGCTCCGAGATGCTCGCGCAGATGATCCGCTTTTACGGCACTGCACAACAGACGATCATCGGCCAGTACATCGAGCAGAACGTGCAGGCGTTCCTCGCGATCCAGAAGAAGCTCTCCGAGCAGGCGAAGCAGGTGTACGGCGACAAGATGATGCTGACGCCCGAGCTGTGGAAGCAGTTCATGCAGATGCAGGCGCCCGCCATGCAGGGGATGCTCGGCAACTATCTCGAGCAGAGCGCGAAGCTCTTTATCGACATGCAGCAGCGGATGCAGGACCAGACGCGCGGCATGTTCGCGGCCTTTCCGTTCCCGACGTTCGGTCCACCGCCCGCGCCGGGCGACGACGACAAGAAGCGCTAGCTAGCTGGCGTCGAGAACCCGCGTCGGTCCGTCGGGACCCGCCTCCGACGCGTCGGAGGCGCGTCAGGACTGCGGTAGGTTGGCGGCCGCGAGATCGCGCGCGAGATCGACGAGGATCATCCCGAACGCCTGATTGAGCGCCTCGGCATACGCTTGGGGCGTCGCTTCGCGCATGGCGACGCGCTGCCGGTATTCGCGCGTCCAGCGTGGCGTCTGCTCGGCGTTCGCCGTCGCCGTGAGGTAATACGTAATGTCGAGCTCGGCGGCCGGTTTCGCCCGGTCGCGATAGTCGGCATAGATCGCAGTCGCGAATCCGTCGAGCACCCATTGCGCGTCGGTCCCGTTGCCCGGACCGGCCACCGCCGCGAACGGCCGCGCATGAACGAGCGCCCGCGCCGTCTGCTCCGCGAGCATCGTCGCCGGCGGCACGAGGAATTCGACGTAGAAGTCCGACTCGTAACGCAGGTCGGCGGTGCGATAGACGAACGTCTTTCCGCGAAACGGCGCGGCGACGTCGACGCGGCCGACGCGAAGCGTCGCCTGCTGCGCGCTCGCAACCGGCGCCGGCAGCGGCGGATCGAGCAGGAATGTTTGCCGCACCAGCGATTCGCGCTGGAGCGCGGAGCACCCCGCCAGCATCGCGACGACGAAAAGCAGGGTCGGACCCCACTTTCCGGGCTGGATTTTCGCCGGTGAATACGCGATCAGCGCAAAGCAGGCTCTTGCGCTACCTTTCGGAAAGCGATGTTTGATCCTCCTCTTCCTGTCGTTCATTTCGCGGGCTCCAACGGACGCGGCGGACCGCCGAACAGGACGTTCGACGGATAGCGCTTCGCCTCCTCGGTCAGGTCGCGCAGGTTGTCGGTGATCTGGCGCAGATTCTGAAACGTCGTCGCGAGGTCGGCTTCGCCGCCGCCGAAGATCCGATCGAGCCTCGCGAGCGTACGCTCGAGGTGCGCGATCGACTGCGCGAGCTTCGGATCGCTCACGAACTTCTGCATGCTGGCGAGTGCCTGCGATGCATCGCTTGGCAACTTCTCGAGCGCGGGATTGGCGAGGATCGCGCGCAATTGCCCGCTCGTCTCGCGCAGATCCTTGATGAGTCCCGACGCCTCGCTCGACAGCTTCCTCGTCTGCAGGTTGTCGAGCGTCGAATCGATCTTCGCCAGCGTTTGGTCGGCGCGCCTCGACAGGCCCTCGGTGTCGAGGCCGGCCACGCGCGCGTTCGTCGTCGCGAGCAGCTTGTTCAGGTTCCCGACCGTCGTCTCGAAATCGAGATGGCGCAGCCGATCGAGGATCTCGGACGCGGCGGCCACGAACGTCGACACCGTCGACGGCGTGCTCGGAATGTAGATGTTGTCGGGCGTCCAATCGATCGGCAGCGTCGGCGCGTTGGGCTCGACGTAGTCGACTTCGAGGTAGTTGGTGCCCGTGATCCCCTGCGGCGCGAGGTGGACGCGCAGCCCGCGCTCGACTTCGAGCTTGCTCGACGCGGGGCTCGCGATGTCGTTCGCCGCGCGCCCGCCGACGAGCCGCGGCTCGATCTGCGCCTCGACCAGCACGTAGCGCTTGCGCTGCGTCATCGGCTTGTTCTGCTCGTAGACGACGTACGTGAACGTGATCCGCGACACCTCGCCGATCGTCACGCCGCGATATTTCATCTTCGACCCGATGTCGAGGCCCTGCACCGACTCGTTGAAGTACGTCTCGATCGTCGTGCGCGGCTTCAGCCACCGGCCGGTGCCGATGACCATGAGCACGAGCACACCGGCGACGATCGCGCCGATCACGAAGAGCCCCAGCTTGAAGTAGTTCGCCCTTTGGCTCATGGAGGACTACGCGGGCAGCGGTTCCGGTTCGCGGTTGAAGAACTGGTGCACCCACGGGTCCTTGCTCTCGTCGCGCAGCTTGCGCGGGTCGCCTTCGGCCGCGATGCCCTTCGTGCGCCGGTCGAGCATGATCACACGATCGGCGATCGCGAAGATGCTCGCCAATTCGTGCGTCACGACGACGAAAGTGACGCCGAGGTTGCGGGATAGCCGCACGATCAGCGCATCGAGCTCGGCCGAGGTGATCGGGTCGAGCCCGGCCGACGGCTCGTCGAGGAACAGGATCATCGGGTCGAGCGCCATCGCGCGCGCGATCGCGGCGCGCTTCTGCATGCCGCCCGAGATCTCCGACGGCAGATGGCCGGTGAAAAGACCGAGCCCGACGAGCCACAGCTTCATCCGCGCGATGAGATCGATCTCGGACGCGGCGAGGTCGGTGTACTCCTCGAGCGGAAGACGCACGTTCTCGATCAGCGTCATCGAGCCGAACAACGCGCCCGACTGGTACATCACGCCGATCTTGCGCAGGATCGCCCGGCGCGCATCGCCGCTCGCGGTCACCATGTCCTCGCCGTCGATCAGGACGCTGCCGGAGAGCGGCTCGAGCAGGCCGATCATCGCCTTCAGCAACGTGCTCTTCCCGCTTCCGGAGCCGCCGAGGATCACGAAGATCTCACCGCGGCGCACGTCGAATTCGAGATGCTCGAGCAACGGCACGCCTGCGTAGCCGACGCCGAGGTCGCGCACCTGAATGATCGCCGGTGCCGCTGCATCACCCGTGCTCGGCTCGGCCGTCATTCAGATGTCGAGCACGTAGTAGATGACGGCGAAGATGCCGTCGACGGCGACGAGCAGCACGATCCCCGAGACGACCGCGCGGGTCGCCGCGTCGCCTACGGCGGACGCGCCGGCCGTCGTCTGCAGCCCGCGCAGGCAGCCGATGCCGGCGATCAGGATCGCGAACACGAACGACTTGACGAAGCCCGCCATGAAGTCCGAGTAGTCGACGATGCCTTCGACCTCGTGCACGAACGTCACGTACGGTATCGAGAAGCTCGCGAGCGTAATGGCGCCGCCGGCAAGGCCGATGAGGTCGGCGAAGAGCGTCAGCAGCGGCGTCATCAGCAGCGCCGCGATGATGCGCGGCGTCACGAGGAAGCGCACGGGATCGAGGCCCATCGTCGTCAGCGCATCGACCTCCTGGTTGACGGTCATCGTGCCGATCTCGGCGGCGAACGCGGCGCCCGAGCGGCCGGCGAGCAGGATCGCGGTCATGAGCGGCGCGAGCTCGCGCAGCATCGACAGTCCGATCAGGTCGGCGACGAAGATTTCGGCGCCGAAGCGCCGCATGGGCACCGCCGACTGGAACGCGATGATCACGCCGAGCAGGAACGAGATCAACGCCACGATCGGCAACGCGTCGGCACCGACGCGCTCGCAGATTCGCCACACGTCGCGCCAGCGAATCGACGCGGGATGCGCCAACGCATACCCGAGCGCGGCCGTCGACTCGCCGATGAACGCGACCTGGTCGTAGAGATCGCGCGCGACGCCGGCGGTGATCGCCCCCAATTCCTCGACGGTGCCGCGGCGCCGCGGCGGCGGATCCTGGTCGCGCTCGACCTCGCGCACGTCGAACTGCGCGAGCATCGTCTCGAACCGTGGCGCGAGATTCGCGACCTGCACGTCGCCGGGCTTGCGCTGCGCGATCAGATCGACGATCAGCGCGATGCCGGCGCCGTCGCAATAGTCGACCTTCGACGCATCGACCACGACCGGCCGCCCGATTGCGGCTGCGATCGCGTTGCGCGCCTCCGCCCACACGCGGCGAATCGTCGTCGCGTCGAGACGTCCCGAAAGCGAAAGGATGCGCCGTCCGTCCGGTGAATCGGAGATCGCGAGATCGGCCGCGGTCATTCACCTGCCCTTCGCGCTTCGCGCTTCGGGGCGTGTTCGACCGGGCGGCCCTTCACGCGACGGAGCCGGCCGTCGTTTCGGCCAGTCGTTCGAGGAGGCGGCCCATGGCACGCACGGCGAGGTCGGCGTCGTCGCTGGTGATCGATTCGAGCGGATTATGGCTGATGCCGCCGTTTTGTCCGCGCACGAACAACATCGCCTGCGGCATGGCCTCGTGCAGCTTCATCGCGTCGTGGCCCGCACCGCTCGGCAGGCGCAGGATCGGCACGCCGAGATCGGCGACCGCCGCTTCCCAGCGCGCGCGCCATCGGTCGTCGCACGGCGCTGCCGCGGCGCGCAACGTCTCGCGCAACGTCGCCTGCACGCCGCGGCGCTCCGCGATCCGCTCGATCCCGGCGAGAACGTCGGCGGCGCACGCGTCGCGCGCCGCGTCGGCCGCGGCGCGGACGTCGATGCTGAACCGGCAACGGCCGGGCACGACGTTGATCGAGCCGTTCGGCACGTCGAGCATGCCGACGGTGCCGACGACGCCGGGCGCTTCCGACGCGCGCCGCTCGACCTCGAGGACGACTTCCGCCGCCGCCGCTGCCGCATCGTGCCGTTGTCGCATCGGCGTCGTGCCCGCGTGGCTGGCGATGCCGGCGACTTCCGCCATGTAGCGCACGCAGCCGTTGATCGACGTCACGACGCCGAGCGGAACGTCCGCGTCGGTCAGCACGGGCCCCTGCTCGATGTGCACTTCGACGAACCCGAGATATCCGGCAGGATCGCGGCGCAACCGCGCGATGTCGTCCTGCGGCAGCGCAGCGCGCTGCATCGCCTCGCGCATCGTGACGCCGTCGGCATCGCGCTCTTCGAGCCAGCGCGGATCGAATTGTCCGATCAACGCGCTCGAGCCGAGGAACGTCGCCGCGTAGCGCTGGCCCTCCTCCTCGGCGAATGCGACGACCTCGATGGCGAAGGGCAAGCGTCGACCGGTGCGCGCGAGCTCGCGCACGGCGGCCATCGGCACGAGGATGCCGAGGCGACCATCGTAGCGCCCGGCGTTGCGCACGGTGTCGTAGTGGCTGCCGGTCAGCAGCCGACGTGCGGCGCGACGGTCGCCGTGGTACACCGCGACGACATTGCCGACGGCGTCGATCGACACGTCGTCGAACCCGCACTCGTCGCGCATCCACGTCCGCAATTGCGCGGCGACCGCGCGATGCGCGTCGGACAGGTACGTGACCGTCAACTGGCCGCGCTCGGCGTACCCCGGATCGCTGTGCATCGCCAACGTCTCCGCCCAGTCGAAGACACGATCGCCGAGCGCGGGAACGAAGCCGAACGTGTCGTCGAGGCGAAGCTCCGCGATGCGATGGATGTTGCGCAGCGCTTCGGCGCGCTCGACGTCGAGCGGCAGCTCGAGGCGTCGCTCGAACGTCGCGAAGATCTCGCCCTTGCGAAGACCGTCGCCGCGCGGACCGCGCACGGCGAGAATGAACGGGAAGCCAAAGCGCGCCTCGTAATCGGCGTTGAGCTTCGCGATGCGCTCGAGCTCGTCGGGCGTGCATTGCGTGAGCCCCGCCTTCGCTTGCTCGTTGCTCGACTCGCGCGTCAGTGCGTTCGCCTGCATCGCGCGTCCGGCGAGTTGCGGATGCGCGCGAATCAGCGCGAGTCGTGCATCGGTGCCGGCGTCGCGAACGGCCTCGACCAGCGCTCGCTTCAACGCGGCCAGCGACGCGAACGGGCGCGCCAGGTACGCACGCTCGACGACCCATGGCGAATGCTCGTAGGTTCCGCGCAGAAGCTCGACGAATGCTTCCTGCGAGGCGGCGTTCAACTGCTCGATGGTCACGGGCATGCGCCAGTCCTCCTCACGCACCGCCGCGGAAGCACGAATAACCCCACGGCGTCAGCTTGAACGGCAGGTGGTAATGCTGCGCCGGATCGTCGATGCCGAATCGGTAGGTGACGACGTCGAGGAACGGCACCCCGGGCAACGCGAAGCCGGCGCGGGCGTAGAACGCGGCGACGTGCAGCAGCACGTCGTAGGAGCCGGCCTCGAAGCGCGCCGACAGAACCGGGTCGTCGACGCTGCCTGTCGGCGACACCCGCGAGTCGGCGATGCGCCTTCGAGCCTGAGCGACCGCCTCCACCTCGACGCGCATCCCGGCCGCGACCACGCCGCGGGTGACGTCGACGACATGGATCGAAATGCCCGGCATCCTTTCTCCGCGTGCCCGTCGTCGCCTAACGCGACAGCTGCCGCGTAAGTCCCGCAAAGCGCTCGGCGACGATCATCAGCGCGATCGTCACCACGATGATCACGCCGGAAATCGCGGCCGTCCGCACGTCGAGGTTCGTGTCGATCTGCTGCCACAGGTGGATCGGCAGCACCTCGGTGCGCTCGTCGGCGAGGAAGAGCGACACCGGAACGTTGTCGAACGACGCCATGAACGCGAGGAAGGCACCGGCGGCGATGCCGCGACCGATGATCGGCAGCGTGACGCGGCGAAACGTCATCAGGCGCCCGGCGCCAAGGCTCGCGGACGCATCGAAGAGGCCCGGATCGACCTGCGCGAGCGCGGCGATCGTCGTGCGCAGCACGAACGGCACGCACACGATCACGTGCCCGACGATCAGCAGCGGGATCGACGGATGGAGGCCGAGCCGGTGGATGTAGACGAGCGCCGCGAAGCCGAATGCGAGCGCCGGCAGGATCAGCGGCGACATGAACAGGACGTCCGCCGCGCGTGCGAAGCGCGAGCGGCTGCGCGCGATGCCGAGCGCCGCCACGGTGCCGAGGACGACCGCGATCAGCGTCGTCCACACGGCGACGATCAGGCTGTTCCACGCGGCCGCCTGCATCTGGTCCGCGTCGAGCAGCGCGCGGTACCAGCGCAGCGAATAGCCTTGCGGCGGGAAGCGCAGCGATTCCGTCGCGGTGAACGACGTCAGCAGCACGACGATCGTCGGCCCGACGAGGAACACAACGGCGACTGCGGTCAGCGCACCGAAGATCACTTGCTGCGAGCGCAGATCCCACGGCGTCCGCTGCCGCCTGGGATGTGCTCCCCCCACGCTCGCGGCTTCGCCGCTTCGCTGCCCCCCGAGGGGGCGCAGTTCGCCCTCGGGGCGGCCCTTCGGGCGAAGCGGGACCGGCTCGCTAGCGATGGTCGCCATACGCCTTGCTTGCCCGGCCGGTCCGATTCAATGCGTAGATCACGATCATCACCGCGATCGTGAACACGATCGAGATCGCGGCCGCGAAGGGCCAGTTGTTGGCCCCGATCGCCTGCTGATAGATGTGCAGCGGCATGTAGACGAGCCGAGCGCCTCCGATCAGCGTCTGCGTGACGAACGCCGTCGCACACGCCGAGAACACGAGGATGCAGCCGGCGACGAGGCCCGGCGTCGACAGCGGCAGCGTCACGCGAAAGAACGTGCGCCACGCGCCGGCGCCGAGCGCCGACGATGCATCGCCGAGGTTCGGATCGAGGCGCGACAGCGTCGCGAACAACGGCAGCACCATCAACGGCATTTGCACCTGCGCGAGGACCACGATCACCCCCGTCTCGGTGAAGAGCAGCGGCACCGGCTGGTCGACGAGGCCGAGGCCGCGCAGCGCGTGATTCATGATGCCTTCGCGGCCGAGGATCACGATCCACGCGAACGTCCGCACGACGACGCTCGTCAGGATCGGCAGCACGACGACGAACACGAGGAGGCTCTGCCAGCGCGCGGGCGCGCGCGCGCACACCCACGCGATCGGGTAACCGAAGAGCATGCACACGAGCGTCGCACGAACCGCGAGCCACACCGTCGACCCGAGGATGCTCAGGTTGAACGTGTCGCCGAAGAACTTCGCGTACTGCGCGAGCGAGAACGCGCGCGCCGCCTGCTCGGCCTGCAGGCTCAGAGAGAGCAGGACGACGAACGGCGCGACGAAGAACGCGATGAAGAGCGCCGCGAGCGGCAGCGCGAGCGGCCAATCGTCGCGGGACGCGGAGGCGGCAGCAGCCATTCTCCAACCGATTCGAGTTCGGACTCCGGATTCGTCATCGAACCGGGAGTCCGGCCCCGATCGATTACATCCGGATCTCGCGGTTGAACCGCTCGATCAGCGCCGTGCGCTGCGGATTGATCTTCGTCCAGTCGAAGCCGCGGATCTTCGAGAGGTCCGCCGGTGTCTTCGCCACCGTGCTGGTGATCGCGCCCGCGAGCGGGACCTTCGAGTTCGTCGGGATGATGTCGTACGGAGGCTTCTCCATCTCGGACTGCATATCCGCCCCGAGGTGCGAATCGATGTATTGCACCGCGAGGTCGGGCTCGACCGCATTCGTCGTCAGATGCAGGCTCGTCGTCCAGCCGACGAGACCGGTCTGCGGCACGACGAACTCGACGGGAACGCCCTTCGCCTTGAGCGTCTGCACGAAATTGAAGTTGTACGGCGCGATGTCGACCTGCTCCTGCTGCCACAGCGTCGCGTACGCGCCGAGGTTCGCCGCCACCGCGCCGACATTGGGGAGCATCGCCTTCAACGCGGCGAAGCCGGGATCGAAGTCGCCCTCGTTGCCACCCTTGATCCGATTCAACTCGGCGAGGAACGCCATGCCGAGCTGGCTGTTCAGGGCGGTCAGGCCCACGCGGCCCTTGTATGCCGGGCTCAACAGATCGTCGTACGACGTGGGCGGCGTCTTGATCTTGTTCGGGTTGTAGCCGATGCCGATGACCTGCAGCGAAATCTTCGGTCCCCACTTGTCCTGGTAGACGGGGAAGAGGTCCTTGTAATTCGGTGATTT
>Ga0157370_10007898_pt1 | contig 11527 bp, 12 predicted proteins | sample C35metaG_FD_113463 | JGI IMG/M metagenome (GOLD analysis project Ga0157370, IMG submission 113463) | Corn rhizosphere microbial communities from Kellogg Biological Station, Michigan, USA - C3-5 metaG | ecosystem: Host-associated > Plants > Roots > Rhizosphere > Soil | place: USA: Michigan... | reverse complement strand
CGGTTACGATCCAAACCAACAGCAATATTCCAGACAACAAAGCAGCGGGCAACAGGATTTTTCTGGTTTTGGCGGAGGAGATTTTTCGGGAAGTGATTTCTCTGATTTCTTCAATTCTATGTATGGTTCATCGGGAAGAAGCAGCCGAGGCCAATCTAAATACAGAGGACAGGATTTTAATGCCGAACTGCAATTGGATCTTGCAGCTGCTTATACAACGCATAAACAAAGTTTAACCGTAAATGGCAAAAATATCCGAATTACAATTCCGGCCGGAGTCGAAAACGGTCAGGTTATAAAAATCCCCGGACATGGCGGTCCTGGTGCAAACGGCGGGCCAAATGGCGATTTATATATTACGTTTATAATTGAAAACAATTCTGATTTTAAAAGAGAAGGTAACAATTTATACTCCAATGTCGATTTGGATCTTTACACGGCTGTTTTAGGTGGTGAAGTGAACATCAATACATTTGATGGAAAAGTAAAAATTAAAGTATCGCCCGAAACACAAACCGGAACAAAAGTTAAATTAAAAGGAAAAGGTTTTCCTGTTTATAAAAAAGACAATCAGTTTGGGGATTTATATGTAACGTATAACCTAAAAATCCCAACCAAATTATCTGAAAAAGAAAAAGAATTGTTTACAGAATTATCTAAACTTAGAAATCATGAGTAACAAGAACTTAATACAAATAAAACAGTTTTGCGTTTATCACGAAATTGAAAACACCTTTATAAAAGAACTCAGTAATTACGGTTTAGTTGAAATTGTTATTGAAAAAAATGATGAATATCTGCAGCCGGAACAACTTCCTGTAATCGAAAAAATGATTCGTATGCATTATGATCTTAATATCAATCTGGAAGGAATTGACGCTATTTATCATCTATTGAATAAAATTGAAGTCTTACAGCAGCATTTAACAAGCACTCAAAACAAACTCCGACTTTACGAAGAAAATCAACCAGAATAAAGCTGAATTTTTTCTTTTTAAAATATCACAAAAAAGAAAGATTTTCGGTGTGATTTCAATCGAATAATTCTCTTTTAAAAGGCATATTTCATAAATTGCAGCGCATTAATTAACCTGAATTTGTTTTTAAAAATGGTACAAAAACAATTCGAAAAACTCATAAAATGAAAAGAGAAAACATCTTAACAGGATCGCCGTGGGAAGACAAAATGGGATACTGCCGCGCTGTAAGAATTGGCAATATCATTGAAGTTTCGGGCACTGTAGCCATTGTCGACGGCGATAAAGTAAAGGCTGATGACGCTTATGCACAGACTTATAATATAATTGAGCGCGTTGAAAAAGTTTTGGAAGATTTAAATGTTGGAATTAAAGACGTGATCAGAACCCGCATTTTTACAACCGATGTTTCTACTTTTGAAGAAGTTGCCAGAGCACATTCGGCTTTCTTTAAAGATGTAAAACCAACAACAGGTTTTTACGGAATCAGTAAATTAGTTGCTCCGGAATATCTAGTTGAAATAGAATTTACAGCTGTTGTACAGTAAAAGTTTTTGCCGCGAATTTCACAAATTCCCACTAATTTATTTTTAAAGAATTTTAAAATGCTGTTTTACTTTCTTTAATTAAAAACACATTAATTCGTGAAAATTCGTGAAATTCGTGGCAGAAAAATATCATACACAATTAATGACTTCCCAAAACCTGAAACAATTACTAATTTCCACTCCAAAATGGATTATAATTTGTCTCTTAATAGGCATACTTTCAGGATCTGCATCGGCATTTTTCCTGGTCTCTTTAGAATGGGTTACACAATTTAGAATTCATCATGACTGGATTATCTGGCTTTTGCCTTTCGGCGGATTTTTGGTTGGACTGAGTTATTTTTATTGGGGAGAATCAGTTGTAAAAGGAAACAATTTACTGCTCGAAGAATACGAAAAACCTAAAAAAACAATTCCTTTTAAAATGGCGCCTTTGGTTCTTTTAGGAACTTTATTAACCCATTTATTCGGAGGTTCTGCCGGACGCGAAGGTACAGCGGTACAAATGGGAGGCGCAATCGCCGATCAATTCACGAAGATTTTCAAATTAGACAATTCAGAACGCAGAATTCTAATCATTCTGGGAATCAGTGCGGGTTTTGCTTCTGTTTTTGGAACACCTTTAGCTGGTGCTGTTTTTGCGTTGGAAGTGCTCTATTTCAGTAAAATCAATTTCAAAAGTATTGTTCTTTCTTTTATAGTGGCTTATGCTGCTTATTTTACGGTAGAATTTTGGGAAATCAAACATACGCATTACAGCATTCCAATTGTTCCGGAACTTAGTATAGACAACCTATTTTATACTGTTTTAGTTGGGCTTCTTTCAGGATTTGCTGCTTTATTATTTTCAAGAAGTACTCATTTCTGGGGTTCTCTTTTTTCAAAAAACATTAAATATCCGCCGCTTCGTCCCGTTATTGGCGGTGTAGTTTTAGCCATTGCCATTGCCGGTTTGGGATTTACTAAATTCTCAGGACTTGGCGTTCCGGTTATTGTCGATTCCTTTTCAAATCAAAGTGAATGGTACGATTTTCTGCTTAAAATTTTATTTACCGGATTTACTCTGGGAGCCGGATTTAAAGGCGGAGAAGTAACTCCTTTGTTTTTTGTAGGCGCCACTTTAGGAAGCGCATTATCTTTATTTATTCCGATGCCCATTGCACTTTTAGCCGGAATTGGATTCGTTGCCGTTTTCTCAGGCGCAACCCACACGCCTATCGCCTGCACTATTATGGGATTAGAATTATTCGGTCTCCAGCCTGGAATTTTCATTGCTGTTGGATTCATTATTGCCTATTTTTCATCAGGTTCTGTGGGTATTTACAAATCACAAATCGTGAAAGGTGCCAAACATAAATTGTATCAAAAATTTCAGAAAAAAGAATTGGAACATTTGTAAAATAAATTCCAAATTTTAAAATCCCAAATCCCAGATTTATATATCCCGTTCCTACGGAACTCTAACATCAAAAAAAATCCGTCAAAATCAGCCTTTTCGCGAAAGCGAATCCGTAACATCCGTGTGCCAATTTCACACGCAGCAACTCAATCCCAAAATAAAAACAATCCCAAATAAACTGAAAACCGAGACTGCGACTGAAAACTAAAAATCGGGACTAAAATATTTTCAGCATTACATTAAAAAAATGTAAATTCGCACACTATGAAAATACAAGATATTCAGGCAATTCAATTATTGCTTGCTGCTCCAAAGAAAATCGTAATAATTCCGCACAGAGGACCAGATGGTGACGCTATGGGTTCTACTTTGGCATTATACCATTTTCTGTTAAAAAACAATCATCAGCCAACGGTGATTGCTCCAAATGATTTCCCTGATTTTTTAGCTTGGTTACCAGGTTCTGAAACCGTAAAAATCTTTGAAAAAGACACTGAAAACTGTACCAAAATATTAGAAGAAGCTGAGTTAATCTTTACACTTGACTTTAATGCTTTTCATCGTACAGGCGAAATGGAACATACTTTAGTAAAGCTTACTGCTCCGTTTATCATGATCGATCACCACGAAAAACCTCATGATTACGCCGCTTATACTTATTCTGATACTTCATACGGATCGACTTGTGAGATGGTTTACAACTTTATTTCTTTCTTAAACAAAAAAGAAGATATCGACAAAACCATTGCCACTTGCATTTATACCGGAATTTTAACTGATTCTGGTTCGTTTCGTTTTCCCGGAACAACTGGAAACACACATAGAATTATCGCCGAGTTAATTGATCTTGGAGTTGAGAATACTCAGATTCCGGTTTTATTATACGATAACAGTTCATACAGCCGTTTGCAGTTGTTAGGACGTGCACTTCAAAACATGAAAGTTTTTGAAGATCATAAAACATCTTACACCTCGCTTACGCAGGAAGAATTAGATTCTTTTCATTATGTAAAAGGTGATACTGAGGGAATTGTAAATTATGGCTTAAGCATACGCGGAATTGTATTTACTGCTATCTTTATCGAAAATAAAGACGAAAAAATCATTAAAATTTCATTCCGTTCGCAAGGAGGATTTGATGTAAATCAGTTTGCACGCGATCATTTTAACGGAGGCGGACATGTGAATGCTGCCGGCGGAAGATCTGAAACTTCAATGGAAGAAACGCTTAAAAAGTTTGAAGATTTAGTAACTAAACTAAAATTATAAAACCAATATGAACTACTTAAAACTTAGCATTTACTCACTGCTTTTTGCAGTTTTATTGGCAGGCTGTAAGCACCATGAAGAAGCGCGAAGACCTATTTCAAGAGCTTCGGGTACTTTTATGAAAAAATCGGCAGACAGAAACAAAAAGCTGGTGGCAAGCGAAGAAGAGGTTATTAAAAAAATCATCAAAAGCAATCCTAAAGTAAAATATTACGCTACAAAAAAAGGGTATTGGTTTAGTTATGATGAAAAAAGCACTACAGAAACCACTGCACCGCGCAAAGGAGATATCGCTTACTTTAATTTAGAAGTTAAAGACATTACAGGCAAAATAATTTATTCTGAAGCCGATCTTGGTCCGCAAACGTATTACGTAGACAAACAAGACATCATGATGGGATTACGTGACGGAATCAAATACATGAAAAAAAATGAAACGGTTACTTTCTTGTTTCCGTCTCACATGGCTTATGGCTATCATGGAGATAACAAAAAGATTGGACCAAATCAATCCTTAATCTGCACGGTTACACTACGTAATTTTGTTCCGGATCCGGCTGCACAAAAAACACCGGCTGCAACATCGGCACAAACTCCTAAACCTGCAGCTGCAAAACCTGCAACGGTTAAACCAGCCGCTCCAACTAAAAAAGATACATTAAACCCATAAAAACATTTTAAAAAATGAAAAAAAGTATTTTAGTATTACTACTTGCCGCTAGCTCATTTTATTCTTGTAAAGACGACCACAGCAACCTGCCTGATGGCTTATATGCTGATATCGAAACTAATAAAGGACATATTATCGTTGAATTAGATTATAAAAAAGCACCCGTTACTGTTGCAAACTTTGTAACATTAGCAGAAGGCAAAAACGAATTTGTATCTGAAAACCTAAAGAAGAAACCTTTTTTTGACGGATTAAAATTTCACAGAGTTATCGAAGATTTCATGATTCAGTCTGGAGATCCGCTTGGAACTGGTTCTGGAGATACAGGATATAAATTTAAAGATGAATTCTCAGATTTAAAATTCGATAAAGCTGGTGTTTTAGCAATGGCTAACAACGGACCAGGAACAAACAGCAGCCAATTTTTTATTACACACGTTGAAACTCCTTGGTTAGATAACAAACACACCATTTTTGGCCATGTTGTTGATGCTAAAGATCAGGAAGTAGTAAATAAAGTAATTCAAGGCGATAATATCGTTTCTGTAACAATTATCAGAAATGGTGAAGCAGCTAAAAAGTTTGATGCCGTAAAAGTATTTCACGATTACTTCGCTGAAATCGCTAAAGAAAAAAGCAAATTTGCTGGTGTTCAAAAAGAAAAAGTAGACTATTATGCTTCATTAAAACCAAAAGCAACTAAAACACCAAGTGGTTTAGAATATGTAATAACTGAAAAAGGTGCTGGTAAAAAACCTGCAACAGGTACTCAGCTTTACATTCACTACGCAGGTTTCTTAGAAGACGGAACTTTATTTGATTCAAGCATTGAAGACGTTAATAAGGCTTTTGGAAAATTCGATGCAGCCAGAGCAGAGCAGCACGGTTATCAGCCAATCCCATTTCAGGCAGGAAAAAAAGACGGTTTAATCCCTGGATTTATTGAAGGTATTGAGAAACTTTCTTTTGGAGACAAAGCAGTTCTTTTCATTCCATCTCACCTAGCATACGGAGAAGCTGGTGCAGGAGGAGTTATTCCGCCAAATGCAAATATTATTTTTGAAGTTCAATTGTTAGAGAAACCATAATTATTTTTATAATCAATTTCTTATAATTACTTTTACGGACTAAAATTCAAAATACAATGAAATTTAAATTTCTATTTTTATTCTGTCTGGCTGTTGTAAACATTCAGGCGCAAGTTAGAAAACCTTCACCGGTAAAACCCGCAGCTACAAAAACTACAGCTTCTAAAACAGCTGTTGCAGCAAATCCAAACGAAGGAATTTTTGCTACTATTTCTACAACTAAAGGAGATATCGTACTATCATTAGAATATGTAAAAGCTCCTGTAACAGTTGCAAACTTTATCACTTTGGCAGAAGGAACAAACCCTAATGTAAAAGCATCTCTAAAAGGAAAACCATTTTATAATGGTTTAAAATTCCACAGAGTTATAAATGATTTTATGATTCAGGGAGGCGATCCTGACGGAAATGGTTCTGGCGGTCCGGGATTCTCTTTTAAAGATGAATTTGTAGACAATTTAAAATTTGAAAAAGGCGGTGTTTTAGCCATGGCAAATTCAGGTCCGGCAACAAACGGAAGCCAATTTTTCATTACACATAAAGATACACCTTGGTTAAACGGAAAACATACTATTTTTGGACATGTAGTTTCTGGAATGGACGTTGTAAATAAAATTGTTCAGGATGATGTTATGAACAAAATTACGATTACACGTAAAGGAGCAGCTGCTAAAAAATTCGATGCTTTAAAAGTTTTAAGCGATGACGTAAAAAAAGAGCAGGCTAAAAAAGACGAAGCTAAAAAAGTAACAGGAGCAAAAGCGGCTTATTTTACAGCAGAAAAAGCCAAAGCAACTACAACTCCATCTAATTTAAAATATGTAATTACGAAAAAAGGAACTGGCGTAAAAGGCGCCGAAGGTTCTAATATCTTTTTTCATTATGCAGGATATTTTGAAGATGGAACTCTTTTTGACAGCAGTATGGCCGAAGTTGCAAAAGCATACGGAAAATACGATGCAAACAGGGATGCACAAGGTGGTTACAAAGCCTTTCCTTTTACAGTTGGTAAAAAAGACGGTATGATTCCTGGTTTTATCGAAGCGCTGGATATGATGACAGACGGAGAAAAAGCAATTTTCTTCATACCTTCAAATTTAGCTTACGGAGATAAAGGTGCCGGAGGCGTAATTCCGCCAAACGCTACTTTGATTTTTGAAATTGAAACGTATCAAAACCAGCCAGCGAAATAATATTTAAACTCTTTTTTTTAAATATAGTAAAGCCGTTAAAATGTATTTTTAACGGCTTTTTCATTTATTCTATTCTGCTGAATCATCAAATTTCAATTCAATAAAACGCAGCAAACAAGTACAATGATAACGTTTGCGCATATTTTCTATTAATTCCTAAACAAAATAGCTTACCTTTGCCGGCTTGAATTTTTAAAAACAAACAATCAAAATGTCACAAAACAACGTATTAAAAGGAGTATTTTTAGTTGCTTTAGGAGCTACAAGTTACGGAATGTTAGCTACTTTCGTAAAAATGGCTTACACCGAAGGATATACAACAGCAGAAGTAACAACCTCTCAATTTATACTGGGTATAATTGGTATTTTGATTATTAACGCATTCCAAAAAGCAAAAAACAAAGAAAAAGTTGTAAAAGCATCTCCAAAAAATATATTCAACTTAATGCTTGCGGGAACTTCGTTAGGTATGACAAGTTTGTTTTATTATTTAGCAGTAAAATACATTCCGGTTTCTATTGGAATCGTTTTATTAATGCAGACCGTTTGGATGGGAGTTTTATTGGAAATGATTATAGAAAAGAAACTGCCTTCAAAACAAAAAGTAATAGCCGTTGTAATTGTACTTGTTGGAACCGCTTTGGCAACAAACATTATCAATAACGACATTCAGCTGGATTGGCGCGGTATGGTTTGGGGAGTTTTAGCAGCTGCTTCGTTTACAACTACCATGTTTACTGCAAATAGTGTCGCTACCGAAATTTCTTCGGCACAACGAAGCTTATACATGCTTCTTGGCGGTGCGGTAATTGTATTTACTTTTGGTTTTATTACTCAGGTTACGCCTTTCAACTTATCGATTTTCTTAAAATGGGGAATTATTCTATCCTTATTTGGAACTATCATCCCTCCTATGCTTATGAATTTAGGTTTTCCGTTAACCGGAATTGGATTAGGCAGCATCGTTTCTGCCTTAGAACTTCCCGTTTCTGTTATGATGGCCTTTGTTTTATTGAATGAAAAAGTAATTCTGCTGCAATGGGTTGGAATTATTTTAATCATTCTTGCGATCGTTATTATGAATGTCAATTTTAAACGTAAAATTTAAGATTTTTTTACATCATCTTAAAATAAATAGCCTTGTAGCGTAATAAGTGTTAATTTTTTTATAAATTCGTTATAAATAATTAATTATCATGAACTTACATTGGCATTTATATTTAATGGCGATACTTTATATACTTGCCGGTTTAAATCATTTTCGAAATCCCGGAATGTACATTAGGATCATTCCCCCTTTTTTTAAAAACCCTAAATTATTAAATACTGTAAGCGGACTCGCCGAAGTGATTTTAGGCATTTTGCTAATGCTTTCGTTTACAACCAAATATGCAGCATGGGGAATTATTGCATTACTAATTGCCATATTTCCTGCCAATTTTTATATGTTTCAAAATAAAAAAGCAAGTTTTGGTTTACCAAAATGGATTTTATTTGTACGTTTGCCCTTACAAATCGTTTTGATTGTTTGGGCATTCCAATATACCCTTTAACAATCAAATCTATTAATCTAAAATTATTTTATTATGAAAAAATTGTTTGCAGAGTTCTTTGGAACTTATTGGCTTGTTTTTGGAGGTTGCGGGAGCGCTATTTTTGCAGCAGGATATCCTGATTTAGGGATTGGGTTTGCTGGTGTTGCACTTGCATTTGGTTTAACTGTTTTAACAATGGCTTATGCTGTCGGGCATATTTCGGGAGGGCATTTTAACCCTGCTGTTTCCTTTGGTTTATGGGCCGGCGGAAGATTTCCTGCCAAAGACCTTGTTTCGTACATTATTGCCCAATGTATTGGTGCAATTGCTGCAGCAGGTACTTTGTATACTATAGCTTCAGGAAAAGCCGGATTTGTTATCGATAATACGAAAGCCGGGGCTTTTGCTTCAAATGGTTTTGGAGCGTTTTCTCCAGACGGTTATTCGCTTCAATCTGCCTTTATCGCAGAGTTTGTCCTGACTTTATTCTTCTTATTAATAATTTTAGGTGCAACAGATAAATTTGCAAACGGTAGATTTGCCGGAATTGCAATTGGTCTTGGCTTAACGCTTATACATTTAATAAGCATTCCTATTACAAATACATCTGTGAACCCTGCAAGATCTTTATCTCAGGCTATTTTTGCCGGAGGAGAACCTCTTTCTCAGGTTTGGCTGTTTTGGGTTGCTCCAATTTTAGGCGCTATTGTTGCCGGATTTATTTACAAATCATTGTTACAAAACCACGCAGAAGCTTAAAAATATTTTGCTTTTTATAAAATTTAAAGAGAAAATCAGATATATTTATATCAGGTTTTCTCTTTTTCTTTGAATAAAACCGAAAAGAAAAAATTCATTTCAACTCCAATCTTAATTTGTTATGAACGAAATTATTTCTTACTTCAGCACGATCCCGTCTTCTCATAGAAGTTTAATTTTAGTGGGCGGTATTACGATTTTCTGGCTAATCGAAAATACTTTTCCGTTGTTTCAAATGCAATACAAAAAATGGCATCATGCCGGAATCAATATTTTCTTTACCATAACTACCATAATTGTCAATTTTATTCTGGCTTTTATTTTAATAAAAACAGCAGAATGGACAACCAAAAATGATTTCGGAATTCTGCAATGGATACCGCAGATTCCAATTTGGCTTTACACCATTATTGGGTTACTTCTGCTTGATCTAATTGGCGCTTATCTTGCCCACTTTGTACAGCATAAAACAAAGTTTTTATGGCGTTTTCACCTCATTCATCATACCGATACCTGGATCGATACAACAACCGCAAACAGACACCATCCTGGCGAAAGTGTAATTCGTTTTATTTTTACCACACTTGGTGTTTTAATTGTTGGAAGCCCTATGTGGATGGTTTTTCTGTACCAGTCTTTATCAGTCGTAGCTTCACAGTTTAATCATGCTAATATTTCATTGCCTAATAAGCTGGATGTTTTTTTGAGCTATTTTATTGTATCTCCTAATATGCATAAAGTACACCATCACTACATGTTACCTTACACTGACAGCAATTATGGGAATATTTTTTCGGTTTGGGACAGATTGTTTGGCACTTTTACCAGTCTTCCTAAAGAAGAAATAATTTATGGCGTAGACACTCACATGGCGGCCGAAGAAAACAATAAACTGAAGAATTTATTAAAAATTCCGTTTCAAAAATCGAGATCTGCAAAAAACACTAAAAATCAATAAAAAAAATATACCTGAGCGAACCAACTAATTATTTTTTTTATTAATATTGATATACAAAATGAAAATCAATCTATTAATCATTAACCCTCTATTTGAATTAATTTTCACGAGATGAAAAAGAGTAACCGCAAAGAATTGAATTGGGAACAAACGGAAAAATTAGTTTCGTTGGCCTTAGAAGAAAGAAATCCATTTGAAATTATAAAAAAAGAATTTGGATTGGCAGAAAAAGAAGTTCTTGAGATCATGAAAAAGAAAATGCCTCTTGAAAAATTTGAGATGTGGAAAAAGAAGGCTATTGCGAATAAACCAAAACCTAAACCCGTTAAAATTGACGATTTTGACGAAGATTTGGACGGCAAATATTACATAAAAAATAAGTTTGACTAAGATCTAAAACTCCTGTTTTTCGGGAGTTTTTTTTATATTTTAAATTCTCTTGTAACTTTTATATATTTTTGAAGTCAAATGCATATAACTAAACGTAAACAAATGAAAAAAATACTTTACACCCTGGCTCTTGCGGTAACGCTTTGGAGTTGTAAAACAGGTACTTCTTCTGGGAAAGCAAATTTCGTAGGAGTTAACATTAATCTAGTTGATGTAAAAGACGACAAAGTTTTGGTAACGGTAACTCCTCCGCAGATTAAAACGGATGAAATCGTCTACAGCATTCCAAAAACAGTTCCGGGAACTTATTCTACGGATAACTACGGAAAATATTCAGAAGATTTTAAAGCTTTTGATGCCAAAGGAAATGCTTTGACTGTAAAAAGAATTGACGACAATTCCTGGTCTATTTCTAATGCTAAAGCGTTAAAGAAAATCACGTATTTAGTTAATGACACATTTGATACTGAAAAAGGAACCGGATTTGGCAACGATGATGTTTTCTCTCCGGCAGGAACCAATATTAATGCAGGTGTAAATTTCATGGTAAATACACATGGTTTTGTAGGGTATTTTAAAGACAATTTAGAAATTCCGTACAAAGTTACCATTACACATCCTGAAACACTTTGGGGCGCAACTTCTATGACCGATGAAGATGCAAGCAAAACAAGCGATGTTTTTACAACGCCTCGTTACGCTGTTTTGGTTGAAAATCCAATTATGTACTCTAAACCAGAT
>Ga0157370_10007897_pt1 | contig 11528 bp, 12 predicted proteins | sample C35metaG_FD_113463 | JGI IMG/M metagenome (GOLD analysis project Ga0157370, IMG submission 113463) | Corn rhizosphere microbial communities from Kellogg Biological Station, Michigan, USA - C3-5 metaG | ecosystem: Host-associated > Plants > Roots > Rhizosphere > Soil | place: USA: Michigan... | reverse complement strand
GGTGGTCTTGCCCGAACCGGACGGACCGGTGACGGCGACGAACTCGCCCTCTTTCACGTCGATGTTGAAATCGCGCAGCGCATAGGTCTCCACCACTTCGGTGCGGTAGACCTTGGACAGGTGAGTCATCTTCAGCATGGTGGTTCCTCGGTGGTGGAGTTTTTTTGCTCCTCCCCTGCGAGCAGGGGAGGGAGAAAATCGTCAGTTGCTGATCGCGACCTTCGCCGCGCCCTTGAAGTTGTCGGTACCGGAGATCACGATCTTGTCGCCTTCCTTCAGGCCTTCGAGGATCTCCACCTTGTCGATGCTGGAGGCACCCACGCGGATCGGGGTCTTGGTGGCGATGCCGTCGCGCACCAGGTAGGCATAGCTGCCGCCGGATTCGTCGACGAAGGAGCCGCGCTGCACGGTCAGCACGTTGTCGCGCTTGTCCAGCAGCACACGCACGGACAGGCGCTGGTTCTGGCGCAGCTGTTTCGGGGTGGCGCCATCGAAGCGCAGGCGCGCGGCCACCTGGCCGTTGACCACCTCGGGCGAGATCGCGCTGACGATGCCCTTCCAGGTGTGGCCGTTGCCGCTGATCTCGCCGGTCATGCCGATGCCCAGGTCGCGTGCGAAGCTCTCCGGCACCTGCATCTCCACCTGCAGCGCGGACAGGTCGATCACGCTGAGCAGTTGCGCATCCTTGGCCACCGTGGCTTTTTCGGCGATGAAGAGCTGGCCGACCTGGCCGTCCACTGGCGATTTCACGTTGAGGTCGTCGACCTGGCGCTTGAGGTCCGCCACCAGCAGCAACTGGCGATCGTGCGCCAGCTTCTTCGACTGGATGTCGAAGTTGAGGCTGGCGTTGTCCATGCCCAGGTCGCCCTGCGCGTGCGTGACGGCGATGTTGGCCTTGTCCAGGGTGTCCTTGGCGCGGTCGACATCCATGCTGGGCACGGCGCCCTCGTGGAACGCCTTTTCGTAGCGGGCCAGATCGCGCTGGGCGGTCTGCTGGTCGATCTTCGCGTTGTCGTAGGCCTTCTGCAGGGCCGAACGCTGCTTGCGCGCATCGATCTGCGCGCGCAGGTAATCGACCTGCATCGCGTCGGCGTTGCTCTGCTCCTGGGCCAGCTTGTTGGTCAGCTCCGGGCTGTCGATGGTGGCCATCACCTGGCCCTTCTTCACCGTGTCGCCCGCGTGCACCTGCAGGGTCACCGCGCCGCCCGAGGTGGCGTACAAGGTGGGGCTCACCGCCGCGACCACCTTGCCCTCGGCGGCGATATCGCGCACGAACAGGCCGCGCTCGACGATGGCGAACGACAGCCGCGAGGCGCTCACCGAACTGGAGGCGGAGAACAGCCGGCCGATGCCCGGCGCCAGCCATGCCAGCAGGCCAAGCACGACCACGCCGGCGCCGGCGAGGATCAGCTGCCGCTTGCGATTGGGTTTGATCTCGACCAGCCGGTCGGTTGCGGAGGTATCGCGGATCATCGTTCAGTTCCTGGCCGCATGCCGTGCGGTTACGCAGGTAACTTAGCAATCCGCGTGCCACGCCGGGCGACCCGAATCAGGCGTGGCAATTCAATCACTTGCGATCTTCCGGCGAGCGCGAACCAGTGTCCGCGGACACCTCCCGGACAGGTGGACGTCAGTCGATCCGCCGGCGTTACGCGACCTCGCCGCGGGCGAGCCGGCTGGCCAGTTGCCTGCCCGGCGGCGACACCTCGGTGGCGCTCATCCAGCCACGGCCTGCTGCATGCGCCTGGCGATCGACGCGTCCAGCCGCGGCAACAGCTCCAGCGCATCCAGGTTCTGCGCCAGTTGCTCGCGCTTGCTGGCACCCAGCATCACGGTGGAAACGTGCGGATTCAGCAGGCACCAGGCGATCGCCAGCTGCGCCAGGCTGGTGCCCAGCTCGTCCGCGATCGGCTGCAGCGCGCGCACCTTGCCCAGGTGCGCGTCGCCCTCGCCCAGCACGCCCTTGCGCAACCATTCGTAGCCCGGCTGCGCCAGGCGCGAATCGGCCGGGATGCCCTTGTCGTACTTGCCGCTGAGCAAACCCGAACAGAGCGGCGACCAGATCGTGGTACCCATGCCGTACTTCTCGTACAGCGGCGCGTACTCCCGTTCCACCCGCTCGCGATGCAGCAGGTTGTATTGCGGCTGCTCGACCACCGGCGCGTACAAGCGATTTTCCTCCGCGACCCGATGCGCCTCCTCGATCGCCTCTGCCGGCCATTCGCTGGTGCCCCAGTACAGCACCTTGCCCTGGCGGATCAGCGTATCCATCGCCGCCACCGTCTCGGCGACCGGCGTATCCGGGTCGGGCCGATGGCAGAAGTACAGGTCCAGATAGTCCACGCGCAATCGCTGCAGGGCCTGGTGACAGGCCTCGATGACGTGCTTGCGCGACAATCCGCGCTGGGTCGGCAGCGGATTGTCGACGGCGCCGAAAAACACCTTGCTGGAGACGCAGTAGCTGTCGCGCGGGAAGCGCAGATCGGCCAGCACGTCGCCCATCACCTGCTCGGCCACGCCGTTGTTGTAGGTCTCGGCGTTGTCGAAGTAATTGACCCCGCGCTCATGCGCCAGCGCCAGCATGTCGCGCGCCTGCCCGCGCCCCACCTGTTTGCCGAAGGTGACCCAGGCGCCGAAGGACAGCGCGGAAAGTTGCAGGCCGGATGTGCCGAGGCGACGGTATTGCATGGGAGACTCCTTGGGGAACGGGGAACGGGGAACGGGGAACGGGGAACGGAAAGCATGGCACGTCTATTGTCATGATGATGTCCATGGCGACACGCCGGCGGGACCGCCGGGCTGCGAAACCTCCCCGCCATGCCCTGCCTTGGAATCGGCGTGTCATCCGATCGCCGGCATCGCCCGTTGTCACGCACTGGATGCACGCACCTGTTTGCCAAGCCCGACCATCCGCCGGCGAAGGACATCCGTTTGCCCATACTGCATCAACCTCGCCTTCATCGCCGCCTCGCGTGCGCGATCGCCGTCGGCGCGATGCTGTTGCTGGGCGGCTGCCGAACCATGCTGTTCGGCGCGCTCAACAGTACCGACCAGCACAAGGACATCGAGGTCGAGCGCAGCCTGCCATTCGCGCCGGCGCAGCATCTGAGTCTGGACGTCTACCTGCCGGTGCACGCGCAGCACGCCCCGGTCGTGGTGTTTTTCTACGGCGGCGACTGGACGCATGGAAAACGCCAGTGGTACCGCTTCGTCGGCACCGCGCTGGCGGCGAAGGGCGTGATCACGGTGATCCCCGACTACCGCAAGTACCCGCGCGTCGGCCTGGACGGCTTCATGCAGGACGCGGCCCATGCGGTGGCCTGGGCGCAGCAACACGCCGCAAGCCTGGGCGGCGATCCGCAAAGCCTGTTCGTGATGGGCCACTCCTCCGGCGCCCAGATCGCCGGCCTGCTCGCCACCGATCCGTCCTGGCTGGCCGCCGATGGCCTGTCGCTGCACGACCTGGCCGGCTTCATCGGCCTCGCCGGCGTCTACGATTTCGTGCCGCTGCCGAAAAGGGAGACCGGCATGCGTCGCCTTTTCGGCAAACAGGCCAGCGCACAGCGCCGTGCCGACCCGATGAGCTTCGTGCGTGGCGACGACCCACCCATGCTGCTGTTGCATGGTGCCGCCGACCGCGAAGTCCGTGCCGCCGGCAGCGTCGCCCTCGCACGCAAGGCGCACGCCGTGCACGACGATGCCGAAGCCAGGCTCTACCCCGGTGTGGGCCACATGGACCTGGTTCTCGCGCTGTCGCGACCGATGCGCCATCACGCACCCACGCTGCGCGACATGCTGGCCTTCATCCGTGCACACGAGCGGAACACACCGCCCCGAGTCGCCAGTCGATCGACGCTGGACGCGCACGCTGCGGATTCGACGAGGGCCGGAGACGTTGGCGGATGACGGGCGCCGGCTCCCGGTGTGTCACGGCTCTTCGAGCGCGCTGAGCATGACGTAATAGCCGTCGGGATCACGCAGGGCGAACTCCCGGGTTCCCGTCCTGTCGTTCACGCCGGGCTCCTCTTCGAGGGCTGCGACCAGAGTGCGGGCCCGCCGCAGCGCATCGTCAAAATCGTCCACCCGGAAAAACAGCAGCAACCCGTTGCCCGGTTCCGCACGGTCGGGGCTGGCCAGCGACGGATGGTCGTGCTCGCCCCATTGATGGAGGCAAAGCAGGACCGTGCCATCCGCGTCGAGCAGTTGCCCCCAGTAGTCATGCGCCGGCTTCGTCTCCGCTTGACCGAACAGCGACTGATACCACTTGAAGCTGCGCGCAACGTCGGCAACACCAATGATGGTCCATGTACGTTTCATGGGATTCTCCCGGGCCCGACGCCAGGTTCAGGGACGACCCGGCGAAGACGGGGTGGAGAAGTCCTCCCCTTCGATTCGCATGACGCCGGAATCAGGCGATGGGCGGAACGCGCGGCACCAGTTCCACGTCGGGTATCCATAGTTGCACCCACCTGTTCTTTTTCTCCTCCGGGCTCAGCAACTGCGGAGACACCGGTACCGACGCTGCCAAACTCGCCCACTCATCCAGGCAACGCGCGTTGACGGCAGCAAACAGGCGGTTGTCGTGTGCGAACGTGACGGCCACGAGCACGCCGCACCGGGAACACAGCCGGAACAGCGCCGCCTCCGACCCTTGCCGACACGATCGTAACGCCTCGGGTTCCGAGACAAAAATCCGTAGCTCACCAGCCGGATCGGAAACGTAAGCTGCGCCGTGCTTTTGGCAAAAAGTGCAGTCGCACGCCCGTGGCGCAATATCAGCGACGGGAGGGCGAGTCCTGAACTCGATCCGCAGCGCGCCGCAATGGCAGCCGCCATGAAGGGTGATTGATCGTTCGGCTGGCCGCATTGTTTCACCTGGTACCAAACGCCGGAATTAAGCGGCGGCGAAGCCGTCCGCTTGGACGAATTGCTATACCGTTGCAGTAAGTGCACCCCAACCTGGATGACGGCTTCTCAAGCTTTGGTGAGGCTCACATTGCACGAAACGCCACCGCCACCGCGATTCATGTAGAACTCAAGATTGCCTTCTTTTATAGATTTTCGCGTAGCCGTCTCTTCGACTATCGACACTGCATGATCATAGGACATTTTTGTTGAAGCTATTAATAGCTCTGTGCAGACCATATTGCCTTCCGGCCCGACGGTACTTATAAGCATCCAAGAAGGCCCGTACTTTCCTTTGCGATACATAATAGTTATATCGCCGCCTTTGCTTGTGTAATCGCCCTGCGAATCCAATTTCAACTGGAGAACCTCACTAGGCACAGAAGTGTTCCAGTGTGACAAGAACCCTTCCCCAGGTTGAGCGAGCTCGTATGTGGATGTACATCCAGCCATGCATGCGACGATGAAGAAAAGTAACGCGAGATTTTTCATTCAAGAAACGTCCTCATGCTGTTTGGCCAAGGAAGTGCAACCGCGAGGTATAACGCCTGAGTCAAGCCGACCCGCGTAACGAAACGGGTTCGGCTTGAACGAATTGTCAGGCCGGTGTGGCCAGTTTCAGACCAATGATTCCGGCAAGAATGAGCCCAAGACTCAGCAGCCGCCCAATATTCGCCGGCTCGCCTAGCAGAACAATTCCAAGTATTACTGTGCCGATAGCACCGACGCCAACCCATATTGCGTAGGCCGTGCCCACGGGGAGCGACCGCATGGCAACACCTAGCAGTCCAAGGCTGATGACCATCGCGAGGACGGTACCAACAGTCGGCCAAAGACGCGTGAAGCCCTCCGTGTACTTTAGACCCACAGCCCAACCAATCTCAAAAACCCCAGCAAGAACAAGAATGATCCAGTTCATCGCGATACCCCTCGTTGCGCGGGTCGTCCCGGGTACGAAATGGCGGACTGAGGTCGTCCTCAGTTCGTGAGAAGCCTAACGCTAAATACACAAAAATTCGGGCCATATGCACCGGATGTTCAGCCTTGAAGGACTTCGCGTCAAGCAATGAAAAGGATCACCAACGCAATGGTTTTGGCGCTGAGCTGAGGCGCACCAGGGCGCGGTTTCAACATCGCATATCGAGCAAAACGTGATGCCAAGGCGTGCCACCCACGATTCGCGCTGATAACAGCCAGTGACGCGCACTGAACCCTGCGTGCCATGGCCAGCGAGATCGATGTTGATCGCCGCTGAAACCATGGACAGACAATGATCGCGTGATGCGCAACATATACCGAGCAGCAACCTCGCCGTTCATCTCGAACCGCTGTCAGCGCGACCATTGAAGTGCGAGGCCGAGCACGACGGCCGCGAACACCCCGGCAACCACATCGTCGATCATCACCCCCATGCCGCCCTTGACCCGGCGATCCAGCCAGCGGATGGGCCACGGCTTCCACACGTCGAACAGGCGGAACAAGGCGAAGCCGGGCGCGAGCATCCACCACTGGAAACCGCTGGCGGGAAGCAGTGACGGAAGCAGCAGCGGGATCAATGCGACCCACTGGCCGATGAATTCGTCCCAGACCAGGCTGCGATGATCGTCGACGCCGAGTGCGCGACCGGCGACATCGCACGCCCACACGCCGATCGCGAAGCCGACCAGCAACACGATCAGGTAGGTCCACAGCGGCAGCTCGCGCAGCCACAGCCATGGCAGCAGCGCGGCCAGCGAACCGAAGGTGCCCTGCGCCACCGGGGCCAGGCCGGAGCCGAAGCCGCAGGCGAGCCAGCCGGCCGGCGTGGCAAGCAAGGCGCGACGCTGTTCGGCGCTCAATTGTTTCCTGGCGTTCAAGCGAAATGCTCCCAGCCCGACGAGGTCGCATCCAGCCATGTGCCGTCATGGCCGCGCACGCGCACGCCCTCGCCGGCCACGATGCGGCCGATCCGGGTGGCGCCGCCACCGAGGCGGGACAGGTCGGCCTGCACCTGGGCGAGCCGACTGGCTGGCACGCAGAAGCACAGCTCGTAATCGTCACCGCCGCTCAAGGCGAACTGCAGCGCGGCACTGTCGTCGTACAGACCGAGCAGGGCCGAGGAGCGCGGCAGCAGCGCGGCATCGATCTCGGCGCCGACGCCGCTCGCCACGCAGACATGGCCCAGGTCGGCGAGCAGGCCGTCGGATATGTCGATGCAGGCATGCGCCTGGTCGCGCAGCGCGATGCCCGCGGCCAGGCGCGGGGTGGGACGGTTGAGCCGGCCGACCAGGAATTCGCGCAGGCTGTTCCTGCCGTCGTCATGCCGGGCGGCTTGTTGCAAGGTGTGCAAACCCGCGGCGCCATCGCCGAGCGTCCCGGTGACCAGCACCACGTCACCGATGCGCGCGCCCTGTCGAGTCAGCGCCTTGCCCGGCGGCACGAAGCCGTGCACCGCGACGCTGATGGCCAACGGCCCGCGCGTGGTGTCGCCGCCCACCAGGGCGAGCCGATGCGGCTGCGCCAGCTGGGCGAAGCCCTCGACAAAACCCTCGACGAACTCGCGGTCGGCTTGCGGCAGGGTCAGGCTGAGCAGGGCCCAGGCCGGGCTGGCGCCCATCGCGGCGAGATCGGACAGATTCACCGCCAGCGCCTTCCAGCCGATGTCGGCCGCGGCGGTGCCACGCGGAAAATGCACACCCTCGACCAGGGTGTCGATCGCCACCGCCAGCTCCTGTCCGGCCGGCACCGCCAGCACCGCGGCATCGTCGCCGATGCCCAGGCGCACGTCGTCGCGCGGTTGCCCGGCGCGCTGGCGGATCAATTCGATCAGGTCGAATTCCATCGGCTGCGCGCCCGCAATCAGCGCTTGAACACGAGGGTGGGACTGTCGTGGTAGCTACTCTGCTGCCACAAGGTGAAGCCGGCCTTCTCGGCAACGCGAATGGAAGCCGGGTTCTCGGGCGAGATGATGCACACCACGCGCTTGCCGGGCCATTGCGCGTCGGCCCAGGCGCAGGCGGCGAGCACCGCTTCGCTGGCATAGCCGTTGCCGTGCGTCTGCGGCGACAACACCCAGCCGCACTCGAGCATGCCGCGCAACGAGGGCTGCAGATCCCGCGCGAAATCGGCAAAGCCGACGTCGCCGATGTAGCGCCCTCCGGCCTTTTCCTCGACGGCCCAGTAGCCGTAGCCGAGCAGGCTCCACAGCCCGCGATACTGCAGCAGGCGTTTCCACACTTCCTCGGCGGTGAACGCGCGGCCACCGATGTGAAGCACGACCGCGGGGTCGGACCAGATCGCCTGGCAGATCGCGTAGTCGTCGGCGCGGTGTGCGCGCAGGCGCAGCCGTTCGGTCTCGATCACCGGCACCGGTGCATCGGAGGGAGCGGCAGCGAAGCCCGCCATCAGCCGCGCTTCTCGACCGCGCGCAGTTCGGCGGCCAGCTTGTCCAGCACGCCGTTGACATAGCTGTGGCCATGATCGGCGCCAAAGCGCTTGGTCACCTCGATCGCCTCGTTGAGCACCACCCGATAGGGAACGTCGGGGCGGTACTTCAACTCGTAGGCAGCCAGTCGCAGCACGGCGCGCTCGATCGGGTCGACCTGCGCGACCTCGCGGTCGAGGTGCGGGCGCAGGCAGGTGTCGAGCGCGTCGACGTTCTTCTCCACGCCATGCAGCAGATCCTCGAAATAGTCGAGGTCGGCCACTTCCATGTCCTGCTCGTGACGGAACTGCTCGATCACCGCATTCATGTGGCTGCCGCTGAGCTGCCACGCGTACAGCGCCTGCAACGCGCGGCGGCGGGCACGCGAACGCGCCTGCAGGTCGAGGCCGTGCACCGGCTGCGCCATCACAGTTTCCCGTACAGGTTGACCATCTCCAGCGCGGCCAGCGCGGCATCGGCGCCCTTGTTGCCGGCCTTGCTGCCCGCACGCTCGATCGCCTGCTCGATGCTGTCGGTGGTCAGCACGCCGAACGCCACCGGCACGCCGGAACCGTAAGCAGCCTGGGCCAGGCCCTTGGCGCATTCGCCGGCGACGAAGTCGAAGTGCGGGGTGGCACCACGGATCACCGCGCCCAGCGCGATCACCGCCGCGTACTTGCCGGAATGCGCCAGCTTGTGCGCGGCCAGCGCGATCTCCCAGGCGCCGGGGACGCGGATCAGCTCGATCGCGTCGTCCTTCACGCCATGGCGCACCAGCACGTCGCGCGCGCCGGCCACCAGCGGTTCCACGACGAAGCCGTTGAAGCGGCCGGCGATGATGGCAAAACGGCCCTTGGGCGTGGCGAAATCGCCTTCGATGGTCTTCATTATGGATTTCCTGGGAGCGAACCCGTGCGGGCCGGTCATTTTACGGGTTTTCGGCGGCGCTGGCCGGAACGACGCGCGCCAGGTGCGGATAGTCGCTCATATCCAGCCGCGCCGCGTGGCCGTCGACGCGCAGCCGCGCCGGGGCGCCGAACGGCAGGGTCAGCTGCTGGTCGCCGTGGCCGTGCGGCAGGCCGTCGAGCACCGGAATGCTGGCCACGGCGCGGATCTGCGCGAAGGCGGCGGCCAGGTCGTAGCCGTTGTCGCGACCGCCAGGCTCGCACTGGCTGAAGTTGCCCAGCAACAGCGCCTGTTGCCGCCCCAGCACGCCGGACAGATGCAACTGGTAGAGCATCCGCTCGATCCGGTAGGGCGATTCGAACACGTCCTCGACGAACAGGATGCCGCCCTCGATCGCGGGGAACCAGGGTGTGCCCAGCAGGCTGCACAGCACGGCGAGATTGCCACCCCACAGCGGGCCGCCGAGATCGAGATGACCTTCGGTACGAGTGCCCCACGCCACGCTCGCGGTCGGCGCGGTCAGCGTGGCCCAGAGATGCTGCCAGCTGAACTCGCTGCGCGGTTCGGCACCCAGATCCGCCAGCAAGGGACCACTGAATGTGCACAGTCCGCTCCTGGCATGCAGCGCCATCTGCAATGCGGTGAAATCGCTGTGGCCGACCAGCGCCAGCGGCGCGTCATGCAGGCGCTCGCGCAAGGCGCCGTATTCCAGGTGCGGCAGCAAGCGCGCCGCGCCGTAGCCACCGCGCGTGGCCAGGGCGATATCCGGCAAGGTATCCTGCGTCGCCAGGGCGTTGACGTCGCCTGCCCGCTCGGCATCGCTGCCGGCGAAACGCAGCTCGGTTCGTTCGAGCACGTCCAGCCCTTCCACCGTGCAACCGGCCTCGCGCAGGCGGGCCACGCCGCGAGCCATGGCGGCGGGGTCACAGGGATAGCCGGAGGGGGCAATCAGTCGGATACGGGCGGGATGCATCGAATGCTCTCGTCAATCGGGATGGCACGCATCAGGGCGTGCGATGGATGATCGCAAGTATGCCGCTGCCTGCGCGCCGATGGCATGGCGTTGCCGGGCCCGTTCGAGGCGCTCAGCAGGGCATCACCAGCGGATCGTCGGGGAGGTCGTCGATGTCCTGGATCGCCAGGCGCGCTTCGCTCAGCGTGGCTTCGACTTCGCGCACGATGCCCTGCGCGCGGGGCAGGCTCGAATCGGGCACCATCACCGCGATGTAGTCCATCGCCGGCAGCTGGCCTACCCCGCCGGTGAGGTACTCGCCGGCGATATGCGCCGGGATATCGGCGGCCGCCAGCGCATCCTTGATCAGGTGGGCATCGAACAGGTTTTCGGCGCGGTAGACGATGTGCATGGCTGCACGCTAACCCGCGGCGCACGGCGTAGCAAGGCCACGCAGGGCGCGATCCTGCGCCCGGAACGGGCGACAGGGTAAACTTCGCGGTTTCCGCCACCGCTCGCGAGCGTCGCCCGATGTCGAACGAAAACCCTGTCCTTGCGTCCGCCCCGCCCGTCGCGGCCACGGCGCCGCAGGATTTCATCCGGCAGATCGTGCGCGACGACCTGGCGGCGGGCAGGCACAGCGCGATCCACACCCGCTTTCCGCCGGAGCCGAACGGCTACCTGCACATCGGTCACGCCAAGGCGATCTGCCTGAGCTTCGGCATCGCCAAGGAATTCAGCGGCTGGTGCAACCTGCGCCTGGACGACACCAACCCCGGCAAGGAAGACCCCGAATTCGTCCAGGGCATCAAGGACGACGTGCGCTGGCTGGGCTTCGAGTGGCATGAACTGCGCCACGCCTCGGACTACTTCGAGGTGTTCTACCGTTCCGCCTGCAAGCTGATCGAGGACGGCGTGGCCTACGTCGACGACCTCAGCGCCGAGGAGATGCGCCAGTATCGCGGCACGCTGACCGAGGCGGGCCGCAACTCGCCACATCGCGAGCGTTCTGTCGAAGAGAACCTCGACCTATTCCGTCGCATGCGCGCCGGCGAGTTCGCCGACGGCAGCAAGACGCTGCGCGCGAAGATCGACATGGCCGCGGGCAACATCAACCTGCGCGACCCGGCGATCTACCGGGTGCGCAAGATCGCCCACCAGAACACCGGCGACGCCTGGCCGATCTACCCGATGTACGACTACGCGCACTGCCTGTCCGACGCGCTGGAAGGCATCACCCATTCGCTGTGCACGCTGGAGTTCGAGGACCACCGGCCGCTGTACGACTGGTTCGTCGACCAGGTCGACCTGCCGAACCACCCCGAGCTGTGGCAGCCGCTGCTCGACGCCGGCCTGCCGACG
>Ga0157370_10007896_pt1 | contig 11528 bp, 7 predicted proteins | sample C35metaG_FD_113463 | JGI IMG/M metagenome (GOLD analysis project Ga0157370, IMG submission 113463) | Corn rhizosphere microbial communities from Kellogg Biological Station, Michigan, USA - C3-5 metaG | ecosystem: Host-associated > Plants > Roots > Rhizosphere > Soil | place: USA: Michigan... | reverse complement strand
GGTGTGCCGGGGGGACGTGCCGTGCCGGCGCCCCCGCCGGCCGCGCACCAGGGCCATTCCCTGTTCCGCGGCTATGCACATGCCGAGGACTTTCTCACCCCCCTGGCCATGCAGGCGTCGCCCAAAGCGGTGCTGCAGTCGCTGTCCGGGTACGGCCCTGCCTCCTGGCACCACCAGCTTGCCCAGGCCGCGGCCTACTGCCAGCTGTCCGGCCGCGGCGCCATTGTGGTGGTGCCCGACCTCCGCGACCTGGAACTGCTGGAGAAGGCCTGTGCTTCCGTGCTGCCGGCCGGCAGCTTCGTGAAGCTCACGGCCGACGACGCCCCGAGCCTGCGCTACGACAACTTTCTTCGCGTGCTCAGCGGCGATGTAAAGATAGTCATCGGGACCCGTTCCGCCGCCTATGCCCCCGTCACCGACCTGGGCCTGGTGTGCTGCTGGGACGACGGCGACGAGCTCCACCTTGAACGCCGGACGCCGTACCAGCACAGCCGCGACGTCCTGCTGCTGCGCTCGGAGGTGGAGGACACGGCCGTGCTCATGGCCTGCCACAGCCGCAGCATGGAGTCCCAGCGGCTGGTGGCCACCGGGTGGGCCCAGCCCCTGGTCGCTGAACGTCCCGTGGCACGGACGGAGACTGCCCGCGTGGTCAGCACCGCTGACAGCTGGGAACAGGAGCGCGATCCGCTGGCATCGCTGGCGCGGCTGCCCCACCGCGCCTGGGAAAGCGCCCGGGCCGCCCTCCAGTCCGGGCCGGTGCTGGTCCAGGTGGCCCGCACGGGCTACGCACCCGCACTTGCCTGCCAACGTTGCCGGGAGGCGGCCAGGTGCACGGAGTGCACGGGGCCGCTCATGCAGTCCCGGGCACCTGGTTCCAGCCAGGTGCTGGTCACATGCCGCTGGTGCGGCCGGGCGGAAACGTCCTTCAGCTGCCCCACCTGCGGGAACCACACCTTGCGCGCCTCTGCCGTGGGTGCGCTGCGGACTGCGGAGGAACTGGGGCGTGCCTTTCCGTCGGTTCCCGTCATTTCCTCGGCCGGTGACCACGTCAAGGCCGTTGTCCCTGACCGGCCGGCCATCGTGGTTGCCACCGTCGGCGCGGAACCGGTGGCCCCGAGGGGCTACGCGGCAGCCCTGCTTCTGGACGGTGACTCGATGCTCCGGCGCGAATCCCTGCGCTCGGGGGAAGACACCCTGCGGCGCTGGATGAATGCCGCGGCGCTGGTGCGACCGGCCAGGGAGGGCGGCACAGTGGTTGTCACGGCGGACGACTCCATCGAGGTGCAGGCACTGGTCCGGTGGGATCCGGCCGGCTACGCGGAGCGCGAGTTCGGGCTGCGCCATGAGCTGGGGCTGCCCCCGGCCGTGCGGGTGGCGGCGCTGACCGGGGCGGAAGCCGATGTTGTTGCCTTCGCGGCTGCCCTGGACCTGCCGGAATCCGCACGGACAGTGGGGCCGGCACCGGTGCCGGGCTCCTACGGTGCCCGCCCGGGCGTTGACGGGGACAGCGCCCCCGACTACCGGACTCTGGTCTTCTTCCCCTACGCCATGGCCGCCACCGTCACGGGTGCCATGCGTGCCCTGAAGGCCGCCAACGCCGCCCGCAAGGTGGGATCCGCCGTGCAGGTCCGCTGCGACGGCGTTGACGTCATCTAAAGTTCCCTGCCCCGTTCTCAGTGCCGGCTTCTCAGGGCCCGGTTCTCAGTGCCCGGGCCGCAGCTCCCCGGCGATGGCGAGCAACTCCTTGGCGGAGGCCTCCCAACTGAAGGTGCCCGCCTGGGCGACCGACGCCGTCGAGCATTCCTGCCAGGCCGCATGGTCGTCCAGGGCGCGCACGGCGGCGGCAAATGCTGTGGGCGACTCTGCCGGCACGTAACGGGCGGCGGCTCCCCCCACTTCACGGAAAATGTCCGTGTCGGCCACCACCACGGGCGTGCCGAGTGCCATGGCCTCGACCAGCGGGAGGCCGTAGCCTTCCGCCTTGGACAGCGTCACAAGGGCCGTGGCGCGCAGCAGCATGTCGTCGTATACGGCATCCGTAACGCCATTGTGGAATTCCACGGCGGCACCGGCGGGAACCAGCGCTGAGAGTTCGGCCCGGCGCTCCGGGGTGATGCGGCTGAGCAGGTGAAGGGTGAAATCAGGCAGTTCCGCCATGCCGGCAATGAGCGTTTCAACGTTCTTGTACGGCATGAACGAGCCCATGTAGACCAGGGACTTGTCCGGGACAACGGCAGGGTCCCGGGGCACGCGGTAGCCCTGCGGGGCGTTGCCGACAATGCGGATGGGCTTGCGCGTGAGCCGGAACTTGTTCATCAGCCCCAGCGTGGTCTCGCTGATGGTTGCCACCACGTCAGCACGGTTCAACAGCAGCCGCTGCGGCCAGTACGCCTTGTGGTACAGCCGCCACAGCACGCGCACGGGCGCCGGCAGGAAGCCGGGAGGGGCCGGGTGCTCATAGTAGATGAGGTCGTGGAGGGTCAGCACCAGGGGGTACTTCCGGCCCCAGCTGCCCATGGTCTGCATCGGACAAAACACCAGCCCGGCGCCCAGTTTGTTCACGTGCCGCGCCACAAACAGCTCCATGGGCGACAGCGGCGAATTGATCTTCACCCACGGCAGCTCCGGCAGCAGGGCCAGCTGGCGCTCGTCATGAATGAGCATGGTCACGTCGGCGAAAGGCGCGACGGCGGCCATGAGGCTTGCGCCGTAGCGGCTGATGCCGTCGTGGTGGTCCAGGCGGGTAAAGCGGGCGTCAAAGACAATCTTGGGCCTTCCGGCCGGGGACGGGCCTCCGGCCGGGCCGGGTGCGTTGCTGGCTGTCACGGGGCTGGGTGCCTTTCCAGGAAGCTGTCGATGGCCCGCGCCGCGGGCCCGGGGGTTTCATAGTGGATCAGGTGGCCGACGTCGTCGATCACCACCAGCTCTGCGTCCGGCAGCAGCCCCACGAGTTTGTGCTGTGTGGGGAGCGTGGCGATTTCATCCTCGGCGCCTGCAATGAGCAGCACCGGGAGGGTGAGCTGGGCAGCAACTTCCCGGACAGTGCCGCCCACGGAGGCGCGGAAGGATTCCAGCAGCATGTCGCGGTCGGCAAAGTCGCTGAAGTAGGCGTGGTGCTGGCCGTGGATGAACGCCAGCAGCTGGGGGTCCCGGGTCTTGGCCATGGTGACGCTCATGACGTGCACAATGAGCCAGCTGCGCAGCAGGCCGTTGCCGAGGGGGCGGGGCAACCTCGCTGCGGCCCAGTAATAGAAAACGGCCAGTTTCGTCATGATGCCCTTGGGCCCCTCCAGGGCGGGGGAGGCGATGGGGTTGACCAGGACCAGGGGGAACACGCGGTGCGGATGGGAGGCGGCAAAGTGTGCGGCCACAATGGAGCCAAAGGAGTGGCCCAGCAGCACCGTGCCGGTGCCGAGGGCCAGTGAGTCCAGGAAGCCCGCCAGGAATGCGCCGTAGCCCACCACGCTGTGTTCACCGTGTGCAAAGGCGGGGGAGCTGCCAAAGCCGGGGAGGTCCGGCATGATGACGCGGTGGTCGGGAAGCAGTTCCACCACGCGTTCCAGCCCGTGGTGGTCTCCGCGGAAGCCGTGCACCATGACGATGGTGCGTGTGGCCGCAGTCCACACGAGAGGCGCATAGTCCCAGTAGTGCACTTGGGTTCCGTCCACGTCCACAGTGTTGTCCGTGGCGCGGGCGGACAGGTCCACGGTGACAGGCGTGCCTGCGGGCGCGGTGCGCGGTTTCAGGAAGGCCATGTGCGGCTAGTTCACGTTGTTGGGGTCGGAGCCGGAGCGCCGCCCGCTGTCCAGGGCTGCAATGGCGGCCATGTCGGCCTCGCTGAGCGAAAAGTCAAAAACGTGCAGGTTCTCGGCAATCCGGGCCGGGCTGCTTGCCTTGGGAATGACCAGGTGCCCGGACTGGACGTGCCAGCGCAGCACGATCTGCGCCGTCGAACGCCCGTGGCCGGCGGCCATGGCGGCGAGCACGGGATCCTCCAGGAGCTGTCCGCGGGCCAGCGGGCTCCACGCCTGGGTGGTGATGCCCAGTTCGGCGTGGAGGGCACGGAGTTCGCGCTGCTGCAGCCAGGGGTGGAGTTCCACCTGGTTCACCGCCGGGACCACGCTGGTGGCGTCCAGCAGGCGGTGCAGGTGGTCGGGTTCGAAGTTGCTGACGCCGATGGCCCGCACCCGGCCCTCCTGGTAGAGGGTCTCCAGCGCCTTGTAGGTGGGGATGAACAGGTCCTGTTCGGGGCACGGCCAGTGGATCAGGAACATGTCCAGGTAGTCCAGTCCCAGCCGGGACATGGACTCGCCGAAGGCGGCCAGGGTGGAATCGTAGCCGTGGCGGTCATTCCAGACCTTGGAAGTGACAAAGAGGTCCTCCCGCGGCGTTCCTGCCATGACGGCGGCGTTGACAGCCCTGCCCACGCCCTCTTCGTTGCCATAGAGTGCGGCCGTGTCCACGGTGCGGTAGCCGGCGTCGATGGCCGTGGAGACAAGGTTGGCGCAATCTTCCGCCGGGACCTTGTACACGCCGTAGCCGAGCTGGTCGATCGCGACGCCGTTGTTGAGGGTGGTTTTGGGTGCCATGTGCATACCTACGACTCTAGACGAGCGGCGCGGGCCGGGAGGAACCCGGGCGCGGAAGCCGGCCCCCGTGCGGCCGGTCCGGCGGCCTCCCGTTACAAGCCGTCCAGGCTGTTGAGGAAGCCAAAGATGGGGTCCGACTGCGCCGATTCCTGCTCCACGAGTTCACGGGCGGTGGTTTCGTCCAGGATCAGCTCGGTGGCCAGCCCGGCTGCGAGCGCGCCGCGCAGTCCCTTGATTTTCTTGGCGCCGGAAACCACGCAGATTCGACGGCGGATCTTGCGCAGGCTGGCCAGGCTGGGCCCGCTGGAGCGTTCGTTGAGCATGATGCCCTCGTCGCTGCCGTCGTCGCGGAAGAAGACTGTGGCGACGTCCCCGGCCACGCCGCTGGCCTCGAGGTCGTCTATGTCGGTGGAGTCCAGGTATCCGCCGGTGTAGACGTGGCTGGGCACCTCGGCGTCGATGGAGCCCACACCGAAGATGGCGATGGTCACGCGCGATTGCAACTCCAGGATGCGCTGGACGCTGCGTTCCTCCCACATGAGGCGCTTCGTCTCGGCGCGGTCAAAGAACGCGGGCACGGGGAACTGTTCCACCTTGGCCCCGTAGGCGGTGCCAAACCGACGGATAATCTCGGAGGCGTAGGTAATGCCGGATGTCTGGGTGTTGCCGGCCCCGTTCAGCTGGACAATGGTTGTGCCGTGGGTGGTCTTGCGCGTCAGGTGGCGGCTGACGGCACTGAGCGTGGACCCCCAGGCCACGCCGATGACGGCGTTGGAGTCCACCAGCGGGGTGATGGTGCGCGCCGCCTGCATGCTGACACGGTCCAGCACGTCCATCTCATTGAGCGTGTCCGCCACGGGCACCACGTGCACATCCACCTTGTAGCGCCGGCGGATGACCCGTTCCAATTCCGGCGCCAGGTCCGCCGGGGTCTTGATCTGGACCTGCACCAGGCCGCTGTCCCGTGCGGCTGAGAGCAGCCGGGAGACGGTGGAGCGGGAGGTCCGAAGCTCGCGCGCAATGGCATCCATGGTCTGGTCCTGCAGATAGTACATTTGTGCAGCACGGAGGGTATCCGACTGTTTTGAACGCTTGGCGGGCATGTGACGCACGACCTTTCTGCACGTTTGTGCATGCTGGTTGACTATTTTTTTCACCTCCCCCAACAATAGTTGGAACAGGCGCCCAGAGCGCAGAGAAACGGGACTCGATTGAGGTCAACGTGGGAATCCTTGGCAATGCCGGCAAGAATGCAGCTGCGGACAAGGGGGAGGCCGTCACACGCCCCCAGGTGGAGGCGCTGCGCAGCAGGCCCCACGCGCAGGTGCTCATCATCGGCGGCGGCATCAACGGCGTGGGGACATTCCGCGACCTGGCCCTGCAGGGGGTCGAGGTGGCGCTGGTGGAGCGCGGCGACTACTGCCAGGGGGCCTCGGGCGCCTCTTCCCACATGATCCACGGCGGCATCCGGTACCTGGAGAACGGTGAATTCCGCCTGGTCCGGGAATCCGTCGTGGAGCGCAACCGCCTCCTGAAGATCGCCCCGCACTACGTCAAGCCGCTCAAGACCACCATCCCCATCTTCAGCACGTTCTCCGGCATCCTCGCGGCCCCGGTGCGCTTCCTCACCCACAAGCAGGGCAAGCCCCAGGAGCGCGGGGCCTTCCTGATCAAGGCCGGGCTGACCATGTACGATTCCTTCTCGCGAGACGGCGGCACCGTTCCCCGCCATGAATTCAAGGGGCGCAGCAAGGCCCTGGCCGAGCTCCCCGCCCTGAACCCCGGCATCAAGTACGCGGCCACCTATTACGACGCGTCAGTGCACAACCCGGAGCGCCTCACCCTTGACGTGCTCCAGGACGGCGAAAAGGCCGGGCTGGCGGGCGGGGGTGCAGCAGGCACCGCCCGTGCGCGCGCCACCAACTACCTGGCCGCCACGGCGGTCACGGCCGACGGCGTGGAACTCACCGACCAGCTCACCGGAGACTCCTTCACCTTCACCGCAGACGTCATCGTCAACACCACCGGCGCCTGGGTGGACGCGACCAACTCGGCCATGGGAGCCGAAACCCGTTTCATGGGCGGCACCAAGGGCTCCCACATCGTCCTGGACCACCCCGGCCTGCTGGCCGCGTGCAACGGCCGGGAAATCTTTTTCGAGCACACCGACGGGCGCATCGTGCTGATCTACCCCATGGGCGACCGCGTGCTGGTCGGCACCACCGACGTCAACGCCGACATGGCCAAGGATGCCGTGTGCACGGAGGAGGAGATCGACTACTTCTTCGACCTCATCGGCCACGTGTTCCCTGAAATCCCCGTCACGCGCAATGAAATCGTGTACACCTTCTCCGGTGTGCGCCCCCTGCCGCGACATGACGAAACGGCCCCCGGCTTCGTCTCCCGCGACTACCGGATCGAGCGTTCCGACCGGGCCGTTGCAGGCGCCACGGTGCCCGTGCTGAGCCTGGTCGGCGGGAAGTGGACCACCTTCCGCGCCCTGTCCGAGCACCTGGCCAATGACGTGCTCGCCATCCTGGGCACCGAAAGGAAAACTTCGACGGCGAAGCTCGCCATTGGCGGGGGCGCCGGCTTCCCTGCCACCGACGCCGGCGTCGAGGCCTGGATTGCCGCGCATGCCACCGGCGCCATCAGCGCAAGCCGCGACGGGGTGCTGCTGACGCGCTACGGCACCCGGGCGGACACGGTCATCGCCTACCTGTCCGCGGGCGCGGCTCCGGACGTGCCCTTTGAATCGACCCATGAGCTGAGCACGCGCGAAATTGCGTTCATGGTGGAGCACGAACAGATCGGCCACCTGGTGGACGTGCTGATCCGCCGCACCTCCCTTGCCTTCCGCGGCCTGGTGACCGCCGAGTTGCTGGCCGAGACTGCCGCTGCCCTCGCCGGGCCGCTGGGCTGGTCCAAGGCAAAGCAGCAGCAGGAGATCCGCCACGCCGAAGATGTCCTGGACCGTTTCCACGGAGTCCAGGTTCAAAGCTTGATTGCCTAAGTGCCCCTTCGGGGAACGGGGTTCAAGAACGGCGGGCCGGCAGCGGCCCGCCATACACAACAAAATATAGAAGGAGTCAAAGATGTCTCTAGGAATAGTGTTCCTGTCAGAGGTGATGGGAACCATGATGCTCACCTTGCTCGGTTGCGGCGTGGTCGCCAATGTGGCATTGAAGGGCACCAAGGGCAATGCCGGCGGGTTCCACCTCGTCAACTGGGGATGGGGCCTGGCCGTCATGGCAGGCGTTTTCGTTGCCGCGAAATCCGGCGCACAGCTTAACCCGGCGGTCACCGTGGGCGTCTGGCTCAGCGGCGGCAAGGAATTTGCCCCGGGCGTCCCCGTGGACGCCGCCAGCATCTTCACCTCGATCAGCGGTGAACTGGTGGGTGCCTTCCTCGGCGCAGTGTTCTGCTGGGTTGCCTACAAGCAGCACTTCGACGTGGAGCCCGACGCCGCAACCAAGCTGGGCGTGTTCTCCACCGGCCCGGCCATCCGCAGCTACGGCTGGAATGTGGCCACGGAAATCATCGGCACCTTTGTGCTGGTCTTCGTCATCCTGCTGTTCGGCAAGAGCGCCGCAGGGCTTGGCCCGCTGCCCGTTGCCCTGCTGGTTGTAGGCATCGGCGCCTCTCTCGGTGGGCCCACCGGCTACGCCATCAACCCCGCCCGCGACCTGGGTCCCCGCATTGCCCACGCGCTGCTGCCCATCAAGGGCAAGGGTTCCAGCGACTGGGCCTACTCGTGGGTTCCGATCGTCGGACCTCTCGTCGGCGGCGCACTGGGCGGGCTGATGGCCAACTGGATGCCACTGCTCGTGAAGTAGCCCTTGTAGCACGCAGGGGATTGAAGTAGACCTTGAAGTAGCGGTTGCAATCGCGGTTGCAGCCAAGTACCAACCGCAGGCTGTACAAACAAAGGAACAATGATGTCTCAGTACGTAATTGCCATTGACCAGGGGACCACCAGCAGTCGCGCCATCGTGTTCGACCACGACGGCAACATCGTCTCCACGGGCCAGCTTGAGCACGAGCAGATCTTCCCCAAGGCAGGCTGGGTGGAGCACGACGCCACCGAAATCTGGAACAACACCCGTGAGGTGATCGGCACGGCACTGGCGCAGGCAAACCTCACCCGCCACGACATCGTCGGCGTCGGCATCACCAACCAGCGCGAGACCGCCGTCGTCTGGGACAAGACCACCGGCGTCCCGGTGTACAACGCCATTGTCTGGCAGGACACCCGCACCCAGGACATCGTTGACGAGCTGGCGGCCGACGGCGGCGTGGAGCGTTTCAAGGACAAGGTGGGCCTGCCGCTGGCCACCTACTTCTCCGGCACCAAGATCAAGTGGATCCTGGACAACGTAGACGGCGCCCGCGCCAAGGCGGAGGCCGGGGACCTGCTCTTTGGCAACACCGACAGCTGGGTGACCTGGAACCTGACCGGCGGCGTGGACGGCGGTGTGCACATCACCGATGTCACCAACGCCTCCCGCACCATGTTCATGGACCTGGAAACCCTCCAGTGGGACGATGACATCCTTGCAGTCTTCGGCGTGCCGAAGTCCATGATGCCTGCCATCAAGTCCTCTTCCGAGGTTTACGGCACGGTCCACGGCAGCCAGCTGCTGCGCGAGGTCCCCGTGGCCGGCATCCTGGGCGACCAGCAGGCCGCCACGTTCGGGCAGGCTGCCTTTGGCACCGGCGAGGCCAAGAACACCTACGGCACCGGCTGCTTCCTGATCTTCAACACGGGCGAGGAAATCGTCCACTCGAAGAACGGCCTGCTGACCACGCTGGGCTACAAGCTTGGCGACGCCAAGCCGCACTACGCGCTGGAGGGCTCCATCGCCGTCACCGGCTCGCTCATCCAGTGGCTGCGCGACAACATCGGCATGATCAAGACGGCGCCGGAGGTGGAGGAACTGGCGGCCGCTGTCGAGGACAATGGTGGCGTCTACATCGTCCCCGCGTTCTCCGGCCTGTTCGCGCCGTATTGGCGCGCGGACGCCCGCGGCGCCATTGTGGGCCTGACCCGCTTTGTCAACAAGAACCACATCGCCCGGGCGGCGCTGGAGGCCACCGCGTTCCAGACCCGCGAGGTGCTCGACGCCGTCAACGCCGACTCGGGAGTGGACCTGACGGAACTGAAGGTCGACGGCGGCATGGTTGCCAACGACGCCCTCATGCAGTTCCAGGCGGACATCCTCGGCGTGCCGGTGATCCGCCCGAAGGTCACCGAGACCACGGCGCTTGGGGCGGCCTACGCGGCCGGCCTGGCTGTCGGTTTCTGGAATGACCTGGGCGAGCTCTCCAGCAACTGGTCGGAGGACAAGCGCTGGGTCCCGCAAATGGATGCCGCCGAGCGCGACCGCCAGATGCGCCTGTGGAAGAAGGCAGTCACCAAGTCCATGGACTGGGTTGACGAAGACGTGAAGTAGCGACCGGGTCCGGGCACCGCCCGAAACACCCCGGCGGGGGCCCGCCTTCCCTGGGAAGGCGGGCCCCCGCCGTCGTTCTTCAAGTGCGCTAAAGTAAAGGAATGCACAACTTCCTCCTCCTTACCTAGCCGCAACCACCGAAGCGGCCGCCCCTTGCCATGTCGAGGGGCTTTTGTGTGTAAAGGGCAGGGCAGGGCAGTGCAGGAAGCCATTGATTAATGAAAAGGCAGGGTACGTGAGCGTGCAGTCCCAGACGGAAGAGAACAGCGAAGAGGGCGTCTACAGTTTCGCCGCGATGGAGGCCAAGTGGCCGGCCGTCTGGGAGGAATTGAAGGTCTTCACCCCGCTCGACGACGGCTCCAAGGAACGCCGCTACGTCCTGGACATGTTCCCATACCCCTCCGGCGACCTCCACATGGGCCACGCGGAGGCGTTTGCCATGGGCGACGTGGTCTCCCGGTACTGGCGCCAGCTCGGCTTTGACGTGCTGCACCCGATCGGCTGGGACTCTTTTGGCCTGCCGGCGGAAAACGCTGCCATCAAGCGCAACGCCCACCCCAGCGAGTGGACCTACGCAAACATAGACACCCAGGCGGAGTCCTTCAAGCGCTACGCCATTTCCGTGGACTGGTCCCGCCGGCTGCAGACCTCAGACCCCGAGTACTACCGCTGGACGCAGTGGCTGTTCACGCGCTTCTACCAGCGCGGCCTGGCCTACCGCAAGGATTCCCCCGTCAACTGGTGCCCCAAGGACCAGACGGTGCTCGCAAACGAACAGGTGGTCAACGGCGCCTGCGAACGTTGCGGAACCATTGTGACGAAGAAGTCGCTGAACCAGTGGTACTTCAAGATCACTGACTATGCGGACCGCCTGCTCGATGACATGGACGCGCTCAAAGGCAACTGGCCGGACCGCGTGCTGGCCATGCAGAAAAACTGGATCGGCCGCTCCGAGGGCGCCCACGTGCGGTTTGTGATTGAGGCTGCCGGCGCCGGGAAGCCCGAGCAGGAACTGACCGTCTTCACCACCCGCCCGGACACACTCTACGGGGCCACGTTCTTTGTGGTGGCCGCCGATGCCCCGCTGGCCCTGGAACTGGTGACGGCCGAGCACGCCGAGGCACTCAGCGACTACCGCGAGCAGGTCAAGGCCCTGAGCGACATCGAGCGCCAGTCCACCGAACGCACCAAGACGGGCGTCTTCACGGGCCGCTACGCCATCAACCCGCTAACCTCCGAATTGCTGCCCGTCTGGGCGGCCGACTATGTCCTGGCCGACTACGGCACGGGCGCCATCATGGCCGTGCCCGCCCACGACCAGCGCGACCTCGACTTCGCCAAGGCCTTCGGCTTGCCCGTCCGCGCCGTCCTGGACACCGGCGAGGAAGACCCCGCCGCGACCGGCACCGCCACCACCGGCGAGGGCACCCTGATCAACTCCGGCGAGCTCAACGGCCTGTCCAAGGCCGAGGCCATTCCGGCCGCC
>Ga0157370_10007895_pt1 | contig 11529 bp, 9 predicted proteins | sample C35metaG_FD_113463 | JGI IMG/M metagenome (GOLD analysis project Ga0157370, IMG submission 113463) | Corn rhizosphere microbial communities from Kellogg Biological Station, Michigan, USA - C3-5 metaG | ecosystem: Host-associated > Plants > Roots > Rhizosphere > Soil | place: USA: Michigan... | reverse complement strand
TACAGGAACGTAGCTCGCAATGCTTTTTATGCCAATCATTACGGCTTCCCAATAATAAACAGCCCAATACCACCGCTCGTAATGATTCGAGGGGCGCCGACAAGCAGAGAAATACGTCGCCCCGAAAAGGCGACGGCGGGAAGAATAAAAGGCTGTCACTGGGCCAAAAAGCAGGCCAGGCGCCACCTTCCCGATTAATACAATACAGTGAAGATGCGCGTTATGACTCGCAGGTCACGCTAATTTGCCGAATCAACCCGATAAGCTGTTATTCGACCAGCGACCAATCCAGCGGGGTTCCACGCGTGATGGCGTGGCGGGCGCGGCGGCCCAGAAGGGTTTCAGCGTGTTTGGGGGCCAGCCCCAGGCCAGGACGGATGGCTCGCAGGTTGGCTGTGGTGAATGGCTCGCCGGCGGCCATGTCCTGGGTGACATACAGCGATCGGCGGTACACCAGCGATTTGCGCTCGGCGTCAGTCACGCCGTAATGCACCTGCCCCATCGCCTGCCAGGCGCGTTCCGTTTCGATCACCAGGCTTTCGAGTTCGGCCGGTTCCAGCGAGAAACTCGCGTCTACGCCACCGGCCGCGCGGTCGAGGGTGAAATGTTTCTCCACCACTGTCGCCCCCAGCGCCACCGCCGCCACGGACACCCCGACACCCATGGAGTGATCGGACAAACCGACCTGGCAACCGAACAATTCGCGCAGATGAGGAATCGTGCGCACGTTGCTGTTGGCCGGTGTCGCCGGATACGTGCTGGTGCACTTGAGCAGAATCAGGTCCTTGCAACCGGCCTCGCGGGCGGCACGCACGGTTTCATCGAGCTCGGCGATGCTGGCCATGCCGGTGGAGATGATCAATGGCTTGCCAGTGGCGGCGACCCGGCGAATCAGCGGCAGGTCAGTGTTTTCAAAACTGGCGATTTTGTACGCTGGCACATCGAGGCTTTCAAGGAAGTCGACGGCGGTGTCATCAAACGGCGTGGAGAAGGCCAGCATCCCCAGCTCTTTGGCCCGGGCGAAAATCGGCGCATGCCATTCCCACGGCGTATGCGCCTTCTCGTACAACGCATACAACGAAGAACCAGCCCACAGGCTGTTTGGATCCTTGATGAAGAACTCGCCTTCCGATAAATCCAGGGTCATGGTTTCAGCGGTGTAGGTTTGCAGTTTCAAGGCATGGGCGCCGGCCTTGGCCGCCGCTTCGACGATGCGTAAGGCCATGTCCAGCGACTGGTTATGGTTACCACTCATCTCAGCGATGATGAAGGGTGGCGCATCCGCACCGATCAAGCGGTTGCCGATCTTGAAACTAGTCATTGCAGTGATCCTTCAATACGCGCGTAAACGCGCAGGCACTCTGGGTAAAACCGGCTTCGCGAAAGACTTTCAGCGACGGCTGATTGGTCGGCACTACCTGGGCGGTAATCACCTGCAATTGCGGCCAGTGGGCCTTCACAAACGTTTCGCCCCGCGCCAGCAGCGCCCTGCCCCAGCCCAGCCCGAAACGGCCTTCAAACAGATAAATCGAAACTTCGGCTTCAACGCCGCGCCGGTCATATCGCAGCACACCCACCGGGCCGTCATCCGCCTCGGCGATCAACAACAAGCGCTGGGCGTTGCTCAAGCTGGCGGTCAGCCAGTTTTGATGCGATTGCCAGTCGATGACCCCGGTCTCCAGCGACCAGCGTCGCACGGCCTCGGCATTGCGCCCCTCGAACAGCAACCGGGCATCGGCCGGTGTCGCCGGGCGCATCTGCAAAACAGCACCGGCCAATGCGGCAGCCACGCGTTGCGCGCCCCGGCCATCGACCAGTTGCCGGGAATGTTGCGCGAGACTCTGGCGCAGCCCCTGATTGCCAGCGACAAAGCCAATGGCCTGACGCAACTGTTCAACGCTGACCTGCTCGCGAGGCCCCAGATAGACATGGGCGCCCGCCGTCGCCATCACCTCGCCGTTGGCCTGCTGATTATTCGACACGGCAATGCAAATCGTCGGCAGCCCCAGGGCCGCCCGCTCCCAACTGGTGCCGCCACCGGCTCCGATAAACAGGTCCGCTTCGGTCATCAACCGATAGAAGTCGCTGACGAAACTGTGCAATCGCCAGTTCGGACGCTTGGCCGCCAGCGCCTGCATTGGCTCCCAGGCCGGGTTATCGGCACCGGCAACAAAATCGACTTCCAAGTCATGGAAATCCGTCAGCGCCAACATCGCATGGTGAGTCTGCATGGCGGCATCGAAACCACCGAAGTTCACCAGCACGCGTTTGGCCTGCGGTTTGATCTCGATGGCCGGGCAGCTGAATTCTTCGCGCAGCATCGCAAACCGTGGGCCGAGCAAGGCCTGGCAACCGGGCGATAGCAGCGAGGCGTAAGCCTCAGGTGTACCGGACAGGTTTTGATTGAGCAGCAGATCGACATCGTAGGTGCGCGTCGCGAGGTCATCCACGGCCGCAATCCGGGGCGCCCAGCGCCGTGCTGCGCGCTGCCAGTGATGGTCGAGGCCATAGTGATCGACGACGATCCAGTCGAATACCGCCTGGTTTTCCAGTGCCTGCGCCAACGCGTCGATGTCGGCCTGCCACGGCAGCATGGACTCGATGGCTTGCTGCGGGTCTTCATCGGGATAGCGATCGGGCAACGCAAAGGTTTCGAAGCCTTCGCCCGCCAGCATGTCCAACCGATGTCCCGGCAGCCGCCGGCACGCAAACGCCACGTACACCCCCTGCTTGCGCAAGGTTCTGGCCAGTGGCAACAAACGGGCGATATGCCCGCTGCCAATAGTCGGCGAGGCGTCGGAACGAATCAGCACTCTCATTGCAATTCACCGCCGGCTTTCAACGCGGCGTACAAATATTCGGCGCGTTTCCAGTCTTCAGGGGTGTCGATGTCCTGCACCAGATAGCGTGGCAGAATCACCGGCAGGCTTTGTGGCGAGTACAAGGTGTCGCCCCGCAACCATGCCTCGCGGCGGCCCCAGTAAAACTGGCCGGCGTCCTGATAGGCCGGCGGCAAGTCCTGGGAACGGGTGTTGCGAAACTCTGGGTACAACGCGGTCAAGGCCCCTTGGTCGTCGACGGTTAAAGCACGCTGTACCGGGAAACCGAAATCGCACACCGAAAACGCGAAAGACTTGGCCGGGTGCTGCTGCAGAAGCGCCAGCCCTTGTTGCAAAAACCGGGCTTGCAGCAGTGGCGCAGTGGCGTAGATGCAACAGGCAAAATCAAAATCCAGGCCCTGTAACGCTTGCAAGGCATGAGCAATCACCGCCGCCGTGCCGGTGTAGTCATCAGCCAGTTCTGCGGGCCGCATGAATGGCACCTGAGCGCCGCACGCCAGGGCCAGCTCGGCAATCTCCTCGTCGTCAGTGCTGACCACGACTTGAGTGAACAAACCGGAATCGAGCGCGGTTTGAATCGAGCGGGCAATCATCGGAACGCCATCGAACGGCTTGAGGTTCTTGCGCGGGATACGCTTGCTGCCGCCTCGGGCCGGGATGATCGCGACGCTGTTCAAGGACGTTTTTCCAGAAGAAACCAAGTGATGTCATCCACCGGGAATTGCGGGTCGCGATGATAGCCAAAACCATAGTCCAGCAATTGCAGGTCGCTGTAACGATCAAGCATTTCACCGGCGAAATCGCGCTTGAACAGCTTGCCGCTGTTGCCGCGATAAGACACCTCCACCGGTGCCGGGTTGTAGTACTCGGCGATCAGGATGTAACGCTCGCTCAGTTCATACAACTGTGCATAGGCGGCGGACAGCAGCTCGGGCGCCAAGTGAATCAGCACGCCCTTGCTCAAGGTCAGGTCATAGCGGCGTGTCCGGGGGAAGTCGAACAGCGATCCATGCCAGATCTGCGCAATGTCCAACGCCTGGGCCTGGGTGCAGGCGCTGGCATTGATCTCCACACCAAACAGCTCGCACCGGGGCAACAGTTGACGCAGCGCCTGCAAATTGTTGCCGGCATTGGTGCCCAGCTCCACCAGGCTGTCGATCCGCCCGGCCCGGGTCAGTGCCTTGGCAAACAGCGCCAGGTTAGCCGCCACCAGCGGCTGCCCGACGTTGCGGTCAACGTACTGGTTACCAAAATCGCCCTGCCAGAATTTTTCCTGCTCGGTCAGTCCACGCATCACACATTCTCATCAGCCGCTTTCGCAGTGTTTACTCAGTCAATCGTCGCAATTGCTCGACCACATAATCTTGCTGCTCATCGCTTAGCAAGGGGAACAGCGGCAGGCTGATGGCCTCGGCGTAATAACGCTCCGCTTGCGGGAAGTCACCCTCGGCAAATCCAAGGTCACGATAGTACGGCTGCAAATGCACGGGTATGTAGTGCAGGTTCACACCAACCCCGGCCGCTCGCAACCCTTCGAACACTTGGCGATGGCTGAGACTGATCCGATCTGTCTGCAAGCGAACGACGTACAGATGCCATGCGGACTCGGCCTCAGGCTGAATACCGGGCAAGGTCAGCGGCAGGTGCGCCAGCAAACGCTCATAACGCGCCACCAGTTCACGACGACGCTCGATAAACCCGTCGAGCTTGCTCAACTGAGACAAACCCAGCGCTGCTTGCAGGTCCGTGATTCGGTAATTGAAGCCCAGTTCCACTTGTTGGTAATACCAGGGGCCGTGGCTGGGCTCGGTCATATGCTGCGGGTCGCGGGTCATGCCGTGGCTGCGCAGACGCTGCAAGCGTTCGGCCAGTTCCGGCCGATTGGTCAGCACCATGCCACCTTCGGCACTGGTGATGATCTTGACCGGATGGAAGCTGAACACCGTCATGGCGGCAAACTCACCACAGCCCACCGGGCGCCCGGCGTAGGAAGCGCCGACCGCGTGGGAAGCGTCTTCGATGACCGTAAAACCGTAGCGCTCAGCCAGTTCGGCGATCATGCGCATGTCACAGCTTTGACCCGAGAACGCTACCGCCACCAGCACTTTAGGCAGCGTATTGTTCTCTTCAGCGGTTTCCAGTTTCGCTTTCAGGGCGTGGGTGTCAAGGTTCCAGGTCAGCGGATCAATGTCGACGAAATCCACCTCCGCACCGCAATAACGGCCGCAGTTGGCCGAGGCCAAAAAGGTGTTCGGCGTGGTCCACAAACGGTCACCCGGCCCAAGCCCTGCCGCCAGACAGGCAATGTGCAGCGCCGCTGTGGCGTTGCACACCGCGACGGCAAAATCGGCCTGGCAACGTTCGGCCATGGCCTGCTCGAAACGCTCGATGGTCGGCCCTTGCGTGAGCCAGTCAGACTGCAACACGGCAACCACCGCGTCGATGTCTGCCTGATCGAGGCTTTGCCGACCGTAGGGAATCATGCCGGCAGCTCTGCGTGCAGGTCAGCGATCTGGCCCACGGACAAGAAATGTGGATTGGTGTCAGAGCGGTACTCGAAGTCTTCGCTCACGGGCTTGCCCTGCTCACCCAGCTTGTCCACGGCAAAATCCACATCGACGCTGGTGAAGCGCACTGATGGCTGAATCGTGTAGTGGTCGGCGAATTCCAGGGTCATCCGCGCGTCGTCCAGCGGCACCATCAGCTCATGGAGTTTTTCACCCGGTCGAATCCCGACGTGCTTGTGCGGCAAGTGTTCAGCCATGCCCAGCGCCAGATCGACAATGCGGATCGACGGGATCTTCGGCACGAACACTTCACCACCGTGCATGCGCGCGAAGCTGTCGAGTACAAACTGCACGCCGTGATCCAGGGTGATCCAGAAGCGGGTCATGCGCTCATCGGTGATCGGCAGTTCGGTTGCGCCTTCGTTGATCAGCTTGCTGAAAAACGGCACCACCGAGCCCCGCGAACCGGCAACGTTGCCGTAGCGAACCACGGCGAACCGGGTTTGCTGTTCGCCGGCAATGTTGTTGGCCGCAACGAACAGTTTGTCCGACAGCAACTTGGTCGCGCCGTACAGGTTGATCGGGCTGGCCGCCTTGTCCGTGGACAACGCCACGACTTTTTTCACGCCGTTATCGATCGCTGCGGCGATGATGTTTTCTGCGCCGTTGACGTTGGTGCGGATGCACTCGGTCGGGTTGTACTCGGCTGCCGGCACTTGTTTCAGGGCGGCGGCATGCACCACGTAATCGATGCCGCGCATGGCCTGGCGCAAACGGTCGGCGTCGCGCACGTCACCCAGGAAGTAGCGCATGCACGGGGCATTGAACGTCTGCTGCATTTCGTACTGCTTGAGCTCGTCGCGCGAGAACACGACGACGCGCTTGGGCTGGTATTGCTCCAGCAGGCGACGGATGAAATTGCGTCCGAACGAGCCGGTGCCGCCGGAGATGAAAATCGATTTACCGTTAAACATGCCTTGAGTCCTTGTACCTGTCAGCCAGGCTTAAGCGAGCAACTGCGCCCAGTTCACACTGGACGCTGCGCCGAGGGTAAAGCCCTTGCCGGTCAAGGCCAGGTTCTGGTTGTACGCCACATCCTGAGTGAAGCGTGCGCGCCACTTGTCTTGCAGGGCGGCAGCCGTTTGCGGTGCATCCGGCAACAGGCCCGGGTGCAGCATCTGGGCTTGAGGGCACCAGACAATCAGGTAACCGGCGTCTGCGGCTTTCAGGCACAGGTCGATGTCGGCAAACGCTTCATCGAAATGTTCTTCGTCCAGCCCACCGACGGCTTCATACAGATCCTTGCGAATCATCATGCAAGCCCCGGACACGGCCGAGTAGTTCTGCTCGACCTGGTGGCCGTTCATGTAGCCCTTGGCGTCTTTGCGCTCACCGACAAACACCGAACCGACCACACCATTAAAGCCCAGCACCAGACCGCCTTGCGTGGTGACGCCACGGAAATCCATCAGTTTGGCGCCTACGATCCCGACTTCCGGACGCTGGGCCTGGTTCAGCAAACTGTCGAGCCAGTTGGAGTTGACCACTTCAACCTGGGCCGACATCAACACCACATACTTGCCCTTGGCTTCAGCGACCGCGAAGTTGTGCAGCGCCGAGGCGCTCAGACGTTCACCGGTGCGCAATATGCGCAAGCGATCACTCTTGCCGTCCAGGCTGGACAGCCAGGCTGCCAGTTCTTCGGACTGACTGTGATTGTCGGCGATCAGAATTTCGTGCTGCTGGTAACGGGTACGTTGCAGCACGCTGACCACGGCGCGTTGCAGCGTCTCCAAATTGTCCTGGCTGTGCAGGATGATCGAGACCTTTGGCCGCTCGCTGTGCTGGTAATCGATCTGCCAGGTCTGCGCCAGCTCGGAGCTGACTTGACCGCGGTAGCCGCGGGCCGTCAGGTGTCGGGTCAGGGTTTGACGCTCGTGAGGGTTTTCCTCTGCAGACGGTGCATTGCAGATCAGCAGCGGCTCAGCCAGATGCGCCAGGCCACCGAGCCCGCCGTCTTCGATCAGGCGCAACAGCAGGTCGAACTCCAGCGCCGACATGTATTCAGCCGAGTAGCCACCGGCGCCCACCAACACGTCACGCTGGATCAGCCAGTGCCGGGCCATCATCGACGGCACGGTTTGCAGCAGATCAAGATTGACGCCCGGACGGAACACATCCGCCAGGGAACCATTGTCCTGGCGCTGGATTTCGTCCATCGCCACCGCACGAACGCCTTCGGCACCCATCAGTTCGAGGCTGGCGCGCAGCAGGCCACTGGCGGTGAACTGATCACCAGCCTCGGCCAGCACCAGCCAGTCGGCGGTGGACTGGTTAACGCTCTGGTTGAGGCGTTCGACGTAGTTGTTGGCCGTGACTTTGACGAAGTGCACGGTGTCACGCGACGTGGTGGTCGCCGGCAAATCGCCGGTGGTGAACACCACGACTTTGAACGCCTTGCAGTGACCTCCGGCCAGACTGTCGAAGGTGGCCTGCAACTTGACCATGTCCGCATCGAGATCCAACAGCATGATGCCGAACTGCGGGCCACCATTACGTTTGCGCAGCTGCGCCGCAATCACTTTGAGCTGTTTGGCATCCGGGTTGCGAGCCTCCAGCCAGTTCAGCAGACGCCCGGACGGCATGTTTTCGAACAACGATTGTTCGTCCTGTGCCGGCACCGACGCCAGACGGTCTGCCCAGGCTTGCAGCTTGAGGCCTTCTTCCGCTTCTTCTGTGCCCTTGAGCGACTCGACCAGACGCGAAACCACCGTGCGGTTGAACGCATAGAGGCTCAAGGCCTCCCACAAACGACTGCGCAAAGTGCGCTCGTTGTCGTTGGGATGAACGCGCATCAACTCATGCTGTTTGAGCAAAATGCCTTCCAGTTCCTGCAACTGATAATTGGCGGCAGGCATGGTGTGCAGAAGGAATTCGAACTCAGTCAGCAGATCGAAAACCGGCTGGTTATAGAACGGCATCTCGACAAATTGCAGTTGACCAAACAGACGCTCCGGCTCTTCGCCGGCTTTATGCCAGGCCGAATTGAAAATGGCCGTTCCCTTGAGCGAGCGGGTGTTACTCAGGCAGTCAGCCATGGTGGCGAAACTGTCCAGCGCAACCTGCTTGCCCTCGGCCAGAGTCTTGTGGCTCATACCGGTCGGTAGCGACGCCAGAAACTCGGCAAAGCGCTCGCGGTCGGCAACGGTTTTGGCGTCCTTGAACGTCAACACCGTCAGTACGTTGGTGTTGTGCTCCGTGGCACCGTAAGTGATTTCCCGCACAGCGAACGGAATCGGCAGGATCCGCGCCTTGGCACGCGCGAGCATGTAATAGGCATGCCCGATTTCCTGCCACTCGAAGCTGGTGCCCGGCAGTAACGTGTTGTGCCAGTCCTGCAGCAAATCGGTACGGCTGACCGCGTAGAACGGCGGCAGGAAGTGCCCCATGAATTGCATCAGGCGCTCTTGGGCGTTATCCGAGCAGTAATCTTCCGGCCCCTTGCGGTCACGGCGGAAATAATCCACTTGCGTGGCGCGCGCCAGGTACATGATCCCGTAGCCGTGGCACATGCCGTAGTCGGCGTTGTCTTCCAGAAACTCCAGGGACTCGGTCACCGCGTCGTGAATCAGGAAATCATCGTCGGCCGACAGCACCATGTACGGTGTAGTGACCTGATTGACGCCAAAGGCGAGTTTTTCCTGCAACCCGGTATAGGTGAATTGCGGCAGATGCCGGTAATCAACCATAGGGTAATCACGGGCGATGTTCTCGTCGATTTTCAGCGAGGAGTCCAGCACCAGGATCTGGCAGGGATAGCTGCTGTAATACTGCAAGGTGCGCCGCAGGTAGGCGTTGCGGTTGTGGGAAATCACCACCACCGTCAATCGTTCATTCAGCGGTGCCACATCATTTCGAGCAGTGTTTTGAACGCGCATATTTCTATCCCCACAACCGGCCAGACGCCGAGAACCTACTTTCAATAATGATTAACGAACGCGACGCAGGTAGCCGTCCGGCGCCACGGTGATCAGCAGTTTGTTCTGCAACTGACGGTCGATTTCGAAGTCAGCGTTTTCTTCCAGGTATTTCCATACCGCGGTTTTCGGGTTGTCGCCCGGGCCCCATGGACGGTCCGGGAAGAAGTCGGCCGGCATGTCTTCAACCACGGTGTCCATGACCACGCAGTAGCTGTCCACCGACACCAGTGGTGCGTACAGGCGCAGCTCTTCGAGCACGTGATCGTGGGTGTGGTTGGAATCGAGGACCAGAATGACTTTCTTGCCTTCGGCGGCAGCGCGGACTTGCGCGGCGATGCCGGCGTCGATGCTCGAACCTTCAATCATCTTGATGCGCTTGCTCATCGGGTGGCTTTCGATGGCTTCGCGGTTGTGCGGGCGAATGTCGAGGTCAATGCCCAGCACTTCGCCGTGACCTTGCAGTTCCAGCAACGAGGCGTAGTAGATGATCGAACCGCCGTGAGCGATGCCGCATTCAATCACCAGGTCTGGTTTGACCTGCCAGATGATTTCCTGCATGGCCATCATGTCTTGCGGCAACTGGATGATCGGACGGCCCATCCACGAGAAGTGGTAGCTGTACTTGTGCTTGGCCGACTGATTGAAGAAATCCTGGGCCAGGCCGGTGAGTTTCTGGTCGTCGCCCTGAGCGGCGATTTGTTCTGCGCATTCGGCTTCGAAGGCTTTATTGATGGTGTTGTCAGTCATTTTTCTAATCTCAATAGTCACTGGAACGAAGCGCTGTCGACGGCGTGATAGACGTAGCGTCCACCGGTCATCCGCTTGATCTCTTCGAGGTAGTTGGAATTCATTACAAACAGGTTGGCGCCTTCGGGCAGTGCATCCATGGCCTCTTGCGGTGAGGAAACCCGCGCGCCACTGAGGGGCAGATACCGGCCCTGTTTGGCCGGGTTGATATCCACCACGCGGTCCACCGCCACGCCGGCCCGTTGCAGGAACAGCGAATAGATCACGCCTTTGGATGACGCGCCCCAGATCGCCGAACCTTGCTGCGGCGCGCCTTGAACAATCTGCACCGCACGCTCAAGGCTCGCGGTGAAACCGTCAGGCAGGTCCAGGCGTGGCACCGGTTGTTCCGGGGTCAGGCGCAAGGTTGCAAGGTCTGCAACGATGTACAGGTACTGGCCACCGAAAAGATGGCCGGCCTCGTGCACGGTGCCGAACATCCGGCGCAGGTCATCGAGGCGGAAATAATTGACGTGCTCGTAGAACAGGTCGAACCAGGCTTTGTGCTCCAGGATCCAGTCGAAGCACGGCACTTCGATGTAGATCTGCCCGCCCTGATTGGCGTCGGCGATCTCGGCGAGGAAACTCACCGGGTCCTGAATGTGTTCCAGTACATGGCGCAGCACGATGGCGTCCGCCGCCAGACCGAGGCCACGGGTGAACGGTGCCTTGATCACGTCGGCGTTGCTGCCTTCGTAGGCCGGGTCGATGCCGGTGATGGCGTAGCCCAGGCCTTTGAGCAGTTCGAGGAAGTAGCCCTTGCCGCAGCCGACTTCGATCAGTTCCCGGCCTTTGAAGTGGCGGGCAATGATGCCCTCGACATCGTTCAAGTGCTTCTGGAACTGGCCCGAATGCGCCTGCTCGTTCTGATAGTCGGCGTCGTAGCTGAGCTTGTTGGCATCAAAGGCCTGATTGAAGATCAACCCGCTCTTTTCGTCCTGCACCAGCAGCATGTCGGCGCTGGCCGAAGCCCTGGCTGACACGGGGTCGGCGAAGGTGCGGTTTTGCAACACCGGCAGGTCGGCGACCCGATACAACTCATGCCTCATGCTCTGCTCCCAGTAGCTGTTGCAAACGGTCCGTCACGCCCCAGAACGCCATCGGTTCGTGAGTCGGGTATGGGTAATGACCGAGGTTCAACCGGATTGATGAACCGCGCGCCTGTAGCCGCTGCTCAACCAGCGCCCGCACCGAAATCGGCTGGCCGCTGGCGCAATTGATCACGCCATCGAATTTGCGCTGTTGCAGGATCGCGGCGAGGTAACCGGCAGCGGTTTCAATCGCCAGGTAATCACGCAATTGCTCACCGGCCGACATGTTGAAACTGTCATCGCCCGCGTCGATGGCGCGGTCCAGCGCGGCGAGCAACTGTTCGGGTTTTGCCCTTCGCCGTGCAGGTAAAACAGCCGCGCCCAT
>Ga0157370_10007894_pt1 | contig 11530 bp, 10 predicted proteins | sample C35metaG_FD_113463 | JGI IMG/M metagenome (GOLD analysis project Ga0157370, IMG submission 113463) | Corn rhizosphere microbial communities from Kellogg Biological Station, Michigan, USA - C3-5 metaG | ecosystem: Host-associated > Plants > Roots > Rhizosphere > Soil | place: USA: Michigan... | reverse complement strand
CGGAGCGCGAATGATTGTCCTGCACGAAGTCGGCGTCGATGCCGGCCTCCGCGAATGCGCGCCGATTCCAGCTTTCGAAGAAGAACCCGCGCGCGTCGCCGTGAACCCGCGGTTCGACGACGAGGACGTCGGGAAGCGAGCTCGGCGTCACCCGCATCAGCGAAGCACCCGGTCGTCCAGCAGCCCGAGCAGATAGCGCCCATAGCCATTCTTCGCCATCGTCGCGCCGAGCCGCGCGAGCGCCTCGGCATCGATGTAGCCCAGGCGCCACGCGATCTCCTCGGGGCAGGCGATCTTCAGCCCCTGCCGGCGCTCGATCGTCTCGATGTACTGCGACGCCTCGAGCAGCGTCTCGTACGTCCCGGTGTCGAGCCATGCCATGCCGCGGCCCATTACCTCGCAATCGAGCTCGCCCCATTCGAGGTAACGCCGGTTGACGTCGGTGATCTCGAGCTCCCCGCGTGCCGACGGCTTCAGGCTGCGCGCGACGTCGACGACGCGATGATCGTAGAAGTAGAGGCCGGTGACCGCATAGCGCGAGCGCGGCTCGGCCGGTTTCTCTTCGATGCCGGCGATGCGCCCTGCGGCATCGAACTCGGCCACGCCGTAGCGCGATGGGTCGGAGACCGGGTAGGCGAACACCGTCGCGCCGCGCGTCGTCGCGGACGCGCGGGCGAGCTGCGGCTGCAGATCGTGGCCGTAGAAGATGTTGTCGCCGAGCACGAGCACGGAATCGCCGCCGTCGATGAACGATGCGCCGATCACGAACGCCTGCGCGAGCCCTTCCGGGGCCGGCTGCACCGCGTAGGAGAACGCGAGCCCCCAGCGGCTGCCATCGCCGAGGAGCTGCGCGAAGCGCGGCGTGTCCTCCGGGGTCGAGATCAGCAGGATGTCGCGGATGCCGGCGAGCATCAGCGTCGACAGCGGATAGTAGATCATCGGCTTGTCGTACACCGGCAGCAGCTGCTTCGACACGACCTGCGTCACCGGATGGAGACGCGTTCCCGAGCCTCCTGCGAGAATGATTCCCCTGCGGGTCATCGAAGCCTCACGCGTAGTGGAGGTCGATCCAGCGCCGATACTCGTCGCTGCGGACGCCGGCGATCCAGTCGCCGTTTTCGAGGTACCAGTCCACGGTGCGCGCGAGCCCCGACGCGAAGGTCTCCGCGGGCGTCCAGCCGAGCTCGCGCTCGATCTTCGACGCATCGATCGCGTAGCGCCGGTCGTGCCCCGGCCGGTCGGTGACGAACTCGATCGACTGGGCGAATTCGCCGCCCGGCCGCCGTTCTTCGAGGATTCTGCACAGCGCGTGCACGACGTCGAGATTGCGCATCTCGGCGCGGCCACCGATCGCGTAGGTCTCGCCGACGCGACCGCGTGCCAGGACCGCGCGCAGCGCGCTGCAGTGGTCGCCGACGTACAGCCAGTCGCGCACGTTCCGGCCGTCGCCGTACACCGGTAGCGCCTTGCCGGCGAGCGCGTTGACAATCATCAGCGGAATCAGCTTTTCGGGAAACTGGCGCGGACCGTAGTTGTTCGAGCAGTGCGTCGTCAGCACCGGCAGCCCGTACGTATGGTGCCACGCGCGCACCAGGTGATCCGACCCCGCCTTCGACGCCGCGTAGGGGCTGTTCGGCGCGAACGGCGTCGATTCCGAGAACGCCGGGTCGGCGGGCCCGAGCGAGCCGTACACCTCGTCGGTCGAGACGTGGAGGAAGCGAAACGCCGCGCGCTCGTCGGCGGCGAGACCCTGCCACCACGCACGGGCGCATTCGAGGAGTTCGAGCGTGCCGACGACATTGGTGTCGACGAACGCGCGTGGCCCGCGGATCGAGCGGTCGACATGCGACTCGGCGGCGAAGTTGACGATCGCCCGCGGGCGGTGCCGCTCGAGGAGGCTCGCGACCAGCGCGGCATCGCCGATGTCGCCGCGGACGAAGACGTGCCGCGGGTCGCCCTGCAGCGTCGCGAGGCTCGAGAGGTTGCCGGCGTACGTCAGCTTGTCGAGGTTCAAGACTGCCTCGCCGCCCGCCGCGAGCCAGTCGAGGATGAAGTTGGAGCCGATGAAACCGGCGCCTCCGGTGACGAGGATCATGGTCAGGTGCGATAGTAATCCCGGTACCACGCGACGAAACGCGCGAGCCCGTCGTCGAGCGAGGTCGCCGGGGCGAAGCCGATCGCCTCGCGCAGCCGATCGATCGACGCGAACGTCGCCGGGACGTCGCCCGGCTGCATCGGAAGCAGCGTACTCCGCGCCTTCCTGCCGAGCAGCCGCTCGAGCGTCGCGACGAAGGCGCCGAGCTCGACCGCGCGATGGTTGCCGATGTTGTAGATCGCGAACGGGGCGCGATCGCTGTCGCGCTCCGGCGTGCGCACCGTCACGCGGACGACTCCTTCGACGATGTCGTCGACGTAGGTGAAATCGCGCTCCATCCGGCCGTGATTGAACAGGCGGATCGGCTCGTCCGCGAGGATCGCGCGCGTGAACAGCATCGGCGCCTGGTCGGGGCGCCCCCACGGCCCGTAGACGGTGAAGAAGCGCAGACCGGTCGCCGGCAGTGCGAACAGATGGCTGTAGCTGTGCGCCATCAGCTCGTTCGCGCGCTTGGTCGCCGCGTAGAGGCTCACCGGGTGATCGACCGGCTGGTCCTCGGAGTACGGTAGCGTGTGGTTTGCCCCGTACACCGACGACGACGAGGCAAAGACCAGATGCGCGACGCTGCAATGGCGGCAGCCTTCGAGGACGTGCCCGAATGCGACGAGGTTGTTGCGCAGGTAGGCCTCGGGGCACTCGAGCGAATGGCGTACGCCGGGCTGCGCCGCCAGGTGGACGACTCGGTCGAAGCGCCCGCGGTCGAACAGCGCCGCGCAGGCGGCGGAATCGGCGAGATCGACCTCCTCGAAAGCAAAGCCGGCACTTCCGGCGAGCTCTGCGACGCGCGCACGCTTCAGCGAGACGTCGTAGTACGGATCGAAATTGTCGATGCCGGTGACGCTCGCACCCGCCGCGAGGAGCGCGCGCGCGGCGTGCATGCCGATGAATCCGGCCGCTCCGGTCACCAGCACACGTCCGGGCGACGGCGTCGCCGCGTTCATCGGTTGCGCTCGTCCGCGGCGCTGCGCATTGCCGCGTCGCGCTCGAGCGCGCGCAGCTTGACGTGCTTCATGAAGCTCGCGAACGCGCCAATCGCGCTGTGGGCGAATCCCGCTGCACCGTCGAGAAAACCGAGCCGCAGGACGTAGTTCCTGACGAAGCGGACGAGCGGCGAGACGAGCATCGCCGGTGCCGCGCTGCGCACGCCGCGCAGGTAGAGCAGGTCGGCCTGCAGCGTCGTGTAGCGGTTCTGCTTGGCGATGTAACGCTCGATCGATTCGGCCGACAGATGCAGGAGGTCGCCGTCGAGCCTGCCGATCTGCCCGGACACGTCGACGTGCTCGTGCACCGCGTCGGCGCTCCAGCGCGCGCGCCGCCGGTCGAAGCATCGCACGATGCGATCCGGATAGCCCTCGCCGTGCGCGAGCCAGCGGCCGAGGAAGCGGTTGCGCCGGGCGACTTCGTAGGCGGCGCAAGCCGGCTCGCCGCGCGCGAAGACCGCGTCGAGCGAGCGAGCAAGCTCCGGCGTCACGCGCTCGTCCGCGTCGAGGCAAAGCACCCAGTCGTGCGTCGCGGCCTCGACGCCGAACTGCTTTTGCGGTCCGAATCCGGTCCACGCCCGTTGCAACACGCGGGCGCCGCAGGCACGCGCAACGTCTACGGTATGATCGGCGCTGCCCGAATCGACGACCACCGACTCGGCCGCGAACGCCGCCGAAGCGAGGCATTCGGCAATGTCGCTCTCGGCGTCGCGCGTGATCACGATCATCGACAGGGGAAGGGTTGCGGGCATGAATGGGGTCCGGGACGCCGCGCACAGGACAGGGCGCATCGCTCCGACCACCGCCACGCCGCCGAAGCTCGCGCGATTTTACGTGTTCCGCGCGCCGGGCGAGACGGCGGCGGCTACCTGCCCCGCATGAGCGCAGCCGGCAGCGATGCGCCCGGCGTGCTCGTCGTGCGTCCATCGTCGCTCGGCGACATCGTCTATGCGCTCGCGGTGGCCACCGACATCCGGCGACAACGGCCGGAGCTCGCTGTCGACTGGGTGGCCGAGCCCGGCTTCGCGCCGCTCGTGTCCATGTGCGCGGACGTGCGCGCGATCGTGCCCTTCAACCTGCGCCGCTGGCGCGGCGCTCCGTTTGCCGGGCGCACCTGGCGCGAAGTGCGCGCCTTCCTCCACAGTCTGCGCGGCACGCGCTATGCGGCGATTCTCGATTTGCAGGAGCAGATCAAGGGCGCGGCGATCGCGAGGCTCGCACGCGGACCGCGGCACGGCTTCGACCGCGCGAGCATCCGGGAGCCGCTCGCGACCCTCGGCGACGACTTCCATCATCGGGTCCCGCGCGAGCTTCACTTCGTCGAGCGCGTGCGCGCGCTCGCCGGCGCCGCACTGGGCTACCGCGTCGACGGGTTGCCGGTGTGGAAGCTCGTTCCTCCGGCGGCGTCGCGCGCGATGCCGTCGCGTCCGTACGTGATGCTGCTGCACGGGACGAGCCGCAACGAAAAGCTCTGGGCGGAGGACGACTGGCGCGCGTTGATCGAGCGCTGCGAGGGTGCCGGCTACGTGTGCGTGCTGCCGTGGGGGGACGGCGCCGAGGAAGCTCGCAGCCACCGTCTCGCCGCCGGCTTCGACCTCGCCGCGGTGCCGCCACGCCTCTCGGTGCCCGAGGTGGCGGCGATGCTCGCACGCAGCCAGCTCGCCGTCGGCGTCGACACCGGGTTCACCCATCTCGCTGCCGCGCTGGGAACGCCGACGATCGCCATCTTCTGCGCGACCGACCGGCGCCGCCACGGCGTCGCCTGCGCGGGACCCCACGCGGAGGACCTTGGCGATGCCGGCGCGCCACCTTCGCGCGAGCAGGTCATCGCGGCCGCGGGCCGGCTGCTGTCGATCGCGCCGGACTGAACCGATGCGCGAGCGCGCTGCGCGCCTCGTCTACACGCTGCTCGGGTCGCTCGCGCTGCCGTGGGTGCTCGTCCGTCTGCTGTGGCGCGCGAGGAGCGAGCCCGTCTACCGGACGCACTTCAGCGAGCGCTTCGGGCGCTACGACGAGCCGCCGCGCCCGCCCGGAGCGGCGCGCCCGGTCTGGATCCACGCAGTGTCGATGGGTGAGACGCGCGCGATCGCGCCGCTCGTCGAACGGCTCGCAGCGCTCGACCAGGCGCCCCCGATCCTGCTCACCCACACGACGGCGACGGGACGTGCGACCGGGCTTGCGCTGTTCGGCTCGCGCGTGATCCAGGCGTGGCTTCCCTACGACCTCCCGGGGTCGATGCACCGGTTCCTCACCCACTTCAGGCCGCGTGCCGGGCTTCTCGTCGAGACCGAGCTGTGGCCGAACCTCGCCGCGCTCGCGTCGGATGCGGGGGTCCCGCTCTTCGTCGTCAATGCGAGGATGTCGGCGCGCTCGGCGGCGGGGTACGCGAGGATCGCCGTTCTCGCACGCCCGCTGATCCGGTCGCTCAGCGGCGTCGCGGCGCAGGGCGACGCCGACGCCGGGCGGCTGCGCGCGCTCGGCGCGCGCGACGTGACGGTCACCGGCAACCTGAAGTTCGACGCAGAAGTTCCAGCCGCGATGCGCGAGCGCGGCCGGCAGCTTCGCGCGGCGATCGGCGACGACCGCCCGGTGATCGTCGCGGCATCGACGCGCGAAGGCGAGGAGGCGGCAATCGTCGACGCCTGGCGGGCGCGCGGCGGCATGCTTCCCGCGCGGACGGTGCTCGTCATCGTGCCGCGTCACCCACAACGCTTCGATGCCGTCGCGGCGCTCATCGCCGGCCGCGGCATCGAGTTCGCGCGCCGCAGCAGCGGGGTACGCACTCCCGGCACCGTCGACGTGGTTCTCGGCGACTCGCTGGGCGAGCTTCTCGCCTACTACGCGGCCGCCGACGTCGCGTTCGTCGGCGGCAGCCTCCTTCCTCTCGGCGGTCAGAACATGATCGAGCCCATCGCCGTCGGCGTGCCGACGCTGATCGGCCCGCACACCTTCAACTTCGCCGATGCGGCCGATGCGGCAGTCGCCTGCGGCGCCGCGCGCCGGGTCGCCGACGCCGGCGAGATGATCGAAGCGGCCGCGCAGATCCTCGCGAGCGAGGCGCTGCGCGTCGCGATGCGCGATGCCGCCCGGCAATTCATGTCAGCGCATCGCGGCGCCGACGCGCGGCTGTGGGCATGGCTCGCCCCGCGCATCGGGCTGCGCTGAGCGGGACGCCAGGCGCGACGTCGCGGCGCGCAGTGCACCCCGCCGCGCGTCAGCCGGCGAGCCTGCGGTTCGCGTCCTGCAGATCGTCGATCGACAGCGTCCCGGTCGCAGCCTTGAGCTGAAGCACGCCGAGCAGGTAGTTGAAGTACGCCTGGGCGAGGTCGCGCCGCGTCTGGTACACCTGCTGCTGTGTGTTCAGCACGTCGAGATTGGTCCGCACGCCGACCTCCTGCCCGGTCTTGTTCGACTCGTAGGCGACCTGTGCCGATTTCAGCGCCTGCTCGAACGCCTTGACCGACGCCACCGCGCTGGTGACTCCGGTGAAGCCCGTCTGCGCGCCGGAGCGCGCGGTGCGTCGCGCGAGCTCGAGGTTCTGTCGCGCGCTCTCCTGCAGGGCGACCGCCTGGCGAACCTTGGAATCGATGAAGCCGCCGGTATAGAGGGGCACGTTGAGCGCGATGCCGATCATCGTCTGCGCCGAGTTGCTGCGCACGCCGACCTGCACGGTCCCGTTCGATGCCTGCGCGTTGACGCTGCCGACGAGATCGAGCGTAGGCAGGCGCGCGGCGCGCTGGCGCTCGACGTCGAGCCCCGCGATGTCGCTGTTGTACTGCGCGACTTTCACCGCGAGATTGTCGGTGAGCGCGCGCTGCACCCAGTAATCGAGCGAATCGGGCTCGGGCAGCGCCGGCTCGAACGAGGGTCCGAGTCGCTTCAGCGCCGGCGGCGTGTGTCCGATGATCGCACGCAACGCGGTGCGCTTGTTCTCGAGGTCGTTCCTCGACGTGATCTCCTGCGCGGCGATCTGGTCGTAGGCCGCCTGCGCCTCGTTGGTGTCGGTGATCGTCGCGACGCCGACCTCGAAGTTGCGCTTCGCCTGGGCGAGCTGCTCCGACACCGCGGCCTTCTGGCTTTCCGCGAGCTCGACGTTGAACTGCGCGAGAAGGATGTCGAAGTAGGCACCCGCGACGCGCAGGATCAGATCCTGCTGCGCGGACTTCAGCGTGTATTCCGCCTGCGCCGCCTGCTTCTCCGCTTCGGACAGCGCGACCCGGTTCGCGTACCGGTAGAGCGGCTGCGATGCGGACACCGTGAGCCCGCCGAACCAGAAGTTGCGATCGATGTTGGCGCGCGGATCGGTGAACGCCGATGCGTCGTAGCGGTTCACGTTGGTCTGCGCTTCCAGATTGACGTTCGGCAGCAATGCCGAACGCGCCTGCGGCACCGACTCGAGCGCCGCCTCGTAGGTGGCGCGCGCGGCCGCGAGCGTCGGATCGCTGCGGCTCGCCTCCTGGTAGACCTGCAGCAGGTCCTCGCCACGGACGGGGACTGCCGCGGCGATGCCCGCTGCGAACATCGCTGCGGCGAGAAGAGCACGGTTCATCGTTGGCCCATCGGTGAGGATCGCTGAAGGTGTCTCATGACCGGCGCCGGCTCGCGCCCGCAGAAGGTCAGAAGCGGAAGCGGTCGGGCGCCGGTGCGTTGACGAGCGGCTCGACGACGGTTTCGAAGAGATCGACGTTAAGCCGCGCTCCGGGAGTGTCCCAGCGGATGATTCGAGCCTTCATCGCAGGTGCGTCGCCGACGACCGCGAACAGGCGACCACCGGGGGCGACCTGGGCGATCAGGGCCTCGGCGACGATCGGCGTGGAGCCCGTCAGAACGACCGCGTCGTAGCTTTCGCTGCCCCACCCGTTCGCGCCATCACCCGTTTCGACGCGCACGTTGTCGAAACCCATCCGCGCGAGCCGTGTGCGCGCGGACTCGCCGAGCGACGGATCGATCTCGACGGTGACGACCTCGCGGGCGAGGCTCGCCATCAGTGCCGCGAAGTACCCGCTGCCGGTGCCGATCTCGAGCACGCGATCGGATTGCGCCAGCCCAAGCTCCTGCAGCACCCGCGCCTCCATGCGCGGCGGCCACATCTTCGCGCGGCCGGCCAGCGGCAACTCGAGGTCTGCGAAGGCGAGCGCGCGCCACTGCGGCGGTACGAAGCGCTCGCGCTTGACCCGAAAGAGAAGATCGAGCACACGCTGGTCGAGCACGTCCCAGGTACGGACCTGCTGCTCGACCATGTTCGAGCGCGCTTGCTCGACATCGAGCGTCTCCATTGCGGAACTCATAAATGACCGTCGGTCATTGTAGCAAAGCGATCATCGCTATCCGATGCGCCAAGACGCCGCTCCGGATTCACCATGTGGCACCTGCCATGGGGCACCTCGACATCGTATCCGGCATCGACGGATCAATCGAGGGTCCGCCGGTAGCGCAGCATCGCGACTCCCGCCACGACGGCGAGAAACGCGGCCAGCGGCCACAGTTCGGGTGCGATGTCGGAGACGCCGTTGCCCTTGAGGAGGATGCCGCGAACGATGCGCAGGAAATGCGTGAGCGGGAAGATCTCGCCCAGCCACTGCGCCCACGACGGCATACCGCGAAACGGGAACATGAAGCCCGAGAGCAGGAGCGACGGCAGGAAGAAGAAGATCGTCATCTGCATCGCCTGGAGCTGATTCTCGGCGACCGTCGAGAACGCGAATCCGAGCGCGAGCAGCGCCGCGATGAACAGCATCATCGCCGCCACCAGGAGCCCTATGTCGCCCTGCATCGGCACGTCGAACAGAAGCCTCGCCGCCGCGACGATGATCACCGCCTGAACGAGGCCGACGATGACGTAGGGCGCGATCTTGCCCAGCATGACTTCGAACGGACGCACCGGAGTCGCGAGGAGCGACTCGAAGGTTCCGCGCTCGCGCTCGCGGGTCACCGCGAACGCCGTCATCATCACCATCGTCATCTGCAGGATCACGCCGAGCAGTGCGGGGACGATGTTGTACTGGGTGACACCCTCCGGGTTGTAGCGGCGCTGGATGTCGATCGAGAACGGTGCCGGGCCCTGCGCGAGACGCGCGAGCGGACCGGTCAAGTCGGGTGCGAGCGCACTCGCCGCGGCGACGCCGACGGCCGCGAGCGCGTTGCCGGCGGCGGCCGGATCGGTCGCGTCGGCTGCCAGCAGCAGTACCGGCCGCTCGCCGCGCACGAGGCTCTTCGAGAAGCCTGACGGGATGACGATCGCGAACTGGATCGCGCCCTGCTCGAGCAGGCGGTCGGCCTGCGCTTGCGACGCCACGTCAGGGACCAGCGCGAAGTAACCGGTGTTGGCGAGGCCGGCGACGATGCTGCGCGTGAACTCGCTGCGGTCGTAGTCGACGACCGCGGTGGGGAGGTGGCGCGGATCGGTGTTGATCGCGTATCCGAACAGCACGACCTGCAACAGCGGGATGCCGACGATCATCGCGAAGGTCAGCCGGTCGCGGCGCATCTGCACGAACTCCTTGAGCACGATCGCCCACACGCGCGCAGTCGAGGACCCCGGGCCGGCGCGCCGCCCCCCGTCAGTGCTCACGGTCGGAAGACCCCCGGATCAGTGCGACGAAGACGTCCTCGAGCGACGGTTGCGCCGCCGCGACCGTCAGCGTGGGCGAGGCGCGAAGCTCTTCGAGCGTAGGCGCGATCGCCGCCGGGTCGAGCGCCGAGATCCGCAGTGTCGCCCCGAGCGTCACCAGCGTGGTGACGCCCGGTGCTTCGCGCAGGCGTGCCGAAAGCTGCGTGAGCTCGGACTCGCCGGCCGCGGCCGAGACCACCCAGGTCGAAAGCCCCGAGCCGGCGATGACGCCTTCGGCGGTTCCGCTCGCGAGCAGCCTGCCCCATGCGATGTAGGCGAGCCGGTGACAGCGCTCCGCCTCATCCATGTAGTGCGTGCTGACGAGAACGGTGATGCCTTGTGCGGCGAGCGCGTGGATCTCGTCCCAGAAGTCGCGCCGTGCACGCGGGTCGACCCCCGCGGTCGGCTCGTCGAGGAGCAGCAGTTGCGGCGAATGCAGCATGCAGCTCGCCAGTGCGAGCCGCTGCTTCCAGCCGCCGGAGAGCGTGCCCGCGAGCTGCCTGCGCCGCCCGCCGAGCGACAGGCGATCGAGCGATGCCTCGACCGCACGCCGCCTTGCCGGCACCGCGTAGACGCGCGCGACGAAGTCGAGGTTCTCCTCGATGGTCAGGTCGTCGTACAGGCTGAAGCGCTGCGTCATGTAGCCGACCTCCCGCTTGATCGCTGCGGCATCGCGGCGAAGATCGTAGCCAAGGCAAGTACCCTCTCCGCCGTCGGGCGTTAGCAGCCCGCACAACATGCGGATCGTCGTGGTCTTGCCGCTGCCGTTCGGGCCGAGGAAGCCGACGATGCGGCCGCGCTCGACGACGAGATCGAGGTGATCGACGACGGTCCGCTCGCCATAGCGCTTGGTCAGTCCGTGAACGTCGATGACCGGCGCGGGAGTCACTTCGGGCTCGTCGCCGCCGCGGTGACTTCGACCGGCAGTCCCGGGTGCAGACCTGAGGCTTCAGCATCCGGCCAGGCCTCGACGCGGTACACGAGCTTCGCACGCGTCTCGCGGCTGTAGATCACCGGAGGAGTGAACTCGGCTTGCGGGGACACGAAGCGCACGCGCGCAGCGATTGCCCGCTCGCAGCCGTCGCAGCGAACGTCGACGCGCTCGCCGATGCGGATCGCCGCGAGTTGCGTCTCGGGAACGTAGAACACGACCTTCACGTTGCCCGGCGGAAGCAGCGAGACGACCGGCGCACCTGCGGCGACCCATTCGCCGGGAAGGTAATAGGTGTCGTCGACGAGGCCCGTCGACGGCGCCCCTTGCGACTTCTGATCGACGCGCCACTGCGCTTGCGCGAGCGCGTCGCGCGCGGCCTTGGCGGCAGCGGTGGCGGCGGCGATGGCATCACTTCGTGCCGGCAGGTTCGCGATCTCGACCTCGAGCGAGAGCTCGGCGACCTGGGCGCGGTTACGATCTCGCGCCGCGAGCGCCGCATCGAGCTGTTGCGGCGGCAGGAAGCGGTCGGCGACGAGCTTCTGCGTGCGCGAGAGATCCGCCTCGCTCTGGCGCAGCGACGCCTGCGCCTGCGCGAGCTGCGCGCGCGCCGCACCCACCTCGGGCGGCCTCCTGCCCTTCTCGAGATCGGCGAGCGACGCCTGCGCCTGCGCGAGCTGGGCCGTGGCCTGCGCGCGGGCCGCGCGCTCGTCCTCGCTTTCGAGCGTGAACAGCGGGGCGCCGGCCGCAACCTCGTCGCCGCGCCGCACGCGAAGCGTCTCGAGCGTTCCAGCGAGCGGGCTCGCGACGCGTACGTATTCGCCCTCCGCGTAACCGGCGAAGTATCCGGGCGT
>Ga0157370_10007892_pt1 | contig 11533 bp, 10 predicted proteins | sample C35metaG_FD_113463 | JGI IMG/M metagenome (GOLD analysis project Ga0157370, IMG submission 113463) | Corn rhizosphere microbial communities from Kellogg Biological Station, Michigan, USA - C3-5 metaG | ecosystem: Host-associated > Plants > Roots > Rhizosphere > Soil | place: USA: Michigan... | reverse complement strand
CTTGCCGCTGCGTGTCTTGGGCAGCGCGTCGGTGAAGCGCAAGTCGTCCGGTCGGGCCAGCGCGCCGATCTCCTTGGCGACCCACTGGCGCAGCTCCTGACGGAGTTCCTCGGAGGGCTTCTGCCCGCCTTCGAGCGTGACGAACGCGGCGATTGCCTGGCCCTTCATGGCGTCGGGACGCCCGACGCAGGCGGCTTCAGCGACCTTTGGATGAGCGACCAGCGCCGACTCAATCTCCATCGTGCCCAGCCGGTGGCCGCTCACGTTAATGACATCATCTACCCGGCCCATCAGCCAGTAGTAGCCGTCCGCGTCGCGCCGCGCGCCGTCGCCGGTAAAGTAGCTGCCGGGGATGTCGCTCCAGTACGTCTTCTCGTATCGCTCCTGATCGCCATAGACGGTTCGCGCCATCGAGGGCCACGCCTTGCGGAAGACCAGCAGGCCGCCCTGCCCATCCGGTACAGGCTGGCCGGAGCGCGTCACGACCTCGGGCACAATTCCGAAGAACGGCCTTGTTGCTGAGCCGGGTTTGGTCGGCGTCGCGCCGGGCAGCGGCGAGATCATGATGGTGCCGGTCTCGGTCTGCCAGTAGGTATCGACGATTGGGCAGCGTTCCTTGCCGATCTCGCGGTGATACCACATCCAGCTCTCGGGGTTGATCGGCTCGCCCACCGTGCCCAGCAGCCGCAGCGAGGCCAGCGAGTGCTTGTGCACCCACTCGTCGCCCCACTTCGTAAAGGCGCGGATCGCCGTCGGGGCGGTGTAGAAGACCGTCACCTTGTGGTCGTCCACGATCTTCCAGAAACGGTCGTTCTCCGGCCAGTTCGGCGCGCCTTCGTACATCATCACGGTCGTACCGCACTGAAGCGGGCCGTAGACCACATAGCTATGCCCCGTCACCCAGCCGATGTCCGCCGTACACCAATAAATGTCGTCCTCGCGCAGGTCGAAGACGTACTTCGTCGTCAGATACGTCTGCACCGAGTAGCCGCCTGTCGTGTGAACGAGGCCTTTGGGCTTGCCTGTCGTACCCGACGTGTAAAGCAGATACAGCGGATCTTCGGCGTCCATCCACTCGGCAGGGCACTCCTTCGCGGCGGTCAGCATCGCCTCGTCCCACCAGAGGTCGCGGCCTTGCTTCATCTCGACCGGCGTGCCGGAGCGACGGTAGACCACCACGTTCTTCACGGTGGGGCACTTTTCGAGCGCCTGATCCACAATCGCCTTCAGCTTCACCTCGCCGCCGCGGCGGTAGCTGGTGTCCTGCGTCAACACGGCCACGCAGCCTGAGTCATTCACGCGGTCGGAGATGGCATGCGCGGCGAACCCGCCGAAGATGACCGAATGGATCGCGCCGATCCGCGCGCAGGCCAAGAGCGCAATCGCCAGCTCCGGGCACATGCCCATGTAAATGGCCACGCGGTCGCCGCGTTTGATGCCGAGGCCCTTCAGCACGTTGGCGAACCGCTGCACCTCGTCGTGGAGGTCGGCGTAGGTCAGCCGCCGGACCTCGCCCGGCTCTCCTTCCCAAAGAATCGCCACCTTGTCCTTGTGAGCGCCCAGGGCATGACGGTCCACGCAGTTGTGCGAAAGATTCAGCTTGCCGCCGACGAACCACTTCGTGTGCTGCGCCTCACCGTCGATCACCTTGGTCCACGGAGCGAACCAGTCAAGTTCCCCGGCGGCCTCAGCCCAGAACTGCTCCGGCTGCTCGATGCTGCGGCGGTACATCGCCTCATACTGCTCCAGGCTTTTGACATGCGCCTTCGCCGCAAACTCGGCGGGCGGCTGAAACACCCGGTTTTCTCTCAGGCTCGAATCCAGGTTCCTGCTCTCTTCCAACGTGGCCACGCACTACCCTCCGTGAACAAATCAACGCAATTTTTCCACCCACCAAAAGGTACGCTATCGGCACAAACAGGGGCAACCCGCGCCGTACTTCCGTCGCGCCAGATGCAACGCCACGCGATAGACTCGATTGAGATGAGCGCCTACCTTCCAGCCATCTTCGGCTTCCTGCTCGGCTTCGGCTTTGGCGTGGGCTGCGCGCTGGCCGTCATGTACTCGATCTACCTTGGCGGCTATCGCGCGGCTGTCCGCGATGCGCGGCTCCCCACGCCGCCGGAGCGGTATCGCCGCGCGCTTGACAGGATCTCGTCGTCGCGGGGATGAGCGCCGTCAGCCCCGGCCTGCCGCCAGCTCCACGCGCATCTGCCGCACCTCGCTGGTCAGCGACTCAATCGCTTGCAGCATCGCTGCGCGTTGCGCGTCGTCGCTCATCGATTTGATGCCCTCCGCGTAGAAGTTGCCGTTCGGTTCCAGAACCAATTTCTCGACCTCCTCGAAGCGATCGAACCCCTGCCTGTGCAGCACGGAGCGCAGCTCCAGATCGGTCAACGCCTCTTTCTTTGCTGCTGCCCAATCGACCGCTCCGTGTCGCACCAGCACGGTCTCGTCGCCTTCGAGCGCGTCATTCAGCTTCGGCGCGTGAAAGAGCACCCGCGTCAGCAGCCAGTTGATGACCAGCAGCGAAAGCGCCCCGATGATTCCGCCCGAGACCGAGTTGTCGTCGCCGATCATCGCGTTCTGCACGGTGTTCGACAGGCTCAGCAGCACGACCAGGTCGAACGGGTTCAACTGCGCCAGCTCGCGCTTGCCGAAGATGCGCAGAAACACGACCAGCGCCAGATACACGATCATCGGGCGGAGAATCTTCTCAAGCACCGGCAACTGAAGAAAGAACATGCTATGGATCAAGACGGCCTCCTTGTTCACGGCGGGTTGCACGTACAACCTTAGCGCGTCAATACGGAGGCCATCCGGACTTCAGCGAACAGCAGATTCCTCCGCTGCGCTACGGAATGGAAATGCAAAAGCGGCGGAATGGGAATACCAGGGGCAGCCTCGTAAGATTCCTCTGTCAAGGCTTCCGTTTTGCGTGGACCCCTACGCATATCGCTTTTGATGCCACTCCCACGCGCTGGCGACGATCTTGTCCAGTTCTGCGGACTTCGGCTTCCATCCCAGTTCTGCCTTAATCTTTTCGGAGCTGGCCACCAGCACCGCCGGATCGCCCGGACGGCGCGGGCACTCTTCGACTTGGATAGGCCTGCCCGTCACTCTTCGGGCCGACTCGATGACCTCGCGGACGGTGAAGCCCTGCCCGTTGCCGATGTTGTAGATCACGCGGCTTCGCTGTTCGAGCGCGCCGAGTGCCAGCAGGTGCGCCTCCGCCAGGTCTTCGACGTGGATGTAGTCGCGGATGCAGGTGCCGTCGTGCGTAGGGTAGTCCTGGCCGAAGATTTTGATCTTCTCCCTGCGGCCCAGCGCCACGTCGAGAATCAGCGGAATCAGGTGCGACTCCGGCTCGTGGGCTTCGCCGTAGCCTTCAATCGCGCCCGCCACGTTGAAGTAGCGCAGGCTCGCATAGCGAAGCCCGTGAATCGCGTTCATCCACCCGAGCATCTGTTCGACCAGCAGCTTGCTTTCGCCGTAGGGATTAGTCGGCTTCAGCCGGGCGTCCTCCAGAATCGGCGTGCTCTCGGGCTCGCCGTAACAGGCGGCGGTCGAGCTGAAGACCAGCTTGTTGTGCCCGGTCGCCAGCATCGCCTCCAGCAGGGTCAGGCTGGCCATGGTGTTGTTGCGAAAATAAATCTCAGGCCGCACCATGCTCTCCCCGGCTTCGATGAGAGCAGCAAAGTGCATGACGCCATCAAAATGTCCTTCGCGGAGCGTTTTTTCAAGCAACGGGCGGTCGGCCACATCGCCCTCGACAAATGCGGCATTCTTAGCGACCGCTAATCGTTTGCTGTGGCAGAGGTTGTCATACACGGTCACTTCGTGCCCGCGAAAGAGTAAAAGGCGAGTCACCGTGCCCCCGATGTAACCCGCTCCACCACTGACTAAAACCTTCATCGAATCACTCCTTTATGTACTCTTCTTGGATACCACAAAAGTACTAGTGTCAAGCACATACGCATACGGCAATATACTTGCAGTACGTGACGAGCCGCGTCGTCGCACATGAACCGAAACAATGCTCTCCCCGTGCCCGGCGTCAGCTACAACCTTTTCCGCAGTTCTCAACGTCTGTCTATAGAAGCTAAGCGATGACCAGGATTTCGAATCTCATCGTGAACAGTTTCATCGAGGACCTCAGGCCCAGCTCAGGCACCTCGACGGCGCTCCGGCAATCCCCTCGGAGTCAAACCCTCCCCTCTCACTGGTCCCTGCCTTCTGCCGGCAGAACCGGTTTGATCTTTCCGTCCCGCCTGCTCCGGGACGCTTCAAGGAATTTCCATGGCTAAGCCGCTGCGCAGTGACAACCCTAACCCACCGGATGTGCAGTTTGCTCACTTCGGCGTGCTCAACGACGGCAGCCAGAGCAAGGCTTCGCTGTTTACTTCCATCACGGTTAACATCGTCGTCGCGGTCGTCATCTGCATTCTGGGCGCTGCGGCCAAAAAGCAGATGGACCACATGCGGCTCACGCACCTCACCGAGCCGATTCCCATCAAAGAGAACAAGCCCGAGCCAATTAAACCCAAGATTATTCCCAAGCCGCTTCCGAAGCCGCCCGTGCTGAAGGTGGAAGCGCCCAAGATTAAGCTGGCGGACGTCAAGCTACCGGACGTGCCCAAACCGCCCGAGATTAAGATGACGCAGCCTGTGCCGGTTGTGCTTCCGGCGCCTCCCAAGCTGGTGCAGCCGCCGCCGGCCCCGCGCGTTGTCAATCTTGCTCAGGCGCAGGCCGCCTCCGTGGTCAACAACTCGCCGCATCCGTCTGCTGTTTCTCTTGGCCAGACCAACAATCCCATCGCGCCCTCGAACCGGCCTGCTACGTCGGCTGTAAATCTGGGGCAGCGCGGGATGGCTGGGATGCCGTCCTCCAATAACGGCATGGGTCCCCGGTCTACTGCTGTCAATCTTGGTTCGGGTTCAGCGGGCAGCCAGAACATGAATGGCCACGACAACGCCCGCAATGAGATCCGCGGCGTCAAGCTGGGCGTCACCGGCGGAACCGGTCCGATGAACTCCCGCGGCCGCGTTGCCGGCCCGGTCAACCTTGGACAAGTCACTCCACCGCCGATGCCGCGTCCCTCGGCCCCGGCCGCATCGGTTGGGCACCCACCGAGAGTTCTCTATAAGCCTAAGCCGGAGTACACGGCTGAGGCCACCAAGCTGCATATCGAAGGAGTTGTATCGGTTCGTATTCGGGTCTCTTCCTCAGGCTCTGTTCAGGTACTGGGCATTACCAGCGACCTTGGTCACGGACTTGGCGAATCTGCTGTCCGTGCCGTCGAAGGCACACGCTTTTCACCGGCCACCGACGCCTCCGGTCGCGCTATCGACTGGGAAGGTGTTGTCAATGTTGCGTTCCAACTGGCCGGCTAACGAAACTTGCTGCGTCAGAAGCTGTTTTATGCAATAGCATCAAGTCCATTATTACGGGTTGACCCATAGGGTCGCCGCAGGAGTAAGCAATTATGAAACTCGGGAAACAGTCCACGGCCGGTTTGGCACTGGCACTTTTCATCGCAGCCTCCCTCCCTGCTTATGCAGGCGTGGGCCTCCCGCATATCGGCAAGAAGAAGCACCAGGAAGACGTCTTGCCCGCGCGCAAGCTGACCGCCTCGCAGAACGCGCTGATCGACAAGGCCATCGCGCGCGAGAAGGTCGTGGTTGCGACCGTCAAGCAGCGAGCCCCGCTTGTCGAGACCTACATCCAGAACATGAAGCCCGACCCCCTTATGGGCCAGGTGCCCGAGTCTGACGAACACTTCCTCGGCCGCGTCGATTTCAACAAGGTCATCGGCGACAGCACCTACACGGCCGACAAGAAGGTGGGCTTCTTTAAACAATCGACCTCGTTCATTACGGGTCTTGGCAGCAGCCTGCACCTCAACTTCCACCAGGCCGGCTTCGTCCAGATGCTGCTGATGGACTCCAATGACTTCGACCGCCAGCACTACGTCTTCAGCTATGTGCGCAACGACTTCCTGGGCAATACGCCGACGGCCGTCTTCGACGTCACACCGATTCCCGGCAAGCCTTCGCGCGGCCGCTTCTTCGGGCGCATCTGGGTCGAGACCAAGGGCGGCAACATCGTCCGCTTCAACGGCGACTTCTCCGGCTCCGAGAAGGAGTACAGCGAGTACTACCACTTCGACAGTTGGCGCACCAACGTACAGCCCGACCTGTGGCTGCCCACCTCGTTCTATGTAGAGGAGAGTGACCCCAAGAGCGCCACGCGCACTCTGAAGTTCAAAGCCATCAATCATGTCTGGGGCTATGTGCTCAAGGTGCCCGCGGCCGAGTCCGCGAACACGTCGATGGATGTCGTCGGCGCGACCGACGTCAGCAACGACGCGCAGGACGTAAGCCCGCTCGGCGCGCAGCGTGCATGGGTCCAGCAGGCGGAGGACAATGTCATCAACCGCCTCTTCCAGGCAGGTCTGCTGGATGCTCCCAGCGACTTCGACAATACCCTCGCAGCTCTTGCCAACAACATTCTGGCCTATAACAACATCACGCTCTCGCGGCCCATCAAGGTGCGCACGCTGCTGACCGAGCCGCTTGAGTCGCTCGCGGTAGGCAACACGATCATCATCTCCAAGGGCCTGCTCGATACCACCGGTGTGGTTACTTCCGACGGTGCGCAGCAGATGGGCAACCTGAACGCCATTCTGGCCTTCCAGATCGCCCACATCGTCCTTGGCCATCGACTCGACACACGGTACGCCTTCAACGACCGCCTGCTCTTCCCCACCACCTCGGTCTTTGAACGCATTCCTATGCACCACACGGATGCCGACAACGAAGCGGCGGCGAAAGAAGCGATGAAGCTGCTCGGCGTCAAGGAACTGGAGGGCGGCGAGAAGTACTTCGGCCTCTACCTCCAGCAGCTCCAGCAGCGCGCCGATGCGCTCAAGCAACTGGAAGACCCGATGATCGGAGACGGCCTTACGAGGAGCGACAACGACCAGACCTTCTGGATGTCGGCCATGCTGCCCAAGGGAGAGAAGCTCGACCTGAAAGACATGAAGCAGCAGGCGGCCATGCCGCTGTCCAGCTTCATGCGCATGGATCCCTGGACCGACCAGGTTGTCGTGCTCCACTCGGCCTACGAGCCGCTGCTGACGCCGTCTGACAAGATGCCGTTTGAAGTGGCGCCTGTCTACCTGAAGCTGAGCTACTACAAGGCCCCGGAGCCTCCGGCCGCCGAGCCCGCAGCGGCAGGCGCAGCACAGCAGGCCCCGGCGGCGTCTGCCCCGGCAGCCGACCCTCAGGGGACCGCGCAAGCGCCTGCAGCGCAGCCCGCTCCGGCCAACAATGCCGCTGCCCCGGCAGCCGCTTCAACCCAACCGCAGAACTAATGGAAGTAAAAGTACGGGGCTGGTCGCCGATACCAGTCCCGTACTTTTTTGTTTTTTGCATCTAATCTGTTCAGGAAGCGACAAAGCACTCGAAGGGGTCTCCGGTTGAATGGTGAACCTCATCCACAGGCTTCTTCCCGGTGTCTCGTGCTCAACCTTGCAACCGTGCAAAGTTTCCTGCTTCTGTAACCAGCTCAGTCCGTTACGATGTCTTCCATAGCTTCACGAAATCAGGCCTGCGGCCGATTACTTCATCAGGTCCACTCAGGGGGATGTGTTTGCTGAAACAAATTGCCATCATCGCCTGCCTGCTCTGCGGAACATCCGCACTGCATGCGCAGGCGACCGCAACCGCCTCCCGGTCCAGGGACCTCAAAATCGGCGGCGGCTTCACCACGGCAAACGCCGACTACAGCGGGCGATACCAGGGCGGCATGGCCTTCTTCACCTACGACTTCAACTACCACTGGGGCATCGAAGGCAACTTTCATTTTGTTAAAGGCGGCGGTAGCAACGACCTCTACGAAAAGACCTACGAGATTGGCGGACGCTACTTCTGGAACTTCCGCGATAACAAACTGTCGCCCTACGTCAAGGGTATGTATGGGCGTGGCGTCTTCAACTTTCCGGCCTACGTTCCCAACGGCCCACATCCCAACCTTGCCTATAATCTGATGGCCGGCGGCGCAGGGCTCGACTACAAGGCGCTTCCCTACCTTTACGTCCGCGGAGACTTCGAGTACCAGCACTGGTTCGGCTTTCCCCCCAACGGTCTCACGCCAACTTTGTTCTCCGTAGGCGTCGCTTACCACTTCCGATAAAGCTGCTCTTTCAACGACAGGCGCGTCTTCTCACGGCCATGCAAGGGGCTGATCCGGACTACCTGGAAGTTCCTCGCTTCCCTGCTTTCTTCTGTCTGGGAAGACGCTTTTTCGGCAGCGTCTGATTGATGAGCGCAGACCAGCGCATCCGAGGATGGGCCGCGCGCGAGGCCTGCGCCTTGCGAACGGCAAGTCTGGCGACCGAGTCCACAATCCAGTCGAAGCTGGCCTGGCCCACTGTGTGGAGGTCGGCGTCCGGTGCGGGGTTCATGAAGTCGATGGCGTAAGGAATCCCGTCTTCGACGGCGAACTCCACCGTGTTGAGGTCGTAGCCGAGAGCACGGCAGAGTGCGCGGGCATCGCGCTCGATGCGCCGCAGAAGCCTCTTCTCGCAGGCAGGCAGGCCGGGCAGATAGCGATGCTCGTGCGGGCGGCGCGGGTCGTAGGGCATCACGAGCACCTCCGACTGGCCGACGACAAAGCAGCGAAAGTACTGCTCGAAATCGACCGCGCTCTGGAGCATCATGCAGAGATCGCGGCTCTGGTCGTAGGCGCGGAAGAACTCCTCGGGCGAGTGAACATGGTGGACATCGCGCCAGCCGCCGCCGTTGTGCGGCTTGAGGAAAGCCGGAAAGCCGACATGGGCGAAGATGCCATCCCAGTCCAGCGGATATTGCAGATTGCGCAGCGCGCGGTCGCTCACCTCAGGCGGAAGCTGCTTATGCGGCAGCAGCACCGTCCTCGGCACAGCCACACCGAGCTTCGCCGCGAGGCCGTAGTTGAGGAACTTGTCGTCGGCCGACCACCAGAAGGGATTGTTGATGACCTGTGTTCCGGTGAGCATGGCATTCTTCAGATAAGCGCGGTAAAAGGGCAGATCGTGCGAGATGCGATCGACGATGACAGCGTAACCGGACGGCTCTGCCATTCTGGCCTCGCCGAGGTGGACAAACTCGGCGCGAATGTCTTCGATCTCAAATGCATTGATCTTGTCGACCAGGGCGCTGGGAAAGGTGTTCTCCACCCCGAAGAGGACGCCGATTTTTTTCACTGAACGCTCCATTGTTGTCTTCTGCTCGGTCAGGTCTTTAAAGATAGGCCTGCACCATCTTCCGCCACCAGGGCCAACCGTGGTCCGCGCCGTCGCCCCACACATCGAAGCGGACGGGGATGTCTTTGCCGCGCATCAGGTGGACGAGTCTTTCATTGTCGTCACGGCACTGGTCAGAGCCGCCTATGGCGAAAGTGTACGTGTTATGGCGGAAGCGGTTGAGATACCAGGGATCGTTGAGGTTGGGAAGATAGTGGAGCGGCAGGTGGAAGTAGGCGTCCTGGCCTATGTAGCCGTTGAGGAAGATGGACGGGTCAAACGCTCCGCCCAACGAGAGGGTGGTCGTGACGATCTCGGGGTGGCGAAGCGCGAGGTTGACCGCATGGTAGCCGCCGAAGCTGCACCCGATGGCCGCGAGCCCGGAGGCTCCGTTTTGCTGGTGGATGAAGTGCAAAGTTTCGTCGAGGAGATAACGCTCGTACTGGAGATGGCGCGCGATGCGCCAGCGCGGCGTGGCGTTGCGGTTATACCAGCTCTCGGCGTCCACCGAATCTACACAGAAGAGCTGGACATGGCCCTCGTCGATCTTTTCGGCGATCGCGGCGACCATGCCGTTGTCTTCAAAGTCGAAGAACCGCCCGCACGAGGTGGGAAAGACAAGCGCGGGAGTGCCGGAGTGGCCGAAGACGAGCATCTCCATCTCGCGTGCGAGTGCCGGAGAGAACCATTTGTGATATTCGCGTCTCATGCAGAGTGGTTACGGATGTACCCGTAGTGTACCGGAGTGCGTTTTGGGCCTGGCAGGGGATTTCGGGCAGGGGAGGATTGCGAAAACTCCCCGTTTCCGCGATACTTAGGTATTGGGACATGTCTGTCTTGCCGCCGGCCAAGGAAGGCCGGAGCGTGCTGTGACGGCGCCCACACTACGAGTTTTGAAAGGCATTCCCTGTGTTAATGATCCGTCTGGCGCGCGTTGGAGCGCGCAAGCAACCTCACTATCGCATTGTGGTCATCGAAAAGGACCGTGCCCGCAATGGCCGCTCGGTTGAGGTAGTAGGCACATACAATCCGCGGACGAACCCGGCAACGGTTGAGCTGAAGCGCGACCGCATCGAGTTCTGGACAAAGAATGGCGCGCGCGTCTCAGACCGCGTCGAAAAGCTCCTGTCGCAGGCCCCTGCGACCCAGGAAACGGCAGCAGCCTAGTTACCAGACTGAATCTTTGGGAACTTAGATAAGGTTCCCAAAGATTGCTGGCATTTCAGGTTCCCTCTCTCGATTGCCGCAGAACCACTCACGTAGACTCCTTGGTGTTGCACCCTTCTTGACAGATGGGTGTAAAGTGGAGGCGTTCCGGGGGTTAGCCCGGCGCTTCTCCATGACTCACTGTTTCGCTCGCTTTGGCACGCCTTGGAAGATTCCCGCATAAGACGGGACATACAGGTTGGGCAGGAGTGCTGCACTGTGATTTCCCAGGAGGATTTGTTGATGACCCAGGCGATGGAGTTCGAGGCAGGAGACGAGCCCGCAAAGGACGATATGACAGGACTCGTGACCGAGATTGCGCGCGCCCTGGTGGACAACCCCGAAAGCGTCGTTGTGGAGGCGATCGAGGAAGGGGATGCAACGGTACTGCGCCTGCGCGTGGCGCCGTCCGATGTAGGCAAGGTAATCGGGAAGCAAGGCCGGACGGCGCGCTCGCTGCGCACGATCCTGAGCGCGGCCAGCATGAAGCTGAAGCATCGCTACTCGCTCGACATCGTGGAAGAGGGCAAGCAGGCCGCTTCCTGATGCATCCTCTTCTTCTTCTCCAGACGGCGCGAAGCCGGTTCATCGGCGCCGTTGAGAGTCGTAACGGCTGATGAGTACGCGTTCCCCATCCTGGATTGTGCTGGCCCATCTACTGCGTCCGCAGGGGCGCAAAGGTGAGGTGCTGGCCGAACTGCTGACGGATTTCCCCGAAAAGTTTGAAGAGCGAAAGCATGTGTTTCTGGCGCCGGCAGGCTTTGATGGTGACGAGACAGCGGCGCGTCCGGCCGAGGTGCTGGCTCATTGGCTTCCGGTGGGAAAAAATGAAGGACGCATCGTGCTTCAGTTCGCCGGAGTGGATTCGATCTCCGCGGCCGAGGCTCTGGCAGGAATGGACGTGCTGGTTCCGCGCGAGGAGCGGGTCGCACCCGAAGACGGCGCAGTCTACATCAGCGAACTGGTCGGTTGCGCGGTGTATGACCGCACGGTTCTGGTCGGAACCGTGACTGACGTGCAGTTTGCCACGACGCCCGATG
>Ga0157370_10007891_pt1 | contig 11534 bp, 8 predicted proteins | sample C35metaG_FD_113463 | JGI IMG/M metagenome (GOLD analysis project Ga0157370, IMG submission 113463) | Corn rhizosphere microbial communities from Kellogg Biological Station, Michigan, USA - C3-5 metaG | ecosystem: Host-associated > Plants > Roots > Rhizosphere > Soil | place: USA: Michigan... | reverse complement strand
CACATCGGTCAGCGTTTCCAGCGGCTCAACCGCCGAGCCACAGTTGTCGCGCCGGAAGAGGTTGACGTAGCCGTCGATCGCATCGCTGGTCAGCGGCGGCGTCTGTTCGTCGTAAAGCCAGCCGAAGCAGAGGTCGGGCGTGAAGGCCATGTACCGGCGCACGGAGTTGAAGAAATGATCAGTGACGTTGTGGCCGCTCACCGGCGGGACGATGCCTCGGTTTGACCACCCTTCGCCAGGCAGACCTCGTTCGGTGCGCGCCGCCAGGTACTGGTTGTAGTCGACCGCCGATTCGAGCTCGCCGAAGGGAGCCAGGGAGGTATAGGTGATCTTGACGCCGTCGGGGGTCGCCTCGGTGTAGCCATCGGGGTCACGGGGGCTCAGCGAGCCCCTGACGATGTCCCCGCCCCCTTTGTCGACCGGGCTGACCATCTCATATGCACGGCAGTCGGGCAGGAAGGCCGAGGCTTCGGTGCGCAGGGCCTGGTTGGGGCAGCCGGATTCCGAGGAGAAGGGCAGGTAGGTGAAGAAGCCGAGCTCTTCGCTTTCTTCGGGGCCGCTGAAGTTCGAGCAGGCGATCCGCCACAGGTAGGCGGCTCCGGGCGTGAGGCCGCTGAGCTCGGCGCTCACCTGGTGGGCTTCGCGGTCTGAGCCGATCAGCTGCAACGGGGTGCTGTGTTCGGCGGGGTCCGCGGTCCCGTAGTGGAAGCTGCATTCGGTGGCGAGGCCTTCGGGGTTGACCAGCGCCTTCAGCGTCGCTTCGCTCTGGGCGACCGAGGCGACGTAGGGCTCGGCGATCGTCGGCGGGCCCTTGGTCTTGAATTCCACGTCGCTGCCGGTTTCCAGTTCGACTCCCACTTTCGCAACGATGCGGTAGTGGTAGACGGTGCCTTTTTCGAGGCCTCCGATGTCGAAGTGCACGGGCACGGGTTTCGTGCCTTCGCCGATTCCCACCGGTCCCGGTATGCAGGCGGTGGTCGTGCCGTAGCTCGTTCCGGTGCCGTATTCGAAGCGGCATTCACTCACCGCTTCGCCGTTCGGGTTGACCGTGCCGTTCAGGGTCGCCGAGTGTTCTTCTACCTGGCTCGCCGGCAGGGTACGCGCTTTGAAGCAGCCGATCGGGGCCGAGCCATAGGCGCGGATGAAGGCATTCGTGCTGCTTGCGTTGGTGACATAGAGGTTGCCGGGCGCTTCGCTTTCGGGGCAGATGTTGGTCGCCAGACCGGTGGAGGCGTCGTATTCGCCTTTGCCGAATTCGGCGATCACTTCCCCACTGGAGTTGAACTCGAAGATCGGGTTGACGTTGCTCTGCCCACCGCAGCAGCTGACCAGGCCGAAGGCGAAGACATCGCCTTCGGCATCGAGCGCAACCGCGGTCGGGGGATTGGTCCCCGACGGCACCGGCAAATCGAAGCTCGCCACTTCTTTGCATGCCCCGCCGCCAGCGTATTCGAGCTTGCGCACCCTGGTTTTGCCTTTGTAGGTTGCGTAGAGGTTGCCGGTGGAGTCGACGGCGAGCGAGGTCACGGTCTCGCCCGCGATCGTGCATTCGTCCTGGAAGGCGCCCGCGGTGTCGAAGCGCTGGATGCGCCCAACGTCGCCGACGTAGACCCTGTCGTCTGAGGTGGCCGGGGTGCCTTTGGTGTCGGTCGCGATGAAGCTGCCGACTTTCCAGGCGCCGAACTGACCGGGGCCGGTGCCGGAGCCGCCGAAGGAGAGCAGGAAGCTGCCGTCGGGCGCGAACTTCTCCACCCGGCGATTGGAGAAGTCGACGACGAAGATGTCACCGGCGCTGTCGAGGGAGATGCCCTCCGGCGCGCTGAACTGGCCCGCGCCGCTGCCCGCGGCGCCCGCTTTGCAGGTTTCGCCAGCGTGACATATCTCGAATTCCGTGCCCCCGCCCACCACCACGTCCCAGCCCCAGGCCTTGACGAACTGACCGAGGGCGTTGAACTCGTCCACGCGCTGGTTTTCCTGATCGGCGACGAAGATATGCCCGTTGTGGGGGTCGGTGGCGATCCCGCGGGGGATGTTGCACTGTCCCGCGCCCGAGCCGCTCAGGCACCGCTTGCCGCCCCAGGGGTCTTCTTCAGACAGTGCGGCGGTCGCCGTGGCGCATGATAGGAGCGCCATGACGAGAACGGCAGCCACAAGGGCACACGCACGCAGTCCCATGCGAATCATGGAGTCGTCAACGACCCTCTCCCCTCTCTGCGGTTGCATTCCTCGTTCTCCCCTTCTTTCCCTGCGCCCGGACGCTCCCTCGGCATCCGACGACGGTGACCATACCGGAACGCTTGCATATCTGTCAAGGAATATTTCAAGAACTCAAAGACGGGGCCGGGAGATTTTCTCCCGGCCCCGTCGTCAATCGCTCTCAGCCAGTTGGCTGAATGCCTTAGTTATGAGAGAGCGAGATGCCTGTCGTTCCTCCCAGTTCGTTGTGACCGGTGACGCTCACGTCGAGGTTGAAGCTGGCGGTTTCGGTGTGCGTGCCCGACGGGCACAGGAGCGAGTTCCGGGTCTGCGTCGCTGTGATGCCAGAGACGGTTCCCGTCAAATCGACCGTGCCGTTGCCTGTGTCGGTCGCGTGCGCGCCCGCCAGACCGTGATTGTGCGCATTGTCCGGAACATGGAGTATGCAATCAGGGGCAGTGGGGTTGGCTGTATGCCTCGCCTCACTCAGCCAAAGTGTCACTGTGATCGATTCGGTTGACGGATTTGCACAGTGGACATCGAAGGTCACGCCGTATGTCCCAGCGGCTCCGCCTGTTGTTTCGCCAAGGTGAGCCACGTAGTCGCATCCGCTCGGGAAATCGACTGTCGCGCTCGAGCCGGCAGTGCCGACGCAGTTAGGCGCACCACCCGCAGTGGTCTGTTTGTAGTGGGGGGTGAGTGTGAATGTTTCCGGATTGCCCGTGATGAATTCATGGGGTGTGACGTTGTATGTATGGCCTGTGTAGGTGCTGCCCGGGCATTCGACGAAGGCGCCGAAGGCCGTCAGGCGGTTCGCCGCCGTCCCTGTCTCGGTCCCTGTCAGTGTCACCGGACCGTCCGATGTGAGCAAGCCGTTCGCGGCCGATGCCGCCTGGGCGACCACCGCGCTCATCGCGAAGACCGCGAAGAGAGCGAGCCCGAGGGCCTTGAGGTTGCGAGTCATCTCAAAATTCCTTTCGGATCGAAATCGCGCGGCGCGCCGTCGTGGCGGCCGCGGCCTCCCGCGTGGAAGGCGCCCCGATCCTTAGCGGGCGCCGGCCTAAAGATCAAGAACTTCTGAGTGTTGTCGCGCCGCTCGGTCGAGCGAGGCCGATTTTCCCTGCACGATGCGTGTGAGCGTTCGGCGCGCGCGCGGATCTGCATCCGTTGAAATCGGCGCGCCGGCGCTCCCCGAAACGCATCTCCAGGCCCGACGGGGCCGGGGGACTCCCGGCCCCGTCGGTCTTTCCGTGCCTTCAGCCGAGCGACAGAGGCATCAGTTGTGGGATAGCGAGATGCCTGTCGGTTCTCCCGCTTCGTTGTGGCCGGTGACGCTCACGTCGAGGTCGACGGCGAGGGTAGCCGTGTGCGTGCCCGACGGGCACAGGATCGAGTTACGCGTCTGCGTCGCTGTGATGCCTTCAAGCGTTCCCGTGAGGTCGATCGTGCCGTTGCCTGTGTCGGTGGCGTGCACGCCGGTGATTCCGGTCTGGGGCGGCACGTGGAGCACGCATTTCGGGTTGTTGGGTTCCGCTATGTGCTGGGCCTTGCTGAACCAGATTGTCCAGTTGATTTCTTTCCCCGTCGGACAAACGACATCGAGCGAACCGCCATATGTTCCTGCAACGCCGCCTGTTGTTTCGCCAGCGTGAACCACATAATCGCAGCCTTGGAAATCTGTTGTCCCGCTCGTACCTGCCGTTCCAACGCAATTGGGTTCGCCAGCGCCATTGGTCTGTTTGATGTGGGGCGTCAGTGTGAATGTCGTCGAGCCGCTTGGGATGAATTCATGCGGTGTGACATCGTACTTGTGGCCTGTGCCGGTGCTGCCGGGGCATTCGAAGAAGGTTCCGAACGCTGTAATACGATTGGCGCCTGCTGCCCCTGTCTCGGTCCCTGTCAGTGTCACCGGACCGTCCGATGTGAGCATGCCGTTCGCGGCCGATGCCGCCTGGGCGGCCACCGCGCTCATCGCGAAGACCGCGAAGAGGGCAAGGCCGAGGGCTTTGAGGTTGCGAGTCATCTCTTTCTCCTCTCGATTGTGTTTCCCATCGTGGGGTACAACCGATAGCGCCATTTGGCTTTTAACTCAAGGAGTTTTGAGTTAAATAGCCGTACCGCGGTGTAGGGGTCAGGCGGCGCGGCCCCAATGGGGCCCGCGCACCTGGGGCAGGAGGTTGCAAGGTCGCGGCCCGGCAGCGCGCTTCGCAGATCGGCGCTCCCACCGATTCGTCTATGGGGAATCGGCGTTGTAGGCGGGCGCGCCGACGGCATGGAAGCCACCGTCGACGTGCAGGATCTCCCCGCTGATGCCCCGGGCGAGATCGGAGAAGAGGAAGCACGCGGCATCCGCGACCGGGGAGGGATCGGCGACGGCCCAGCCGAGCGGCGCCTCCCTCTCCCAGCGCTCAGCGAGAAGCTCGAAGCCCGGAACGGCGCCCGCCGCCGGCGTCCGCAGCGGCCCGGCGGCGATCGTGTTCACCCGCACCCCGGCCGGGCCGAGGTCACGGGCCAGGTAGCGGCTGACCGACTCCAGCGCCGCCTTGGCGACGCCCATCCAGTCATATGACGGCCACGCCCGCGAAGCGTCGAAGGTGAGGCTCACGATGCTGCCCCCGCGTCGCGAGAGCAAGGGCGAGAGCGCGGACGCGAGCGCCTGCAACGAGTATGCGCCGGTGCGGAAGGCATGTTCGGCGGCGCCCGGGGGGGTGCGCATGAAGTTGCCGCCGAGTGCCTCGGGCCCGGCGTGGCCAATCGCGTGCAAGGCGCCGTCGAGCGATTTCCAGCGAGCGCCCAACTCGCAGGCAAGGCGGTCGAAGTCGGCGGGCCGGGTGACGTCGAGCTCGAGCACCTCCGGAGAACCGGCGAGACCCTTGGCGGCGCGCTCGGTGATGCGGCGAGTGCGGCCGAAGCCGGTGAGGACGATCTCCGCCCCCGCCTGCTGGGCCGCGTGCGCCACCGCGTAGGCGATGCTCTCCCTGGTCAGCACGCCGGTGATCAAGAGTCGCTTGCCGGCGAGCATCAGGTGTCTCTGCGCCAGACGATATCGACGCCGGCGCGCACGACCAGCCGGTTGTGCTGGTCGAGCACGCGCCAGCGCACCTCGACCAGGCCTCGATCGGGGTCGATTGCCCGCTTGCCGGTGATCTCGGCCTCGAGGTGGATGGTGTCGCCGATGAGCACCGGCCGCTTGAAGACGGCCTCGCGGACGGCGCGCAGGGCGAGCACCCACTCCGGGTCGAAGGGAAGCAGGCCGGCGCCGTAGGAGAGCACGAGCAGGCCATGGGCGATGCGAGCCCCGAACGGCCCGGCCGCGGCCCACTCGGCGTCGACGTGCTGGGGATGGCGGTCGCCGGTGAGGGCAGCGAAGGCGACGACATCGGCCTCGGTGACCGTGCGGCCGCGGGTGACGAAGGCGTCGCCCACCGCGAGCGCGTCGAAGTCCCGCCCGAGCGCGCTCACGGGCAGGCCTCGAGGCAGAGGCTGACGTTGTGGCCGCCGAACGCAAAGGCGTTGGAGAGCGCCAGCCGGCGCCCCGAGGCAGGCGCCAGCCGGCGCGCCCGACCCGGCACGTAGTCGAGGTCGAGGCCCTGCTCGCGCTCCTCCCAGTTGAGCGTCGGCGGCGCGATCCCGTCACGCAGCGCGAGCAGGGTCGCGATCGCCTCGACCGCGCCGGCCGCGCCGAGCAGATGCCCGATCGCGGACTTGGTGGAGCTGACGGGCACCGCCAGCGCCCGCTCCCTGCCGAGCGCCTGTTCGATCGCGTGGCTCTCGGCGCGGTCGTTGAGCGGGGTCGAGGTGCCGTGCGCGTTGACGTAGGCAACCTCGGCGGGATCTGCCCCGGCCTGCGAAAGCGCCCGCCGCATCGCGCGAGTCGCGCCGGCCGCGGAGGGGTCGGGCGCGGTCATGTGGTGGGCGTCGGTGGTCGAGCCGGCGCCGGCCAGCCGGCCGAGCGGGGTGGCGTCGCGCGCGGCAGCCGAATCCTCCGCCTCTAGCACGACGACGCCGGCGCCCTCGCCGATGACGAAGCCGTCGCGGCGACGATCGAAGGGGCGCGACACGCCGCTGGGCGAAGTCGCGCCGATGCGGGCGAACGAGGCAACGACGAAATCGGTGACCGCCGCATCGGTACCACCGGCGACGACGGCGTCGGCCTCGCCGGTGGCGATCATCCGTGCGCCGGTCTCGATCGCGTGGGCGCCGGCGGCGCAGGCCGAGGCGGTGGCGAAGGAGGGGCCGCGCAGGCCGTACTCGATGGCCAGGGCGCCGGCAGGGGCGTTGGCCATCAGGGCGGGGATGGTCTGCGGCGAGATCCAATCCGCCCCTCGCTCGCGCATCGTCCCGTACTGCGCCTCGATCGTGCCGATGCCGCCAACCCCGGTGCCGATCACGCAGGCGGCACGCTCGGGGTCGAGCGGTGGCCCGTCGTCCCAGCCCGCCCGCGCCAGGGCCTCGCGTGCGGCAACCAGGACAAGCTGGGTGAAGCGGTCGCTACGACGGACCTGCTTGGCGGAGAGGTGATCGGCAGGCTCGAAGTCCAGGCAGCGCCCCGCGCCGTCGGAGATCCCCGATTCGCCGGCGGTCCAGCGCCGGTGGAGCACGTCCGCGCCGACGCCAAGCGGGGTGACCGCGCCGACGCCGGTGATCGCGATGCCGCGGCTCATGACAGCTTCGAGACCACCAGCGCGACGGCGTGGCGGACCGTCGCCACGCCGTCGAAGTCCTCCCTGTCGAGCTTCACTCCGTACTCCTCCTCGACGATCTGCGCCAGCTCGACGAGATCGAGCGAGTCGACATCGAGCGCCGCCAGCTCAGCGTCCGGCGCGATCTGGGACGGATCGGCGCCGAACTCCTCCAGCGCCAGGCAGACCCGCTGTTCGACCTGCTCCGCGGTGGGCGTAGCCATCTCTTCCTCTCCTGTGTTCGGGCGGCCGGCCGCGCTCACGCGGACAGCCCGCCATCGACGGTCAGACAGGCCCCCGTCACATAGGAGGCCTCCGGCGATACCAGGAAGCGTACGCAGGAAGCCACCTCATCGGCGGTGCCGGCACGGCGCGCGGGCACCGCCTCGAGCGCCCTCTCCCCGATCGCCTCGGTCATCTCGGTCTCGACGAAACCGGGCGCGACCGCGTTGACCGTGATCCCGCGTCGGGCGACCTCGACGGCGACGGTCGCGGTCATCGCAAGCAGCCCCGCCTTTGAGGCAGCGTAGTTGGCCTGGCCGGGACTGGCGCGCAGCCCGGCAACGGAGGCGACGTTGACCACGCGGCCGAAACGGGCCCTGATCATCGGGCCCAGGGCTCGCCGGGTGAAGCGAAAAGCGGCCGAGAGATTGGTCTCGAGCACCCGCTGCCATTCCTCGTCGCCGAGCTGAGCCGCAAGCGCGTCCTCGCGGATGCCGGCGTTGTTGACGAGGACCAGCACCGGCCCGTAGCCGCTCTCCAGCCGCGCGAACAGCTCGTCGGCGGCATCCGCGTCGCGCACGTCCGCGGACAGGGCCAGAGCACGGCCTCCGGAGGCGGCGATCCTCTCCACGACGCCGTCGGCATCGTCGGCCCGCTCGTGGAAGCCGACGCCGACCGGCCACCCCTCCGCGGCGAGAGCGGCGGCTATCGCCGCGCCGATGCCACGGCTGCCACCGGTGACGAGGGCGCTGCCCCGTTGCGCCCGGTCAGCCACGGGACGGATCCGTGAGCGGCGGGGCTTCTGCCACGACATCATCGAGTGACCTGCGTACGAGCCCGGTGAGCACGCGCCCGGGGCCGGTCTCGACGAAGCGGTCGACACCGCGGGCGGCGAGGCCGCGCATCGAGTCCAGCCAGCGGACCGGGCTGACGATTCCCTCGGCGAGGCGATCGCGAACGTCCTCGAAGGGCTGCGCAGTAACGCCCGAGAACACCGGAACGCGGGGCTCGGCCGGCTCGACGTCTGCGAGCGCCGCACGGAACGGCGCGACCGCCGACTCCATCAGCGGCGAGTGGAAGGCGCCGGCCACCGGCAGGCGCTTGGCGGCCACCCGACGCTCGCGCAGCTCCGCGATGGCCGCCTCGACCGCCGCGACCGTGCCGGCGAGAATCAACTGGTCGGGCGCATTGTCGTTGGCCACGACCAGGTCGCACCGTCGCGCGACCTCCTTCAGCGCGGCGCGGTCGCGCGACCGGACGGCAAGCATGCCCCCGGCGCCGGCCTCGGCCATCAACTTGCCGCGCAGGGCGACGAGCCGCAGACCGTCCTCCGCCGTCAAGCAGCCCGCGGCGACGAGCGCCGCGAGCTCACCGAGCGAGTGGCCTGCCATGAAGTCCGGCTCGAGATCGCCTCGCAGCGCCTCCCAGCCGGCCAGCGCCGTGCAGTAGATCGCTGGCTGTGCGAACGCCGTGCTCTCCTCGGCACGCTCGAAGACATCGTCGGCAACCTCGGAGCGAGCGAGGGCGACGAGGTCCGGCCGCCACCGCTCCGTCAGCTCGCGCATCCCGGGGGCCCGGCTGCCCTGTCCGGGGAAGAGGACCGCGACCTTTCCACCAGCGGCCATGGATCAACTGTATCCACCGCTACAACCGAGTCGAGCAACTCCGCGGCTCGCCCACGGAAGCGCTCGATCGCGTCGAGCTTGATCTGCTCGTAGCCGCGCACGCCGGTCGCGAGGCGGCAAAGCTCGAGCGTCGCCGAACGGGTCCGGGGCGTCAACCGCAAGAGCGCGGTGGCGACCATCCGCTCGTATTCGGCCACGAGGCGGCGCTCCGCCCGGCGCAGGCGGGTATGGCCGAATGGGTCGAGGGCGGTTCCGCGCAGGCGGCGCATCGCGCGCAGGGCGCGCAGCACCGGGACAAACCAGCGCCCGAGGCGGAGCTTGCGGCGCAGGCCGAGCGAGCGCAGGATCGGAGGCTGGAGGTTGAACCATACCCTGGCGTCCTCGCCCAGCTCCTCGCGCAGCCGGAGCCGCTCGAGCGCGTCGAGGTGGAGGCGGGCCACCTCGTACTCGTCCTTGTAGGCCATCAGCCAGAAGAGACCCTCGGCCACGGCCTCGGTCAGCTCGATGCTGCCCGGGAGGCGCTCCTCCTCGGCGCAGCGCACCCGTCCCACGGCCTCCGCGTAGCGGCGTGCGTAGGCGTGATTCTGATAGTCGATGAGCTCCTCGACCCGGATCGCCACCGTGCGCCGCAGGTTCGCGGAGACCGCTTTCTCCTCGGCGCCACCGAGAGCGGTGTCGAGGAGCGCTCGTGCGGGCTGGGCGAGCTCGGGCTCGGGTCGGCCGTCGGAGGGCCGGCGGACCGCCGCGGCGACGGCCTCGGGGCGGACCGCCAGCGCCCGCCCCCACTCGAAAGCGGCGAGATTGCGCTCGACGGCGACCCCCGAGCGCAGCAGAGCCTCGCGCAGGGCCGTGTGTGAGACCGGGAGCAGGCCGCGCTGGCACGCCAAACCCAGGGCGAGGATATTGGCCGGGAGGTCATCGCCAAAGAGGCGTTCGGCGAGCGCTCGAGCCTCGAGGTTGAAGCTCGCGCCGGGCCTGGTCACTGCCTCGATCGAGCGGAGCTGGGCGTCGAGGTCCGCATGCCGCTCCTCCGTCCCCGTGACCATGCGGCCGGTCGGCACCACGTCGGTCGAGACGACCGCCGCGGTGCGAGCGGGATGGCAGGCGGCGAGATTTTCCGCCCGCGACGCTCCCAGCACGTCGAAGCCGAGGTAGAGGTCGACGCTGCCGGCCGGCGCCCGAGCCGAGGTCACGGGCCGCCCGCTGTGGATGCGCAGGTCGGAGACGACCGGGCCGCCCTTCTGCGAAAGGCCGGTCTGATCGAGGCCGTTCACGCCGAAGCCGTCCAGCGTCGCCGCCATCGCCAGCACCCCGTTCGCGGTGACGACACCCGCGCCGCCGACGCCGACCATGCGGACGCGGAACTCGCCTTCGAGCTCGAGTGGCACGGGCTCGGGCAGATCACCGGGTGGGCCCGGCGGACGATGCGGGCGCGCGTCCCGGGCGGGGACGACCGTGAGGAAAGACGGGCAATCGCCTTCCAGGCACGAGTAGTCGGCGTTGCAGCTCGGCTGGTGGATGCGGACCTTGAGGCCGAACTCGGTCTCGACCGGCGCCACCGAGAGACAGCTGGACTTGCGACCGCAGTCGCCGCAACCCTCGCAGACCCGCTCGTTGACCCAGACACGCTCGACCAGCTCGGGCTCCTCCCCGCGGCGGCGCCGACGGCGCTTCTCGATTGCGCACTCCTGGTCGTGGATCAGCACCGTTACACCCCCGATCCGGGCGAGATCGCGCTGGACCGCGACCAGCTCATCGCGTCCGCGCAACTCCGCGACGGGGTCCAACTCGACCCCCTCGTAGCGCGAGGGGTCCTCGGCGGTGACGACGATCTTGCGCACACCCTCGGCGGCAAGCGCCCGGGTCAGGTCGGGGACGTCCATGCCACCGTCGACGGACTGACCGCCGGTCATCGCGACTACGCCGTTGCAGAGCAGCTTGAAGGTGATGTTGACGCCGGCGGCGACCGCTGCTCGCACCGCCAGCGAGCCGGAGTGGTGGAAGGTGCCGTCGCCGAGGTTCTGCACCAGATGGTCGCGATCGACGAAGGGCGCGATCCCGATCCACTGGGCGCCCTCGCCGCCCATCTGGGTGAGACCGGTCAGCTGCCCCCTGTCCTCTGGATTGAGCAGCACCATCGTGTGACAGCCGACGCCGGCGCCGACCAAAGCATCGTCGGGAGCCCGCGTGGAGCTGCTGTGGGGACACCCGGAGCAGAAGAACGGGGTGCGCGTGGGCTGCGCCGCAAGCGGCGGACGGGCGGCGATCTCGTCGAGCATGGCGATGCGCGCGGCCATCGACTCGATCCGCACGCGCCGGCTCAGAAGCCGAGCCACGACGCGGGCGATCGCGTCGGCGTCGAGATCGGCCTCCGCCGGCAGCAGCGGTCGACCGCGCTCGTCGTGCTTGCCGACGATCCGCGGCGCTCCGGGCAGGCCATAGAGGGCCTCCTTGAGCTGCGCCTCGACGAAGGGCCGCTTCTCCTCGATCACCAGCGCTTCCTCGAGGCCGGCCGCGAAGTCGCGGGCGATTCGCGGCTCCAGCGGCCAGATCAGGCCGAGCCTGAGGATGCGCACACCGGCTCGCTCGAGCTCCGCCTCATCGAGACCGAGGTCGCGCAGCGCCTGGCGCAGGTCGCGATGGCTCTTGCCGGCGGCGACTATGCCGAACCAGGCGTCGCCGCCCGCCCCTTCCACCTGGTTGACCGCGTTCTCCCGCGCATAGGCTTGAACCAGCTCGGTTCGCGGGCCGAGCAGGGTGCGCTCCATCTCCAGCGATGGCGGTGCCAGCAAGGTCGCGTCGGGCACGT
>Ga0157370_10007890_pt1 | contig 11534 bp, 8 predicted proteins | sample C35metaG_FD_113463 | JGI IMG/M metagenome (GOLD analysis project Ga0157370, IMG submission 113463) | Corn rhizosphere microbial communities from Kellogg Biological Station, Michigan, USA - C3-5 metaG | ecosystem: Host-associated > Plants > Roots > Rhizosphere > Soil | place: USA: Michigan... | reverse complement strand
CACGGTGCCGCTGATGTTTGAGACTGAAGTCGAGTAAGGAGTGATTTGGTGAAGAAGCTGATTTTGGCAATTGCTGCCAGTGCATGTGCAATGACCGCGTATGCGGCAAATCCGGAGCCGATCGATTTCAACGTCCAGCTCGCCGGTGAAGTTCCGACGCAGGATGTCTTTGAAGTGACTCCCAAGGGCTGGGACGGCGCGGCAGCGTCGCTCGCCGTGCCCGACGACTGGACTTGGGGGAGCGACGCGCCAATGGCGGAAGTCCAGTGGGATGTGAAGAGCACCTATGGTCCCGTCCGTGTGAGGCTTCAGTCTCCGCTGCAGGAGAAAGAAGTGTCGGAAAAAAATCGTGGGGTGCTCGTACACAAAAGCGGTGATTTTGTTGAGCTTCTAGCGGCCGCAACCAAGTCGAGCGGGAGTTGGGGAATTTGGGATGTTTTGAATGATGAAGAGGGACGGGTGGTTTTGGAGGCCGACCAAGCCGCCAAAGGCGACTGGGTCGGTGTCCGATTGAACCTTCGGGCTCCGAACGGCGTCCCGCGTAGCGGTGCCTACACTGGCACGATGACTGCGATCTTTGAGACTGGGGTCTAAGGTTAAGGCTGTACTCTCGCACGTGCACGGGCGGTTCCTTCCTGGCAGCCCCCAAGGACGGTTTCGCCCTGTAAACACGGGGCGAATCCGTCTTTCCGCAGGCGCCGGTTCAAGGGACATTGCGCGCCAGCATGGCGCTGGCCTGTCCGAAAAGCCGGTGCCGCTTTTCATTATTTAATAATCTCCCGCTTTCTCAAGCCGCCTCAGCCGTGTCTTGACCTCCCAAATCAGAATTCTCTGATTCGTTTCGGCCATTCAATTTCCCATAATTTCATCAGTCGACACCGACGGCATCCCGCCGGCGTTGCGCTTCCAGGTCGACCGCACCGATAAATCGCCGCGTCCGCTGGGTGATTGTGCTCACGTGGCTTTGTGGCGCATTTCGCCAATACGGCGTGTCCGGTTTCGATTGTTCCGCGCATCCCCGGGTTATTCATTTAACGCAATTTAACGAATGTTGGAGCAGCTATGCCAAAAATGAGCAAGATCAGCGTTGCAATTTTTCTTGCCATTGGTGCGCTGTGCCAACAGGGCGCGTTCGCGCGTGGAGGGGTTGCCGGCTCGGGAGCGGACCTGTTCGAGCAGGCGGAGCAGCTTCCGGCGGATTTTCTCGAGCAACTGTTCGATTCGCCGCTGGTTGTGCGCATCGATTTTGATGGCCATTCGGCAGGCGAGGGCACGATCACGTTGAGTCGCGATGGAAAGGTTCAGTTGGTTGCACTCTCGGATGAGCGGCGCAACGACATCGAACAGGGCGATCGCGAGCTGATCGAAAAATTTCTCCGTGAGCCGCGTGCGCTCGGCGCCTGCGAGACCAACTGCGACGGTGTGCTCGCGCTTCACTACAACCTCCAGGACTCCGTTTTATCCATCGTGACGCGCCGTGTGGAACAGGATGGTGAGCAGAAGAAGTATCACCCGCTGCCGGCCAGCGGAAGTACCGGCCTGATTGCGTACAACTACCTGAATCTCACGGGCGGTCAAGGCCGTGAAATCGGAGGGCGGTATTCGTTTGACGCCATCGGTAGCGTGGGAAACTGGTCCATCACGACCGGATTGCAGGCGACGCAGAACCGCGGCATGCGGCGAGCCAGCGAGATTGAATACTCGGTGCCCCGCCTGTACGCGCAGCGCGAATTCGAGGGCAAATTCGCGCGCGCAGGTTTCTTTACGCCGGACCTGGCAACGGGTATCCGGCCTCCGCGCATGCCAGGCGGAGGCGCGGCGACCACACTTGGGGTGATGTTTGGCACGTCCGAGGCGCGCGAGGTCGAAGGCGCGCGCCCGAGCCTCTATCCCGTCTATGTGACCGCCAATCGCCAGGGCATGGTCGAAATCTACCGCAATGGCGCGTTGATCCACAGCCAAGCGGTGCAACCGGGGCTGCAGGTGGTCGATACGCGCCCGCTACCCAGCGGCATCTATGAAGTGGAGGTCCGGCTCGTTGAAGATGGTCAAGTTACGTCCACGCAGCACGAGCTCGTCTACAAGCCCGCGGCGTGGAGCGATCCCACACAACGGTGGAAGTACGCATTTTTTGCTGGACAGGAACGCAACCTGATCGGCGAGGATCGCTCGCACGCGTTCACCGCGGGTGGCGCGATCAACTACCTCGCCCATCCTCGGGTCGTGCTCGGTGCGTCGGCTCAGCATGTGGCCGACGCCAACGTGTTCGGCGCGTCGCTGGACTGGCAGTTTACGGACCGCGCGCGAACCTACTGGAATGTGTACCACTCCTCGAAGCACGGAGTCGGCGGCGATGTGCAGATCCTGATGCCGTACCGGGACGGGAGCGTATCGCTGAGCCACAGCCAGCGCTGGCAACGCAGCGACCGGCGCCATCGGAATGGGCGCTCGAGCGTGCGCAGCGGCAAGGTGCAGGACTCGGCGATTACGTGGAGCCATCGCTTCACGCCGCAAACGAGCATCATGTCGCGCGCTTCATACGCCAGCGGCGCGACGACCGGCCTCGGTGTCGACCTGTCAGTTTCGCATCGACATAGTTTGTTCGGCAACGATCTCACTTGGCGTGTGTCCGGCTTCGATCGCCCCACCGGGACGTTGGCGAGAACTCGCAACCGAGGCGTCGATCTTGGCTTGAGTATTGCGCTCGGCAAGGAAAAACGCAGTTACAACGTGAACCTCGGAACGCGAAGCGGCTCGGATGGCCAGCGTGATCATTATGCGTCGCTGGGCGTACGGCAGGAGCTCGACGCTGGCTTCTTCAAGTCGGTGGGGGCGAATGGAACCGTCGACCGGTATGGCTTGAGCATGGGTGCCACCACGCAGTTCGAACATTCGGTGGCTCGCGGCGATGCGTTCCTCCAGCGCTCGTCCAAGGAAGGTGGCATTGCCGGCGGGATGAACCTGTCCAGTACCGTTGGCACGAACGGCAAGTCCGCTGCCGTATCCGGCAAAGGCAACGCCTTCAACGGCGAGTCCGCGGTGATTGTGGACCTGGCATCCGATTTCGAGGACGTCAAGGTGCATGCCCAGGACACCTCGGGCGGCAGCATTGAACTGCGCCCGGGTCGCAATCTGGTTCCCGTGTCGGCTTATCGCGCGGGTCGACTCCAGTATTTCTTCGATCGATCGCAGGCCCCGGCGGCGACGCTGCAGCCGGCCGCGACCCATTACCACCTGAACAAGGGCGGTGTCGGGTACGAGAAGGTACACGTCATGAAGACGATGACGGTGATCGGTCGACTGGTCGACCATTCAGGCAAGCCGGTGCGAGCAGCTCACCTGTCCAGCCCCGCGGGTCGGTCGGTCACCGAGGCCGACGGATTTTTCGCGCTCGAAGTGAGTCATGCCAAGCCGGTTGTAAAGGTCGAGAAAGGAGGCAAGCCGCTCTGCACGCTTCACCTGAAGCCGCAGGACCATCAAATGGAAGGTGACTCTCTGATTGTCGGGGAGTTGGAATGTGAACAGGAGCAGACCAATGCCGATTCAGGGGAAAGCCGTGATGAACAGGGGTAATCAGAAGGGTCGCGCCCATCGAGGCGCGCGCGCATCCACCGCTCGAGCGCTCATCGTGCTCATGCGATGGCTGGCCGGTTCGGTTTTGGTGGTAGCTTGCGCAACAGCCGCGCGTGCCGCCGATGTGTCGATCGAGGCTGAATACCTGCCCGGTGCGCAGGCGCAAGGCGAAAACGGCTTTCGCAATATCACGAGGCCGGCAGGCTTTTGTGCCGCCGATCCCGGTGGCTGTGCAGGCGTGACGACTATTGACCTGCCGGTGGGCGATGTGAGCTACGGTGCACTCGACAGCGGTGCGAATGGGCAGGATGGCGTATATCTTCGGGCGCCGGCTAATCCGATTCGCGTCGAACTCAGGGACGAACGCACGAACCGGGTCACTGCGGTCACCGTCCGGGTCGCCGGCATTATCGGGCAATACACGCTCCGGCCTGATGTGTATCAACTGACCGGTACGCCGGCAGGAAGCGCTGAAACGGTACATGCGGCCCTTTGGAATGGAGGCGGTTGGCTACAGCCGCCGGCAGGATGTACGGCTCTCTCCGTCCAGCCTATGGCCACGGCAAATGCCTACCGGTTCGGCTGGCGTTTGCCTCGCGACGGCGGGGGCTGTTTCAAGACCCCTCGCCAGTCGCTTCCAGCAGGAGCAGTCGTCCTCGATGGAAGTTCCCTTGCCGTGGCCTACGAACTCGTCACGCCGGATCCCGTATCGCTGCCCAATGGCACTTACCAAGGGGTGCATACCTTCACGGTTGGGCCGGGAAAGGATTTCGACTTCGGCGCGCATGCTCACGTGGCGCGATCGAGCGTAGATGTTGCGTTCGTCCTGAAGGTGCGCCACAAATTCATGATCACGGACTCGGGCGCGGGTAACGATGTCAAGCTCGCCCCTGCTCAGGGCTGGTTGAACTGGATAGCCGAAGGCAAGCCCTCTACCAGGATCGAGCGTGATGTCATGTACGGACTGTCTACGGGTGAGCCGCTGCGGGTAAGCCTGCGGTGCGAGGACGGTGAAGACGCAGCAGGCCGCTGCGTAATGCGCAACGCCCATGGCTCGGTCGTGCCGGTCGATCTTTCGTTGACGGTGGTCGGCGCGACCACTGACCGTAAAGCGCCATTTAGTCGGATTCCGCTGACCACGCGGGCACCCGCCTCGCTCGATGTCGACCGGTATCTGGACAATGCCGTGGCAACGGCCCATGTCGCCATTGACGGCGAGGGGGTTTCAGAGATGGGCCAGCATCCGGGGACGACCTATACAGGAAGGGTCTCCGTTGTATTTGATGCGATTGCCGACTGACGCGGCGAGCAGAGCCCCGGCCGCCGCTTTCAGAATATTCCGATATCCGCCGCAACCTGGAGTGCGGAAAATGGAATCTATGACATGCAGCCGGTCCACGCAATCGCTGCATATTTTTGAACTGGCACACACGCAATGAGCGAAAGACGGGCCCTGGAAGCATCGGGCGAGATCGCATTCAGTGCCGATAAAAGGAGTATCGAATGAAAGTCAATCTCGCGAAGTGTATGTTTGCTGGCCTACTGGCCATGTGCTCGCTTTCGGTCAGTGCGGGCACGCCGTCGATCAACATTGGCCCCATGTTCGAGTACATGGGAGGAAAACAGTCATCGATCCTCAAGCGGATCCGGAATAAGGGGGATGCGACTGCATTCGTACGGGTCGAGGTGAGCGAGGTCGTGTTCAAAGAAGACGGCAAGCAGGAAGAGGTGCCGCTCGACTCCGCACTGTTGACCCAACGAGACGGCCAAGGGCTGATCGCGAGTCCCTCTCGCCTGATCGTGCCGGCCGAGGGCGCCCAATCGGTGCGTCTGCTCTATCGCGGCGAGCGCGACGCGGAGCGCTACTATCGCGTGCGCTTTGTACCTGTCGTGCCGAATGCGAAAGACGACTTTGTGCTGAGCAACGATGAAATCGAGCAATACAAGGAATCGCTGTCCGCGGGCATCAACGTCCTGACCGGATACGGGGCCATGGTGATCGTGCGTCCGGGCGATGAGCGCTATCAAACGGAGTTCAAAGTGGAGGGTGGCAAGAGCATCGTCGAGAACAACGGAAGTTCGATGGTGACGCTCGAGGCCTATCGCGTGTGCAAGGAGAAGAACGGTGCATGCGGTGAACCGACGGCGTACTACATCCGCCCGGGGAAAACGAAGGAGCTGCCGTGCGAAGCCGGCTCGCGTTGCGAGTTCGAACTGCGCGAAGGTGAAAAGCGAACGAGGATGCATGTCGAGGCCGGACAAGTCGCGTCAGGGACGTGAAAGGGACCTTCCTCCGCTGAAGTATCCCACCGCAAAGTTGGCGGCAAGGCCGCGGTGACCTGGCCCGCCAACTTGCGAGCGGTGTACTCCGAGAGATAGGTCGGTTGGTCGACAACCGTCGTGCACTCCACGAGGAGCGGCCCCGATCACCCCTATGAGTGCTCTTTTCTTAATCGGGGGTGCGCAAATAAGAGTTGTCTGATTGGGTCAGACTGGCCCGGCGCCGAAAATGTGGTTGGCAGCACCAGTCTGATGCGCTGCCCTATTAATCGCTCTCGGAGTATGTATGCATCAATCTATCATCCGCGTGTGTCTGCTGGGTGCGGTCGCAACCGCCGGTGCCGCGCACGCGGCGCCGCTGATGCTGCAGGAATTGGAGATCAAGCTGAGCGCTGAGGTACCGGTGGCAAGCAGCATCGAGATCAAGGCGGATGGTTGGGACCTTACGAAACAGCAGCCGATCAAGTGGGGCGACGACCAGAAAAAGTTCGAGTCGCTGAAGCTGAAGGTGACCGCGAAAAGCGGGGTGGGCAAGGTGCGGGTCAAGTTTGCAGACGCCGCGGGGCCGCGCCTCGTCCACGAAGCCGACACGGAAGCCTACTTCAAGGTGGGTGCCAAGGTCGGCGGCATGGACATCGGCACTGATCCTGTCGAGGTTGTGTCGAAGGACGAGGCGAAGAGCGGCACGCCGATCGAGCTGGTGATTACGCCCGGGGAGGCGAGCGAAAAAATCAAGGCCGTCCCGGTGGCGGGTAAGTACACGGGCACAGTGCCACTGGTGTTTGAGGCTGAAATCGGGTGAGGAGTAATCGGGGGGGAAAGCTAGCCTTGGCAATCGCTGCGAGTGCGTGTGCAATGTCGACCGCGGTCAACGAGCGCTTCGGTAGGCTGCAATAGGCGAGGAAGATGTCCTAGGCCACGATGAACATGATGGGCTTCCGACTTGTGTGTATGCGCTGACACGTTCCGCAGCGTCAAACTGAACTACACGCAGAACCTCGATCGCTGATTCGGGCGTTGGTCACAGACATGCAGTCACGATCAATGGATTACGTCGGATTTCGGTGCCTGGACCGAACTTCCGTAAAAATTGGGTCCAAGTATCCTACGTGAAAGCGATTCACGCCCATTGTGCATTGCAAAAATTCCATGATTAAGGCGAGACGCCGAGAAGGTTGACTGGCGAATGCCGTCATATGGCGGTACGCTGTTGCTCCGCAAGCTACCATAGGAAACGCCAATACGAATGGTCGCAGGCGCGACGTTCGAAGAGAAATATTCAAGTATTTTGACTCGGTCGGTATCCGAATAGAAAGTCGATTAAGATTGACACATGGCCGAAGGGCGAGCACGAGGATTGTAACTAGGCACCGAAAGGACAGGCAGCTGTTTTTTAGGAAAATGTTGATGAATGCATCCACTGATAGTGGCAACGCGCGTCGTCGCATCAATGTCGTCGTGGCCGATGATCATCCGGTAGTTTCTACCGGCGTCGCCGCGATCCTGACGGCCGAGATGGATATCAATGTCGTCGGTGTCGCATCGACAATTTCGGAGTTGCTGCTTTTGTTGCAACAGCAGCCTTGCGATGTCCTCATCTGCGACTATTCATTCAGCGGCGATCAGCAGCCGGATGGGGTGGCACTGTTCAAGCGGCTAAGGCGTAACCATCCACATGTTGCGATCGTCGTGCTGACCGCACATCAAGATATCGCGCTGCTCGTTTCTCGCGTCATGAATACGGGCGTTGCAGGCTTCCTGAGAAAATCGAGCCAAGATTTCGCACGCTTGGCTGCAATTGTGCGCCGCGTGCATGCAGGGCAGACGTTCGTTGATCCGGCCGTGGCTGTCGACCTGCTCGAGGTCGGACAGGCGGCGCAGACCTCGATCGAATCGCTTAGCGAGCGCGAGCTCGAAATATTCCGAATGCTGGGACGCGGGATGTCGGTTACGGAAATCGCCATGCATACGAATCGCAGCATCAAGACAATCAGCCACCAGAAGATGAGGGCCATGCACAAGCTGGGGGCGAGGTCCGAAGCAGACCTTTACCGCATCTACGCGGAACATTTCGGATGATGGACCAGTCGCGCGGCAACGCACAAGAAGCTTCGGGTGGGGCCGACGACGGAATCGTGACCGCGGCCCAAGCTTATGTCCCGCTCAGGTTGACGTTTTCAAGGCGTCTACTAATTGTTTCGACCATCACGCTGACGTGCCTTATCGTTGTATGCGCCGCAGGCGTGACCGAACTCCTGATATCACATCAGCACGAGGAATTTGCGCAGCAATTTTCAGCGCATCGAGAGGCATTGAAGGAGGAGGTCGACAGGCGCGAGGCCCGCATTCGCCAGCTTGTAGTGACGTACCAGATTGCAAAGGAATACCTGGAGTCAGGTGACTCGCAGGCGCGGAAGGTTCTGTTGCCCAGAAAGAACCAATTAGCTCAGACAGTGCCAGGTTCTGCGGCGACCCGCGCATTCTCGGTCGTGTCGACGCTCACTTCACCCTCGGACGCAGGTCGCCAGTCAAATTTGATCGATCTTGCAAGATATGCGTCGACATTTTCGCTTTCCCATCAGGACCGCTCGCCTCCGCTATCGGAGGGATTTATCTATACCCCGGATAAGCGATTTCTGGCTACGCTTCCGCCGCTCGCACCGGACCAGATTGCTCGCCTGAACACTGAAAAGGCTGCGGAAGACTTCATTGGCAAACGCATGGAGGCGGTGGAAGGGGAGATGCAGCGCGATGCCCTGAACGGAGTTCAGGGCAAGGTTGTGTGGGTGACCGGATCCAAGGATCCACTCAACGACATGACGACCACGTATTTTGCGACATCCGTCTACGACGGTGAGCAACGCAAGGCGACGATCGCATTGTCAATTCCGTGTAATCGATTCAATCAGTATTTTCTGCACAACGAAGGCGATCCGCATTTTTTTGTTGTCTCGTGCGCGGTGCAGCGACTATTGGGTATCGACGAAACGAATCCGCAAGAGGCACATTGGGCGGAAATTCTATCGAGAAATCCGTGGGTATACCGGGTGGCGAGCGGACGGCCCCAACGCATCTGGCGGGAGGGCAGCTTCTTCGTTATTCAGCGCGTGCCGGGCCCGCAGTGGGTTGCGGTATATGCATATACCTGGAGCGACCTTCTGGGCGCAATCAGACAGCAACTGCTGCTTGTTGTACTAGCTGCGCTGAGTGGGTGCGGTCTGGTCATTGGAGGCGCGTTCTGGATGAATCGCGAGGTGATTCGGCCATCCAGGGAGCGCCTGCATAGCCTTTTAGAGGGCGAGGCGTTCAGTCGGTCCATCATCCAGGTCGCGCCAGTGAGTTTGACTGTCGTGGCCAGGAAGAGTGGTGCCATCCTGTTGCAGAATGCGGAAGCGCAAAGCCTTCAGATGGCCTTTGCCAGCCAAGGGGAAAAGGACTCCAGCCCAGACAACGTACTTGCACGTGCCGGCGCACTGGTTAGGTTTCACGCGGGAAGTGCTGGGCACTCCGGCGTGGTAAGCCGGTTTGAGATGGAGCCTGATCTCGAGGTTGCCTATGCGCAGGCAAAGTATCGCGGAGACGATGTTTTCGTGATCGGGATGGTCGATCTGGCGAAGCGAAAGGAAATCGAACGGCGGCTGCGAGAGTCTCGAGCGCGGGCTCAGGCCGAAAGTCACGAGAAGGGAATGTTTTTGGCGACGATGAGCCATGAAATCAGGACACCGTTGCACGGGGCATTAGGGAATCTTGAGTTGCTTTCGCGGATGGGATTGACCCAGGAGCAGCGCTCGCGCTTATTGATCGCGCAGGATTCGTTTGGCTCACTCCTTTCGCTGATCAACGGCGTGCTTGATCTATCCAGAATCGAGGCGGGAGAGTTCCTGCTACAGGAACAGCCACAACACATTGATCAGCTCGTCGAGCAGGCAAGCCGGACGTTTGCGGCGGACGCGCAGAAAAACGGTGTGCGGCTTCTCTGCCTGATCGATCCGGCGCTACGCGGCACGTGGATTTGCGACGGGTATCGGTTCACGCAAATAGTCACCAATCTCATTGGCAATGCCGTCAAGTTTACATCTCACGGGGCGATCACGGTTTCACTCGGCTCGACCGAGATCGGCCAGGTTCGGCTCCGCGTGGCCGACTCAGGCAGGGGTATTCCCGAAGACGAGATCGAAAAGATTTTCATGCCTTACGTTCAAGGCTCGGCCGGGCCGAAAAGTTCGCGAGCAGGTACCGGGCTCGGCTTGTCTCTTTGCCAGAAAATCGCCGAACGAATGGGGGGGAGTATCACCGCCGAAAGCGAGGTTGGCGTCGGATCGATTTTCACCGTCGTGTTGCCACTTCGTCACGATTCAGCGGCGCGAATCAACGACAATGCCGGCCAAGGCATTGATTTCGTCGTGAATTGTGATATTCCCAGTTGGCGTGGGCAACTGGCGGCCCAACTCAGCGCGTGGTATCCGGCCGCCCGCGTCATGAGTGGTCCGGATGACGGGCGGGAGGAAGCGCATGCATCCACCGTTTTCATTGACGCGCGCGACTGGCTCGAACATGACGACTCGTCCGAAACGGCCGACGCCTACCGTCGCATTACGATCGGACTGGACGGGCCGCTTGTCCCGATCTCCACAGGTCATGCCGTCGTCATCAGCGCCTACAGTGGTCAGTTGCTTCTCGACGCGATCGAAATGGTCCTTTCCGGAGCGGACGATGATGGCCGCGGGGGCACAGACGGTCCCGGCGAAATCACCGGTGGTGCGTGGAGTGATGCCAGCGTTCTGGTGGTTGAGGACGACCGAGTCAGTGCGCAGTTGATGTGCGATCAATTGCGGATGCTCGGGATCGGACATGTAGAAGTCGTCTGTAGCGCAGAGGATGGCATTCGACGTTGTCAGTCCCGAATCTACGATCTCGTCGTCACCGATTCCAATTTGCCAGGCAAGGGCGGGGCGGAGCTGTTGTCCGACTTGCGAGCAGCGGGGATATCGTGGCCAGTCGTTTTGTGCACTGCCGATGCGACACTCTCAAGAGTGGCAAACGTCCCGTTCGATGCGCTCATCACGAAACCGTCGACTTTGAGCGATCTTTCTCACGTGCTGCAAAACGTGCTCGGACCTGGCGACGTTCAGCAACTGACACGGGCTACACCTGGTGTCAGCCGACTTCTGCCGTTGTTCATCGAATCGTGGATTTCCGACAGAGAAGAACTTCGCCTGATGGTACAGGGGGGGCACGTGTCCGAGGTGCTGGAACGATTGCACCGGATCCAGGGCGCCCTGATGATTCTCGATAGGGGCGAGCTGGTGAGTCACTTGGAAGGTTGGTCCGCGAAGATAGCGGAATCTAAATGTATCGAGGAAGCAGATTACCAGTCGTTTGTCGATGTGGTGGAGTCTTGGCTGGCACTGCATGCTCCAGCCAAAAAGTGCTCCTGAAAGGTGACGCCATGCAGTTGCGCAAGATCATCAAAACGCATGGTCACTTCCCCAATGACGAGGCGGTGATCAAGCTGCTCTGGCTGGCGCTACGCAACGTGCTGGCCAAGACCGTGCGGGCCGCCTTCGACTGGAAATCAGCGATGAACCAGTTTGCTATCCTATTCGGCGAGCGATTTATGCAGGCGCGCGGATAACGTGCTGTTCAACCGCCTCGCCCACAAAAATGCGGACAGGTTCGTT
>Ga0157370_10007889_pt1 | contig 11538 bp, 6 predicted proteins | sample C35metaG_FD_113463 | JGI IMG/M metagenome (GOLD analysis project Ga0157370, IMG submission 113463) | Corn rhizosphere microbial communities from Kellogg Biological Station, Michigan, USA - C3-5 metaG | ecosystem: Host-associated > Plants > Roots > Rhizosphere > Soil | place: USA: Michigan... | reverse complement strand
GAAATGATGGAAGGAGAAGCCGTTGAAATTTTTGCACTCACGTTCAATTACCACAATCCCAAGGTAGCGCTAACGGCTCTTTTAAAAAAAAATCTTTATTACAAACCGAATCGAGCCCTTGTGCTACCGCCATTTAAATTTCGACGAGCTAATCCGACATCAGTTCCAAGCCTTGATTTTTTGGTTACTTTTTTGATCAAGCAAAAAAGTAAGGGCCCTTCGGCGGCCAGCCGAGGCCAGCCAGCGCAGCGGGAAACAGCTCCATCACTAGCTATAACTATTATAACACATCTCGTCATTGCGAGGAGGCACGACGAAGCAATCTCCTTTGCAGATTCTTCGATGGAGATTGCTTCAGCAGATGAAAAATCAGCTTCGCAATGACGGATTTTTTGAAGGGATGTAACAACCGAATCTCATACTGAATTTAGTTTAGCACCTATTGACAGTAGATCCTAAATCAAGTTCAGGAAGGCGACCGCTTTTAACCCACTGTTTATGGAATAAACGTAAAAAGGGTTCGGTGTTAAATGAAGGCAGTAGGCAAAAACGCAGGGATTCTTCGCTGCGCTCTGAATGACAATTCGCTATGGCCACCCTGCTACCGGCCTGGGAAATGATGGAAGGAGAAAACGTTTAAAGCTTCGATCCCAATCTTTCAAATCACCACAACCCAAGGCAGCGCATATTGCCCGATTCTTCATCGGGTGCTTGTGCTGCCGAAATTAAGCTTTGACGATTTTATCCGACATCAGTTCCAAGCCTTGATTTTTTTGTTACTTTTTTGATCAAGCAAAAAAGTAAAAGCCCTTCGGCGGCCAGCCGAGGCAAGCCAGCGCAGCGGAAAAAGCCTATTAGTAACTATAACTGTGCTTAAACATCTCGTCATTGCTGAGGAGGCACGACGAAGCAATCTCCTTTGCAGATTCTTCAATGGAGATTGCTTCAGCAGATGAAAAATCAGCTTCGCAAGACGGATTTTTGAGGGAATGTACTAACCGAATCATTTTGCGGAATTTAGTTTAGCACCTATTGAAGGTAGATGTGAATCAAGTTCAGGAAAACCAACGTTAATGATACGGCGTTATCGTTACCGGACCAATCAAACCCGAAGGCATAACATTCCAGTTTGAAGCATCAAACGGTTTATAATCAATATTCACAAAATTAATCTCATGATAATTTCTCCATTGAATCTTTTTAAGATCCATATCCCGAATGCGGTTGGCCATTAAATTAACCACCTCTACTTTTATCGTATTTGTTCCTGTTTTCAGATATTTACCTATCCTGGCCTGAAAAGGAATACTCCATAAAATACCAACCTCCTGTCCGTTAATCCAAACCCTGGCGCTTTCATCAACCTGATTGAGGTTTAACATATACTCTTTGGCAGATTTGGCAGGTAAATGAAAATTAGTGGTATATACACCCGTTCCAGAAAATGCAGCCAGCTTTGGGTCCTTTAAATCGGTCCAGGATGTTAATTTGTCTAATTTCTGATCAGCAGGAAGTTCTGGTCCACCTGCTGTAAAATGCAGCGACCAGGGATTATTTAATCTTATTGGAGTTGCAGCCTTATTCAGGTAACTCCATTTAGCGTTTTGCAACGGCGTTTTAGACAGATTTAGAAAAAGCGTTTCACCAGATTTAATTTGCACACGCACTTTATTGTCTTGCATTGCAGCTAAACCAATTAATCCGCTTTGCGGATCAAGAATAACCGCTTTGCCCATTGCATTTAGCGGCAAATAAGTATCAATATCTTTTGCAGAGTGGTTGACCAGGTAATAAAACGTTTCATTATTACCTTTTCTTCTGATAAATTTTAATCCCGAATCTGTCAGGGTTTCCCTGTTAATGTTTTGCAGAACAAGTGCTTGCTGAATGTTAGCAGATAGAATAATGGCTCCTTTACCCGTTTTGAAGGTGGAAACTACATTTCTGTCACCATCAAAACCGAATTTAGCCAGGGTAGATTTCAATTTTGCTCTTCTATTTTCCAGATCATTTAAACCCGGAACATCCTTTGGCAGTTCCTGAAAAATCACCTTTGCGCCGCCATTTGCTAACCTGATAATATGATCCAATGTTTCCAGACTCATCAGCTTACATGCCGGAATGATTAACACTTTATATGGCGCAGCATTTTCTGCCGTTTGCAGCAGCGCATTAGCGGTTTGTGTTCTGCTCAATAAACGATCGGAAGCGAAATCAAAAGCATAACCTGCTTTTGATAAATCTTTAGCCAGTTTGTAAAATGGCGATGGATGCAACCATTCATCCACATCGTGCACTTTCAATGCCATCTCCAGACCTTGAGCTTTGTTCCAGACATCATAAACCGGCCAGTAAATAAGCAGCTCATTATCTGGCTTTCCTGATTGTAAAATGGATTGGCAGCGGGCAATATAATTATTTAACCCTTGAGCATGTGGCCACAAACTATTGTTCGGATTCATTTCTACCGAAGCATAGAACAACCATCCCGGCCAGGGAATATTTTGCGGCGAATTTGTGGTACCATGATAAAAAACATGGTTAATTCCCGATAAGAATAAGGCTTCAGCCTCAGGTTTACATTGTGAATATGACGTTTTAAAATGTTCAGTAAGCCAGGTAAAAGTTTCGGAGGATACCAACGGTTTACCATTGGTATGGGCTGCCGAAGAAGCAAACTTACTCATAATTGGATCTGGATCTACATTTCGGATATCTGCAGCATCTCTGCGCAAACTGTGAATATCGAATGCACTCGAACCAAATGTTTCCGTCTCAGGGATATCTACCGCGCCATAAAGATCGAGCAAATTGCCCGGAGAACCATGCGACTGATTCTTGGTAAGTGATTTCAATCCATGCGCCCAGGTTGTCCAGTTTTTAGTGAAATTGTTCAGCAATAATTCATCCATCGTTTCCCGGTAATCGGATTTTAAACGGGCAATATTTTCATCTGTAGAATCCTTGCTAACCAAATCCTTTAAATGGCTGGAGAGCTCATAACCCCTGTTTTTCTTAAACGCTGCAAAAAAAGTTGGCGTCCAGGTGGCACCGTAAACTTCATAACTATCATTAAAAAAAGAACGTATGCCCTGCGGTTTATTGCTGAAGGAATCTGTAAATCTTTTCAGGTAAACATTCACCGATTTTTCATCCAGATGATCAAGTGTGAAACCCTCTCCACCCGGTGCGGCACGCTTAACCATTTGTCTGGTTTTACCTGCGAAAGCAGCATAAATATTCCAAACTCCCGCCTTTGGCGACCAGGATAACGTTCCATCTTTTTGAAGGGCTGAAAGCAAATTTTCGGCTTCGCCATTTGGCCCGTAGGCGGTAATGGCCTGGAGCTGAGCAAAATCTTGTTTGGCCTCCTTTACCTTAATTGGCTCGGAGAGTTTCTCTCCGGCACTTAGTTTATAATCCTGAATAATGAGTTTTGTAGCGGCAAATTCTGGTTTAATCTGCGGACCACCAAAGGGCCAGCCAGTCCCGGTATTCATATCGACGCCCATGCCGAGCGTGTTTGCCTTTTTTACCGTGTGATGAAGTGCGCTCATCCATGCCGGTGAAAGGAATTGCAAATATTGTTTTTCAAAACCTACCGCACCATAAATAGGCGTAATCTCCACGCCCCCCAAACCTGCAGACGCATATTTCTGTAACACGAAATCAAGATTCTTATTATCCACGGCATTTCCCATCCACCACCACCTTGTCCATGGTTTCATCTGGCTTTCCACCTTTGGCCAGGAAACCATCTTTTTGGTGGGCAACTGCGCATTGGCAACTTGTAGACTGGAAATCCCGATCAGGATGAAGATAAGAAATCGTTTCGTTTGCATCATTATTAATCTAAATGAAAAACCAGTTTTAACGGTTGTGATATGGGAGAATGATCAGGATTTGTTTCCATAATGTCTGCCATATAGGCCCACCATTTTTGTACTATCGCGGTACTTCCTAAATCTTGCGAAGAGTTTCCGTTTTGTTGCTGAACGGCGAATAAAGTATTCGTTTCTTCATCTAAAAATATGGAGTAATCGCTTACGCCGTTTTCCTTTAATAGCATGGAGAGTTCCAGCCAGATCTCATCGTGGCGTTTTTTATATTCCTGCTCGAAACCTGGTTTCAGTTTCATTTTGAAGGCGATTTTCATTTCTTTTCTTTTAAATTTTATATTGAACGTTGAGGTAAGGCTCGCTGTCATGCTGAGGCACGAAGGATATTAAACCGATGGAGACATTAATCCATATAGCTCACTAATTGTTTGCTGCTACATGAACGGTCTGTCTTCTATCGCCTGCAGATTCTTCACTGCTCTCTGAATGACAATACTTCAAAACAACCAACATGGCTAGCCTTAGCCATTACTTCGCGCTCACCACAATATCCCGGCTATTATTCCCTGTGGTTTTCACCCAAAGCACCTTACTTTTCGAATCATAATACCAGCCGGCGTTTTTGTCTAACTTTTCTGCACTTCCAACAGCTTTCAATTCATCACTATTTTCTACAACGGCTGTAGGCGCTACGCCTTTATGCCAATGAATTTTCGCCAGATACTGATGACTCGCTGGTTTAAATTTGCCTTCGGGTTTTGCCATTTTTAATACTAAGCCACTACCGCTTAGCGACGAGGTGATTTTTGTAAGTGCAAAATTTCCTGTCTTGTAATTTGAACTCAAATTATCATCTTCGTAAAGATCATATTTAGATTCACCATATGGATAAACATCTAATGTAATCACATCAACAGGTTTCTCACCGCTATAAATCATTTCTGGTTGCATGGGGATAATCGCTCCGGCCTTTACAAAAAGCGGAATGGTATCCAATGGTGCCACCACATGATGATAACTTTTCCCTTCATACTTTTCTCCTGTCCAATAGTTGAACCACACACCTTCGGGCAAATAAACCGAACGGGTAACTGCACCTTTAGTGGTTACCGGAGCCACCATCAGGTTGTCTCCGAACAGGTATTGATCTGCTATTTCATAAACGTTTTCATCATCTTGGTGGTTTAGAACCAGTGCCCTCATCATTGGTAAACCGGTTTCGTACTGCTGGTGCATAGTGGTGTAGAGGTATGGGAATAACCGGTAACGCAGAAGGTCATATTTTTTGAAATTCCTTAACGCATCTTCCCCGTAATTCCAGGGCTCTTTATAACCCGGATGATCCATCCCGAAAACCAAAGCTATCGGACTAAACATGCCAAATTGCACCCAACGGATGTATAATTCGGGATCTGCCTGATGCTCAAAACCGCCCATACAATGCGCCCAGGAGCCAACACCTGAGATACCCACATTCAAACCAGCCTTAATTACCGGCGCAAAATATTGCCATTCGCTTGGCCAGTCGCCGGCAAAAATATAAGGATAACGCTGAATACCTGAAAAGCCTTCACGCGTTTGGTTCAAGCCTCTGAAACCATTAAATTTTTCGAACGCTAAAAACGGCGCCTTTGCATAGGCCAAAGGGAAAAGGTTGTGTAAACGCTCGGCTTGTTTCCCTGTCGGACCGACCTTTTCGCTTTCATTGGCCAATGCTCCGAAAGCACTTCCTTCATCGGTTTTGAGGAATTTCGCTCCCAGTTTGGCTACCCGCATCACACCATTATCCCACCACCATTGGGTCGCCTTTTCATCGAAAAAGTTAACAAACTCGCCAGGTTTTCCATTTTCAGGATAAGTGTAACCTTTGGCTTGTGCCTGATCTAAAAGATTTAGTTTTTTTGCGTTGTCAAACCGCGGACGAAGATGCAAACCAACCATTTTATAATTCATGGCATAAATGCTGTCGAACATCCCTTTCGGGTCTTTAAAAGTCTCCCTCCATTCAAATGAAGTGGCTCCTTTACCGCCAATCTCACCAAATAATCTCCAGGTAGAGTCTAACCAAAGCAGGTCGACCGGAATGCCTAATGTTCTGTATTTCCTGGCGAGCTCCACCACATATTGATCGGATGTTTTTTCTTCGTGCCCCCAGGTACCACCACTATAGGTACCCGCATGCAAACCCAGCGCAAACTGTGGTAACATAGGCGACTTACCCGTAACAGCGGTATATGCGTTAAGAATTGGGGGCAAAGTGGGGCCATAAATGAAGTAATAATCGAGCTCCCCATCGGTAGCCTTAAAACTGTACTGATCCTTATTGGTTGCGCCCATATCCCATGCTGTGGAGAAAGAATTATGAAAGAAGATACCATAACCTTTTGTGCTCATAAAAAACGGAACCGGACAATAATTGGCTTCCAGGATATTGTAGGCGCCTATCGCGTGGGGCAAACCCTTCCCGCGACCTACATTTAACGTTACTTTTTTGAAGCGACGATCCATGAAATCCATTCGTTCTCCGAAACCGAAAAAGTGTTCATCGGGCTGAAGTTTTTTAGTTACCCCAACTGTAGTGTTTTCCTTTACATTGGAACCATTCGTTTCGGAAGTGAGGAGCTTTCCCTTCAGGTCATAAACATCGATTTTAAAAGGTGCCTTGTTTATTTTGATTAGAAGTTTAGCAGTGCTTAATAAAAATTGGTCTTTCTTTTCTTCCACCAATGCCTTTACGTTTTCCCAATCGTATTTAATTACCATAAGGTTTTCGTTCGGCTCAAATTTGCCAGTCCAGCTGGTTCTGACTCTAAACATTTCCGGCGTGCAAAAATCGAGCTTTACCTCACCATTTGTTGTGGTAAAGGAAAGGGCATTCCCTTGCCTTTTAAAACCAGACTTGTAATTGCCTATGGTTTGAGAAAAAGCCATCGACGACCATAAGATCAATACAACAGCCAATATTTTATTCATCATTTTGAATGGAATTACACCTGTTATTTCATTTTATAAACTTCGGTTCCCGCCAATAAAAAGCAGCCTAAACCATAGTCTTCAAAATCTGGCATGCTGGTATAACTTACCGGCTGACCATCTTTTGGTTCTTTTCCAGTTCCTTGCAAATAGCCTAAAAATCCGTTTTTATGAACTGCTTCTTTTGTCATCCCGTTCCAGGCTTTTGCAATAACAGGAAGATAAGTGGCTTTATCTAAAATTCCCTGATTTACCCCCCATGCCATTCCGTAAACAAATAAAGCGGTTCCGGAAGTTTCCTTTCCACCGAAGTGGTTTGGATCGTGTAAACTTACATTCCAGAAACCATCCGCACGTTGCAAAGGCACCAAAGCCTTAATCATCTCTTGGTAGGTTTTTAAATATTCATCATAGCCTACTGCGTCTTTTGGCATGGTTTCTAATACGCGAACAAATGCAGCAACCACCCATCCGTTTCCACGCGACCAATAACAATCTTCTCCATTTGGCTCTTTGTAAGGTGGTACAAAATCTTTATCTCTCCACCAAAGCCCGTCTTTGGCATTGTACAAACCCCCACCTTCTACATTTTTACTGTGCAGGTACATTTTGTACATGTAACTATAGTAAGTAGTGTCGTTGTAAACTTTACCGAGTTTTGCAAATACAGGCATTGCCATTTGGAGTGCGTCAATCCAGGTCCAGTCGTTCACTTTATCAGATAGGATCATCAGATCCATCGAAGCTTTAATATCTCTAATGCGTTCTGGTTTTTTGTCGATATTATATAAATCGATGTATGTTTGTCCGCAGGCCTGATCATCACCATTACGTGTTCTAACACCATTTCTTAAACCCCATTGGTGTTTTTCGCCCCATTGCACAGCGTAATTATAATATTCCTGATCAGGATGAATTTGGTAAAGACTCATCAATCCTTCATAATAAACAGCCCTCGTCCAAATGTTGCTTGGCCTTTCTCTATTGGTTACGATCGATTTGCCTGCATCCGGCCACTTATTCATAAAGTAGGCATTTGTAGATTTTAACACTTTTAATACTGCCTTCTTTTTCGGAAGTTTTTGCGCAAAAAGCACCTGCGAAAACAGGGTGATCACTAAGGTAGAGCAGATTATAAATTTCTTCATGGCAATGGTGTGGTTAATATTTTGCTTTATTAATTCGTTTTGGGTTTCGGTTTCAACTCATCCGGACTGTCTTTCGTAAAAGTATCGAACTGGATTTTAGAGGCGCTTTCAAAAAGATCCTTTACCGTGTTAAAGGCAACTTCATATTTAGGTTTGAAGTTTTCAGACATCATATATTGTTGCAGGCTGAAATAAAGCTGCTGTGCCGCTGGCAACGCTTTCAAATCTGGAGATAGGTTAGCACTGGACACCATTAACTTTCCCTTGCCCACTCTGGCCTCTAAAACCAATGCTAATCTGCGATTTAAAAACCAGGTATCAATGGGTTGGATAATCGGTCTGAAGCCAGATGGAAAATCCTCTAGGTTCATGGTTTGCGCTTTATTTACAATTTCCCACCATTGCATATTGCTATGGCTTTCTGTCGGAAAGTTAGCCAGTGCCGGATTTTTCGGATCGCACAGAATACCTAAAGTATGTGGCGGACGCATTTTAAACCAGGAAGTATTCCAGAAAACAGGCAAAAAAGTTTGCACTACTTCTTTCCCTTTAACCACTTTTCCGGCAGCATTCAGAAACACATTCCCACCTTCATCCAAGATTTTTTTGGCCTGATCGTCAAAGTTTTCCGTGTAATAAAAACTTGCTTTAGCTTTCGGAAGTTCAGCAGGATAAACCCAGAAATCCCAGTCGTTCGCAAATTCAGTTCCGTTAATAGATACTTCCAGATTAAGCTGAGTAGCCTTCTGAATAGAATTTAAGGCAAAGTGGATGTCGCCGATCTGGATGCAATTACCTAAGGGTAATAATTTCTGAACAAAGGTTCCCTTTCTTAAAATTGCTCCCGAAGCATCTTTTATTTGCCACGAGATTTTAGAATTGGTTAACGGCGCTTTGCCAAAATGAGCGACCTCTACCGAGGCATCCAGGCTTTCATTATTGGTGTAAACAAATTTCGGCACTTTGAGCAGCGGTACAGTGCTGTTAGAGAACCTTTTAAATTCTTTGGCGGTAATATAACCTTTTTCATCCCAAAAGGCATCCAGCACACCAACCAAAGCAGTTCCCTGCCCTGGATAGTCGTTAAGCGATAACAATTGAAAACCGTTGTAATTGGGCGTTCTCAAGGCCTTTTCAATCTCGTTTTTATAGCAAAGTGCCTGTAGTTTACCCGATGCCATTAGGAAATCTTTTGCCTGATCTGCCATATCATGATCGGCTAAATCTTCCTGAAACATTTCAAAATTCTTTGCCCGGTAAACGCCGGTATATTTTTTGATTTCCTCAAAATTCGGAAAAACACAGTACTGCCCCATTTCATGGGCTACAAAAGGAACCGTGAATTGCTCAATCTGCTTCGCATAGGTTGAAAAACTTTCGGGCATTTTACCCCAATCTAAACCTCTCGCACCTGCACGAACCATAAATTCGTTGTTTGGGATTACGGGCCAGCTACCGCCAACTGAGGCACCTGTATAAAGTCTTCTGGAATCTTTCGCTTTCCAGTAATTATTGAACTTGGTTAAATATTCGACCTGTTTGCCTCTAGGTTCATTGCCATAAGCCATCATGCAGAAAGAGGCATAGTTGCCATAGCTTTTAGTCATTCTATTGGTTTCATCATAAATGAACTGATCGATGGGCTTTCCTTCTCCGATTGATGAGCCGTGATTAGCCCAGCTTGGTCCTTCTGGTTGAAGATAAAAACCAGTTAAATCTGCAGCAATAAAAGCCGCTTCCGGCGGACACCAGGAATGGAACCGCATATGATTTAATCCATGTGCCTTTGAAATTTTGAAAATTCTTTCCCATGCGGCAACGTCCATTGCTGGATAGCCCGTTAATGGAAACTCACAATTATTTACCGTTCCGCGCAGAAATACCGGGCGACCATTAATTTCAAAACTTCTGCCAACAGCTTTAAACTCACGCATGCCGAACTGAACTTGTTTCTCCTCGTTTTTCCCATCCTTTGCTGATAAAACCGCCGTTAAGCGATAGAGCGCAGGATCGAATTCATCCCACACGGCAATTTTATCACCCATTGGAAGATCAATTTCTAAGCTGCCTGAACCCTTTCTGATCTCGAAAGGAACAGTTACCGGCTTAACCTTGATGTTATTCTTCGTATTAAAGCTCTTTGCAGATAAGGTAATCTTCCCTGTCGAAGAAACATTCGCGCCTGCTTTTAGTTCAATTTTTACTTTGGCAGATTTTCTTTTTAAATCGGGATAAACCTGAATATCGTCAAAATAGACCGGCGAGCCCGCCTGGAGAAACATTTTACCGACCACCCCATTCCAGTTGCCCTGGGTATGATCAGTGAGGCTATGAGAATCCTGACCAACATTGATGGCTTTAATCCGATTGTCGATCCGTAAAGTGATGGTATGTTTCCCTGGCTTGAGGCTGGCTGGCAGCTCAAAATTTTGTGCCACAACGAAAGTAAATTGTGTGCCAATTTCCACATCATCAATCCATACACGCGTTTCAGAATGTGGGTATTCTAACGATAGAACTACACGCTCACTTTCCCAGTTGGCAGGGATTTCCACATCTTTCTGATACCATGCTGCACCGGTATAGTGTTTAGCAGGCGTAAGCCAGAATGGAATTTTCAGGTTTCCGGGCTTTCTATATTTTTCCAACCGGGGATGAAAGAAATAAGAGCTGTCGTAAATGCTACCTGTCCATTTTGTTTTGAGCGTAATGTCATCACCTTTAAGATTTTCGGCCATGGAACCTGGCAGGTTAACGGTTTCTGGCAAAGCCGACGAATACCATTTTGCCTGCACACCTTCATCTTTGGCATCGATTTTAAATTTCCATTTACCATTTAAAGAAATGGTTTGGGCAGTGGTATAGGTAGAAAAGATGCTTAACAGGCAAAGTGCCGAAATGATCCACCTGGTAAACGATAATATTTTTATATACATATTTTTAAGCGAATGGAATGCCTAAGCACTCACCATATTTGGTTAAAGCCACTATTATAAGCTTAAAAATGCAGTTAGGCAACCTGTAGTGTCCTGCTAACAGAAAATCGATAGTCTAAAACTGTTTAAATTAAGTTTATAACCACTGTAAAATATTTGCGACGATGGAGAATTGAAGCTACAGGCCAATGTATTTATTTTGAAAAGTTAACAGAATCGTCATGCTGAATTTAGTTCAGCCACTATCTTAATAGGATCCTGAATCAAGTTAGGGAGAACGGCTGATGGGGATAGCCCTCCCTACTGTCAGCAACTATTTACGTTAGATTATACATCAGTTCCAGAAGACTTCAGCTTTAACCAACCGTTAATGGAATAGACTTATAAAGGCTTCTGTGTTGAATAAAGGCAGTAGACAATAATGCAGGGATTCTTCGCTGCGCTCTGAATGACACCCCGCTATGGCCACTCGCTATCCGGCCTCGGAAATGATGGAAGGAGAAAACGTTAAAAGCTTCAACCACAATCTTTCATAACCCACTACCCAAGGCAGCGCATCTTGCCCGATCCTTCATCGGGTGCTTGTGCTGCCGAAATAAAGCTTTGACGATTTTATCCGACATCAGTTCCAAGCCTTGATTT
>Ga0157370_10007887_pt1 | contig 11540 bp, 6 predicted proteins | sample C35metaG_FD_113463 | JGI IMG/M metagenome (GOLD analysis project Ga0157370, IMG submission 113463) | Corn rhizosphere microbial communities from Kellogg Biological Station, Michigan, USA - C3-5 metaG | ecosystem: Host-associated > Plants > Roots > Rhizosphere > Soil | place: USA: Michigan... | reverse complement strand
CCGCTTCACTTGAAGGCGACCTTTCAGGAAGGCTGGCACCTTTACTCGCTGACGACGCCTGCGGGCGGTCCTATCGCGACCACTGCGGAGCTGGCCGAGAACCCGGCGGTGAAGGGATCGAAACTCTATGAGCCGCCGCCGATGCGGCAGTTCGATAAGAATTTCAATCTGGACACCGAAACCTTCGAGAAGGAAGTAGATTTGCCGCTCACGGCGGAGCTGGCGCCCGATGCCAAGGGGGCGATTGAACTCATCGCGAATGTACGCTATCAGGCGTGTAACGACCGGCAATGTTTGCCTCCGCGAAAGAAGACGGCCTCGTTTACGGTGACGATCGATCCTGCCGCTGCCGCTCCCGCTGCGTTCGTGCTCCCAGCCGGATATACCGAAATTAAGCCGGGCGCGGTCGCCGTGAAGGTTATAAGTTCGGGGGCGAGTTCGACGTCGACAAATACGGCGGGTTCTGCGGGTGCGCCAGCGGCGGCTAGCTCCGGTGGCCTCCCGGCATTTCTGATCACCGCCTTTGGGCTCGGCCTCGCCGCGATTTTCACTCCTTGCGTGTTCCCGATGATCCCGATAACAGTTAGTTTTTTCCTGAACCAGCGCGGTGGTATTTTGCAGGCGGTCGTCTTCTCGGTCGGCATCGTGGTTCTGTTCTGCGCACTCGGATTGGGCGTGACCGCCGCCGTCGGGCCATTCGGCGTAAATCAATTGGGAGCGAACCCCTGGGTAAACGGATTCATCACATTGGTCTTCGGCGCGTTTGCCCTCAGCTTGCTGGGAGCTTTTGAAATCACGCTGCCGTCGAGCATGCTCACTAAGCTGGACTCGGCTTCGCGGCGCGGCGGATACCTCGGCACGCTGCTTATGGGGCTGACGTTCGCGCTCACTTCCTTCGCTTGCATCGGACCGTTCATGGGAAGCTTGCTAGTGGCGTCGGTGCAATCCAAAGGTTTGCAGCCGGTGCTGGGCATGGTGAGTTTCGCGGGCGGTCTGGCGTCCCCGTTCTTCTTCCTGGCGGCGTTCCCCGGCTATTTGAAAAAGCTGCCCAAGAGCGGCGGATGGCTGGCGCGCGTGAAAATCGTCATGGGATTCGTGCTGCTCGCCGCGATGCTCAAGTATGCTTCCAACATCGATCAGGTTTTGCAGTTGGGCTGGCTCACGCGCGAGCGCTTCCTGGCGGGCTGGTTCGTGCTGTTCGCGCTGGCCGGATTGTATTTGCTCGGCCTGCTCAAGCTCGAAGGCAACGAGGAAGGCGATCACCTGGGTATCGGACGTCTGCTCACCGCCAGCGTTTTATTGATTTTCGCCTTTAGCCTGCTGCCGGGTATGTTCGGCGCTCCGCTTGGCGAACTCGACGCGTACGTTCCGGCGGCTACCGGCGGCGGCATTCTCAACAACCGCGCCTCCACGCAACAAGTGTGGATGAAGAACCAGTACAAGCAGGCGCTCGATCAGGCGCGCGCCGAAAACAAACTAGTGCTGGTCACCTTCACCGGCTACGCCTGCACGAACTGCCATTGGATGAAAGCCAACATGTTCCCCCGGCCCGAGATCGCCGAAGCCGCCAGCAAACTTGTGCTGGTGGAACTCTACACCGACGGCACGGATAAAGAGTCGGAAGAGAATCAGAAATTGCAGGACGAAAAATTCTCCACCGTCGCCATTCCGTACTACGCGATTCTGGACCCCGACGGCAAAGTAGTCGCGAGCTTCGCCAAGGGTATGACCACGAACACCCAGGAATTCCTGGCGTTCCTCACAACGCGCCCGGCTTAGCTCGCCAGTTTCCGCACAAACGCCACATCGCCTTCCAGGAAGTCGTACTCCGGCAACCGCTCACGCTCTACCCATGCGATCTGCGCGAAGTCGAGGTTCGCGGGCTCGCCCGTGAATTCGGCGACCTGAAAAAATATAAGGCGGGTCACGCGGTCCGCGCTGTAGCTGAAGTCGTAGCGCTCGATTTCATCCCCGATCCGCGCCTCGATGCCCAGTTCTTCGCGCAGCTCGCGCACCAGCGCATCGCGGGACCCTTCTCCGGGCTCGACTTTGCCGCCCGGAAACTCCCACTTGAGCGCGTGCCGCCCGCGCGGCTTTCGCTGTCCGATAAGAATCAGGCCGGCGCGCTCGATCACTGCCGCCACCACGTCCACAACCACCCGCGTCTCTGCATCCATTTAGCGATAATTGGAACACGAATGCATAGCGAACGTCTGCTGGACCATTTTCAGAATCCGCGCAATCCAGGAGAACTGCCGCCCCCCGCGGTGCTGGTGAATGTCACCAATCCAGCCTGTGGCGACATGCTGCGGCTTTCGGCAAGCTTTGAAAACGGCCGGGTGGAGGAAGCCCGCTTCCTGACGCGCGGCTGCACGGCAGCCATCGCCGCAAGCTCCGCGCTCACCGAGTGGATGACCGGCAAGAGTTATACCGAGCTCGCTGCGCTCACTCCCGCCCTGATCGAGACCGCTGTCGGCGGATTGGAGCCCGCCTCGAAGCACGCCGCTGTGTTGTGCGTCGATGCAGTACGCCAATTGCTGGCAGTGTCGCGCCAGAACTGAGTAACAATAGGACCCAGTGACCCCATTCGACTTTCGTCCCCGTACTCGCATCCTGTTTGGCGCCGGCGAGTTTGCGCGCCTCGGCGAAGTGGCCCGTGAACAGAACGCCACACGTTGTCTGGTGCTGGCCCCCCCGACTTCGGTCGACGCCGGACATGCGCAGGAAGCCGTGCGTTCCCTCAAGGCCCGCCGCATGGACGTTTTCGCTTTCCACGATTTCACGGCGAATCCCACCGTGGCGATGGTCGAAGCCGCGCGCGAATACGCGGGTCCCCATGGCGTGAATCTGGTAGTCGGTATGGGTAACGGCGACGCCCTCGATTTTGCCAAGGCAGTGAACGTAGTCATCGCCAACGGCGGTTCCATTCGCGACTATCGTGGTTACGGCAACGTTCCCAAGCCGCTGCTGCCGATGATCGCGGTACCCACCCTGGCCGGCGCGGGCACTGAGTCGCAAAGCAATACCATGATCTGCGATTCCGAAGACGGCTCCAAAATTATCTGCGGGGATCCCAAGATTTTTTTCCGCACCGCCGTTCTGGATGCCAACCTGACTCTGGGGCAGCCCGCGGCAGTCACGGCGGCGCACGGCTATCAGGCGCTTGGACAGGCGGTGGAGACTCTCTATTCGACGCGGCGCACGCCGATTTCAGAATGCTTCTCGCGCGAAGCTTATCGTTTGCTCGAATCCGGTTTCGGGCGGATGCTGCGAGCGCCGGAAGATCTCGAAGCCCGCTCCGCTACGTTGCTGGGCGCGCACTTCGCGGGGCTCGCGGTGGAGTATTCGGCGCTGGGTCCGGCGCATGCCTGCGCCCAGCCATTGGTGAAGAATTACAAGATGCTGCCCGGAGCCGCGCTGGCTCTGGTGCTGGTTCCCGCGCTCGAATGGATGGAGCAGGGCGCCGATCTCGCGCCTCATTTGCGGCAATTGGCCGCCGCCGCCGAGTTGCCCACATCGCTAAACGACGCCGCTATCCCGGAGCAGGTCCTGCCGCGTCTGGCCGAAGAAGCAGCGACGCAGTGGACCGGCCGCTTCAGTTCGCGTCATTTTGACGCCCGAGCGGCGCTCGAAATCTATCGCGCCGCATATTAGCGCCGACGCCAGCGCTGGACTCAAGTCCCGCGCGGTGCCTGCCGATGCATAATATAAAGACGTGAGCCTCTACGAGCGCTACGAACTGCTGGACCTCAACCGCGACATCGGCGTAAAGACGTTTGAAGCTCGCGAGCTTGCCACCGGGCGGCCGGTGAAGGTCCACTTGTTCGTACATCCGTCTGCGCCGCTGCAGGCTGCGCTACTGAAGGCCATCGACAAGCTGCCCGAAGACCAGCGCCAGCGCATCCTCGAGCGCGGCAAACATGAGGGAACGCCCTACGTTGTGACCGATCGTTTGGCGGACTATCCGGGCTTGAGCGAATGGGTACAGGCAGCGGGTCACGCCGCCAAGGCCGCCAAACCTTTGCTCGAGACGGCTGGAGCCTGGAAGCTCCCGGCTGCCCCGTTGGCGGAAGCGCCGATTGCTCCCTCGGTGTCCGTGCCCGCGCCTCCCGCGCCCCCGCCAGTTCCCGCAACAGTCTCCCCACTGAAGGCCCATTCGGAGTTGAATCAGAAATTCACGGAATTGTTTGCGACCGCGGAGCGGCCCATCGTCGCCGACAGTTTACTGCAGGCTCCTCCCTCGAGCGAGCGGAACATCGCGGCCCCGCTGCGCCCGCCCGAACCGCCACTGCCGGCTGCCGTTCCCCCTCCGCAAGCCCAACCCGAACCGGGCGAATTCACGCGAATGTTCCAGTCGCCTGTCGTTAACCCTGTCGTTAACCCCGTCGTTAAGCCTGTCGTTAAGCCTGTGGTTGAGCCCGCGGCAACGCCTCTACCGCCGTCGACCGCCCCGCAGGCACAAGCGTCTCCACCCGCACCCGCGCAGTCAGCTCCACCCGCGCCACCAGCCGCGAAGGAAGCAGGCGAGTTTACACGCATGTTCCAGGCACCGGCCGGGTATGGGGCACCAGTATCAGCCGCGCCCGCGCCAACGCCCGCGCCAACGGTCTCACCCGCGGCGGCGAAATCTGGTCCCGGAGAGTTTACACGATTCTTCCAGACGCCTTCGCCGGCGGGTCCCATGCCCCAGAGCCCCGTGGTGCAACAGCCCTTGTCGCCGCAGTCCTCAGGACGCCCCAGCTTCAATCCGGTCAGCGAATTCACCCGCACATTTGGCAAGGGAACCGAAGCACCGACTCCGCCACCAGCCATGGCGCCGCAGCAGGAGCCGGGCGAGTTCACCCGCATGTTTCACTCTCCCGCGGTTGCTGGATCGCCCGCCGGTGCTGCCGTGCCTCCCACCTCCGCCCAGCCGTCTTCGGTGCCCCAGGCAACACCGCAACCGCTGCCTCCCGCAATGGGTGGCGCGACGCGGGGATTTTCGATCCCGACGCCGGCGCACGCCGCGCCCCAGCCGGGCGGTCCCGGAGAGTATACGCGCCAGTTCTCGGCGCCCGCTCAACTTACCTTCGGACAGACTTCGGCAACCCCGCCGGGGGCTGTCGCGCCGCTTTCGCCCCAGGCCTTTGCGCCGCCTGCGATGGCCCAGCCGGCCTTGCCGAACATGGCGCCAGCGCCCGCTCCGCCCAGAAAGTCCAATCTGCCGCTGATTCTTGGAATCGTTGGACTCATTGTGGTGGCGGCGCTGCTTATCCTGTTTTTCGCGCTGCGCCCAAAATAGTCCACGCGGCAGTGCCTGGGCCCCCGTTCCTGCCCAGAACTTGGCTTCACAAAGAAGTTTTAATGAATGCCTTAACTCCCGGCATCGATCCCTACAAAATTCGGGATTTTTTGGGCACCGAATACAATTTTTGGTAGGATACCGTGGGCCGCCTCGGCAAATTGCGGAACCGTGTAGTCTCAATCGCAGAGTCCAAAGACGCTGGCAGGCTGCCGTGCTGCGGCCTCACTCCCGTCTTGACAGCCTGGCTGGCGGTAGAGTTCTGCGGCTATTTTGCTCTCCGCGATCTGCACACTTGGTCTCCTTGACCCGGGGTGCCGCGGGATGCCGTAAGACCGCGAAAAGACAGGAATCCGCGCGGCCTCATTCCTGCCGCCCCTGTGGACGGCTGCACGCCCTTATTGCCCACCACGTTGAAGTCGAAAGAGTAACTGCCCTCGGCGAAGGCGCACATTACGTCGAATCGCTTCCGGAGCAAGCCCAATTTCGAACCCCGCGGAGAGCGCCGGCGATGACCCTCGGTCGCGGATATTGACCCTTGGGCCGTCGCCAATCGCGACGGCGGGGCGCCGGAAATGCCCTCACCGAAGGTTGTCGAAAACCATGACCTCGGAGTTCCCTTGAGGGCCGTCCGGCGCACCCTCTTGCCGTCTCGGAAGCGCGTGCGCGCGCAAACCGGATTACCATTATTTTCTGTATATTATGCGACCTCCGGATACCAATCTTGGAAGCTCTCTCTCTCAAAATATCGACCGCCGAAAAAACGCCTAATTCGCTGGAAGCTCGCTGTAATTGTTTCTTGACAATCGGCGGCTTGGCGAAGTAAACTTCACTTGATTCAGGCTTCGCAGTGGGTTTTTAGGCTTGTTGAAATTTTAGGCTTCTCAGTAGGCTTTTAGGCTTGCCGTAGATTTCAGGCTTCGCAGTGCGTATTCAACAAAGGGGACGTCAATGAAAAATTTTTCTAGTCGCGCGCTATCAGTGTTTCTGATGGCGATGTGCCTATTCATGGCTGCCACTTGGGCATCGGCCCAGGTGAACACAGCCGATATTCTTGGAACCGTAACCGACGCTGGCGGCGCGGTGATACCGAACGTTAAGGTGACCGTTACGAACACCGCCACCAACGAAACCAAAACCGCCACTACCAACGCAACGGGCGATTACATCTTCAATCTGATGCCGTCCGGGTCCTACACCATTACTGCCGAGGCCCCCAGCTTCAAAAGGGCCACGGTAAATCTGGATGTTGTGTCCGGTGATCGCGCCAGAGCCAATATGCAATTGCAGGTGGGCGACGTGACGCAGACAGTTGAAGTCGCGGCCCAAACCCCGGCGTTGCAGACGGACAGTGCAACCCTGTCGACCGTGGTCGGAGCGCAGGGCGTGCAGGATCTTCCTCTGAACGGCCGCAACTTCGTCACCCTGGTCCAGAGCACGGTTGGCGTGGTGATCGGCCCCTCGAATTCGATTTTGAGCGGAACCCGCCCCGACGAGCGGCGCCAGACCGCCAACATCGCCGCGAACGGGCAGAACGAAGTTTTCAACAATCAGATGGTCGACGGGATGGACAACAACGAACGCGAGCAGTTCACCATCTTGATGCGTCCCTCTATCGACATGATCCAGGAAGTGAAGGTCGACACCAATAGCTATCCTGCGGAAGTCGGGCGCGCCGGCGGTGCGGTAGTCAATCTGCTTACCAAATCCGGTACCAATGAATGGCACGGCGGCGCTTACGAGTACCTGCGCAACGACAAGCTCAATGCCAACGATTTCTTCTCCAATAGATCAGGCACTCCGCGTCCGGAATACCGGCAGAACCAGTTTGGCGGTTCTTTCGGCGGCGCCATTAGGAAAGACAAGACCTTCTTCTTCGCCGATACCGAAGCTTTAAGGATCGTACAGGGCGTGCCTACCGGTCTGATCTCGACGCCGACGCTGTTCGAAGAGCAGCATCCGGGGAATTTCACTGATCAACCCGGTGGCATTATCCTTCCGCATATCGATCCGGTCGGTCTGAAGTTTTTCCAATTGTTCCCCGCTCCTAATACGGGGGCGCCGAACGCGATCACATCTAACTACAATCAAAACGTAACCAAGACCTATAACAGCACCACCTACGATGCGCGCGTCGATCATCGTTTCGGCGACAAGGACAGCATGTTCGGGCGTTTTTCTTACAACCCGACCTTCAACTCGCAGCCCTCTCTGTTTCCTCCGGTAAATGGTGTGACTGCGGGCGGCGGTATTTACCCTGGTCCATCCAACGCAGATTCGCAGAGCTACATGTTGGATTACGTTCACATCTTCAGCCCGACACTGGTGATGGAATTGAAAGGTGGATTCACGCGACTCAACCTTTTGACAGCCTCCCCTGACGTCGGCAACAATGCCGCCGAGAAGTTTGGAATGCCGAATACCGACGTGAATGCAAATATTTCAGGCCTGCCGGCTATTCAGCTTACTGGCTTCGTAGGGACGGGTAGCGATTTCACTCTTGGCGACGACAACTTCGTTCCCATCTACGACATCAATAATGTATTTCAGGAAACGGGTACGCTGACCTGGACAAAGGGCGCTCATAACGTTAAGTACGGCGCCTCCATGATTCGGCGGCAACTCAATTATTTCCAGAATACCCGCGGAGTGGGATACTTCCAATTCACCGGTCAGGGCATTGGCGCCACGGCTGGCGCGCCATCCGCTCCTCTTGCAAATCTGGAAAATCTCGTTCAGGGAACTCCCAACGAAATCCAACGCCAGATCAGCTATCACTGGCAGTACCTTCGCTTCTGGGAACCGGCGATCTTTGTCCAGGATGACTGGCATGCAAAATCATGGCTGACTCTCAATATCGGTTTGCGCTGGGATCATTTCAGCCCGATCACCGATGCACAAGGCCAGCGCTCGAACTTCAATATCGCAAGCGCTGCTAACTGCGCCACAGGTTGCAATCCGTTCATTGTGGGGTCAACTGCTGGTGTCCAGCCGTATTGGACCAACTTCGAACCCCGCCTCGGCTTTGCCGCCAACCCACGGAAAGATCTTGTCATTCGCGGCGGTTTTGGTATGAGTCGCTTTGCCCAGGACTACGCCTCTACCGCTTTGAACAACTACAACACGCCGTTTATCTCACAGACCATCAATTGCTTCCCGGCTACGGGAACCGGGGCGACCGCCTGCCCGGCTGGCAGCGGAACTCTATCCCAGGGTGCCCCGATTGCGCCCATTCCTCCGCTGAACAACCTTGTCCCCGGTGTGGTTCAGGCACACGCGCGGGACTACCCCAATGCCTACATCATGCAATACAATCTGACCGTTTCCAAGCAATTCGGAGCGAATGTGGTCAGCGCCGGTTACGTGGGCGAAGTGGGTCGGCACCTGCAGTGGGCGCCTAACATCAATGTCCCGGCACCCAGCACCGGCGCATTGCGTCCGCTGGTCTATTCTGGTGTATTCCCGAATGTGACCAATATCAATTACTCCACCGCATCGGGCGCATCTGAGTACAATTCAGCGCAATTCACTTTTGAACGCCGTTACTCGAAGGGGTTGACCGTCAATGTCAACTACACCTTCGCCCGCAACTTGACCAATATCACGGATGGCGGCGCAACGGTCACCGCCGCTGCCGGTTCCATCCTGCCTTACAACCGTGGTTACGATTGGGGCAATTCAGACATCGGCATCAAGAACCGCGTTTCGTTCCGGTTTAATTACGAACTTCCCTTCGGAAAATCCAGCAGCCGGATGATGAAACTCGCCATCGGTGGCTGGCAGATGAACTCTCTCGCCTTCTGGCAGTCTGGCACGCCGTTCACTGTGGTGTCTCAGGCCTTCAATCCTGCCCGTACAAACGCCACCCTGGTGACGACGGATCGGCCCAACGTTGTTTCGGGTCAATCCTATGCCGCCAGCAACCAAAACTACACCAACTGGATCAACCTCAATGCGTTCTCTCTCCAGCCCCTAGGCTCTCCCGGAAGCGAATCGCATGATCAATTGTTCGGGCCCCAGCAACGAAATTTGGATTTCTCGCTGTTCAAGGACTTCCAGTTGAAGGAGAGGATGAAGCTGCAGTTCCGGTCTGATGTCTATGACCCGACCAACACCGAGAACTTCGGTCTGCCCAACGTAGCCATACAGAAGTGGGCTCCGCTGGCTAGCGGGGTGGTTGGTACGGGCTCCCTGCCGCTGAACACTGGTCAATTCGGCCAGATCACCGCATCGAATGCAGCCATGAATCCCCGGCTGTTCCAGTTCGCTCTGAAGTTGATCTTCTAAGCTAAATGGTAGTACGTTTGACAAAAGGCCCGGCTCTTTCGAGAGTCGGGCCTTTTTCTTGTTAGAAGCTCTGCCGCAAATCACCCAGCCACTGCACGATCAACGCGTCGAGCCAGAACCTCGGTCTCCGGCGAGCGAGAAAGCCCAGATGTCCGCCATGTTCTACGGCTATCAAGCGCAGACAGGGATTGTTTTCCAGCGCCGGATGGTGATACATCGTGAAGGGAACCATGGGGTCATCCTTGGCCTGGACTAACAGCGTAGGGATGCGGATATGCTCCAGAAACTGATTCGAGGATTGCGTCCGATAATAATTGTCCGCCGTGCCAAAGCCGAATATTCTCGCGGTGTAGAGATCGTCGAAGTCGTAGATGGTGTGAACCTGCGCCAGAGGCTCTAGCGGGAACAGCTCCGGTGCCAGGAGATTGCGCCGACGGACGCGCTCCTTGAGTTTGGCAACGAAACGGCGCCGGTAAAGAATGTTCCGGAGCTCTCCCGTGGCCCGCACCGACGCCGCCAGGTCGATAGGCGCCGAGACCGAGCAAACTCCGCTAAACAACTCGCCGCCCTGCTCGCCCAACTCGCCCGCCAGCTTCAGAACGACGTTCCCGCCCAGCGAATAGCCCACGGCGAACAGCGGCAGGCCGCTCGTGCGTTTCCGTTCGCGCGCGACGTGCAGTAAATCGCCGGTCTGACCGGAATGATAGTTGGCCTTGGGATGCCACGGGGAGCCGCCGCATCCGCGCATGTTGTAGCGGTGCACTGCAAAACCCGCATCGAGCGCGGCAGCGGCCATGCTGCGCGCGTAGCCCGACTCGCCCGATCCTTCCAGACCGTGCACCAGGATCAGCTCGCCTACCGGGCGCTCCGGGGTTTGCGCGCGAACTAAAAGCTGGACCCCAGGCTCGGGTTCATAGATGACGTCGCTAACGGGCCAGCGATGCTCGCTTTCGGGACGTGGCCAAAAATTACCGGCAATCGTTGCCAGGTGTGAATTTTTGAAGAGAGGATGAAAGGGGCGCAATCTCCATTATGGCTTGCGTCTGGCGACCGAAGAGAGAACTTCTAACCCCGCCCCCGGGGATTAAGATCGTCACCGGCCCCGCCTATTTCAAACGAAATCGGGATTCTTCGAAAGCACCTACGGCATTGATAATAACCGTGAATCGGCAGCATGACCTTGCGGTGGAACAAGCGGCACCAGATGCCGCCGAACCACGCCGCGAAGCCATGTCTGGGCTCGTACCCTCGCTCGGTGGAATCAAAATCAGTCATCCGTTCTCGCCATGTGTTCCGATCATGGAGCACTTCAACGGCCAGTCGGCGCGGGTTGAACCACGCTCAAACCGATGGCGACCGCGAAGTTGAGACAGAGAGCCAGGAATCCAGCGTTGACTCCGGCGAAAGGGTCACGGTTGCTGAGAATGAGGAACGTGGCGCAGGCCACCCCGGTGATTAATCCGGCGAACACGCCAAGCATGGTTACGCGCTTCCAGAAGAGAGCCAGTACCACGCCTGGAAAGAATTGCGTCACACCCGCGTATCCCAAAAGCAACAGCGAAACCAGGGTTGTCGAACTGAAGATCGCCAGTAACAAGCTGACGAGACTCAGCACCACCACCATGATCCGGGCCAGCCCCGCCACCTGATCGTCGGTCATTGCCGGCGCGAAGATCGGACGGTAGAGGTTCTTCGAGAACAACGTGGACGCGGTAAGAATGAGGACCGCGGCGGGCACCATGGCGGTGAGCGCGCCCGCCCCGCCGATCACGCCGAGCATCCACGCCGGAAAAGCCTTGCGCACGATCGCCAGCAGAGAAAGGTCGCCGTTACTGAGGCCGGGAATTACCAAGTAGGCAGCGAATCCTGTGAAGAAAATGAACGCCAGGCTGAGGCTATAAAGCGGCATCACCACCGCGTTTCGCCGCAGTGTTTCGGCGTCCTTAGCGGTAAAGCTTGCGCCGAACGCCTG
>Ga0157370_10007886_pt1 | contig 11542 bp, 10 predicted proteins | sample C35metaG_FD_113463 | JGI IMG/M metagenome (GOLD analysis project Ga0157370, IMG submission 113463) | Corn rhizosphere microbial communities from Kellogg Biological Station, Michigan, USA - C3-5 metaG | ecosystem: Host-associated > Plants > Roots > Rhizosphere > Soil | place: USA: Michigan... | reverse complement strand
GGCCGCCGCACGAGCCGATCGATCCGGTGCGGGTGATCGCCAACCGCTCGTCAGGACGGCAGGGGTTCGCGATCGCAGCCGCCGCAGCCGAGGCGGGTGCGCTGGTGACCCTGGTCGCTGGTCCCGTAAGCCTCGAAACTCCCGCCGGCGTCGAGCGCGTCGATGTCGAAACCGCCGAGCAGATGGCGGAGGCAGTCTTCGCCGCGCTGCCCACCGATGCGGCGATCCTCGTCGCGGCCGTCGCCGACTGGCGGGTCGAGCCGTCGAGGACCAAGCTCAAGAAGGGCGAAGGGCCGCCACAGCTCAAATTCATCCCTACGCGCGACATCCTCGCCGAGCTGGGTGCGAGCGCGCAGCGGCCGCGCCTCGTCATTGGCTTCGCGGCCGAGACCGAGAATGTGGTCGAGCAGGGCACCGCCAAGCGGCAGGCGAAGCGCGCCGACTGGATCATCGCCAACGACGTCTCGGCGGGCGTGATGGGCGGTCACCGCAACCGCGTGCACCTCATCACCAGCGGCGGCGTTGAGGATTGGCCCGAAGCAAGCAAGTACGAGGTTGCGAGGCACCTCATTGCGCGCATCGCCGAGGCGCTAAGCTGAACCGCAGGCGATGCACCTCGGGTCCGCCGGAATCCGCATCGCTCGCCAATCGAGCTTCTCACCATCGAAAAGATGGAGCCTTCCAGCTTCATCTTCGCCGGTGCCGACGACGGTGTTGATCGCCAGCAGTCCGGCAAGGCTGCCGACTGTCGCGGTGAGCGCGCCGAGCACTCCGAGCTCGGAGCAATTGTCGCAATCGTCGGCATCAAACGCGTTCCCGACGAAGCAGCGATAACAGGGACGGCCGCGAAACAATCCGACCTGGCCCTGGAACTGCACCGCCGCCGCCGAAAGGAGCGGAATACCAAGCGCGACGCAGGCATCGCTGACTGCCAGCCGCGTCGCGAAATTGTCGCTTCCGTCGATAACCAGATCATGACCGGCGAGCAGCTGGACCGCGTTCTTGGTCCCGATCCGCTCCCGCTTGGGACTGACCTCGACAAAGTGGTTGAGGCGTCTGACGATGCCTGCGGCAAGCTCGGCCTTCGGTTTACCCGTATCCACCTCGGTGAAGAGCGGCTGTCTGTGAAGGTTGGCGAGTTCGACAACATCGGAATCGATGATCGTCAGCCTGCCGATACCCGCACCCGCAAGCGCTGGAATGACCGCGCTTCCGATGCCGCCGGCGCCAACTACCGCAACGGACGCAGCCTTGAGCTTGTTCTGCCCGATACCTCCGACCTGCGGCAGCACAATGTGCCGCGCGTAGCGGTCGAGTTCGTCGTTCGAGAGGCTCATCGCCCGGTCGAGCCGAACCCTCCGGCTCCCCGGCTCGTCTCGCTCAGAGATTCGACCTCACGCAAACTGGCACTAAGCACTGGCCCCGGGACCAGTTGCGCGATTCGCTCGCCGCGCCTGACTTCAAATGGCTCACTGCCAAGATTGGCGAGGATCACCTTCACCTCGCCGCGATAATCGCTGTCGATTGTCTCTGGCGTGTTGAGGCAGGTGATTCCATGCTTGAGCGCAAGTCCAGAACGTGGCCGAACCTGCACTTCATAGCCTTCCGGAATGGCGATCGCGAAGCCGGTCGCCACGGCATGCCGTTGCCCGGGATCAAGCGTCACATCTTCGGCGGCGACGACGTCGAGACCCGCCGCATGTTCGGTCGCTCGGGCGGGCAGCGGCAAGCCTTCGCCATGCGGCAGGCGCTGGAGCTCGATCTCGATCATCACGACTTTTTCCGCCGGCTGAATTTCTTCGAAGGACCCTTCGCGGCGCGCTCATCGATGAGTCGCACCGCTTCGTTCAAAGTGACTGCATCCGGCTTCGCGCCTTTGGGGAGAGTCGCATTTATCGTGCCGTCAGTCACATAGGGCCCATAGCGCCCGGCCATGACCTTGATTTCGCCTCCGCTCGCCGGATGCTTGCCGAGCATGGCGATCGGCTCGCGAGTCGCGCTGCGCTGCCGCCCACCGCCCGACGCTGCGTCGGCAAGCTTCGAGACTGCGGCGTTCATTCCCGTGTCGAAGACTTCGGCGGTCGAACTCAGCTTTGCATATTTGCCATCGTGCGCGAGGTAGGGGCCGTAGCGCCCGATCGAGGCGGTGATGAGCTTGCCCGTCTCCGGATGCGCCCCAATCTCGCGAGGAAGAGACAACAGCCGCTCGGCGATCTCGGCATTGACGTCCTCCACCGGAATGTCCTTCGGGATTGAAGCGCGCTTGTCGCCGCGTTCGACATAGGGACCGAACCGACCGCTCTTGAGCATGATGCCTTCGCCAAGCTCGGTTGGCCCCTCGCTCTGCGCCTGTTCGCCGCCCTGGCCGAATTTCTGCGTGTATTTGCAGTCCGGATAGTTCGAACAGGCGACGAACGCTCCGAACCGCCCACCGCGAAGTGATAACCGTCCGTTGCCGCATTGCGGACACAGCCTCGGATCGGTCCCGTCGGCGCGCGGGGGGTAGAGCCAGGGAGCGAGGAACTCGTCCAGCGCCTGCGTGATCTCGCTCGGTTTCCGATCCATGACTTCGCCGGCCTTGGGCCTGAAATCGCGCCAGAAATCGTCGAGCAATTTCTGCCAGTCGAGGCGGCCGCCGGAGACATCGTCCAGCTCTTCCTCGAGCTCGGCGGTGTAGTCGTAACTGACGTAGCGTTCGAAGAACCGCTCAAGGAAAGCGGTCACCAGCCGGCCGCTTTCCTCCGGGACGAACCGCCCCTTCTCGACGCGGACATATTCTCGGTCCTTCAAGGTCTGAAGGGTCGCCGCGTAGGTCGACGGCCTGCCGATTCCGAGCTCCTCCAGGCGTTTCACCAGGCTCGCCTCGGAATAGCGCGGCGGAGGCTGGGTGAAATGCTGGGTGGCATCAACCCCGGTCTTCACCGGCGCATCGCCCTTGCCCAGCGGCGGCATGCGCGCGCCCTCCTCGTCCTGCTGATCATCGCGGCCTTCGTCGTAGAGAGCCATGAAACCGGGGAAGAGGACGACCTGCCCGGACGCGCGAAGCACGGCCCTCCCCGCGCCGTCCGCCAGCTCGACCGTCGTCCGTTCGAGGCGCGCGGACGCCATCTGGCTCGCCAGTGCACGGTTGTAGACTAGCTCGTAAAGACGCGCGTGGTCGCCCGAAGCTGCGCGAGAGCGATCAAAATCGGTCGGCCGGATCGCTTCGTGGGCTTCCTGCGCGTTCTTGATCTTGCTGGTATAGTGTCGCGGCCGGTCCGGCACGAACCCGGCGTCATAGCGGCTCGCGATTGCTCTGCGCGCCGCGCTGACCGCCTCCGGTGCAATATCGACGCCGTCGGTCCGCATGTAGGTAATGAGCCCATCTTCGTAGAGCGACTGTGCAACCCGCATGGTGTGGCTGGCCGAGAAGCCGAGCTTGCGCGAGGCCTCCTGCTGCAGCGTTGAGGTGGTGAACGGCGGGGGCGGGTTCTTCGAGAAAGGCTTCGTCTCAACCTCGGAGACGGTGAACCGTCCCGCTTCGACAACCGCCTTCGCGGCATCTGCATCGCCGCGATTGCCGATCGTCAACCTATCGATCTTGTTTCCGTCGAGCTGGACGAGCCTTGCTGTGAAGCGCTGTCCGTCTGCCTCAAACGTAGCGCTGACCTGCCAATATTCCTGGGGTTTGAAGACCTCGATTTCACGCTCTCGGTCGACGATCAGGCGAAGCGCGACCGACTGCACACGTCCGGCGGACTTCGCGCCGGGGAGCTTGCGCCAGAGGATCGGCGATAGCGTGAACCCGACGAGATAATCGAGCGCGCGCCTGGCGCGATAGGCGTCGATCAGGTCCTCATCGAGTCCGCGTGGGCGCTTCATGGCCTCGGTCACGGCAGAATTGGTGATCGCATTGAAGGTGACGCGCTGGACCTTCTCGGGGAGTGCTTTCTTCTGACGAAGGACCTCCTGGACGTGCCAGCTGATCGCCTCTCCCTCGCGATCGGGGTCGGTGGCCAGGATCAGCGTGTCAGCCTTTTTTGCCTCGTCGGTGATCGCCCGCAGCTGCTTCGACCGGTCGGGCGACACCTGCCATTGCATGTGAAAGCCGTGCTCCGGATCGACCGAGCCATCCTTGGGCGGCAGGTCGCGCACGTGCCCGAACGAAGCGAGCACGCGGTGGCCGCTGCCGAGATATTTCTCGATGGTCTTCGCCTTCGCGGGCGATTCGACGACGACAAGCTTCAATTGGATTCCCTTTGCGTACGTACGCGCGATCGTCAGCGGCACATATTTGAACCGTCAAGTTGACTAAAGATGGAAAGCCGCGGTGTGGCTTGCCATACCTGCAGCATGCAGCAGTCGGTTCCTCCGCTCACACAGGCTTACGCGCTGTTCCAAGCCGGCCAGGTCGCGGAAGCGCTGGAGATCGTCCAGTACCATGCCCACGCGGAGGATGCGGACGCCTTGTTCACGCTCGGCGACATATATTGGCGCGGAGCCGGGATTCCCCAAGACCTGGCGCGTGGGCGCGAACTTTTCCGTCGATCGTCCGACGCCGGTCAGCCGATGGGAGTGAGGGCATACACGAACCTTTTGTCGAGCGGAATCGCGGGCGAGCGCGACTGGGATCGCGCGCTCGGACGACTGGCGGTGGAGTCGAGGTCCGACTTTCTGCGCAAGCAGATGCTCGAACTTGTGCGGGCGATGGACCTGACTGCTTCGGGCGATCCAATCGCTATCCCAGCCGCCGAACGCCTGAGCGAACGTCCAGATGTTTGGCTGTTTCGCACTGCATTCACGACCGCCGAATGCGAATTTCTAAGGCTCCTCGCCGAACCGACATACGAACGATCGATCGTGGCAATCGGCGGTCAGAACGTTCCAGACCCGATGCGAACCTCGGACGGCTCGACCATCCACTGGCTCATCGAGGATCCTGCGACGCACGCCATTAATCGCCGTCTTGCGGCGCTGACCCGAACAACCGTCCAACAGGGCGAGCCGCTTCAAATTCTGCGCTATCGGCCCGGCCAGCAATATTATCCACATGTCGACTGGCTCGACGAGGAGAATCGCCGAGTCACAACTGCGCTCATCTATCTCAATGACGACTATGCCGGCGGCGAGACGGCGTTCGTGAAAACCGGCCTGACGGTGAAAGGACGCAAGGGTGACGTCCTGGTGTTTCACAGCTTCGGTCGCGACAATCAGTTCGATACCATGTCGGAACACGCGGGTCTCGCGGTCCGCACCGGTACCAAATATCTTGCCAGCCGATGGATTCGCGAGAGGCGCTACACGCCCTAGCTCGGTTTGAAGCGGACCTCCCGCCGGCGTAACTCTGACCGCAAGGTGAAGCTTGCGTAGGGCCATCTGGACCGCACCGCTCGAGGCATTTGAAAGGCGGATGATCTCCTCGACCGGCATTCGAGAAGGCCCGGGCAACTTTTCGACGAGACCAAGCGCATCCTCGCCGCTCATTTTTTCTGGCGCGTTCTTATAAGGCGTGAACGCCGCGTGCATACGGCTGTCGAATGGACAGATTGCCCCGACCCACCTTGCGCCGAGCTTCTCTACGTGGCGATCTCTTGCTCTGCGTTGATGATCCCCACCGCGGCGGGCGAAGCTTCAGAACCGCTGCAAGCGCGGCCGAAGCGCGCGATCAGCTCTCGAGGCGTCACCGGACCAATGCCCGGCATCCTGGAGCAGCCTCAGGCGGTCGGCGACGTCTTCGATCCTATGCGTGGCTCGGTTCCTTTCGCGAGGCGGCGGATGTTTTCGCGGTGCTTCCAGAGCACGAGCAACGCGAAACCGAGCAGCAGGGGCAAAAGAGACGATTGGCGCTCGAAAGCCACAATTGGGGCACTCAGAGCCGCGATCATTCCAGCGACTGACGAGAATCGGAGCGTCAAAAGCAGGATGATCCAAATGACGGCGTAAATACCCGCCGCGACAGGTAGCAGCGGGATGAGAACTCCGAGGAAAGTTGCCACGCCCTTCCCACCGCGAAAGCCAAGCCACACCGGATACAGATGCCCGACGATCGCGCCAGTTGCCGCCGATGGCGCGGTTTGATCGCCGAACAAGCGTTGTGCAATCAAGATGGCGGCGGTTGCCTTGAGGCAGTCGAGCACCAAAGTCAGTGCCGCGAGCCACTTGCTTCCGGTGCGCAGAACGTTCGTCGCGCCGATGTTGCCCGAACCGATGGTTCGGATATCGCCCTTGCCCGCGACTCGGGTCAGCAGCAGGCCGAACGGAATCGACCCGAGCAGGTAGCCGAGCGCCAGTGCGAAGAGCGTCTCGCGGGTCATGACTTTTTTTGAGTAGCAGACGCTTTGCGTCGCGCAATCAGCTGCCAATTGCGAGCGGAGCAAAGAATCCAAGAGTGCGTCGACTGGATTGCTTCGTCACTTCGTTGCCCGCAATGACCTTGTGAATGAACCCAAGCGCCCCCATCCTCTTCTTCGACTCCGGAATCGGCGGCTTGTCGGTGCTAGCGCCGACGCGCGCTCTGCTGCCGACTGCGCCGATCGTCTACGCCGCGGACAACGCCGGATTTCCCTATGGCAAGAAGAGCGATTCGGAACTGGCGAGCCGGGTTCCGGCGCTACTTGGAAGACTGGTCGAGCGGTTCCAGCCGCGGCTGGCGGTGATCGCCTGCAATACAGCCTCGACCATTGCTCTTGAGCATGTCCGCCTCGCCCTCGACGTGCCCGTGGTCGGCACCGTTCCGGCAATCAAGCCCGCGGCAGAGATTTCCAAGACTCGCGTCATCGGCGTGCTCGGCACAGAAGCAACCGTCCGGCAGCCCTACGTCGACGACCTGACCGCGACGTTCGCCGCCGACTGCATGATCGTCCGCCACGGCTCACCCGAACTTGTCGAGCTCGCCGAAGCGAAGCTGGCCGGAGATGAAGTCAGCGTCGACGCGGTCAGGGCAGCGGCCCAGCCGATGTTCGACGCACCACAGGGTAACCGCATCGATACGGTAGTACTCGCCTGTACGCATTTTCCACTGCTCAATGAGGAGCTTCGCTCGGCATTCCCTCACATTGATTATGTGGATGGCGGTCGTGGAATCGCTCGCCGCATCGCCTATCTGACACAAGGGCAGCCGTGGCCAACGGAACCTGTCGGCGGTGTGATCATCTATACTGCCGCTAAGGGCCGCCGACCGTCGTTGGACGCGCTTCGCGACTTTGGACTGACGGACATCAAGACTCTCTAGTTGCGAGTCGTTCGCAATGGCCATGCAAGAGAGCGGAAGCTAAAGGGCACCCAGGGAAGAATAAGAGCCGTGGACTACGACCGCATTTTCAAATCTGCGATCGAGCGCCTTCACGAAGAAGGCCGCTATCGCGTGTTCATCGATATCCTGCGGTCGAAGGGCACCTTCCCGAATGCGCTCTGCTTCGGCGGTAACGGACCCAAGCCGATCCGGGTTTGGTGCTCGAACGACTATCTCTGCATGGGCCAGCACCCCGCAGTGGTCGACGCGATGGAGCAAGCGCTTCGTGAGGTTGGAGCGGGCTCCGGGGGCACCCGGAACATCAGCGGAAACACTCATTATCACACCGAGCTGGAAGCCGAGCTTGCGAGCCTCCATGGCAAGGAAGGCGCGCTGCTGTTCACCTCAGGTTACGTGTCCAACGAGGCGGCCCTGTCGACGCTCGGGCGCCTGCTTCCGGGCTGCATCATATTTTCGGACGAACTGAACCACGCCTCGATGATCGCCGGAATCAAGAGCTCGGGCTGCGACAAGCGCGTGTTCCGGCACAACGACCTCGAGCATCTCGAGGAGCTGCTCGCCGCCGAGGACCCGGAAATTCCCAAGCTGGTCGCGTTCGAGAGCGTCTATTCGATGGACGCCGATATCGCGCCGATTTCCGGGATCTGCGATCTCGCTGACAGACATAACGCGCTGACCTATCTCGACGAGGTGCATGCCGTTGGCATGTACGGCGATTGCGGTGGCGGAGTCTCCGAGCGCGACGGCGTTGCTGGACGCATCACCATCATCGAAGGGACGCTGGGCAAGGCCTTTGGGGTAATGGGCGGCTATATCGCGGCCGATAGGACGATCATCGACTGCATTCGCAGCTATGCGCCCGGGTTCATCTTCACGACCTCGCTATCGCCCGTGCTGGTCGCCGGCGCGCTCGCCAGCGTGCGTCACCTTAAGGTCTCGAATGAGGAACGGCGCGCGCAGCAGGAAGCAGCGGCCATGCTCAAGGCAAAGTTCGCCGCTGCCGGACTGCCGATGATGCCCAGCTTGACGCACATCGTGCCGCTGCTTGTCGGCTGTCCCATCAAAACCAAGAAGATCAGCGACATCCTGCTCGCCGAGTACGGACTCTACGTCCAGCCGATCAATTTTCCCACTGTCCCGCGTGGGACCGAGCGCCTCCGCTTCACACCCGGCCCTGCTCACACGCCCGAGATGATGGATGAGCTCGTCGAGGCGCTGGTCGAGATCTGGGGCCGGCTGGAGCTCAGGAAGGCCGCCTAGCCCATGAATATGGAGCAGGCCGTCGGCCGCCGCGAGGCTCAGCCCGGGGCGGGCGTCGAGCAACAGCTCGTCTCGGCCGTCGAGCGCTCCGAGCTTCGCCATCATCCCTTCGATCACATCTACATGGAGGAAGTGCTCGACTCTGCCTCGTATGAGGCGCTCGTCGCGGCAATGCCGGAGCGCCGCTTCTATCACGACCTCATGCACCATGACGCGTTGCGCAAGGACGGCAGCAGCACGCGGCTTAGAATGTACCTCTATCCCGAGCTGGTTGGCCGCCTGCCTGAGGAGCAGCGGCGTGTCTGGATGCCGATCGCCCGCGCACTCTGCTCCAAAGAGCTGGAGCTGGCGTTCAAGCGCAAGTTCCGCCGCTCACTGGAGGATCGCTTCGGCAAGGCCGCCGAGCAAGTCGGCGTCTACCCGATCCCGATCCTCCTGCGGGACCAGCCCGGCTATCGGATCGGCATCCACAGCGACGTAAAAAGGAAAGCGATCACGGTACAATTCTATCTTCCGCGGGACGACAGCCAACGGCACATCGGCACCATCTTCCACGAGAGCAACAGCGACGAAGGTGCCAAGAAGACGACACAGATGCCGTTCATGCCGTCGAGCGGCTATGCCTTCCCGGTCTCACTCACGAAGAGCTGGCATAGCGCCGCGGCCACCGTGGCCGAGGACGGCGAGCGAGTCTCCATGATGGTCACTTATTATGTCGCCGACAGCCTTGCGCGGCGGCTTTATTGGCTCGCGCGTCGAGCTTTACTGTCGCTGGACATTCATTCGAGTCATTGACCAGCTGGAGGGACCTCCGGCTTCTCCCCCGACGTAGCCTCGCTCGCGCAGATGCCAGGCAATCAGCTCTCCGAAGCGGTGGTGGCAGAAGCCGATTTCCATGAACCGCTGCATCAGGTCCATGTCAGGGCCTCGATTGCCCTCGATCAGAATCGGTCCATCCTTTGTTATGGCAACATCCCAGCCGATCACGAGCCGGTCGGAAAAGAGCGCATGTGCAGCGCCCGCCAGAGGACCGACCTCATCCCAACAAGGCAGGCGAGTTCCCTCGATGCGGGCTCCCGTCGTGGGGTGCTCACTGACCCAGCCGAGGCGGGCGTCCATGCCGAGATCGCTCGCCCGGCCAAGACGTCCCTCGGCCAGCGAGACGGCGCAGGCGAGTCCGCCGGCATGGATGTTGTCGACGGTCCGGTTGGCTCCGAAGGACATCCTGAAGACGGCTGCGACCAGCTCCGGGATGCCCTGCTCGTTGATGATCGTCAGGGCGCGAACGGTGGGGGTCGCGCCGGAGGTCAGCGGCTCGAGCGAGGGGTGCGGCCGAATCCTTTTCTGAACGACAAGCGGGCGACCTCTGGCCCGGAGATGATCGACAAGCGCTTCGTCGCCGAGGTCCAGCCTACCGTCCGACCAGCGCCGGGGCGCCACGCGGTCCCAGCGCTCCGCTCCCTTTCCGCCGCATCCGATGACCGGCTTCACAAAAAGGTCGCAGTCCGGAAGATCGGCCGCATCGCCCGAGCCATTGTCGATCAGCAGTTCGCAGGCGACGCAGCATAGGCCAGCCTTTTGACAGCGCTCGGCAAAGACCTGCTTCTGGCCGAGTGGTGAACCCTCCTTGCCCTTCAGCATCGCGTAGATCCCGCGTTTCGTTTCGCAGCGCTGAAGAAATGTCGGAGCGCGGCTCCTGCCGTCGCGGTGAAGCGACAGAATATAATACCATGGCCCGACGATTCCCGCTGAACCGTATAGCCAAAGCTGTTCGACAAATTGGGTGATCAGCCCCTTGCGCTCGCGCCGACGAATGGTCGGGCCGTTCCGAACAGTGAACCACAATGCGGCGAGCGGCACGACAATCGGGGCGAGGAAGAGTCCGGCGGCGAGCTCGACTGAATCCCTGAAATTCTCGGGACGCCAGAATCGATGCGCGAAGGCACGCCGGATATCTCGCGCTGCCGTTGTCGGCGCAGACCGCGCACCGTGGATCGCGATCGGCAGCCCGGCGATCACGTAGATCGTCCGCTCTAGTTCGCTCGCGAAACGCCCTCCGATCGACATAATGAGGTTTATCCTCTCTTCGCCTGCCGTCTTAGACCGGCTCGCCGTTCTGCAAGCATTAAAAATTGCGCCCGGCGCTTCTCAGACAATGCAGTGCTTTCGGGATCGTTCGTCAGACTGGTCCGCTTGATCACTTCGACCGGTGGCGCCGCGCCGGATTGCAGGCTAGGTAAAGCACATGCGCATCGCAACTGCCGCCGACCATGCCGGCTATCTCCTCAAGGATGAGCTCGTCCGCTGGCTCCGGGAGCTGGGACATGAGGTCACTGATCTCGGCACCAATGGACCAGAACCGGTCGATTACCCGGAATACGGAGCCAAGCTCGGGACCCATATCGCCCTTGGCAAGTCTGATCGCGGCATCGCAATATGCGGGTCCGGCATCGGCATTTCGATTGCCGTCAACCGCAACCTCGAATGCCGCTGCGCGCGCGTCGACGACCCGTTTTCCGCCCAGCTTGCCCGCGAGCATAATGACGCGAACGTGCTGGCGCTTGGTGGTCGATTGATCGGTGCTGACATGGCGAAGGCCTGTGTCGAAACGTTCCTCACCACCGATTTTGCGGGCGGACGCCACCAGCGGCGAGTCGATGAACTTTCAAAGCAATTGCAGGACAGCGACTGATGGCCACTGCCGCCGACCTCGAGCGCGATACCCATTACCGTGTGCCGCACGGTTTCTTTACTAGCGGCTTGTCGGACAAGGATCCGGCAGTCGATGACGCGATCCGCGCTGAGCTTCGCCGTGAACAAACGCAGATCGAGCTGATCGCGTCCGAGAACATCGTTAGCAAGGCGGTGCTCGAGGCTCAGGGTTCCGTGCTCACCAACAAATATGCCGAAGGTTATCCGGGGCGGCGCTACTACCAGGGTTGCGCTCCGTCCGATGTGGTCGAGACGCTGGCCATCGAGCGGGCAAAGCAGCTGTTCGGCTGCAATTTCGCGAACGTCCAGCCGCATTCGGGCGCCCAGGCGAATGGCGCT
>Ga0157370_10007885_pt1 | contig 11542 bp, 6 predicted proteins | sample C35metaG_FD_113463 | JGI IMG/M metagenome (GOLD analysis project Ga0157370, IMG submission 113463) | Corn rhizosphere microbial communities from Kellogg Biological Station, Michigan, USA - C3-5 metaG | ecosystem: Host-associated > Plants > Roots > Rhizosphere > Soil | place: USA: Michigan... | reverse complement strand
GAGCACCTTGGCCATTCCCCCGACAACGGTCAGAGCGGCCCCCTGGGCTTTGTCCTTTTTATCGTTGTAGAGCGGTGGAAAGAAGTACGCATTCAGTTTGTCATTGACGCCTTGCAGAACCGTTTGTCGCAGGTTTGTAAGCACCATGTTTTGCATACGAGGGAATAGGCGCGAGCTGACCTCCTCCCTGGGGGCTTGATCGATTGTTCCCAGCACTACAGGCGCTGGTACGGATGCAGGTACTACAGGAGAAATCTGCGCAGGAGCGAGGATGTTTGGAATGGCCATGGTGGATCTCACTTCGTAAGATGGCAGTAGGGTTACTGAAGGGCTTACAGAGCGTCTGCGTACCCGGTTTTTTGTAAAAAGACTCCACACTGGTTCGTGTCTCGAAGCCAATAAACACCTGGGGTGGTAGGTTTCAGCGGCGTCGGCAGTCCCACTCGGGCGAGCTCCCGAAGGCGATCGTCGGACGTCCTGCAAGATCGAATTTTTCGGCGCCATGCGCTTGGGCAACCTTGCCTCCCACAATCATCACTAGACCCAAGGCTTTGGAGAGAAGGCCACCACTGGCGGCTAACTTTTGCCCTGCCTCCTGCACGGCCATGCCGCCCACGGCAATACCCACACCCTTGGCGCTCATGTCACAGTTACGCGATTGCAGCATGGCTTGCTTCAGGTTTGTCAGCTTCTGAGCCTGCCTACGCGAAAACGGGTGTGATCCTGCCGCGTCAATCGTTTGCGTGAGCGATGCAGGGTGGGACTGCTCAGCCACTTTTGAAGATGTGATAAGCGCGGTCGCCACCGACGCTAGGGAAGAGGTAACCTCAGGAGCAAGAAGGGCTGCAATAGTCATCGTTTATCTCACTTGATCAGACTGCGATAAGTACATCCTGGACAATCCGTACTTCCCTGTTATAGCTCTGTGGACAAAATGCGTGGGCCGGTTCCTCGCACAGGAAAACTGATACTGCGTTAGGCATCCACACCCGCCCGCGAGTAGGATGTTTTATCCGCATATGAGACTGTCATCATGTTTTTTGGCGTTCTACTGATCATCACTTGGCTGGTCCTGCTACTGCGCTACCCGGCCAGAGCCTTGCCGGTGTCGCTGGCCGCCGCCGTGGGCCTGGGTTTCGTGGCGATCTGGGTGGTATGGCTGGACAACCGCGAAGCCTCGCAACTGGCACGCCTGGAACTGCGCATCAGCTACGCCCCGCAAGAGTGCCCGGCCGACCGCCCGCTAAAGTTGACCCTCAACAACGGCAACGATGTACCGCTGACCGAACTGCGCTGGCGCGTCGCCGCCTATGCACCGGGCGACTCGGTCAACCTGGCCGACAACGTCTACGCCGCCCCCCGCTATCGTGGCCCCGGCGAGTTGCAGGCCAGGGCGACATGGGATGACTGCCTGCCCACACCACCGCTTCGCCCCGGCTACCGCCCGCAAACCCTGGAATTTCGTGCCGAGCACCTTCAATGCCGATTTGCAGACTGAGCCACGGGGACAAGTGAATCAGATTCAGGCCGGATTGATCCGTTTGAGCAACACGCTTTTATGCGGCGAGTCCACAGTTGAGCGCGTGCGAATAACTTTTTGTTCCGCACTCGGCCCTGGATTATTCTTTACCCATTCAAGACGCTCTTTCTCACTGATGAGAGTGGCTTCATACACCTCCGGGATCGCTTCGGGCTCGACGTAGGAGTCAATCAATACCTCCTGCGAGCCTTTAGCAAAATTCATCACCATGTTTAATTCACCTCCAATCGGCTTCGAGCCCGGTGCGTCTGCATGCTCCTGCTGCATCGCCGCGCGCCCCTGTTCAGTGGTCAGATCAAAGGTAGTGCTCTCAGCCGGCCTGCGAAACTTCACGACCCTCTTGCTTCCCTCGGCAGCCCATATGCCCGCCACTTTGAGAGAGCGCGTGCCTGAGATCCATCTGGACTTGAGCAGGGCCCTCGTGCCTCTTCGAACATGTTCATACGAACTGGTGAACTTGTCATGCCCGATCGGCGGTCGAAGCCCCCTGAGTTTAAGCCTGGTTTCATCCTTGCGCAGCGCACGATAGAAAATATCCGGATCCTCACTTTCCGATTCTCCTTCCGAATCTGGATGTCGGGCCCTGACTCGGGGTGGGACGCTGGTCACCTGGGACGAAGGCCCTGCCTGGTTGTCCAACCTGGGTCGCTTCGAGGACGAAGCCGAAGATTGTTCGTCCTGGGCTCTTTTCCCTTTCAAGCCATCATCGTCAATAAGATTGACAGGGTTGTTTCCGACCATCCGGTAGAGGTTGGGCCCGTCAATCATCAATTCGGGGTCCGGGCTCAACCATCGCTGTTGCCAAGGTAAGTAATAGCGTCGCTTGAAGTAGTAAAGCCCAGTCGCATCGCACTCCTTGCCCACGTAACCCAGCGTACGATAACTCTCTTCACTGGAATCACCACGCTCCCAAAGAGCTGTAGTGCCAAACGGATGGTAACTTTCGCGACTGACGACCTTCGCCATACCATCCAGCTCTACGGCCCATGATCGCAAATGATCATCCAGGTTGTAGCGGTACTGATCATTTGCCACTCGCTTGGGTCGCGCTGTTTCCCAGTGCAGCACCTGCACTTCACCCACAGTGATCACATGCAACACATTGCCGTGCACATTACGGATCTCCAAATCCGGTAAATAGCGTGTTTCCTGGGTGACAGCACGCGCATTGGTATGGGCAATGCGCACTTTGCGCCGACGCTTACCTTCTGAGTCGTAGACGTAATGCTCACTGTCATTGTCGGTGGATTCGCGCACCACCGGCTCTACGTGGAGCAATTGGTTACGCTGATCCCAATTCAGCGGTCGGCCCTCCAGCCTGAGTAGGTTGCCATTGGGGTCAAACTCGTCGTCGAAATCAGCTTGGGTCAGCGACACACCCTGACTTTCAGGCAAGCAGCGATTGCTGAAGGGAGCCGCCTTCAAAATCCGCCCATGGCTTTGTGGCCCTTGGTGGATCAACTCCAGCAAATTGCCGCCCCGGTCATAGCGGTACGTCTGACAGTATTTGGCTATTGCGAGGGGGTCGGCCACGTGATTCGGCCCTTGGCGAAGACTGCCCGCTTCAAAGCCAGTTGCCCTGACCAATTGACCGATGCTGTCGTGGTGGTAGCAACTGATCGGATCGATATGCTGATTGTTAAAAAACCGCACCGCTAGCGTCGTGTCCTTAATTCTGACAACGTTACCCGCCGGTTCATACTCGTAATGAAGGTCCTGCAAGAGCGCGCCACTGCCGCGATAACTGGACAGCTGGCGTAATCGACCGTCTAGAGGACAGTAATCAAACTGCCTGACCACACCATTGCCCAGGGTTTTGCGTTCTATCTTGCCGTTCGCATCGTAGACAATGGCGCTCACCAGAGTCGTTTGCGCTGACGCCCCCTTGAGCCTGAGCCACGCCTCACGCAATTGGCCGTCGCCCGTGTAGCGGAAGCCCTGGTGATTACCTGCCACATCGATCTTTTGCAGCACCCCGCCGAGTGCATCGAGGTAAACCTGAGTGCGCAACCCCTCGCCAGGCTCCAACAAGGCATTGCGCAGGTGCAAGGATTTCGGCCAGTCCGGCATATCCAGGGTCTTCAGGAAATGCTGCACATGATCCAATACGGTACCGCCCATCGCGTACTCGTTGAAATGGCGAGTGCCCGCAGTGTCATCCTGCCGGATGACCTGCCCGCATAGGTTACTGTCGGCATGGACTGGCTCTGCACGCGCATAGGTAAAGCGCTCCGTGCACAAGCCTTGCTCAACCACTGCCAACGGTCGTATCAACTCATCAAATTCGACCTCGCGCTGCGTACCCCGCCCATCCTGCGAATACACGTTTTGCCCGGCTTCACCAAACACGTGGACACGCCACCCAGCGTCGACGCTTTGGGTACTCAGCACCTGGCCGCCCAAGGAGTAAACAGTTGTCAGGTTTGCCGGCACCGTAGGGTCGCCTTCATGCAGTAAATGCAAGCGGGGGTCCCATTGGGCAGTTGCCTGGCCTGCCTTGTTGTAAAGCGTGCGTGTGACTCTCAGGTCTGCCGCCCCCTGCGGATCGCTGCGGCAATAGGCAACTGCGCGGCAGGCCAGGCCGCGCGGTTCAATCGCCGTCAGGTCAGGCGTATGCGTGTGCACCTGGGGATTGAATAATGGCGTGACATCCGCGTACGCCATGGCTGCTCGGGTTTCTTCATACGTGTCGTTTTCATCCTCACTGATGGTGTACCCGCAACGGAAAGTCTGACGCCGCAGATGGCCTTCCTTGGCAAGAATAGTATTCGTCGGCCGCCCCAACGGGTCGTAGAGCTGTGTATCGTAGTAGCCGTGCAGGCTGGAGCTGGCGTCGTTGATGCAATGCCAATTCGAGGCAAAGTACGGCCGATACACCCTCACCGCAAGCCCCTTGTTGTTGTACTCGACCCGCTCGCTGACGCGCCAGCGCGGCACATCCGGCAGCGTAATCGGATTGCCCTCGGAGTCCAGCGCCAGGGTGCCGTCCGACTGCACCTGGTACGCATAGCCATCGTCCACCTTATGCTTGGTTTGCAATGGACGGCCGAATCCATCCCAACAGCGGATCGTCATGCGAATCTGCCGGTCAGGGGCAGTCGGATCATTATCCGCCAGGAGGAGCACACCATGCACCGGTTCGCGCTGCACGTTCACCAGGAGCGCACGCAGGCGCTGGCGTGCAGGCGTCAAGTCTTGCGTCGGTAAAAGCGCATGCGCGCCAGCGTGTATGTGGCCACTGGGCAACAGGTCGCCTTGCTTAACGCACTCGTCAAGCCAGGCCAAGTCCGACCGGTCAACTTCGGGTATGCGGCCCATCCAACTGAACGGGCTTTCGAAATAAGCGGTGGCGGCACCTTGCAGTGCTTGCTCCGGCGCCTCGATCGCGTGGGCGGGGCTGTCGTCCTGTGGCCGTTGATAATTGTCAACGGGGTCGAATCCCACGGCCTCACCGCGCTCCACACCGTAAAAGCTGGTAGCCAGCACCTGTCCGAAAGCGCCATGTAGGACTTCCTGGCTATTTTGATTGGGGTCGAGGATGCGGGTAGGTTGCATCAAGCGGTAATCAATTTTCTCGACCTGAGTCTTACAGCCATCAGGCAAGGTCACCGACGTGTTCAGGCATCGGTGAGGGTCATAGCCCAGTAACGTCACGCCGTGGGCCTGGGTCTGCTGCACCGTCAAGACCTGATGAAAGTCGGACAATGGGGCATAGGTGTAGAAGCCCCGCCTGATCGACCAAAGCGGCTCCGGTTCCAATTGCGGGCCGAGCAGCCAGGGCATGCGGCGGTAGCCGATCTCGGTCAGGCGTGCCGCCAGGTCAAACGGCATATCGCCGTGTTCATTCTTGAGCAGGTCATACGCCTGGAGCGCGGGTTTATCGAGCTCAGCCCTCTCCACATAGTCCGGCAGAGCCTCGAAACCGGCCTGGCCGTCGGGCCATGGCGTGTTACCGGGAAGCTTGCGATAACGCTGCAGCGATTGCCCGACCAGCTGGCGCTGGATGCTGTCATTGAGCGGGTTGTCGGCGCTGGCGGACGTAAAGTATTCGTAGGTAATGTCTTGCGGCATCAGGCCTTTGGGGCCAGCGCCCTTGACCAGCACCATCGCATCGGTGCGTTGCAAATACGGCAGGCCCAAGCGCCAGGCGTCGGGCTCGGTCAGGTTGATGAATCGCGCAAGGGTCTGCGTCAGGTAGTAACGCTGCTGTGCATCATCATGGGTGTCGCACCACCAGCGGTTTTGCGGCGCAAGCGTGTGAGGGTCCAATTGGCACGCCGGATCACTCCGAGCAGTGAGACGCCGGGCGTATTCGACGGTAACGCTGTCGGTCGGGTTGCCGACAGCATCCCAGTGCAAATTCAAGGTCTTCTGACACACAGGGTCGGCGCTTTTGCGCTCGTAGCGATAGGTGATGATTTCAACCGGTAATACGTGCAGCACATGATAGGGGGCATGTTTTCCACCGGTGGGACGCTGCAGCCTGCGCAGCAGGTAGCGATGCTGCTCGACGGAATACGGCGTGCCGTCCTCGTCACCAAAGTCAAAGAGTTCACTGCGCAGCACCTGCCCAACCAGTGCATTGCACATTTGTTCCTGTTCCTTGGCATCGGGGACGACCAACTGATCGCAGTCGTCCGCCTCGTGATAATAGCTGTAGAGCGTACCCTTCAAATCGATAGCGTCACTATCCCCGTCGAAGTAGTCCTGGGTGGGTGGGTCCACGGTGTCACCGACGTGATACCAGGTTTTGCGCAACACCGGCGCGCTGTAACCCTCCTCGCGCTGCCCATTTGCCTGCTCTTCGCAGTCGCTCGACCGCTGCAAGGCGAACCCATGAAACTCACGCTCGACGCCTTCGTAGAAGGCCTTTCGATAGCTGAACCGCTGGGTCAATTGGTTGCCGGTGATTTCATCATGCTGTATTTGGACGCTGACCAAGGGCAGCGCAAATGGCAGGTGGCACACCGCTGGTTGTTCGCGGGCCTGGAGGTATTGTTTTTCATCCAACCACTCCTGGGCCGAACTGCGGTACACGACAGTTGCGGCAGCACCGAGGTTATTGTTGGTGCCACACAACAGGTACGGCTTGGCGTGAACCAGGTCATAGCGCCAGTGCCGAGGGCTCATATGGGGCACGGTCAGCACCAGGCTCGAATACCCCTGCCCTTGGAGGTCCGCGGCGCTGACTTGGCAAAATCGGTCATAGTTCACACCGGGTGGCCAAGGCAGGCACAGGGGGACTTCATCAAAACCGTTGCCACCACGGTTCATATAGATCAGCGCACAGTTCGGCCGCAATAACACCAGGGCGACAGCACCAGAGCCGTCGAAATCGGCGAGCAGCACCTGTGACGCGTCGAACTCATCGTAGGTGAAGGGTAACTTGCACCACACAAAACCCTTGCCGAAACGCCCACGCCCCAGGTTAGGCCAGCATTTGAGCTGATCATGGCGCACTTCAACAAGATGCTGCTGGCCGGAACCCAGCACGTCACAGAACGCCACCAGTCGGTCATTCGCGCGGCTGAATAGCGGCAGGCAGTCATCGTCGATACTGTGCGCCACTTCCTGGGCGGCTCGATATCCTTCTGCGCGACCGCTCGCATAAAGGCGCACGCTGTGTGGACCGATCATTGCCAGGTCCTGCAGCCCTGCGCCCATCAGGTCCGCCAGTTGCGCCTGAGGATGAAAGAACTCATTGGGCAGTGCCTTCAGCGCGATGAACTGATCCCAGCGGCCATCCGGCCGGTAGGTGAAAAAGCCGCTCCAACCCGGCTTGGCGATGATCCAATCCGGAGTGCCATCACCCGTGATGTCCGCCAGGAATTGCCGCACAGGTTTTGTGCTATCGGCGACGGGAATGCGTTCGAGCTCACGCCACTCGTCATAAACCACCTCATCGGGATGGGTCGGAGCCTCGGCCCGTTTGGGCGAGCGGTAATACCAGCTTTTGTCGCTGCGATAGAGAATGCCTGCCATGCCTTCGCTCAGCAGATCGAACAGATGGTAGCGATCACCATCGTTCAAGCCGGGCATCGCATCGAAAGGTTGGAACCCCGCCACATCTTCAACCGGGGAGAACGCCTGATAAGTAAACTCAATAGGGGGGCGGCTATGAAGCACGCCATTACCGTCACACGCCTGGGAATGGGCTGCGCTCAAGTGGCTGTAGCCCAGGGCGGTAGTGTGGTACTCGAGTAGCAAACGTTGTACCAGGACCGGCTCAGGTCCGAGTTCCGCAAAGCTGTGAAACATCAGGACTTTGTGGCACAAGCGTTGCGTCCACAGTCCGAAGCCATAGCGGTAGTCGGAGTAGGCATCCGTCCGTGCAGTCCAATGTTCTGTTCCAGCATAGGCTGGGACCGCCTCGATCCCACGGGGCCGCTCCCCGTAGTCAAACACCAGATGAAAGTGCCACTGCACATTGGCCCAGCCAGCAACTTTCCAGGCATAAAGGTGCCTATGTCCCTGGGCATTACCGTACTGCACCGCGCTCAAGTAACGCTGGGCACGGCCATCACGGGGCTGGTCGGGGCCTGGCGCGTCGGTGTCACGTTTATATTCATAGGCCACGTGCTCGCCAGCGGGGTTAACTTTTTCATGAATCAACCAAGCGGCTACGTTTGTCTCATCATCAGGACAAGCCAACCGTGAGTCCGCGGTCTTACCGTAAATGTGAAGGCTGCCGTCTGCCGTATGCACCAGCCAGAACATGGTCTGATCGGTGTTTGAGGTCCAGCGCTCAATCAAGGCAAATGCGCCTTCGATGCGGGGCCAGTAACGTGTCACCTGGTGACTGCCGACGTCTAGCCCGCGGTAATGGGTTTCGGTCCTCTGGACTAGTTGTCCATCGCGGTCATCCCGTTCCGGCATCAACACTTCGCCGTCGGGGCCGAGAACCAAGTCCTCATCGGTGTAGGTAGGTACGCCTTGGGATGTGCGCCGACTGATGGCATTAACCGTCTTGCTCCAGCCCATACCGAAGTCGCTGTTGCCCGCATCGCTGCGATAGCTCAACGCAAGGTCCGGCGCAAGGCCGCGTCCAGGGGAAATAGGCAAGGGCAACGCATATGACGCCGTTCCCCTCGCGCCTACGGCACCCAAACCATCCCCAAGACTTCGAATCGCGCCACCGCCCTTCGGCAGGCTGGGTGGAATGATGTTCAGTGAGTCGTCATGGTTCATGAGGGCTACTCCTGGCCGAGTTTAGCGGTGTAACTCAGGTGGAGGATGATGTCTTGCAGCGATTCGATGTGCCGCTCACGTATCTGCGGATTTTGCTCGGTAAATGCCAGGCGCCAACGGGAGACCGAGCCAGTGGGTTCGAAGGGGAGATAGCGCTCGTCATCGCCGGTGAATTGGCCGTCGTCGTTATCCACGTGAGATAAGACAATTTGCAACTGACCTTGCCTTTCCTGGTTTTTTTGAGGCTGCGTCAGTCACCAGGCCTTTTAAAAAACGGGTGTTGAAGACCGGCTTGACTTGCGGTGCTTTCGCGCCGGTCTTGGGTTTGGCTTTCGATTTAGACGTTGTTGGTGGTTTCGCTGTCGTGGATTTCTTATCTTTGGCTTTCACATCCAGTTTGCCCCTGTTGCCCGAGTGAGACTGGATTAAACATAAGCCATTTCACACGATGGTGAACCTGTGAAAGTTGACAGGTTCACGCTCGTTTCCCGCGAAATGTACATGTTTCAATTTGCACCACAGCTACGGTAGGGTGCCTCTCCACAAAGACAGCGACACCGCCAAGGACCGCCCCATGCCCAACGTACTCATCACTGGTTGCTCCAGCGGCATCGGCCGCGCCATGGCTGACGCTTTCAAGGCAGCAGGCTTCGAAGTGCTCGCCCGCGCTCGCCGCGAAGCCGACGTTATCGCCCTCAACAACGCCGGTTTTCACGCCGTGCTGCTGGACGTCAACGACAACGCCGCCCTGCTAACACTGGCCAGCCATGTGGGCGAGCTGGACGTGCTGATCAACAACGCCGGTTACGGCGCCATGGGCCCACTGCTTGATGGCGGCACCCAGGCGCTGCAACGCCAATTCGAAACCAATGTGTTTTCCATCATCGGCGTGACCCAGGCGTTTTTTCCGGCGCTGCGCAAACGCAAAGGCCTGGTGGTGAATATCGGCAGCGTGTCCGGGGTGCTGGTGACGCCGTTTGCGGGCGCCTACTGCGCATCCAAAGCGGCCGTACATGCCCTGAGCGACGCACTGCGCATGGAACTCGCGCCGTTTGGCGTGCGGGTCATGGAAGTGCAGCCCGGTGCGATCAATACCAGCTTCGCAAAAAACGCCGGTGCCCAGGCCGAATTGTTGATCAACGAGCAATCGCCGTGGTGGCCATTGCGCGAAGGTATTCGCGCACGCAGCCAGGCGTCGCAGGACAAGCCGACACCCGCCAATGAGTTTGCGGCGGACGTACTCAAGGCCGTGCAACAGTCGCAACCGCCGCGCCTGCTGCGTTCGGGCAACGGCAGCCGCGCGTTGCCGTTGATGGCGGCGCTGTTGCCCAAGGGGTTGTTGGAGAGGGTGCTGAAGAAGCGTTTTGGTCTGGCGGGCTCACTCTAGACCTTCATGAAATCAATAAATGCCCGCACCTTGAGCGGCAAATGCCGAGTGTCCGGATACATCGCATAGACCCCTTGCGGAGCGAAGCGATGGTCCGGCAACAGGCGCACCAACCTCCCGCTGTTCAGATCGTCCTGCACCAAACACTGCGGCAACACTGCCACGCCATGCCCGCGCACGGCAAAGGCTTGCAGGACCGCCGCGCTATCGGCCACCAGCGAGGCATTGCCGGGACGGTACTGATGTTGGCCACCTTCGGGGTCGGTCAGGCTTAACTCAGTCAGACGGCCATGTGCCAATTTGGGCAACGGCTCCAATGCCTCCAGCGTGTCAACCCCGGCGAACTCCGGTGCCGCCACGACAAACACCTCGAAGGTGGACAATTGCACCGCGCGGTGATTGGAATCGAGCAGGCGGCCCAGTCGAATCGCCACGTCGAAACGTTCGGAGATCAGGTCGGCATGGGTCGAGGAAGTGGACAAGTGAATGTCCAGGTCCGGATGCAGGCGGCGGAAGGCTTCGACCGCCGGCGCGACCACGGCCAACGCGTATTCGATGGTGGTGGTGATGCGCACCGTGCCTTTGAGTTGGGCATGCTCCGAGCGGGCTTCCTCCACCGCCAATCGAGCTTCTTCGAGCATGCGCGTGCAACGCACGTAGAAGCGTTCGCCGGCATCGGTCAGCGCCAGTTGGCGGGTGTTGCGGGCCAACAGAGTAACGCCCAGTTCCGCCTCCAGGCGCTTGAGGTTGAAGCTGACCACGGCGCGAGTCTGGCCCAACAGGTCAGCGGCAGCGGTGAGAGAGCCGGCCTCGACCACGGCCTTGAAGGTGTCGAATCGGTCCAGGCTGACCATGGGTTGGAGGTCTCTTTGTCAAAATATTTTTGACAAACTAGCAGGCAAACCGGCGTAGCCCAAATGTTGTGTGCGGCCTACCCTGCCCGCTTCATTCGCAGGATTGCGTTCATGACCTACCGCTCGACAGTCGCCTGGATCTTTTTGCTGGGCTTCGCCCTGGACCTGGTAAACATGTTTGTCGCCACCGTCGCCTACCCGGACATTGCCCGCGAACTGCACGCCTCGGTCACGCAACTGGCCTGGATCAGCAATGCCTATCTGATCGGCCTGACCGTGATCATTCCGCTCAGTGTCTGGTTGGCTGCGGTGATGGGGGAGCGAACGCTGATCGCGGCAAGCCTGTTGCTGTTCGCCGGGGCATCGGTGATGGTGGGCCAGGCGAGTTCGATTGAACCACTGATCGGCTGGCGTGCCCTGCAAGGGCTGGGCGGTGGCTTGCTGATTCCTGTCGGGCAGGCCATGGCTTACCGGCATTTCCCGGCGGCTGAACGCAGCCAACTGACAGCGCGAGTGATGTCGGTGGCATTGCTGGTGCCGGCGCTGTCTCCGGCTCTGGGTGGTTTGATTGTC
>Ga0157370_10007880_pt1 | contig 11545 bp, 9 predicted proteins | sample C35metaG_FD_113463 | JGI IMG/M metagenome (GOLD analysis project Ga0157370, IMG submission 113463) | Corn rhizosphere microbial communities from Kellogg Biological Station, Michigan, USA - C3-5 metaG | ecosystem: Host-associated > Plants > Roots > Rhizosphere > Soil | place: USA: Michigan... | reverse complement strand
CTGCCGGCGATGCGGCGGTCATCTGGGGCATGTCTTCGACGACGGGCCCAAACCCACCGGTCTGCGTTATTGCATGAACGGCCTGGCGCTGACCTTCAAGCCGCAGGCGGCTTGAACCGTGGACATTTCCCTTCATTCACCTGGTGCAGGTCGACGCTATGTGGCTTTTGGTTCTCGCTTATCTCGGTGGTGTACTGACAATCGTCAGCCCCTGCATCCTGCCGGTACTGCCCTTTGTCTTCGCTCGAACCGGGCAGCCGTTTATGAAAAGTGGCTTGCCGCTATTGGCGGGGATGGCGCTGACCTTCGCGCTGGTCGCCACGTTGGCGGCGGTGGGTGGCGGTTGGGTGGTGCAACTCAATCAGTACGGTCGCTGGCTCGCGTTGCTGTTCGTAGCACTGTTCGGGTTGACGCTGATGCTGCCCCGACTGGCCGAGCGACTGACACGGCCACTGGTGGCGGCCGGCAGCCGACTATCGGAGGCCGCCGGCGCCGATGCCCGGCCACGCCCCGGCGCTTCCTTCCTGATCGGCGTTGCCACGGGCCTGCTCTGGGCGCCTTGCGCCGGACCTATTCTGGGGCTGTTGCTGACAGGCGCGGCGCTGCAAGGGGCAAGCATCGAAACCACATTGCTACTGCTGGCTTACGCGGCCGGTGCCGCCACTTCCCTCGCTGTGGCGCTGCTGCTGGGCGGTAAAGTCTTCGCAGCGATGAAACGTTCGATTGGCGCAGGCGAATGGGTTCGGCGCGGTCTGGGGGCCGCGATGCTGGCGGGGGTTGCCGCGATTGCCCTGGGGTTGGATACCGGCATTCTGGCGCGGGTTTCGACCGCGTCCACCGGTGGAATCGAACAGGCATTGGTGGGGCGATTGGCCGGCAAATCCCCGAACAACAGCGGGGCGATGATGGCCGCCGGTGACACGGTGAAAGTGAGTGACAAGGCCTCCGGTGCCTTGCCGATTGAAGGCAACCTTCCTGCACTGGATGGTGCAGTGCAGTGGCTCAATTCCCCACCTCTCACGGCGCAGGCCTTGAAGGGCAAAGTCGTGCTGGTGGATTTCTGGACCTACTCCTGCATCAACTGCCTGCGCACGTTGCCGTATGTGAAAGCCTGGGCCGAGAAGTACCGCGATCAGGGGTTAGTAGTGATCGGTGTCCATGCACCTGAATTCGCCTTCGAACGGGATGTTGGCAATGTCACCAAAGCCATGAAAGACCTCGGCATCAACTACCCGGTTGCCATCGATAACGACTACAAGATCTGGCGTGCCTTCAACAACGAGTACTGGCCGGCCCATTATTTTGCAGATGCTCAGGGGCGCATTCGCTATCACCACTTTGGTGAAGGCGAGTACGTCGAATCGGAGAGGGTCATCCAGCAGCTGCTGCGTGAAGCGGGAGCGGTGAAGGTCGCGGATGGCCTGATCAACGCTGATGCGACTGGGGTTCAGCTCGCGCCGGACATGAAGGAAGTGCAATCACCGGAAACCTATGTCGGTTTCCAGCGTGCGGAGCATTTCGTTCCCGAGACCAGCCTTGTGCCGGACAAAGTCGCCGCCTACACCCCACCCGCTGAATTGGCCCTCAATGACTGGAGCCTGGACGGAAAATGGAATGTCGGTTCCGAACGGGCGATTTCCAGCGCCCCCGCCAGTCGCATCGTCTATCGCTTCCACGCTCGCGATTTGCACCTGGTGCTGGGCCCTGCTGCCGACGGAAAACCAGTGCGATTCAAAGTGCTGATTGACGGAAAAGCCCCCGGCGATGCCCACGGCACCGATGTGGCGCCCGACGGCAGCGGCACTGTGAAAGAACAACGCTTGTATCAATTGGTGCGCCAGAGCGGCGGCGTGACGGACCGCACGTTCAGCATCGAGTTTCTCGATCCCGGCGTGTCGGCCTACGCGTTTACGTTCGGTTGAAGCCATTTCGTTTGTCTAGGAGTCATGTCCCATGAAAACCCTGATCACCTGGCGCCGCACCCTGTTGGGGATGGCTGCTGCCGGCATCATCAGTCAGTGCTCGGCCTTCTCGTTCGGTGCCGAAGACGCGGTCATCATTCCCCCGCCGGCCCTGGATGAAACAACCCAGGCCCACAGTGAAAAGGTGGTGTTTGCCGGCGGATGTTTTTGGGGCGTCCAAGGTGTGTTTCAGCATGTCAAAGGTGTGAAGCAAGCCGTCTCTGGTTACGCCGGCGGCGCGGCCAGCACCGCCCGATATGAACGGGTCAGCGAGGGCGACACCGGCCATGCGGAATCCGTCGAAGTCACGTTCGATCCGGCTCAGGTCAGTTATGGCACGCTGCTACAGATCTATTTTTCGGTGGCCCACAACCCCACCGAACTGAATCGCCAAGGTCCCGACAGCGGCACTCAATACCGGTCGGCGATTTTCACTGAAAACACCGAACAGCAACGCATCGCCCAGGCCTACATTGCCCAGCTCGACGCCACCCATTTGTTCAACAAACCCATTGTGACCAGGCTGGAAACCTACAACGGTTTTTACCCGGCAGAAGAGGAGCATCAAGACTTTTTGACCGAGCACCCGAGCTATCCGTACATCGTGATCAACGATCTACCGAAAGTGGCGCAGTTGAAGCAGCTGTACCCGGACCGGTACCAGGAGAAACCGGTGTTGGTGAAGGCTGGAATGTAAAATCGACGTGGGGTTGGTTTCACCCCGAAATCACATTCTTGCCCGCTACCTTCGACCGATAAAGCGCCTGATCGGCCCTGGCCAGCAACCCGGTCTGTTGCTCTTCGTCAAAGCGCTGGACCACGCCAAAACACATGGATACTTGAAACTCGCCCACGGGTGGCAGGCTCGACAATCCGTCGCGGATTTTCTCGGCGAGAAGTCTGGCTTCAGCCAACGAGGTATCGGGAAGGATGATGATGAACTCGTCACCTCCCCACCGCGCCAGCAGATCACCTTCGCGTACGCAGAGCTTCACGCCCTCGACCACCTGCACCAATGCCGCATCACCCAAGGCATGGCCGTAGTGATCGTTGATGATCTTGAAGTCGTCGATGTCCATGGCGATCAGGGACAGCGGTCGTCGGAAGCGCTGGGCTCGTTCGCATTCCAGAGGCAGGGCTTTTTCCATCAGGTAGCGATTGGCGATGGATGTCAGCGTGTCGGTTTCCGCCAGTTTGCGGTTTTCTTCGAGTTGGATCTGAAGCTGCTGATTGACCCGAGACAATTCCCGGGTGCGCTCTTCAACCGTCGCTTCAAGGGAGTGAGTGCGTCGTTCCAACGCTTCAAGCAGGCGACGTTTGTCGTCGATGCTGCGGTGCGCGCCGATCATGCGCGCCACGGAACCGTCAGCATTGCGGGACAGCACATAACCGCGGTCTTCGATCCAGGTGTAACTGCCGTCCAGCATGCGGCAACGATATTCGGCCTGGTAGGTGGGCGCGCGCTGTTGCACGTAATCATCAAACACGGCCATGACCGCGGGGTAGTCGTCAGGGTGAATGAGGTTTTCCCAAGTCAACGCCGTGTTGTCCAGGGAATGAGGCTCGTAGCCGAGCATCTTGTACCAACCGGGATTGCGGTAGACAAAGCCGGTGTTGGCGTTCCAGTCCCAAATACCGTCGCTGACCAGTTCCAGAATGGTGTGCAGCAGGTCTTCGCTAAAATCTGACGCATTGAACTTCAACGGCTTGATATTCGACGCTTCCCCCATCACCGCTCTCCCTGACGCACAGATATCAATTGATTCGCCTGGCATCGAGATTAGTGCATGGCACGTTGCCCCCGCTAGTGTTTGCCCCATAACTGCATGGCAAAGTCGACGAAGTGGCGTAGTTTCGGTAAACGGTAGCGATCCTGGGCGTATACCAGGTGCATTGGCCGGCTCGGCAGCCGGTAGTTCTGCATCAGTGCTACCAGTTTTCCGTTGAGCAAGTCTTGCTCTACCAACGCATCGGGCAGCATCACGATGCCCATCCCGGTTCGAGCCGCCTGATGCAACCCCGCCGAACTATTGATCAGCATCGGGCCGCTGACAGCCACCATCACTTCACCTTCCGGCCCACTCAGGCGCCATTGTTTTTCGACCGATTGCCAGTCGTCCCCGACCGGGTAAGCAAAGGACAAACAGGCGTGATGTTGCAGGTCTTCGGGCATTTGCGGTATCCCGCGGCGCGCCAGGTATTCGGGAGAAGCGCACATGGTCAGGGTGTAGTCGATCAGCGGGCGGGCGATCAGGTTGGACGGCTCGATTGCGCCCAAGCGAAACGCCACATCAAGGCTGTTCTCGAGTAGATCGGGGCGCCCGTTGGTGAGCACCACATCCAGTTTGACTTGCGGACATTGCAGCGAGAACTCACTGAGCGCCGGCGCGAGCCTTTCCGTGCCGAACGTCAGTGGCGCCGTAATGCGCAGGGTCCCACTCGGCGCGTCCTGGCTCTGTTCGGCCAGGCGTTCGGAGTCAGCCACCAGCCCGAGTACTTCCAGGCAGCGCTGGTAGTAAGCGGAGCCGAATTCTGTCAGGCGCTGGCGCCGTGTTGTACGGTTGAGCAGGCGCACCCCCAGGCGTTGTTCCAATGAACGAAGGTGATTGCCGACCATGGTTGTGGACATTTCGCACTGCTGCGCGGCGGCGGTCATGCTGCCGGCTTCCACCACTTTTACGTAAACCGTCATTGCCTGGAACAGATCCATTATCAAGCTCAGACTTAAGATGATTGAAGTGTTACAGCGTTTATCCAGCTCAGGTGGCTAACCATACTGTAAAAACACCGACCATTGATGGAGCTTGATGTCATGACCGCCGCCTGCCTGATGAGCACTTACCAACCGCTGGCCTTGAGTTTCAGCAAAGGGCTGGGAACACGCCTGTGGGATGAGGCCGGTCGTGAATACCTGGACGCAGTGGCGGGAGTGGCGGTGACCAACGTTGGCCACTCCCATCCGCGCATTGTGTCAGCGATCAGCGAGCAGGCCGGTTTGCTGTTGCACACATCGAACCTCTACAGCATCGACTGGCAACAGCGCCTGGCGCAAAGGTTGACGACGCTGGCGGGTATGGATCGGGCGTTCTTCAACAACTCCGGCGCCGAAGCCAATGAAACCGCGCTGAAACTCGCGCGGCTTCACGGTTGGCACAAAGGAGTCGAGCAACCCCTGGTGGTGGTCATGGAGAACGCTTTTCATGGCCGCACGCTGGGCACGTTATCCGCCAGCGATGGCCCGGCCGTGCGCCTGGGTTTCAACGAGTTGCCGGGGGATTTTGTCAAAGTGCCCTTCGGTGATCTCGGCGCTTTGGATAAGGTGCATCAAGCCCACGGCCAAAGAATCGTGGCCATTCTGATGGAGCCGATCCAGGGCGAAAGCGGCGTCCAGTTGGCACCACGCGGTTATCTCAAAGCGGTGCGCGAGCTCTGCAACAGGCACTCATGGCTGATGATGCTCGACGAGATCCAGACCGGTATCGGCCGCACCGGTCAATGGTTCGCGTTCCAGCAGGAAGGCATTGTCCCGGACGTCATGACCCTGGCCAAAGGCCTCGGCAACGGCGTCCCCATCGGCGCCTGCCTTGCCCGGGGTAAAGCCGCTGACTTGTTCACTCCGGGCAGCCACGGCAGCACCTTCGGCGGTAATCCGTTGGCCTGTCGTGTCGGATGTACAGTGCTGGACATCATCGAAGAACAAGGTCTGCTGGAAAATACCAGGCTTCAAGGCGCGCGCTTGCTCGCCAGGTTGCAGACCGAACTGGCCGGGCACCCGAACGTCATGGCCATTCGTGGCCAGGGCTTGATGATCGGCATCGAACTCAAGCAGCCGATCCGCGACCTGACCTTGATCGCCGCGCGGGACCACGGATTGCTGATCAACGTGACACGGGGCAAGACCATTCGCCTGCTGCCGCCGCTGACGATTGATGAGCGGGAGGTGGAGATGATTGTCAGAGGCGTATGTCGGGCCGTGACCATTGCCTGACATACGTTCCCGATCGTTTCCACGCTCTGCGTGGGAATGCCTCTTGTGACGCTCTGCGTCACGCTTTCGGGAACGCGGAGCGTCCCTGGCTGCATTCCCACGCAGAGCGTGGGAACGATCAAAAAGTGGACTGGATTCACTGTTCGGTAGTGAGATCAATCTTCTATGAGCTGCCGAGCTTCAATTTTCCCTGCCCTCATATTGCCGATTGAATTGACAAGGCGCTCAGCATTGGCGGGGGATTGGAGTAGATAGGCTGTCTCTGCGAGCGCGTTGTATTGCTCAGGAGACATCTCCAACCATCGGGTTCGGTCATCGTCGACCTTATCCATGGTTCCAGCCACATACACCCGTGCTGTGGTGTAGTTGATGTCGCTCGAAGCAAGGGACACAGAAATGAGTACAGGATGACAAGGCATTACCTCTGAATGGTCGTTGCGTAGACGACAGCTCTACGCTTGTACCGAGTATCGCCCAGTCCTCCTAAAGACGTTTCTGTGAGCGGTGTAGTCCCCATCCGAACAACGCGCCATCCCGGCCTGCCATCACCTCAGCTTGGGGACTCACCCCGCAGCGCAGTAATTACTCAACCCGTAACAAGCGATCTATAAACGCCGTAATTTCACCGCGATCCTCGAGTTTGATTTTTGTACCTCCAAACCCTTGAAACAATCGCCGGTGCGCGCCGAGCCCGCTCGAGTCTTCACGGCGATGGTAGTTTTCGGCCCACTCCAATAACGAGATCAGTCGCTCGTCGTCGTGTTCTTCTCGCTGGCGAATATTGGCGACGCAATATTCGTCATCGACACACAACCAGATCAGCGCTGTCGCTCGGTGGACAAGTTCGCTGATGATCCAGCCGTAAACACCCTCGATCACCCACTGTTCCTCACTGGCCGCGATCCGCGCCATGCCCAATACTGCGGCACCCGGGCGGGCAATGCTGTGTTCGTCCGACACCCAGTGAATCCGATCGAGATCGATCCATGGCACCTTGAGGTGTTTGGCCAATCGTTTAGCCAGCCAGCTTTTGCCTGAGCCAGAGTTGCCGATGATCAGCGTTCGGGTGAGGTTCATGGTGACTCGCCGTTTCAGTCGTCATGTTCAGGCGCAACCATCCGGGTCTTGGGCGAGCCGTTTGAGTTGTGCTGATAAATATCCTGGGGTTGTCCTTTCTCATTGAAGAACACTTGGCCGATGCCTGCCGAGTTCCATAGCCGTTCGCCAGCTTCTGCGTGTTCGGGGGTATACGGGACGATGCGCATGCGCCGACGTTTGGTCAGCCAGTTCAGTGGCGAGCGCGGCGAATAGAGCCAGCGATTGAGGCGGTCGAACCATTCGAGCAGGGTGGGCGGAAATTCGTTTTTGATGCCGCTGCTGGTGATCTGCCAGATTTTCGGCCCCGCCTTGCGGTGTCGGATCAATACTTCGTAGACGAAGGAATAATGCACATCGCCGGACAGCACCACGTAGTTACCCGGTGTGCGCGAGTGTCGGAAAATGTTCAGGATCACTTGGGCTGCGCCGCGATGAGCCATCCAGTTTTCGGCGTCCACCAGCAGTGGAAAACCGCACCAGCTAAAGGCTTTTTGCACGGTTTCGATCAGTTTGACGCCGAAGATCGGCGCCGGTGACACGATGATCGCCGACGGATGATCCAGCAATTCCTGTTGCAGTTCACTGAGCGCTTCCCAGTCCAGCAGGCCCGAGGGTTGCTTGAGATTCATCTCGCTGCGCCAACGACGGGTGCGGGTGTCTATTACGACCAGTGCGGGCGTGGTGGGCAGTACGTAATGCCACTGCTGAAAGCGCAACAGCGTATCGATCAAGTCATCCTGCAGCGCACTGTCGAGGTAACGATCGCCTCCGGTGGCGCCGAGCAGACGGGTTTTTTCCAGCACATCGCCAAACGCCTGCGGGTTGTTGCCCCAGCCCTGGCACAGCATGTAGGCGATCAAGGCGTTGCCGATGATGCGCTTGGAGAACGGATGGCCGTAGGCCGTTTCCTCCCATTGCGCGCTAAGGTTCCAGTCGTCGGTAATGTCGTGGTCGTCGAAAATCATCAGGCACGGCAGGTGCGCCATGGCCCGCGCGGCACGGCCCAGGCCGGACTTGAAGTCATCGATGCGGGTTTGTTCAAGGGCATAGCGCTTGCGCCTTTCAGGTGTCAGCGCGGGCGGTTGCGGGGCGATCAGGGTCCAGGGAATCGGCGACCAGACCAGCAGGTACATGGCCATGACTTCTGCGAACGTCACCAGGTGATTGTCGGCGCTGCTGCTGGTGAAAATCGGCTTGCGTGCGCCACCGAAAAATCGCTCGCGCAGGGTCTCATTGCTCTCAAGCGCCGGTAACAGATCCTCACGGTGGTAGTAACTGGCCGGGTGTTCGTAGAGTTTGGCGCTGTCGCTGACCACGGCGCCTTCGAGATGTTCATCGAACAGGCCCAGGCGGTCGATCAAGGCGTGAATCGCTCGCAGCATCGGCCCGGCGACGTCGTCGGCGTAGACCTGATCGCCGGTCATCATCAGCAGTGCCGGCCTCTGCAACGCATCGTGTTCCGTCGCCAACAACTGGTCGACGCAGAGCAGGCCATCAATGGCCGGGTGATGAGGTTTTCGGCAAGAGCCATGCAGCAGTTGATCAACCCGGGAACGCAGCACGAAGTTCGGGCAACGGGCATCGCCGTACAACAGGTGCGGCGCCCAATCGGCGATGCCGGATTCAACGCCATCGATCAGCAGGTCATATTCAATCAACGTGTCGCAGGGCAGGGCGGTGTCCAGCGGCACATCGACCAGGTGCACAAAGGCATGCTTGCCGACCGCGATCACCGTGCATTGCCCGCCATCGAGGCGGATATCGCCGACACCCTGCAAGCGCAAGGTCAGCTCCAGCGCCCGGGAACCCACCAGCCACAACACCAGGCGTGTGGGCTCCAGGCGCCGCAACAGCGGGCCGACAAGGACCGGTGGCAGGGCGTGATGGCTGTCGGGGAGTGGCGAAGACATGGGCATGCAGATTCAGGACTCTTGGCGCGCAGAGCACGTGATGATAGCGCAGCCAGCGGTCGGGGTTGTCTGATGGCTAAAGGCTTAAAACCTCACCGGATGTGTCTTGGAAAGGTGGCGGGGCAGGGTGGTGATCACTTGGCAGGAAAGATCACTGCCCACACCACTAACGTGATGAATGCCGCCAGCAGGCTGCACGATCCGGCGATCAAATGATTCCGGACCTGGGACTCCTCCCGCTTGAGTCGGTTGATAACCAACAGCCATGTCCCGACGAAAGCGCCGATGATCGCCATGAACGAATAGAGAAAGTAGGCCGGTCCTCGTGCTGCCTGTGGTTCGGCGCCGATAAAAATCAGCACGATGATCCCGACGATGAAACTGGCCAAGGCCCCGGCCAGGTTGGCAAACCACAGATTGAAGCTGCCACGGTTTCTAACGATCCAAAACCAGATCCCCGCTGACGCAGCGAAGAACACCAAGAGGGCGATGAATATCATTGAGTCTTCCTTGTTCGTTGATCACGTGAGGTGATGGCGTTAAGGCCACAATCCACAGTGTTGGACGGCGGGAAGATATCAAACTGGAAGTTTGTACAGAAAGGAAAGATCGAAAGATCGTGACTTGAGTCTGTCAGTCAGGGTGCGCATGCCCTCGAATGCTCGGCTTGAAAATCACTGGAACGCCCCTTGCCCTGTCTTCACAGGACAAGGGGTCATTCGAGAGAACCTAAGCCTCCCAGCCCGCCCCACTGACGGCTGCCTGCGCCAATGGGTGCATGTCTGCCCCCTGATGCTCCGTCTGCCAGGCCAGCAATTCCTTGCGCATGCCGGGCGTCCAGTACATCTGAATGTGATTGCGCACGCCGAGCACGGCCGCTTGCTGGTCGGGTTCGGTGGCGAAGTACTGGGCGATCTGGTTGGCCATTTTGATCAGGTTTTCAGTGCTCATCGGCGCACCTCGGCGGTTGTTCCGGCGGTGCGTGTCTGGCGGCGTTCGGTGAGCAACCGCTGTTGTTCGTCGCTGAATGCCTGATAGCGTTTTTGCCACTCGGAAGGGTGGTAGACGCGGCTGACCTCCACGGCGGTGACCTTGTACTCCGGACAGTTGGTGGCCCAGTCGGAGTTGTCGGTGGTGATGACGTTGGCCCCCGATTCAGGGAAGTGGAACGTGGTGTACACCACGCCCGGCGCAACCCGCTCGGTGACCCGCGCACGCAGTACGGTCTGTCCGGCGCGGCTGCCGATGCCGACCCAGTCGCCCTCGTTGATGCCACGGCTCTCGGCGTCGGTCGGGTGGATTTCCAGGCGGTCTTCGTCGTGCCAGGCGACGTTTTCGGTACGCCGGGTCTGGGCGCCGACGTTGTACTGGCTGAGGATGCGCCCGGTGGTCAGCAGCAGCGGATAGCGACTGTTGACCTTCTCCTCGGTGGGCACATAACCGGTGAGCATGAAGCGCCCCTTGCCGCGCACGAATTCATCGATGTGCATGGTCGGCGTGCCGTCCGGTGCCGCAGCATTGCACGGCCATTGCAGGCTGCCGTGGCGATCCAGTTCGGCGTAGCTGACGTTGGTGAAGGTCGGCGTCAGGCTGGCGATTTCATCCATGATGTCTGATGGATGTTTGTAGTTCATCGGGTAACCCAAGGCGTTGGCCAGAGCCACCGTTCCTTCCCAGTCAGCCTTGCCGCCCAGCGGATCCATGACCTTGCGTACCCGCGAAATGCGCCGCTCGGCGTTGGTGAAGGTGCCGTCCTTCTCCAGGAACGAAGCGCCCGGCAGGAATACGTGGGCGAACTTGGCAGTTTCATTGAGGAAAATGTCCTGCACCACCACGCACTCCATGGCCGACAGGGCCGCGGTGACGTGCTGGGTATTCGGATCGCTCTGAGCGATGTCCTCGCCCTGGCAATACAAACCCTTGAAACTGCCGGCCAGTGCAGATTCAAACATGTTCGGAATACGCAGGCCCGGATCGGGTTGCAGCGTGACGTTCCACGCCTGTTCGAACTGCGCGCGCACCACCTCGTTGGAGATGTGCCGGTAGCCGGGCAACTCGTGGGGGAAAGAGCCCATGTCGCAAGAGCCTTGAACGTTGTTCTGGCCACGCAACGGGTTCACGCCCACGCCTTCCCGACCGATGTTGCCGGTAGCCATGGCCAGGTTGGCGATGCCCATGACCGCTGTACTGCCTTGGCTGTGTTCAGTGACGCCGAGGCCGTAGTAAATCGCCGCGTTGCCGCCGGTGGCATACAGACGAGCGGCGGCACGGATGTCGGCAGCGTCTACGCCGCAGATGGCGGCCAGCACTTCCGGCGAGTTTTCCGCACGGCTGACAAACTCGCTCCAGCGGGCGAAATCGCTGCCTTCGCAACGGGCGTCGATAAACGCCTGATCGAGCAAGCCTTCGGTGACGATGACGTGGGCCAAGGCGTTGAGCATCGCGACGTTGGTGCCCGGACGCAGGGCCAAATGATATTCAGCGCGGGCATGCACCGAGTCCACCAGATCAATGCGGCGTGGATCGATGACGATCAATCGAGCGCCTTCACGCAGGCGGCGTTTGAGCTGGGAGGCGAACACCGGGTG
>Ga0157370_10007879_pt1 | contig 11545 bp, 9 predicted proteins | sample C35metaG_FD_113463 | JGI IMG/M metagenome (GOLD analysis project Ga0157370, IMG submission 113463) | Corn rhizosphere microbial communities from Kellogg Biological Station, Michigan, USA - C3-5 metaG | ecosystem: Host-associated > Plants > Roots > Rhizosphere > Soil | place: USA: Michigan... | reverse complement strand
GTGGCGGGCATGGCCGAGCTGGTGGGGCACGACGCGAGCATTCCGGCCACGCGCATCGAGACGCTGGCGGCCGCCACGCGCGCCCTCTTCCCGCATGCGAGCCGGCTCGAAGAGCTGCATCCGTGGACCGGCATGCGGCCCGCCACGCCGAAGGGGTTGCCGATCATCGGCCGGCTGGACAGCGCACCGTCGAACATGCTGTTCAACACCGGCCATGGTGCGCTGGGCTTCACGCTGGCCTTCGGCTCCGCGCTGCGGGTCGCACAGGCGCTGGTGGCGCCTTCCGCGCCGACGCCCTGAGCTTGCGGCCCAGGCGCCGCCAGCCGATCACCACGCCGGTCAGGCTCAGCAGCGCACCGCCCAGACTCAGTGCCACGAGCAGCACGTCCCACAGGGGGCGGTGGTCGAGCAGCGGCAGCCAGTCCCAGCTGTGCAGCATCGCGAACAGCCAGCGGCTCAGCCGGCGCAGGTGGTCGGAGCGGCCGATCACCGCGCCGGTGTGCGGATCGACATGCACCCAGGTGGCATGCGCATCGGCGAACACCACGCGCCAGACCGGCAGGGGCTTGTCGGTGCCGCCTGTCATGGTGTGCGGCTCGCGCGTGTAGTAGTGGCTGTCGTAGGCGGTGAGGACGTCGATGCGTTCGACGGCATCGGGCAGCAGGCGGGCGGCCGCGGTGCGCAGCACCTCGGGGTCGGGCGTGTGCGGCTGGGCGCTTTGCGCGTCGCGCACCGTCGGCCGGCCAGTGCCCGCGCTCGCGAGCACCAGGGTCTGCCCTGCCACACGCACCCAGCGCAGTTCGCGCACGCCGCCGCCGGTGGCGGCCAGCAGCGCGGCGGGCGTTGCGCCCCCTGCGGCGACAACGAGCGGCCCGCCGTTCATCGCTTCGGTGCGCAGGGCCGGCGCGCCGCTGTCGAACACGCGCCAGGGGTTCATCGACATGAGCCCGCTGAAGATCCACGTCAGCGTCACCAGCGCGACGAGCAACCCGGTGATGTGATGCCACCGCATCATGAAGCCCTGGTACGGCGAGTGCGACCCGCTCTTGTAGGTGCGCCGGAAGCGCCAGCGCATCACGCCCACCACGGTGCCGGTGAGCGTGACGGCGATGCCGACGATGGAGAGCCAGTTGACGATGTCCGCCCAGTAGCGGTCCAGGCCCGTGCCGCGCAGCGGATACAGCCAGTGGATCCACGCGCCCGCATAGTTCCAGAGCCGCTCGGCGCGCGGCGCATCGCGCACCACCTCGCCGGTCTTGCCCGACACATAGAGCCGCGTGGCCTCCGCATCGCCGAGGTCGACCACATGCAGCGGGCGATGGGCGTCGAGCCCGCGCGAATGGGTGAAGGCGTCTTCGCCGATGGCGCCGCGGTAGTCGAGCGGCACGCCGGCACCCGCGTACGCCTGTGCGCTCGCGAGCACGCGGGCACGGTCCACCTCGCGCAGCACGGCGCCGGTTTCGGCATCGACCACCACCGTGCCGCTGCCCGGCGGCGCGCGGCGCCGGCCGGCCTCCGCCTCGCGGGCAGGCACCGCCAGGTACACCGCGCGCCCGCCGCTGGCCGCCGCCAGCCGCAGTTCGCGCAGCGGCCCGTCGATACCGGCGGCATCGAGCGCCTGCCGGGGTCCCAGCAAAGGCGCCGCCGCATCGAGCGGCGGCAGATGCTGCAGCCGCTCGGCCTCGGTGAGCTTCGGGTAGCCCACGTACATCATCACCACGCCCGAGACGAACCACATCGCGAAGAAGGCGCAGACGACCACGCCCAGCCAGCGGTGGATCAGGAACAACCAGCGTTTGGCATGCATGGTGTCTGTCCCCGAATCAGAACGCCACGCGCAGCGAGACGTCCGCCGTGCGCGGCGCACCGAGGTAGGCGAAGGTGCTGCCGACGTTCACGGCGTGGATGCGGTCCGTCGCGTTGCGGATGCGGCCGACCACGGTGACGGTGTTGCTCACCTTCCAGCTCAGCCCGAGGTCGAGCAGCGTGTAGCCCGGCCAGCTCGCGGTGTTCGCCGCATCGGCGTACACCTTGCCCACGTGCCGCACGCCCGCGCTGGCCGTGAGGCGCGGCGTGAACGCGTACGACACCCAGAGGTTCGCGACCACGGCCGGCGTGTTGGTCGGCGTGCGGCCCGCGAGCGACACGCCGCCCTGCGTGAAGCGTTCGTAGCGCGCATCGACATACGTGAGGTTGCCCTGCAGCGACCATTGCCGCGTCGGCTGCAGGCCCACCGCCAGCTCCACGCCCTTGGACGACTGCTCGCCGACGAGCACGGTGAGCGTGCTGTTGTTCGGGTCCTGCGACGCGATGTTCTTGCGGCGGATGCCGTAGGCCGCGAGCGTGGCCGTGCCCTTGCCCTGCCAGAAATCGAGCTTGGTGCCGATTTCCACCTGCCGGCCGGTGGTGAGCTCGCTGTTGTTGCGCACGTCGGCGAACGACGCGGTGGAGAGCACACCCGAGGGCGGATCGGCCGCCGTGGCGTACTGCGCATACAGGCTCGCGCCCGGCGCCACATCCCACACCAGCCCGATGCGACCGGTCGTGGGCTTGTAGCCGCGATGGAAGGTGGTGGGGTTGGCCGCATCCACCGTGCGACGGTTCACCAGGTCCAGGTCGATGCGCTCGTGGCGCAGCGCCGTGATCAGGTGCAGCGCAGGCATCAGGGCCGTGCGGTTCTCCAGGTAGAGCGCGGTGGTCCGCACCTTGTTGTCGCGGTCGGGCCGGAAGCCGGGCACCATGCCCTTCACTTCGAAGAAGCGCTCGACGGTGAAGGCATACGGGTTCACCGTGCTCACCGTGCCGGTCAGGCTGTTGGGAAAGCGCGTCTGCCGGTTCACGCTGAAGTCCAGCCCGAAGGACCAGTCGCTCTTCAGCTCGCCGAGCCGCCCCTTGTAGAGCCCCTCGATGCGGTTGCCCCACACGTCCTGGTCGTGCCGCTGCAGAAACGCGCCGGAGCGGATCACCGCGGTGTTGCCCGGGTTGTAGCGGTAGCTCTCGACGTTGCGGTAGTCGCGCAGCGCGTCGTAGGCATAGAAGGTGTTCTTCAGCTGCAGCGCATCGGTGGCCTGCCATTCGGTGACCGAGCGCAACCACTGCACGCGCTGCGCATAAAGGCCGTCGCTGCTGTTGAAGTTCTTGAAGCGGATGCCGGGGTCGATGCGCATCGTGCCGGCCACCGGGTTGAGCACCGGTGTGCCCCAGTAGGGCCGGTCGACGCTCTCGTCCTGGAACTCGTAGGCCAGCGTGTGCCTGAGGCCGCCGCCAAGGTCCGAGAGCAGCGAGGCCGCAAGCTGCGTCGACCGGCTGCCGGTGCCGTCGGTCCAGCCGTTGGCATCGCGGTGGTTCACGTCGATGCGCGCGTAGTGGCTGCCCGCGCCGCCGTCGCCGGCCACGCGGCGGTTCAGCCCGAAGGAGGCTTCCTGCAGGTGCTGCGTGCCCAGGCGCAGCCGCGCCTCGGCGAAGTCGCTGCGCTCGGGCGTCTTGGTGATGTAGTTGATCGAGCCGCCCAGCGCGCCCGAGCCGAACAGGAAGCTCGACGGCCCGCCGATGGCCTCGACGCGGTCGTAGATCCAGCTGTCCACCGGCCGTGCAGCAATCGAATACTGCACGTTGATGCCGTTGAAAAGCTGGCCGATCGAGTTGGTGCCGAAGCCGCGGTAGCTCACGCCGATGTTGCCGGGCGCATCGTGCGCGGTCACGCCGGGAATGGCGCGCAGGATCTCCTGCGTGTTCTGCGCGCCGCGCGCATCGATGACCGAGCGGTTCACCACGGTGACCGAGGCCGGCGTCTCGCGCGGCGTGAGGCCCAGGCGGCTCGCGGTGTCGGCGGGGGTGTCGAGGTCGAGCCGGCCGTTGGGGCTGGGCGCGTCGTCGGTCACTTCGACCTGCGGCAGCGAGCGCGCTGCCGCGCCGGCCGCACCGATCGTCTCTTGCGCGATCGCGAGGCCGGGCACGCAGGCGGCACCGAACAGGGCCGCGAGCCCCAGCGTGGGGGCGGAAGGAATACGGGACATGGAATCTCTCTGGCGGCGGCGCGCGCAAGCCCGACAGGGGCGACAACGCTGCGCCGGCCGCGGAACGACCGAAGGCCCACCGCGCGCCCGAAGGCCACGTCAGGTGGAGGAAGTGCGGGAGTTCAGGAGAGTGCGGGCGGCCCGCGCGCCGGCAGCGGCGAGGCCGTGGCTGCCGCGATGCGGGCAGCGGGAATCGATTGCAGCGCGCGGCCCAAAGGCAACGGCGTGGGCAGCGCCACCTGCGCGGCGGGAGGCGGCGGCGCGGAGACCATGCACAGCGGACAGTCCATCGCCGCCATGCCCATCTCGGTGGGGCCATCGTCACCCTGCACGATGAGCTTGACGCTGCCGGTGGCGGAGCACACCAGCTCCATCGCCTGCGGGTTCACGAGGGGCGACGCCCCCGCGACCAGCAGCGAGGCCATGAACCATGCCAGCGCCAGGCGGCGCAGGAAGCAGAGGGTTCGAAGGACGTGCATGGCGGCGGATTATGGCGCGGGCCGATGCCCGCTCCTTCGCTTCGTCAGTCGGCCGTGACCAGCTTCAGCCCGATCACACCCGCCAGGATGAGCGCGATGCACAAGAGCCGCATCGGCGCGGCGGAGTCGCCCAGCACCACCATGCCCACGATCGCGCTGCCAGCCGCGCCGATGCCGGTCCACACCGCGTAGCCCGTGCCCATCGGCAGCGTGCGCATCGACAGGGCCAGAAGCACCACGCTCGACAAGCCGGCACCGACCGTGAACAGCGCGGGCACCAGCCGTGTGAAGCCTTCGGACGATTTCATCGCGAAGGCGAAGACGATCTCGAGAAGCCCGGCGATGCCGAGCAGGGTCCATGCCATGGCGCTCAGGCCTCGGCAGCGGCCGTGGCTGCAGGCGTCGAGCGGAAGGTGACGCCGAAGCGGTTGAAGGCGTTCATCAGGCTGATCGCATAGGTGAGATCCGCCAGTTCCTTGTCGCCGAATTCGGCGGTGGCGGCTTCGTAGTCGGTATCGGGCACGCCCGTCTCGGCGACGCGCGTCACGGTTTCCGCCCAGGCGAGCGCCGCGCGCTCGCGGGCACTGAACACCGCGCCCGCGTCGTGCCACACCGGCACCAGCACCAGCTTGTCGACCGCGAGGCCGGACTTCAGCAGATCGCGCGAATGCATGTCGATGCAGTAGGCGCAGCCGTTGATCTGCGACACCCGCAGGTAGACCAGATCGACCAGTTGCTTGGGCAGGCCGCTCTTCTGGACGGTGACGTACACCCCGCCGAAGGCCTTGTAGACGTCGGGCGAAATCCTGGCGTAGTCGATGCGATTGCTCATGAGGAATCCTTGTATGTTTGCTGATTGGGAAGGACTCCATCGTCGGAGATCTTGGTCCAGTTCAGAAGAGCCAAGAATGGCATTCGGTTCTAGACCATGATTCCTCGGATCACATCAGGGACAGGATGCGCTTTCCCAGCTTCTCGGCCGTGGCCCGCGAATCGATGTTCGTGAAGTTGACGAGCAATGCCGAGGCGCCCTTCCCGCGCTGCGTCCATTCCGACAGCGCCTCCGCGAACAGGCCCTCCTCCCGCATGCGCAGCATGAGCTTGCGGTCCGACTGGCGGCCGGAAAGCCGCAGGATGAGGTGCATGCCGCCGGGCAGCGCGTCGATGCGCACGCGCTTGCCCAGCACGTTTGCCAGGCCCGCGCTGGTCGCCTCGCGGCGTTCGGCGTAGAGCTTGCGCATGCGCTGGATGTGGCGCGCGAAGTGGCCCTCCTTGATGAAGGCCGTGACGATGGACTGCGTGAGTTCGGGGCTGCCGCCCGCGAAGGTCTGGATGATCTGCTCGAAGCGCTCGACCTGCGCTTGCGGCACCACGAGGTACGCCAGCCGAAGGCTCGGAAAAAGCACCTTGCTGAAGGTGCCCGCATAGAGCACGCGCCCGTCGCGGTCCAGGCTCTTGAGCGCAGGCAGGGGGCGGCTCACATAGCGGTACTCGCCGTCATAGTCGTCCTCCACGATCCATGCGTTGTTCCGCCCCGCCCAGTCGAGCAGCGCGAGGCGCCGCTGCAAGGACAGGGAGACACCCAGCGGGCTCTGGTGCGCCGGCGTGACCACGGCCATGCGCGCACGCGGCGCCGAGCGGACGCCTTCGGCAACGACCATGCCGTCTGCGTCGACCGGCACCGGAACGGAGGCGATCTGCATGTGCGCGAGCAATTCGCGCGTGGGCGGATAGCCCGGGTCTTCGAGCCAGACGCGGTCGCCCGCCTTCAGCAAGGCGAGCCCGATCAGCTCGATGGAGTGACGGTATCCCGAGGTCACGAACACTTGCGACGCAGCGCAATGGATCCCGCGCGAGACCTGCAGGTAGGCGGCGATTTCCGCGCGCAATGCGGGCTGTCCGTAGACGGAGGGATGCGTCATGTCCGACGGCTGCATCGCCCGCGCGCACCGCGCGCCGAGGCGGGCCCATATCTTTCGGGGAAATTCGTCCAGCGCGGGCAAGCCCATCTGGAACGGAAGGATCGAATAGGGACGAAAGCCGATCGAGGAAGTCCCGTTGTCGATCACGGGCGACGGGATGGCCACGGGCGTGCGCGGCTTGAGGCCCGGCGTGACGATGGTGCCGGCCTGGCCGCGAGCCTGGATGTAGCCCTCGGCGGCCAGCAGGGAATACGCGGTGTCGATGGTGCCCCGGGCCAGGCCCAGCTCCTTGGTCAGCGCGCGCGCCGAGGGAATCCGGTCGCCGGGCTTGAGCAACCCGCCGGCGATGGCGCTGCGGAACCGCTCGTAGATCTGCCGGTAGTAAGGCTCGGCCGCGCCGGGGTCCAGGGGCGAGAGGTTGCTGGTCTTCCCGGCGGTCATGAAGGGCCTTCTTTCTCGGCCCGCTCGGGATGAACGCGCCGTGGTGGTGACGGCAAATTATGGATCAGTGCCAATCTTCATTCATGGATCTATGGCATAGGCCATGCGCTTCCTAGACTTCCGCTTTCACAAGAATCTGGAAGTGGTCGCAATGACGGTCATCCTGGCCCAGATCGGTTTGAAGGACCTGCACTTCTTCTCGGTTCAGGGAACGGGCCTCGGGCCGGAGATCCTGGAGAAATCGAGGCTGCGCGCCGACGAGGCGCTTCAGGCGTACTTCCCGTTGCGGACCCAAAGTATCTAAAGCACTTCCTGGATCGCCTGCTGCATGCAGCGCGTGATGCCGCGCACCGCCACCGAATCGGGCCGGCCGGTGAAGCGCAGCGCGCGCACCGGCACCGGGATGTGCGGCTCGAGCGTGAGCACATCGACCTTTTCGCGATCCGCGGAACGCGCGGTGCAGCCGTCGACCAGCGCCACGCCGAGGCCGTGATGCGCCATGGCCAGCGCCGCGTGGTAGGTCTGCACCGTCACCACGGCCTGCTGGAAGCCGACGCCAGCCTGTCGGCAGGCCTGGCTGAGACTCGTGCCGACCGGGTCGCGGCTGTCCAGGCCGATCACCGGGCGATCGACCAGGTCGTGCAGCGCCACCGAACCGTTGCGCACCAGCGCGCGCGGCAGCAAGCCCTTGGGCGCGATGCACACCATGCGGCTGTCGGCCAGCGTCTCCTGCGTGAGCGAGGGATGCACCACGGGGCTGAAGGCGAAGCCCACGTCGGCTTCCTGCAGCAGCAGCGCCGACATGATCTGCGGCGAATGCAGCGACTCGACGGTGATCGCGTAGCCCGGATGCTTTTCGCGGAAGGCCTTGAGCGCGCGCGGCAATATCTCATAGCTCAGCGCGAGCACGCTCAGGATGCGCAGCTCGCCCGTGTCGCTGCCGGCCTTGAGGTTGGCGGCCAGCCGCTGCACTTCGTCGAGCTGCGCGAACAGGCGTTCGATGTGCGGGTACAGCGTGAGGGCCTCGGTGGTCGGCGAGAGCCGCCCCTTCGCGCGCTGGAACAGCGGAAAGCCCAGCTGCAGTTCCGCGTGCTGCAAGGTGCGGCTCACCGCCGGCTGCGTGATGTTGATGAGCCGCGCCGCAGCGCTCACGCTGCCGGTCAGCATGATCGCGTTGAAGACCTCGATGTGGCGCAGCCGCATGACGATCAATCAGTGACAGCGGGTCATGCTCCCTTCCGGGAACACCGTGGAGCCGGCTTTGCCGGGCCACTGGTGTTGCCCCCGGAAGGGGTTGGCGAAAGCGACACGAAGTGCGCGAAGCCTGGGGATGAGCTCATTTTCCGCGCGAAATGTCCATCACCATGCGCGTGGCGAGATACAGGCGCGGCTCGATGGAATCGATCAGCACGTATTCGGCATCGGCCGAGTGCGCGCCAAAGCCCTGCAGGCCGAAGCGCTCGACAACGGGCGCCTTGGTCTTGAGCGAGGCGAAGGCGGCATCGGTGCCGCCACCGGCGGCCTTGTCGTCGGCGCCCAGCGGACGGCCAAGCTCGTCCTTGTAGATCGCCTGCGCATGCTTGGCGAACGCGATCGAGGCGGCGGTGGCCTCGAGCGGCGGGCGGCGGCGCTCGAACTTCAGCTCGACCTTGGCCTCGGGAATCAGCTGCTTCTTCACGCGCTCGTTGACCTGCTGCTCGATGCGGTCGTAGTCGGCCACCTTGAGCACGCGCACGTCGGCGCTCGCTGTGGCCGATGCCGGGATCACGTTGCGGTTGGTGCCCGACTTGGAAATGGTCCAGTTCATCTTCAGGCCCGTAGCCGGGTCGGAGAGGTCTCGCATCTGCAGGATCTGGTGCGAGAGTTCGTACAGCGCATTCACACCCAGCTCGGGTGCCGAGCCCGCATGCGAGGCCTTGCCGGTGACGTTCAGCGTGACCGAGGCGATGCCCGCGGTGGCCAGCGAAAGCTTGTCGTCCTTGATGGAGGCGCCCTCGAACGACATCACCGCATCGTGCTCGCCGCCCAGCCGCGTGATGAGCGCGCGCGCGCCCGGCGAGCTGATTTCCTCGTCGCCGTTGATCAGCACGGTGAGCGTGCCGTATTCCTTGAACTTCAGCGCCTGCAGCATCGCCACCGTGTGGGTGATGACCGCCACGCCCTGCTTGTCGTCGGCGATGCCCAGGCCGTAGGCCTTGTCGCCCTCGATGCGGAACGGCTGCCGGTTGAGCATGCCCACGGTGTAGACCGTATCCATGTGCGCAATGAGCATGATCTTCTTCGTGCCCATGCCCTTGAAGGTGGCGCGCACGACGCGACCGATTTTTTCGGGCGTGTCGTCCATGCGGTAGGCCTCGGCGCTCGGATCGATCAGCTCGACCTCGCCGCCCAGCGCCTTGAACTTCGCGGCGATGAGGTCGGAGATCTTTTCGAGGCCTTCGAGGTCGCGGCTGCCCGATTCGATGGAGACCAGCTCCTTGAGCGTGTCGAGCAGCGCGGGCTTTTCTTTCGCGGCGAGCGAAGCGATGCGGGCATCGGGCGCTGCGAAGGCGGTGCCGAGGAAGGCGGCGCAGACGGCGGCAAGCAGGAATTTGCGGGGCTGGATTTTCATGGGTGCGATTCTTCTTGGGTCTTGTCTATTCAGTGAGCCTTGTCCCAGTTGGGACCGATGCCGATCTCGGCGAGCAGCGGCACCTTGAGCGCCGCCACGCCGGCCATCAGGCGCGGGATTTCGGTGCGCACCCATTCGACTTCGGCCTCGGGCACTTCGAACACCAGTTCGTCGTGCACCTGCATGATCATCCGGGTGGCGCGCTTCTCTTCGTCAAGCACGTTCTGTACCTTGACCATGCTCAGCTTGATGAGGTCTGCCGCCGTGCCCTGCATCGGCGCGTTGATGGCCGCGCGCTCGGCGCCGCCGCGGCGCGGGCCGTTGGGCGAGTTGATCTCGGGCAGGTAGAGGCGCCGGCCGAACACGGTCTCGACATAGCCTTGTTCCTTGGCAAGCGCCTTGGTCTCGTCCATGTACGCCTTCACGCCCGGGTAGCGCGCGAAGTAGCGTTCGATGTAGGAGGCCGCGGCCTTGGTCTCGATGCCCAGGTTCTTCGCCAGGCCGAAGCTGCTCATGCCGTAGATGAGCCCGAAGTTGATGACCTTCGCATAGCGGCGCTGCTCGCTCGACACCTGGTCGGGCGTGGAGCCGAACACTTCGGCGGCGGTCGCGCGGTGCACGTCGATGCCTTCGGTGAAGGCGCGCAGCAGCGACTCGTCGCCGCTGATGTGGGCCATGATGCGCAGCTCGATCTGCGAGTAGTCGGCGCTGGCGATCACGCTGCCCGCCGGCGCCACGAAGGCCTCGCGCACGCGGCGGCCTTCGGGCGTGCGGATCGGGATGTTCTGCAGGTTCGGGTCGTTGCTGCTGAGGCGCCCCGTGACAGCCACGGCCTGCGCATAGTGCGTGTGCACGCGCCCGGTGCGCGGGTTGGCCAACTGGCCGAGCTTGTCGGTGTAGGTGCCCTTGAGTTTCGACAGGCCGCGGTGCTCGAGGATCTTGGCGGGAAGCGGATAGTCTTCCGCCAGTTTCTCCAGCACTTCTTCGTCGGTGCTGGGCGCGCCGCTCGGCGTTTTCTTGACCACCGGCAGCCCCAGCTTGGTGAAGAAGATCTCGCCGATCTGCTTGGGCGAACCGAGGTTGAAGGGCTGGCCCGCGATCTCGTAGGCCTCCTGCTCCAGCGCCATGATGCGCGTGCCGAGTTCGTGGCTTTGCGCGGCGAGCGTGGCGCTGTCGATCATCACGCCGTTGCGTTCGACACGGTAGAGCGCCTCGCTCGAATCCATCTCGAGCTGGTAGATGAAGCGCAGCTTCTCGTCGGCCTGCAGTCGCGGCCAGAGCGTGTTGTGCACATCCAGCGTCTGGTCGCTGTCCTCGCACGAATACTCGGCGGCCTTGGCGATGTCGACCTGGCTGAACGGGATCTGGTGCGCGCCCTTGCCGCACAGGTCTTCGTACGAGATGCCGCTGCGGCCCAGGTGGCGCTCGGCGAGGCTCGAAAGGCCGTGCGGCTTGTGCACCTCGAGCACATAGCTCTGCAGCATGGTGTCGTGCGCGTAGCCCTGCACCTCGATGCCATGGTTGGCGAACACGTGCCGGTCGTACTTGATGTGCTGGCCGAGCTTCTTCTTCGCGCCGTTCTCCAGCCAGGGCCGGAGTTTCGCGAGCACCTCGTCGAACGGCAGCTGCTGCGGCGCGTCCGGGTAGTTGTGCATCAGCGGGATGTATGCGGCCTCGCCCGGGGTGACGCTGAAGCTGATGCCGACGATCTGCGCGACCATCTCGTCGAGCGAGTTGGTCTCGGTGTCGATGGCGGCGAGATCCGCCGCCTCGAGCTTGGCGAGCCAGGCGTCGAGCTGCTCCCAGGTCGTGATGGTCTCGTACTTCAGGTTGCTCGCGGGAGAGGCGGCCTCCAGCGCCTGCATCTCGGAAGGCTCGTCGAACAGGCCGCCCTGGTCGGCATCGGCCTTGCCGGAAGCCGCCTTCTTCCTGAGGTTTTCCTCGATCAGCTCGGGCGGCACGGCCTGCGCCTCGAGCCCCTTGACCAGGCTCTTGAACCCGAACTTCTCGTAGAAGGGCTTCAGCTCGGCCGTCTGCGGTGCGCCCACGGGCAGGCCTTCGAGCGAGGGCAGGCCC
>Ga0157370_10007877_pt1 | contig 11547 bp, 7 predicted proteins | sample C35metaG_FD_113463 | JGI IMG/M metagenome (GOLD analysis project Ga0157370, IMG submission 113463) | Corn rhizosphere microbial communities from Kellogg Biological Station, Michigan, USA - C3-5 metaG | ecosystem: Host-associated > Plants > Roots > Rhizosphere > Soil | place: USA: Michigan... | reverse complement strand
GTAAAGATGGGCTGAATAAAATGCCAGAGCGGCCCGAGAATGGTTTGCTTGTACTGTGCCGTGAAATCGCGCTTTACAAACAATACAAGCAAATCGCGGTAGCGCCATACCTCTTTTAATTTCAAATCAAACCAATGTTGCTTTGGCTGAATTACAAGATCCCAGGTATCGTTGGTTGAGTGGTTAATTGGTTTAGGGGTTGGTGTTTGGTGTTGTGTTCGATTTTCGATCATCGATTTTCGGTTTTCGATCATCGATCATCGGTCATCGATTTTCGGTTTTCGATATTCGATCATCGATTTTCGATCATCGGTCAACGATCATAATGCTTCCGCCAGTTTTTGCTTGTACGTATCATAATTAAAATTTTTAATCAGCAACTCACGGTCGGGCATATACGAAGTTTTATTTTGAAGAATGTTAATGATGGCATTCCTGATTTCAACCACGCTGAATGGATCTACCAGTTGCCCGAGCTGGCCACCCAGCAAGGCATCTGCGGAGCCATCGGTATTTCCTGCGATGACGGGAAGGCCGTAGTACATGGCTTCTATAAATACAATTCCAAAGCCTTCTTTGCGGCTGGGCATAATGTATGCATCGCTCAGCGCAAAATGATCTTCTAATTTTTCATCCGGTATAAATCCCGGCATGATTACACAATGTTCGCAACGGAGTTTTTTCAATAAATCATCAATATAATTTTTTTCCACGTTGTCGTACCTCCCTGCCACGATATATTTTATCGGGTATTCATCTTTTAAAGTGGCGATAGCTTCTATTACTTTGTCATATCCTTTGTATCGCTCCCGGGATGCCAGCCTTGTCAACGACATCAGCACCGCATCGCCCGGCGATATTTTATATTTTTGCAACAATGATGCATCTTTGGTTTTTGCAGAAGGCTGGGGCAAAAAAGGATCGAGCGGGTTATTTAATACAGAAATTTTATCCAGAGGAAATTGATGTACTTTATTTACCTGTTGTTTTGTATAATTACTTACTGCAATAATGTTATCGCAACTTTTCAGCATCATTCTTTTTTGTGCGGATAACGGATACCAGATTTCGATACCGTGAGCAAGTAATATTAATTTTGTTTTCGAGGCCAGTTGTTTTATCATCCAGCCAACCGGCAACAGGTTGATATGACTAAGAATTACGCGGTCGAAAGAAAAACCCGATGTTACCATTTCCCTGATAAACGATAATTTATTGATGCCATAACCTCTGAAATTTTCGGAAGGGAAATAAATATTATTAAAAGCATCCTGCTGCTTGTCGTACATGCTGCATACAAGCATTATGCTGTCCTGCTGAATGCTTTCTTCATAAAGGGCTTTGCCCAAAACCCTGCATACTTTTTCTATACCGCCGGTAGCAGAGAAGGTACGTAAAGTAAGGAAGAGGGTTTTCATTAGCGATCTTCGATTTTCGATTTTCGATTCTCGATCTTCGATTTTCGATTATCGATCATCGATTATCGATTGATTTAATAAGTTTGTTTAGCATCATTTTTATCCTGATACAGCTATCTTCCAAAGTTTTATAATCTTCATCATCGAGATAGCCAAGGTCCCTGGAAAGAAATAAGTGGTAATGTGTTTCTTCTGCTGATGCCCTGGAAATATACAGGAATTGTATGTATTCTTTTTTGTAATGCCTTGCCTGCCCTTCTACTATATTAGCCGGAATACTTGCTGCACTCCTTCGCACCTGGTTAATTAATCCAAATTGTTCAGCTTTTGGGAAATGCTCAGTGGCCTTATATACCCTTAATACAAGCTCATGCGCAACTTTCCAAACGTCTAACTTTTGTTGCATAGTTTTTTGGTTTTGGGTTTCGATGTTCGGTGTTCGATTTTCGATGTTCGATCATCGATTATCGATTTTCGATCTTCGATTCTCTATCACCCCATTCCTCTAACCTGTAATATTAACAACGACATGAGATGGCTCCAGTGCAATTGTCCTTCAAGAAATTTTTTATAACTATCGCGTGATGATTTGTTGCTTTGCTGCATCATGTCTTTTACAAATTCGCTTTGCGCCATCCATTGGGTAAAAGGAAAACTAAATCCCATCTTCTCGCGTTTCCATACAGGCTCCGGTAATTTATGTTTAAACAAATTAATCAATATTTGTTTGGGCACTGAGCCGTTATATTTTAATGAAGCATCAACCGACAATGCAGTTGTTACTACTTCATCATCTAAAAATGGAACGCGTATTTCCACACCATGCGCCATGCCCATTACATCTGCATCGCGCAACAACTGGTTTTGCATATACAAGTTCAATTCAATCCAACTCGCTTTGTTTTTATCAGAAAGTTTGCGTACCGAAACAGGCATGGGATGCTCGCGCAGGATATTCCATATTTCTTTTTCAGTTGCATCAAGATGTCTTGCAATCTGAACGGGAACAAACTGTCCTCTTAAAAATAAATAAAGACCTTTTGTTCCTTCCAGGGACAGGTAAGGTATCCGGCTGATCATTTTCATCCGGCTGTTTTTAAGAAGCTGTGTTGCAGAGCCGGATAGTTTCTGCATCTTGTAAGCGATATTCATTCTCTGAAAAGAAGGATAACCGCCAAACAATTCATCGCTGCCAATGCCGGACAGAACTGCCTTCAAACCCTGCCTGCGCGCATACTTGGAAATAAACCAGGTATTCACTCCATCACAACTCGGCATATCCATCGCCTGCAGAATGTCAGGGAAAGAAGCATGAAATTCATCTGCGGATAAAAGATGCTGATAAAAATTACATTGCAATTTTTGTATAATAAGATCCTGGTATTTCTTTTCAGAAAAATCCGGTTCATCAAAATAAATGGATAATGTTTTCAGGTGTTGCTGCTGAAATGCTGCTGCGAGTATAGATACAATACTGGAATCTAAACCACCACTCAGGAAAACTCCTATGGGCGCATCTGACAGAAGATGGCGGCCAACTGCATTATAGAGCGCCCTGTTAAGTGTATCATTGGTAACATCAACATCTTTCAGTTGATTTGAATAACTATAATGAGTAAATGATTGATAGCTGTAAGTATGCGTGGAAAGATTGTATTTCAAAAAACATCCTTTGTGCAGCGGTTGAATATTGCTGAAGGTGGTAACCGGTTCGGGCAAGTGCCCATAAGCAAGCTGATATACGGGCCAGTGCTGGTTTGGTTTTTTATTTTGAAAAACATTGAAGGCTCTTATTTCCGAAGAGAACTGGAGCGTCTTGTCAATAGTGGAATAATACAATGGCTTTATACCGGATGGATCTCTGACAAGATATATAGTTTGTTCTGCTTTATCATACAATGCAAATGCAAACATGCCCCTCAACCGGTGAAAGCTGTGCGTATTCCATTGGGCAAATGCAGCGAGAATAACTTCTGTATCACATTCAGTATGGAATTGCCATCCCATCTGTTGCAATTGATTTTTTAATTCAGGGAAATTATATATTTCGCCGTTAAAAGAAATTACATAACGATTGTTGTAGATCATCGGCTGATGTCCGGATGGCGAAAGATCAATTAATGCCAGCCTGCGATGACCAAGTATGATATTATGCTCCATACATGCATACACTCCTTCATCATCCGGGCCTCCATGCTGTTGCAGTTGGCACATCTTCCGCACTTTTTCTTCTGCCACAGAAAATGGTAATGTTGGATTAGCTATGCCGGCAATTCTGCACAAGAGGAGAAATTTTAAATGTTGAATGCTGAATTATGAATGAAGAGGCGTTTGATGATTGGTATTCGATGTTCGATGATCGATGATCGATGTTCTGTATTCGATGATCGATGATCGATATCCGGCTTTAGTTTTGGATGAGTTCGAGATGTTTCTTATCAAATTGCGCGCTGAGTTGAATGTCGAGTGCATCTATCCGCACAATGGCGCGGTTACCTGCCACCTCTATCACCATGCCTTCATAATTCATTAATATACCCCGGGTAATTCTTACAGTGGCATTGGCAGTTATAGATTGTTTCTCTACCGTTACATCGCTGAATTCGTTAAGAAATTTTTTGATAAGAATTATTTCGTTTTCCCGGATTTCGGCGGGCTTGCCCATGCGATATACAAAATTCAATATTCCCGGTATCTTCCTGAGTTCCCATTTTTTTTCAACTTCAGGCCTTACGAAAACATATCCTTTAAATACAGGGTCGAGCACTACTTTTTTCCGGTCGCTCCATTGGCGAACCACTTTATTCAATGGACAATAATGTTCAATCCCCTTTCCTGCAAGATATGAAGCTACTTTCTTTTCCCATCTTGGCCGGGTGCATACGGCATACCAGGCGTATTGTTTGTTTACAACAGTCATTATATCCATGTTTATTTATGATTTTCGATATTCGATCATCGAACATCGGCGATCGAAAATCGGTCATATAATTCATATAATCCTATCCTGGCTTTGTCTGCATAGCTTCGCTATTCCTCAGTTACATAGTTAACCGAAGTGGCACAATATTTTTTTACCATTTTATCTCCCGAACAGTTTTTTAATCGCCGCACGAATACCTGTTCGCTCTTCGAGGTAATAACCACCTCCATACTCGCTTCCATAGCCGTATCCATAACCATAGCCGTAACCGTATCCATTTCCGTATCCACCAAAACCATAACCATATATCCGGAAACCGCGGGCCTTTATACCATTAAATATGATGCACATATTTTTAAACTTCTTTTGTTTATTCAGTGTATCTATCATGGAAAGGAAATGCCGTGGAGTAACTGCATGCCTTACTACAAACATATTGATGTCGGCAAATTCCTGCAATATCTGTGCATCCGTAACGGGTGATATGGGAGCCGTATCCATAATTACATAATCGTATTGTTTTTTCAATATTGCCATCAACTCACGGAATTTTTCACTCTGAATTAATTCCGTAGGGTTTGGTGGTATATGGCCTGCGGATACCACAAAAAGATTAGGAATGGCCGTTGGCTTCACAATTTCTTCGAGGGTAGCTTTACCAACAAGATAACTGGATGTGCCGGGTGTTTTCTTTACGTTTAAGTTTTTACTGAGTTTAGGTTTGCGAAGATCTAATTCCATTATTGCCACTTTTTTCCCGGTAAGTGTAAGGCTGATGGCAAGATTAATGGCAACAAAACTTTTTCCTTCACCTGATATGCTTGATGTAATCATGAGTGAATTATGGGTTTCATTCAGGCCCATAAAATTCAGGTTGGTTCTTACTGATCTGAATTGTTCGGCAATCACTGTTCGTTTACCATCGGTAATTACAATCGGGTCTTTTGTTCGCACCTGCACTAATTCTCCTGCTATGGGAATGTTTACTTTATTTTCTATTTCTGATCTGAAAAGAACATTGCGCGTAAATACTTCTTTCAGTAATACTAAAAATGCTCCTGCCAGCAATCCAATAACCAGGCCGGTCATGTAAAAATTATTGGCAATTGGCCTGATGGGGCCATACGATCCCGGCTTTTCAATAATGCGAAGGTCGGCAGAGGTAGAAGCGGATGATATTTCTGTTTCTTCTTTTTTCTTCAACAAAAAAGTATAGATATCATTTTTAATAGATTCTTCCCGGGTGATGTTTAAAAATGTCCGCTCTTTCTGAGGCACCTGCTGTAAGAGCGAATTGTTTTGATTTATCTGGCCATCAATCTGGCCTTTTGCGAGCATCAGGTTGCTTCGGATATTGCCCATGTTCTCCAGGATGTCTCTTTTTATTTTGGAGATTTCATCATTGGCAGCAATCATCGCATCGCTTTTTTCTCCCGTAATGGTTTTTAATGCTTCGGCCTGCGTTTCGGCGGTATATAATTTTTCTAAAAGCCCCCCAAGCGTTGGATCGGACAATAAGATCAATGAGGGTACTGTCCCGGTTTTTTTGCCTTTTGATTTGATATAATCATTGATATTATCAAGTGCTTCTAATTTTAAATCAATATCGCTTTGGGCTTTATCGAGGTCTTTAACTTTATCGAGGTACGCTGACGCTTGTGAACTAAGATCCACAACAGACTCTTTGGCTTTGTAAGCAGCAATGCTTTTTTCTACACTGTCCAATTGGGTTTGCAACAGGTTTAATCTATCGTCAATAAATTGAAGTGTTTTATCTGCTATCTCGTTTTCATCTTCAATAGCATCTATATTATAAATCTCAAAAAGTTTTGTCAGCATATCGGTGCCCTTTTGAGGAACACGGATTTCAGTAGAAACATTGAGTATGGATGATTGATATGAATAAGGGGCAATTTTCAAACTGGAAGCCAGGCCTATTGCCATATTTTCCGGCGGAGCAAAACTTACGAAAAAATTTTTTCCTACTACATTTTGATTATAGTCAGGATTAATTTTCAGGAATAATTTGTTGTTATTAATATCAAGCGTATCATTAAAATCAATTGTTTTATTGTCAATCGTAATAGTTTTATTGTGCCAGTTGATAGAGAAAAAATAATTCCCCCACAAGTAAAAGCTATCCTTGTTAGCGGCAATAAACTTTAGCGGCGAATTGGCTCCATATAATTCTTCCGTTCTTACATTACCTTTATTATAAACTGTTGCATAAAGGTCAAGATCTTTTACTACCTCCTTCATTATATCCGATGATTCGAGCACCACAATTTCATTGTCCACAATTTTTCTTTCGCTAAAAATATTCAGTGCATCCAGCACTTTTGAATCGCCGCCATCCCGCTGCGGATCTTTGAGCAAAACCCGCGCGGTAGCCACATACACGGGTATTTGCGATCGCAGGTATATGTATGCTATCACCAGCGAAATAGCAGTGGTAATTATAAATAATGGCCAGAAGGGCATATATTTATAAATTACCTGTTTGAAGATATTCGTATCGGCCTTTTCCTGAAAGAATTCTTCTTCCTGCATGGGATACTTTTCTAAAGTTTACTAATTTGATTTATCAGCAATACTAAAATTGAAATTGATCCTGTAACCAATGAAGCAATCTGTAGTGCTGATGTTGATACCTTTTGTTTCATTGGTTCAACATATACAATATCGTTGGGTTGCATATAATAGTACGGCGACGAAAAAATGGAACTGTTATTCAAATTGAGTCTCTTGAAAATTTTTGCTCCTGCGGTATCACGAATTACCAGTATATTATCAATTCTTCCTCTTTCTCCTATATCTCCCGATTGTGCGAGCGCATCCAGCACCGTCATATTATCTGCAAGGGGCATTACCTGCGGGCTTATACCACCGAGCATGGTAATATGCCTGCTTGTAAAGTTAACCGATACGATTGATTCTTTCAGGTAGGGAACGAGTGCATTTTGCAAACTATCCTGCAATTGTTTTTTAGTCATACCCGCTACGTGAATAGTACCCAATTTGGGAAATTCAATATTCCCATTCGCATCAACAGGATAGCCGCTACCTGCGGACACTGCACCTTTCCCCGCCGCTCCGGTACTTTCGGAACCACCTCCGGCATTGTAGAAAGAATTATCGGGGCTAAGGCTGTTTACTTTTATGCTCAGCACATCATTGTTTTGAATCTTTAGTTCATAATCGGGGCTTACGATATTTTTAAGCAGGGTATCCCTTTCAAGGTTTTTGAAGTAAACTGTTTTTTTTGTAGAGGTGCATGAGCAAAGAAAGATAATAATACATACATGCAGTATAAGCGCAATATATTTTCTCTGTTTGTTAATAACATCCGTGAAGCCGGTATTATTTATTAAATAAAATAACCTGTTGCTTCCAACCTGGGGAATAATCGTTTTCTTTGAATTTTGCATACAATACTACGGCAATAACGTAAGCGTTTGCATTTTTATTTGTCGCAGACAAATTTAACCGAAATTATTTAATGGATTTTATCATCCGGTATTCAGGAATACTTGCTTTTAAAGCCGTTAATTTATTGCAGAGATCCGGATTTTACTTTGACAATTTTAAATTTATATAACCGGTATGTGCCGTAGAATATGCCAAACACCAACAACAACCAAAGATTACTATCAATAGGGCAATACTGAGTGGGATTAGGTGGGCAAGGCGTAACGGGGCATTTGCAATTACATAAAGGATCACACGACGGATCAGTTTGGGCAAATAACAGGACAGGGGCAATAAGAAGAGCAACCAGAACAGCGAACTTACACAGCAGATTTTGAATTTGTTTCATGGGTGCAAATATAAAGTGCAAATTAACTAAAATTGGTTTCCACAATATTTTTCAGGAGTATTATTTTACTGACAATTTAGTGCTAAAAAACCCCGCCTGAGGCGGGGTTTTTCTATAATCAGTAATAAATGCTTACGTTGTCCTTTCTTCCCTGCAGGCCTGATACTTCTAATTGGTATATACCTCGCGGAACATAGTTCTCTATTTCAATATTTTCATTTTGGTCTTTGTCATGGTGGAGTTCCTTTGTCATCACAATTTTTCCCATCATGTTTACCAGTCGTATTTTGTAAATGCCCGGCGGATGGTTAATCATCTGCAGGTGAATTACATTGCCCGAAACGGGGTTAGGGAATACTTTTATCATGGGTGCTGTGCCATTGGAAATATATACATTTGCCACAGCGCTGTATTTTATAGAACCATCTATGCTAACACTGGCAACCCGGTAATAATTATAACCGGCCGATGGATAATTATCTGTAAAATTGTAAAAATTATTGGATAAATTTTTAGCCTGCATCTGCCCTATTGCTGAAAAGTTTTTTCCATCAGTTGACCGTTCTATTTTGTATTGATTAATTTCTGCGGCGGCATTTGTTTGCCATTCTACGGAAACAGATTTATTTTCTTCGAATGCTTTGAACGATGAAAACACAATCGGAAGTGTTCCGTTTGCGGGTGTGGTAAATATGAGTGTGAACCTGTTTGGATCGTAAGAAGCCGGATTGCTGTTGATGGAAAAATTCAACAGTGTTGTATCGTTAAGATCAATAAATGTATTGGTATTAAGATATGCATCTTTTACAAAGCCAATCAACCCGGGCTGATACATGTTATAACCTATGAATGCAAGCTGATAATTTCTTGTTGAATTCAGGTTCCATAATTTATAGAAAATAGTATCAGTATTTATAATGGTTTGTCTTCTTTCTACAGCGAGCACATAACCGTACCGCGACATACCAATATTTTCTCCGGGGTTGCTCATCTTTCTTACATCAAGTCCATCGAGTGTATTGCTGAATGTAGGATCGTACTGGGCAAGGTCTCCATCAAGCAATGTGGCAGTACCATCTGTGGCCAAAACGCTCAAGTTGCACTTCATGTACACCAGTGTTGTGCCCGAAAGCGGAATTGCTGGTAGCTGCTGCCAACCCTGCAGTAATATAAGGAGAAGAAATGTAAAGTATTTTTTCATAGATAAGCGGATACAGGTTTTCAGCAATTCCCGCGAAACGGGTATTGCTAAATATTATAACGTATTCCTATAAGAAATAGTATAACTACCTTTTGAAAACAGGTAATTTCAAGGCATTCCGGCGACAGTAAGTGATTTTACTTAGTCAGGGAATTGACAATTAAAAATGTAAAACCAAAATTCACGATTGACAATTCATGTTTCACGATTGATGATTGACGATTCAGGATACAACAATTCAACGATTCACAATTGACGTTTCACGATTCACTATTCTATCCGGTTAATGTGCAAAATCATCTTGTCGCCATTGGGTTTTATTATTTGCAAAAAATACATTCCGTGTTCCGGTTGTTCATTCAACTCAACTGATTCAAAAGAACTAATGCTGCCGGAATGTGAAATTTGTTTCTTCATTATGAGTTGCCCTGTTGTATTAAACAGGTTTAGGATATAAGCCCCCGCTGGTTCATTGATAAAACGTAAATGAATTTGACGGCCTGATAAGGGATTAGGATAAACAGTAACAGATGATTTGCCTTTAGCAACAGATGCTTTTACAACATTGCTGTATGCATAAGCACCATCTATACTAATATCACGAACACGATAATAATTATTACCCGTAGCAGGATTATCATCTATCCATTCATAAAACGCCATTGTATTATTGTCAGCCTTTACGGATTCAACGCCGGTAAATGTAACCCCATCCAATGATTTTTCTATTTCATAAGAAATGATACCCTGCTGATTGTTTACCTGCCAGTCTACTGCAATAGTATTATTTTTCGTATATGCGTTCACGTTAGTAAAGACAAGGGGTAATGGCCCCTGTGCTGCATCAAATACAATGCGGAAGCGATCGGATGCGGCAGAGCCGGAGTTGCCGCCGGTACTGAAATTTATCACCGTGGTATCGCTTGTATGAAGTGGCGTTTTTATTTTCAAATAGCTGTCTTCTAAATATGGCTGCAGCCCGGTATCTAATTTATTTGGTGTAAATACAAAGCAATAGTTTGCGGGTGTTTTTAAATTGTTTACCTGCAGAAATATGGAATCCTGTATATGTAATGTTTGCCTTCTTTCAATAGATAGCATTGTATTATTCCTAACGATGGAAATATTTTCAGCACTGTTTAAATATTTTCTTGCATCCAGTCCGTCAATGTCGTTGCTGAAATTACCAAACGTATTGAGTACACCATCTGCAAAATGGTACTCACCTGCAGAATCCAAAGCAAATAAATTAGTGCGTAAACTTTGCGAAGGAGATACCGGTGTAAACGGCGATGTGCCGAGTGTTGAAGATGTTTTCACACTTTCACTTAAGGGAACAGAAAGTCCACCAGGTTCCAATGTGTTTACCCAAAATGCAATTCCGTTATCAATTATATGATCACCTGTAGTGTAACTTCCGCCGCAGTTGGTACAATCAAATGTTGCTCCGCCATCTGGTGTGGAGAAAGTAACAAATGCACCGTATCCATAAAGCCCGGTAGCATTTGGATCCCAAACATAAAATGCAGGATAGTTGTTCGGTGAAACTTTCGAAGGATCTTTTAGCAAAGACATATCTATCTGCGAAGCATAAGGATTATTTACCGGTTGAAAGAAAGTAGCGGGAACCGTGATGGAGCCTGCATTTCCGGTAAAAAGCTGCCCGGTAGTACGCAATGTAGTACTTGTTGCAGATTGTGTGGGTGAAGTAACCGATCTGTCTCCTCTGATAAAAGTCATATAGCCTCCTAACGAAGTATTGAATGGAATTTTTGTAGAGGTTATTCCTGTATAAGTGGCCGTGCCCGGGTTATAATATTTTATTGAAACCCCATTGCCAGCTACATTCTGTGCATCGAACCCGTCCGTAGCCCAGTTGGATTCATCACTGGTGATCATGATACCATATCCGCCTTTTGGATTTCCGGAGCTTCCGGGCGAAGAATTGCCCACATTGGATGCAGTAGCGCCTTCCTGCCATGCCTCGTTGATCGTTTCATTTGAATTTGTTGGAACAGATAAAAATCTCCATGCTTTTTTTATGCCAGGTATGTAACGTTCCACCGTAAATTTTCCTTTAGTGTTATAATTGATAACACCCGTTCCAATCTGGCCCATGCGCGCTGTTCTTACTGCATCAGAATGAAGCGTAATAGTATCCGGCGTTCCGCTAATGGAAAGTGTAGTT
>Ga0157370_10007876_pt1 | contig 11547 bp, 12 predicted proteins | sample C35metaG_FD_113463 | JGI IMG/M metagenome (GOLD analysis project Ga0157370, IMG submission 113463) | Corn rhizosphere microbial communities from Kellogg Biological Station, Michigan, USA - C3-5 metaG | ecosystem: Host-associated > Plants > Roots > Rhizosphere > Soil | place: USA: Michigan... | reverse complement strand
GGCAATGTTAACAAACTGAAAACTATTAAACGTCAAATGTATGGAAGGGCAAGCTTCGATTTACTCAGGAAAAGACTGGTATTAGCACCAGATTGACCACCAAAATTGGGGAAGAACCACTTTAACGAAAAACAAGTGGCCACTTTTTGAATAATCTCCAATTATCAGGATCTAACACTTCCATTTAATGTAAGCAGAAAAACGCTTATGCGATTTTCAAGGATAAAGTCTGTTTCTACATACCACAAAAATATCAGGGAATTGAAGGAAAGCGGTTTTATTAAATATAAACCCTCATGGCATCCAAAACTGGGAAGTGAAGTGGAACTTAATATTGGATTGAAGAAGACCTTTTAAGGATTTGGTAATGGAAGATATCAATGTTAAGTCTGTGCGGTACCCGAAATCAACAGATGAAAAACTGGAAAAAATCTCGTTGAAACTGGGGAGACCGAAAAAACTGGTGGTTATACAGATGGTAAATTATTTTTATGGTACAAAAAAAGACCCGATCGATTTCAACGACGAGCTACTTAAGAAAGAGCTGGTAAACGGAGTAAGCAGGATAATATCATTTTTCAAAAAGCAGGAAAAGGATTTTCTGTTACCCATGTTTACCGATAGTAACGGACTCAATATCATAGCAAAAGAGCATACAGTATATTTCAAAATAATCTGGCAGCATCTACAGAAAGAGGAAAAGAAAAGTGACGGAATTTCTAACCGTATGGCGCAACTGGAAAAAGAAATTTCCAGAACTCACCAGTATCACAATGAAAAAAGTAAACTGAAGTCCAGTTTTAGAGAGATACTCAATTATTATATCAATCAGAGAGAATCTTTGGGATGGCCGGTATCAGCTGCCAAAAAGGAGGAATTGCAAAGCCATGTCAGAAAATCCCTTGAAAATATTTAGCCTATGTACATCAACATCACCGCATCTGAGACGGGAAATAACAAAGGCAGTAGCGGAGCTTTGGTCAATTATCTGGAAAAGGAGAATAATTTAAAAACTGGAAGAAACTTAGATCGGCGTTATGAAAACTGGTTTAATGGAATTAGAAACGACGTTAGGAGGCAGGAAGTCCGTGTAAAAATCGATAATAATATTGCAAAGCTTGGCCGTGATGACAGTAAGTTTTTCCTTATCAATATCAGTCCGAGCCAAAAAGAGCTGGAGCATCTTTCTAAACAATATGGCGAGAGTGGCGCAAAAGAGAAACTCAAGGTATTGGCGGTAAAAATTATGGACGAATACGCCAAGAATTTTAAAAGAGCAGGTATCCATACCAATACCGATCTTTTATGGTTTGGCAAGGTTGAAAACTATCGTTACTACAAGTACACAGACAAAGAGGTAAAAAATGGAATAAAGCAAAAGGGCGATCGAAAAGAAGGACGACAAATGCACGTTCAAGTGATTGTGAGTCGTAAAGATTTAAGTAATAAAGTTAAGCTTAGTCCTCAAAATACCTCAAAAGGTAAGAATGAAAAACATTCTGCAAAACTAGGGCAATTTAACCGCAGTGCATTTAAACAGTCTGGTGAGGAGGTATTTGATAATTTATTCAAATTCGAGAGAGGGCTCAAAGATAAGTTTATATATGCAAATGTTATGGAGAACGGAACTCCTGAACAGAAAACCCAGATGCAGATGATCTCCGAACTCTCGACTGACATTAAAAGGGATATCAGTATAGATAGTTTGACGAAAGGAATTTCAGATGGAGTTTTTGCTAATGTTACCGATATGATGACTATTGCAAAAGATGCTGGTATTGGCTTATTGGAAATCTTGATGGAACCTACCTATGAATCCCCAAAGCTAGATTCTGCTGAAGACGCTGAGAAAAGGAGGCGTAAAAAGTTACAACAGTCGCAGGGACTTAGCAGGTAAGTTTCACAAAACCGTAAATATTATTATTTTAACAATAATCGTTCTCACTATCCACCGTTTTTTGATAGAGATTGAGATGGGTTCTTAATAGCTGTCTATAACGCAAGTCACTGGGCCACTCATTTCGCTGCATAGCGGTTCTTCATCACTTTTGGTGAAAAATATGAGGTCGAGATTTTAAGGATGAAAAATAGGGATTTCATGGATTCTAGATGATATTAAGTTATCTGCCATGGAGGGCCTTCACCAAAAGCGACGAAGAACCTGCATAGCGGGCCACTCATTTCACTCGTCACTGGGCCAAAAAAAAAGGCTTTATTTCGCTGGTCATTGGGCCAGCCCTCCGTTATTAGCTTTATATAAAATATTTATTTGACATATATATCAATTTAAATCATTACAAATATTAAAATAAAATTATATTTTTGGGTTTTATCTAATCCTAAAAAATTACACGCACAATATCCTATCTAAGAGTATCAACCATCGATCAAAACCTGGAAAAGAATAAAGCAGACATCCTGCACCTGGCTAATGACAAAAATCTAGGGAAGGTTGAATTTATCGAAGAAAAGGTTTCAGGAAAAACGCCTTGGCGGTTAAGAAAGATCGGGCCTATACTGAAAGAACTTAAAAAAGGGGATACACTTTTGACAAGTGAATTTTCGAGTTTTGGGCGCAGTATGCTCGAATGTATGGAGATTATATCCATTGCCATGGAAAAAGGGATCAACATATATACCAAGGCGGTTGGCAACTCGATGACACAATCCAGAGTAAGGTCATGGCGATGGTCTTTTCCATGGCAGCCGAAATTGAACGCGATCTGATCAGCAAGCGAACTAGGAAGGCGCTACAGTCTATCAAAAATTCAGGCGTAAAATTAGGAAGACCTAAAGGCCCAGGCAAAAGCAAGCTCGATATTTTCCGGCCGGAAATAGAGGCACTGTTAACAAATGGTCCGACCCAAAAAAATATTTCAGGAAGGTATAACGTCACTGCTCCGACATTATGTAACTGGTTAAAAAAGAATAAGATTAAAGTAAAACCTCGATAAAATTTGAAGGTGATAATTCCCTAAAGTAATTTTTTTGTTTTATTAAGATTCTTAACTATATTCGAGAAACATCATCTCTCAAAATATAACTTAAACGAATTAACTGATGAAAAAATTAATGCTCTACAAAGGCAAAGCAATAGCTTGCTTTCTCCTCTTATTTCTTATCTTGATAAATGGGTGTAAAAAAGAACTCTTAGTGCCCAGTGCACCTGAGGGCACACAATCTGATAAGATCAGATCTATTGCCTACTCCCAATTCATCAGTTCCATAGACCTCAACTCTACAGGAAGTTTAAAAGAAGCACTATCAGGTAAAAAAGCTAAATTGATGAGTACCCAGGCTTTGGATGGCAACATTGACCTAGAGATGGATAGTGTTAAAAAGCTCACTCTTGGGGATACTGTGAGTTATGTAATCGCTATTAAACCTCAAACACCCAGGGCAACTACTTTTCAGAATTTGACTATACAGGAGATCAAAACAAAAACTTCTGCTTTTTTATCTACCTATTATCCCGATAAAGAATGGATAGATAACTGGCGAAGGAACCGTAAAACGGCTTTTAAAGGAACAATAGTATTTAACAAGATATATCTGGAAGATGTTGAATCAGGTTCAATAAATAATTTAGAAAAGAAACAGACTGGTATAAAGGATAGAATGTTAGCCAGTATCAATGGAAAAGCGGGGTTGGGAAATGTAATCAGCTTGATGCCGGGAGAATGCGAGATATACGATGTGGTGACCGTGGTTCAACAACAATGCAAATTTGGACATTGGAACAGGGGTGAATGCGATTACCTGACAATTCATCCAAACTGGGAGCCTACGGCCGACGATTGGCCGCCAACCACAACAATCAGCACTTCAACAGTCGTAAACTGCGCAGCGCCAAGTTTTCCATCAAACGGTGGAGGTGGCGGAGGAGGTGGTAGCACAACACCTAACCCTCCAGGCACTTACAATCCATGCGATGGAACTCCACAGCCTGTAGGGCCAGGTGGTATCTCGTTTGAAAAGGGCACACGACTTATGGTTGGTATGCCAACAGATTGTGATGAAATACCCGGTCCTCCCGTAACCACTACAACCCAAACGCCGCAACAATATTTAATGGGTCATCTTGATCTCGATGCGGCGGAACTTAACTTTGTTAACAATCCATTGAATGGGGTAGCGGTTACCGACTTAACGAAATACTTAATAAACAACGGCCTATCTACAGATAATGCAGACTTTGTCCATTGGGCAATAACTTACAATATAAACAATGGTTATAGTGAATATGTCGCTTCACTAATCAATGGCGTTTATGAGAATCAGCCAGATGCGGATGCAGAATCAACTTCTACAAACTTTAGCTTTGATAATATTGAAACAAATTTTGCTTTTAGTTCGAATGGAGTTAACGTTTACGGGAATGGTCCTGGACTGCCTGACTATCCCTCAAGTCATCCGGTTTCTGCAGCAATTGCAGCATACAATCCTTGGATATATTTGGCATTTTCTAATTCAAATAATACCAGCATTAGACATTTTCATAAACAAGTTAGGAGCCTGGCTGGAAGTGACGGCTGGGGAAAAGCAATTGGTGCCATCGGAGAAGGATTGGCAGCAAGCAGAATTACAGCTTGGCCGACCTCTCCTGGTTTCGATTATAGAGTTGGTTACATGGTCGGAACCACCCATTTAGATGGCCTACAATGGGGACTTCTTTTAAAAACTAGCTCTGGAACCGGATGGGGATTAAATGTTGTAAACTCAGATCTTAATGGAAATGAAGTAATCACAAAAATGGAAGAGCCGGATGGGCCAGAAATTATAGGCCAGAAAATGGCAAGAATTTCGTATGAAATAAAAACTATCAGTCCTTATAATGAACCTGCTTACTTATGGGCTAGTTTTTCAGAAGGAATAAAACAGGCTGAACACAGGGCCAATAGCTCGGGCATCAGTGCATCTGTTTTACTATTTGATACTGACTCCTTTATTAAATTAAAAAATTCTACCTATGGGCCACAATTATTAAATCGGTTAGCAATTATGTTCTCCAGAAAAAATGGCAGTGGTGAACAAAAAGTGTATTTAAGGTTGGAGAAAAACTTGTATGCTAACGCAAGATCTTCGTATTTTGCTTTAATGGGCAGAATTAAAAATTTACCAGAATGAAAACATTTTCTTTAATCATATCTTTATTTTTTTTAAGTTATTACAACGTCATGAGCCAATCAATAGACAAAAATCTGGGAGTAGTGGTAACCGATTTTGATCCTAATTTTTCAGATTATGTAAAGAAATATTCCCAATTGGAGGGTTTAATATTACTTAACCCAGGTCAGACAATATTTCCTCCAGGTGATGTGATGCCGATAAACCCTTATTATTATAAACTAACAGAAAGGATTAATGCTTTCAAAAAATTAAAGCACCTTCGATTACAGAGTTTGTATGTTCTAGATCTTCCGAATAGCATTACGAAGTGTAAATTGGAAACACTAGCCATTCCATTTTGTCCTGATTCTAACATGGAATCTATTGTAGCTAAATTAAAAAAGTGCAGGTATTTAAAAGAAATTGATTTGGTTAATGTGGTTCTTTCTGATGACAAAATTGCATTTTTGAAAAAAAGCTTACCTCATGTAAAGTTCGTTAACTTGATGGATGACCTTTCTTTTGATGATGAAATTGAAAATTGAAAGAAAACAGCTCGCTTAACCGTAAAACTATTTTTTTGACGACTTTCATGACCTAAATGAAAAATCTCAGCTAGATCATTGCTAAGATTAAACACAAAGACTTGAGCAGGATGAGGCCTAACGCTGTAAAAAAAGCAATGCATAATCATTCTATGCGTTGCTTTTTTTACTTAAATGTACCTAAAAATTGAATACCATTACAAACTAGACATAACAGTTGGCACCGATTTAAAATATCTTGAGGTCATAAACATTTGGTAATTATTTTGATTAAGGTAGTTCAGTAATAGATTATATAGGTTCAAATAGTGCAAATTCGATCAGTTTATTTTGGCAACAATTCAGATCACATCTGTTTTTTGACAAAATAAATTATAAGGGCTTGTTAAAACAATAAAAATAGTCAGGCAAAAATTTTTGGCCAGCGATTTTTAGGTTAATAGCGATAAGTACGTGAACATTTTCTATGGCAGTCCATATAGCTCGTCCGGCGTTTAGAACGGCAAAATAGCGTTAAAGAAAAGTGACATTTTAGCGAAAAAATTCACATGTGGTTTAGGAAGTTAAAATCCAGTATTGGACTTCATTAAAATAGCCAAAAAATGTTAATATATTTAATGACACAAGTATTGCAATATAACTATAGCTTTTTTAAAAGCTCATTTTTTTCTTTCTCACTCGCTAGCAACCGTTCGTATAGCTCAATTATTTTCTCAAGTGGATTGATTGTACATAAATAATTGTTATTGTTTGAACTGCTATCAGTAAAGGTATTGCCAATGATGTTAAAAACCGCTTCCTCATTGAAATTCCTGATAGCATCCGTCGATAAGCCCAAAGCGGAAGCAATCTTTTCTAAAGTTGAATCTTCAATTTCCTCACTTTGTTCAAGTTTGCTTATAGCCTGTTGACTTATGCCAAGTTCTGTAGCAAGCGCTTCCTGTTTCATTCCCCGCAATTCACGGATACGGCTTATTTTTCTACCAAGATGCATTCTGTTCGTTTTTTCTGAGGTTTCCATGGCCAAATATATTTAAAAAATTCCGACAGTTAAAAACAACCCTGCGCTTGTATTTAACAACAGGTATTGGTTTGGTACGTACTTTTTCTAATCGAAATTGGTTCTCGTAATAACCATGAAGATATGAAAAAGAAATCATTAAAGCCAGTGGAGCACAGGCAAGAGCCGTTCTCCAGTTTTGTCAAGGAACTTGCAGAGCGGTTCACACCCTTGCATATTCTTAAGTTCGGTGAAATAAATTCTATAAAGAATTCTTGTACTTCCTTTTCACCACAACAGACGAGCAGCAATTTTCACTATTACCTATTAATGGTAATAGAGGGCACCACAAGAATCGAGCATGGTGTTCAGGACTATGTAAATACGCATTTCAACCATGGCAAGATCACGATACTTGTTCATAGCCAAGAGAGCGTAGACACCGCGATTGCCGCTAATAACAGATTCTTTATAACTGTGTTTAATACAGGTATTCAGCTATACAGTCATGATGGTACGCTGAACCTATTTCCTGAATATATTCTTGATAAAAAGATATCGTTTGAAAAAGCCCGTAAGCATCTATATCATAGGATTCCAATGGCGCAGGGATTTTTGGACGGAGCGGGGGAATGTTTCAGTAACGAAAAATTCAATGTATGCGTATTTATGCTTCATCAAGTTGTCGAGCAGTCCTGCATTGCCATGATCAGGGTTTTTATGGCTTACAGGTCGGATATTCATCATTTGGGAAGACTACTGGACATCTGCGCATGTTTCTCGGAAAGGCCTAGAGAGCTTTTACTTGGAATACCAGAAAACAGAAGGCTTTTTGAGAAGCTCATGCACAGTTACAGCCACGCCAGGTATAAAGATAATTTCAATGTCGAGATGGGCGATGCTGATAAACTATATAGCCTGGTTCATAATTTTTTAATTCTCGCCAAAGATCTTTGTGATAAAAAGATCGATCTTCTAATTGCCGAATGTGAAGAGGCGGAAGCATCGAAAGGAGAAACTGAAAATGGGTGATGAAATGATACTTGCCGGAAAACCCAAATCCCAGTTCTATAAACTTCCGTTTGATAAGAGTACCCGTATATTGAGGTTAAATGTTTTGGAGTCACACACAGAACTTCGAGCTGGGAACCGACCATATTACATGGTTGAAAGAAAGGTGCTTTCATTTAAGAAAGGGATATTGACAATTAGGGTAAAGCTAGAAAATGAGCCAGCGGTAAAAGTTTACCTGAAGGTCGAGTATGATCATTTATTGGTAAGCTGCAATATTGATACGGATGAAAATTATCTAGGAAGATATGTCTACCGTACTTTGAGGGCGATGTTATGGAATGAATTTCATGACTTTGAGGAATATTATTGGCCGGAATGCTTCAATGAAGCAACCGGAAAATCCAAATATCTTGAAGTAATCTGTGATAGATATGGAGTGGACATCAGGTTAAAAAAAGAATTTAAGGGTTTTTTCAGGCCGGATGATTATTTCCTGGACATATCCGAACGCAAGGTATTGGAGAGAAAACATGTGACTGATGGTTTCGCAACTTTAAACCAGGAGTACCTTATTGGTTATTGCCTTGCAAATACCGATCCTGTCAGGTTCCATTCCAACCATTATCCATTTCTGATACCGTATAGATTTTCCCTAAATGCAGATAATAAGACTGTAAAATCTTTCACGAGTTTTCTTTTCGAAGAAGAGGATAGTTTTGAACAATCTGAATTGTCCGCAAATCAAACTGAGCTGAACAGCATCTGCTACCAAATGAAGAAAATCGCAAGGATTCAGTTCAGGGAATATGGAGACAGTGATGAACGTTCTGACGAAATAGATGATCTCAATTTCGAGAATAAGAGGAAGATTTTCGAACTATTCAATAAAGCACTCCCAATGCTATCGACGGAGCCGTTTACACATTACCTGTTTACCTATGGGATGAGAAATATTCAGAAGAGACCTATGAAAAAGGATATGCAGGTTGCCAGATTCTCAGGTGAAGTACCGAGTTTAAATTTTTTACTTAGTGATAAGGGTGATTATTACGAGCTTAAATTGAGGTTCAAGGTGAAAGGAAAGGTCTTGCATTTTTGCGAAGACAGGATTGCTATGTTTTTCATCTGCTCCTCTTCGAACCCCACTGTTTGGTATCTTTTGGAATCCGAAACGGACTCGAGGGTAGTGCTGTTTTTTAGTCGTAAAAACTTTAAGATTCAAATCCCTAAGGGTTATTATAAGGAGCATTTCGAACCGTATGTAGATGAAATCAAAAAACAGTATGAGCTTGAAATCAAATAGAAATAGCGACATGGAAGAAATTAAAAAACTACTCGATTATCAACCTTCAGGGCTTACCGAAGAAGAAATCGAAAATGCAGATTCTGAGATGGATTATTTTTTCGTTAATTTTCCATTGCACGAGGCAAGGGCAAATTTATGGGAACTTTACAAGGGTTGGGTTCATTTAGAAGCTGAATCTCCGGAAGGTGAAGAAATGACTAACATGCTTTTCTTTTGTAACCAGATGATCAGCTTCATGAACTTTTCTTTTATAGTAACAAGGCAGAAACAAAATAGATGAATAAATAACAGAAAGCAATATCATCAGAGAGTCGCTTTCTGTTATCATTAAATTCTTTTTAATCCACTATTTTGAGAGCCGGCCCTCCCGCATTTTCGGCCTGTGAAAACCCACTTCACCAACCCGGGGTTTTCACTATGGTATATACGGAAATGCAATTCCGCCTCTATATACTACAGTTCATCCGGTTTGAACCCGATCCTATTTCGTTTGGGAATTGGCTTTTCCTTAAGCGCTAATAGCTCATCAAGGTATTGAAAAACAATTTCCATGTTCTTATCTTGGTTTTCCAGCTTGTTTTTTATCTTTTCTATCTCCAGACGAATTTGGGTATTATCGGTTACCATATTCCTGAGTCGTGCAAATATCCGGATGACTTGAATGTTGACATTAATTGCACGCTCACTATTCAGGATACTGGATAACATGGCTACACCCTGTTCAGTGAATACGAAAGGGGTCGCCGGACTGAATTTTGCCGACTTCGGGAGGTTATCACAAATTGTGATAACCTGCTGCCATTCCTCTTTTGTCAACTGGAACATGAAATCGTCTGGAAAACGCTGAATGTTGCGTTTGACTGCCTGTTTGAGTGCACGAGTCTCAACTTCGTAGAGTACAGCAAGGTCAAGATCCAGCATTACTTTTTGATCCCGGATATGATATATCTTTTCCAGTACAACCTGTTCCTGAATCAGAATATTCGTTATGGTCTTATTCATAATTTTTCGAATTTGCCAGCACCAAAATGTGCTGGCATAATGAGTTTATTAATTTACAGAGAATCGGTTTTGCAGGATCGCCATATCTGCGCCTACCTTTATATCAAGAACCTTTGCATAAATCTGGGTAGTCCTGATATTGGTATGCCCCAGCATTTTGGATACGCTTTCCATGGGCACGCCATTGAGTAGGGTTATGGTTGTTGCAAAGGTATGTCTGGCAATGTGCGAGCTTAAAGGTTTGTCAATTTCACAAACTGCGGCAATTTCCTTGAGGTATTCGTTTAGCTTTTGATTGCTCGAAACTGGTAATGCCCTGTCTTTTGTGATGCAATATGGATGGTCGCTATATCTTTCCAGTATTGCGATTGCCGGTGGTAATAGGGGAACAGCAGACCGGGTTCCTGTTTTGGTTCTGTTTGTGAAAACCCATTTTTTGCCATCTACACCTGTTTTAATATTCGATAGGCTCAGTTTTTCTATGTCGGAATACGCAAGTCCGGTAAAACAGCAGAAGATAAAAACATCCCTTACCTGACTTAGCCGCTCGGTTAAGAACTGCTTTTCTGAAATTTTAGTTAATTCATCCTCTGTAAGAAATGAACGCTCTACATTTTTACTCTTTAGTTTGTATCCAAACATTGGATCGCTGTCAATCCATTTTAAGCTCAATGAAATGCGAAGGATTTTACCAAGGCTTTTCAGATACCTTACTGTGGTATTGTTGGCACAACCGTTTACTGACTTCAGGAAAAAATCAAAATCGCGTATAAACGCATGGTTAATATTTTTGATGTTGATGTCTGTTATCTTGTATTTTTCATTCATGAAAGCGACAAGATGCCTTTCCAAAACTTGAAAGCGCTTCAAGGTACCAATGGCATATTCCTTTCCTACCAAAGCCTCCATTTTTTCGTTATGAACTTTGATTCCTTCCATCAAGGTATGCTTTCGGACTTCCCGCCCGATAAATCTACACTTAATGCCTTCGGCCGTAACAACTTCGCCTTCATCAAAAAGATCCCTGTATACCTGGTTGATCATTGACTGAAGATTATCCAGATGAGCATTAAAACTTCTGACATCTTCCTTTTTTCCATCCTGTCTGCCTGATTTGGTATTCCACTTTTCAGGGTCGCACTCAAGCCCGCTGGTCATTTCTGCCCTCTTTCCGCCAACAGTTATTCTTAAATAAACCGGCACATGGCCGCCACGATAGTTTTTCTGCTTTTTAAGATAAAAAAGCAGGCTAAAATTAGTTTTCATATAAACTGAATTAAGGTTAACAAAATTAGCCCTGCAGTCTGAAAACGTCAAGATGTTCGATGGTCGAACGCCTTGTTAAACAAGTGATTATGAATATTCGGTGAGTTCTTTTAGTATCTAAATTACTCACCGAATTACACACTTTTGATATGAGAATCGGTGAGTATTTTGGTTTTTCCACTAAAACAAAAAAGCTTGCAATCATTTGATTTGCAAGCTTTTACGTAGTTTTGATACTATTTTCTGTGATCCCGCTGGGATTCGAACCCAGGACCACTACATTAAAAGTGTAATGCTCTACCAGC
>Ga0157370_10007875_pt1 | contig 11548 bp, 12 predicted proteins | sample C35metaG_FD_113463 | JGI IMG/M metagenome (GOLD analysis project Ga0157370, IMG submission 113463) | Corn rhizosphere microbial communities from Kellogg Biological Station, Michigan, USA - C3-5 metaG | ecosystem: Host-associated > Plants > Roots > Rhizosphere > Soil | place: USA: Michigan... | reverse complement strand
TATTATATTATATTATATTATATTATATTATATTATATGGAACTATACTTAGCTTTTTAGCTCAATTCAAAGAAGAAATATAGAAAAATTATTTTTTCTTAATTCTCTCTCTGTGCTGCTTTCCCCATTTCTCCATTGATTGCAATACGTCACTTATGCTGTGGCAATATTCAGTAAGAGTATATTCTATTCTTGCCGGATAATCATCGTAAACTTTTCGAACAATCATTTCATTTTCTTCCAAATGCCTTAATTCTTTCGAGAGTACACGATTGGTTATTTTGGGAATCGATGACAAAATTTCATTGAATCTTTTGTTTCGATGATATATGGAAATGATGATAGGCAGTTTCCATTTACCTCCAATTACATATTGTGTGTCTTGTACGAATTTGATTTTATCCTCAAAATTCCATTCTTCTATTTTACTCATTTAAGTATCCTTTTGTATACAGGTATCAAATGTATATCTATTTATTGATAATTTTGACTTTTAATTTGAATTAGTCAAAAAAAGCAAAGACTTCCTGCCAGTGATAAGCGGAATTTACTACGGACAGTTTCATATTAATATAATAAGATTGAAATAAAATAATTCCTGAATAATATAAATTTTTAAAAACAATAAAAAATGGAAACAAATAACAAAGTATGGTTTATCACCGGTGCCTCCAATGGTTTTGGATTAACATTGACAAAACAATTATTAGCAGGAGGATATAAAGTTGCAGCAACTTCCCGAAATAAAAGAAGTATTGAAAAGAAAACCGGCAAGAATCCAAACCTGCTGGCACTCACTGTTGATATTACCAAAGATAACGAGGTAAAGTCAGCAATCGAAGAAACAATAAAAACATTTGGAAAAATTGATGTTGCGGTGAACAATGCAGGTTATATGCTTCTGGGAGCTCTGGAAGAAATTTCTGCAAAAGAGTTTACGGAATCCATGGAGGTGAATGTGTTTGCGTTCCAAAATGTAATCAGAAATGTAATGCCTTATTTCCGCAAGCAGCAGAGTGGACATTTTTTTAATTTTTCATCTTCTGCTGGCTATTCTGCCGATGCAAATGCAGGAACGTATAATGCTGTTAAATCGGCTGTAATAGCATTTTCTGAAGCATTGGCGAAGGAAGCAAAACCATTCAATGTGAAAGTAACTATTGTATCGCCAGGTCTTTTCAGAACCAATTTTCTGGGTGCATTTCCGGTAGCCCAAAACAGGATCGAAGCATATGGTACACAACATCTTGTTGATGCCATGAATCAATATAACGGACATCAGCCGGGAAACCCTCAGAAACTGGTAAAGATTTTAATTGATACTGCAGAAAAGGAAAATGCGCCTCTGCATTTGGTTATGGGAGGAGATGCGTATGAAAGAGCTGTTAAATATTACAAATCCCAGCTTGAAAATCTTGAACAAAATAAAGAGTTGAGTTTTTCTACAAATTTTGAGTAAAATCCTGTATCTGAATACAATCCTAAGAGACTTGGATACAAACAGGTTTCTTAAAAGCCCCAACTTTGTTTTATAATTTAAAAACAAGTCTTATGAGCAATCATCAAAAAGTACTGACTGTGGATTATCACCAGGTACAGGAAGGGAAAAATAGGGTTTATTTTATGAGCCAGGGTTATAAACTGGCAGGAGATCTGTATTTACCAAAAGGATTTGATAGCGAGAAGAAGTATCCAACTATCATATACACACGTGTAGGTACACAGGTTAAAGAACAAACTGGCGCAGTTTATGGAGATAAACTTGCTGCCAAGGGGTATGTGTTTTTGGTCTTCGATCCGAAAAATTTTGGAGACAGTGAGGGAGAAATCAGAAACTATGAATCGATGCACAATATGATTCCCAATACGACAGATGCAATAAGTTTTTTAAGAACTTTTAAGTTTGTTGACAGGGAAAAATTTTATGGATTGGGTGCATGTGCCGGTGCCCCATACATCTGCAATGTAGCTATTGGTGATGCCCGCATAAAAGCAGTGGCAACGCTGGTGGGCAATTTTGACGCGGCTGCCAGCTTATTTGGAGCTTATCCAAAAGAACTGCTTGATAAAATGCTTCAAACAGCTGCAGAAGCCAAACAGAAATATTATGAAACAGGAGAATACGAAACTGCACCTATGTTTGGCGGAATGCCTTTGCCTCCGCCAGATAGTGCGTCAAAAGCAATGAAAGATGCATATGGCTATTATTTCCTGAGAGCCGGGCAGGATAAATATGCAAACTATACGCCTAATTATCCTACTGTAGGTCTGCCTGTTGATCCGGCAAGGGTATTTGTGAATCAGGCAAAATATTTTACTACCCCATTTTTGGTTATTGCAGGGAGTGAAGCATTTACACATGACATGGATAAAGAGGTATATGAAATGGCAGCCGGAGAAAAGCAATGGGTGGTTATTGAAGGTGCATCACACATGGATTTGTATGATATTGACAAATTTCTCGATCCTGCACTGGATAACGTCAATGAGTTTTTTAAAAAGTATTAATTAAGTACTGCAGCAGGATTGCCTGAATAAGACAATCCTGCTGTTTTCATATGGTGTCAAATTATTAACTTTTTCAACCAGTCTATGATCAATCAAGGATATGATTTGAATTAAGAAGGAGCATTTAAATAAAAATTATGAGTAATCAAAAAATCTGGTTTGTTACAGGCGCTTCAAAGGGAATGGGGTTACTGCTGACAAAATTATTATTAAATACAGGCCATAAAGTTGCTGCAACATCAAGAAATTTAGGTTTGTTAAAATCAAATGTTGGTTTAGAAAATGATCTTTTTCTTCCAATCGAATTAGATATTACAAATAGCCGGGATGTTAAATTAGCAATTAATCAAACAGTTCAATATTTTGGCGGATTAGATGTTGCTGTTAATAATGCAGGATTTTCATTTATTGGCAGTTTGGAAGAATTGACAGATGAAGAATTCAGAAAAGCTTTAGATATAAATTTATTCGGAACGGTAAATGTCATCAGGGCTTCGATGGCACAATTCAGAAAACAGCGATCAGGACGCGTTATAAACATTGCCTCTGCCGCAGGTTATATTGCCGGTCTAAATATCGGCAGTTATGTAGCATCTAAATTTGCGATAGTTGGTCTAACTGAGGCATTGGCTCTTGAGGCCAAACATCTTAATATCAAACCCACAGTAGTATTACCTGGTTCATTCAGGACTAATTTTTTAGATGAGGGCTCTTTGAATTATGCGAAAACCCCCATTGCTGAGTATGAAAGTGCAGATACATATAGGAGTTATGCAGAAAGAGCCGGAAAACAGCCTGGAGACCCACAAAAATTGGCTTTAGAATTGGTAAATCTGGCAAACATGGAGAACCCTCCAGTTCATTTAATCTTGGGTCCGGACAGCTTTAAAATGATTATCGATAAAAGAGCACAGGACCTTGAAGAATTCGAGGCCTTCAAAAAGATATCATTATCCACAAATTTCGAGTAAATTAACAGGACTAAATTGTGTTCAATAAAAATGAGTTAACATGAAAACAGAGAAACCGTACAATATAAAATCAATATCGGAATATCATGCCTTGTTGGGGGTTGAGAAGCCTCAGCATCCTTTAATCAGTTTGATCAGCCATGAAAACATTAAGAATTATACTGACGAAAAGTTAAAAAATAAAACTTACGATTTCTATACGATAAGCAGAAAAGTAAATTATGCAGGTACGATGAAGTATGGACAGCATTACTATGATTTTCAGGAAGGGGCAATGGTGTTTCATGGACCTAATCAGGTAATTGTTTCTGAACTCGCGGATAATGTCAACCTACAGGGCTGGACAATGTTGATACATCCTGATTTTATAAGAACCTATCCGCTGGCATCAAAGATTAGTCAGTTTGGATTCTTTTCTTATGCTGTAAATGAGGCTTTGCATCTCTCTGACAAAGAAGCAAAAATTATTGAAGAGGTAATGGACACTATTCGAAAGGAATACAGTTCAAGAATAGATATCTACAGCCAGGACATCCTAATTTCACAAATTGAACTGCTGCTGAATTATTGCAACCGTTTCTACAATAGGCAGTTTATAACAAGGAGAACGGCAAATAGCGAATTATTAATCAATTTTGAAAAATTGATAACAGATTATTTTGAAGGAGGGAACTTTCCTTTAAAGGGGATACCTACTGTCCAATACTTTTCCGGCGAACTGAATATGTCTGCTAATTATTTAACAGATATGCTTAGAAGTCTCACAGCATTAAGCACACAACAGCACATTCAGAAGAAAATAATTGAGAAGGCTAAACATATTTTGACCTCTACAAATTTGAGTGTTGGCGAGATCGCCTATGAACTGGGGTTCGAGTATCAACAGTCATTTAGCAAACTATTTAAAAATAAAACAGGTTTAACACCTTTGGAATTCCGTCAATCCTTTAATTAGTTGTAATAATGAATTTACCATTTGTTAATATTGCGCGAAAAATGCAGACGATATAAATTTCTTCAATTAGGAGATGTTTATGTGCAATAAGATGTATTAATGAAAAACGAAAACAAAAAATAAGCTAATATAATGTTTAATAAGTTTTTTAATTAAAAATGGCGCCAATTATCTTCAATTGGCGCCATTTGGCTTTGTGGTGACCTCTACCGGACAAATTTCTATAAATTTTATCGAAGATTTAAAGAAATTGGCTTACTACATTTAGTAGCTGTCTTTCATTGGCATTATGAATGTGGTTTGGATGTCCTGTTGGGATTGATGGAAAAATCTTTATGATTTCACAAATCAAGCTTAAGAAAAAAGTTATTAGATCTTTTATAGACAGCCTTAAGGCTTTGTGGCAAAAGAGGCATTCATTCCATTATGCAATCAGATGTATTAATACAAAAAAGAACTGAAGATTATTTTTTTTCTAAAAAGTAATTATGGTAAAAAAAGATAACTACCCAAATACAATGTCTTGTTATCAAAGACATTTAACAGCACTTCCAAACATTACGATTGACAGATTATAAATCAAAAAGTAATAAAATTTCATTACTTGTCACAAGACAAGTGCCACAGGTTTTATTCACTCTTTCTTTGCATAGTATTAAACAAATAATATTATGGAAAACGAAAAAACAAACACACAGAACGAATTAAATTCTTCATCATCAAACAGTAAAAACACAATTGTAATTGTTCATGGAGCATGGTCATCTGCTAATGACTGGCATCATGTTGCGGGTCATCTTAACTCTAGAGAAAACAATCTAATTATTGTAAATCTTCCTGGTCATGGAACTGACCAAACACCCGTATCAAATATTAGTTTACAACTTTATGTATACGAAGTTTTAAAAGCTATTGGCAGCACAACAGACGTTACGCTTGTGGGGCACAGTTTTGGTGGAATTGTGGTAAGTGAAGTAGCGGAGCTGATTGCTCCGCAGATCAAAAAACTAATTTATATTTCCGCTTTTGTTCCTCAAAATGGAGACAGTTTATTGTCACTTGCACAAACTGATTCAGAGAGTCATGTAGGTAAAAATCTTATTGTTGATGAGCAAGCGGGAGTTGCCTCTATAACTAAAGAATCAATAACAGATGTCTTTTTAGCTGATGCGCCAAAACCAGTAGCAGAATATGTAACTAATAACCTGCGACCTGAACCTTTGGCCCCCTTATCTACTCCAGTTACATTAACTGAAGCTAATTTCGGCAAAATTAATAAGGTTTATGTTCACAGCCAAAATGACTATACTATTGGTTATTCACTTCAACAAAAAATGGTTGAAGATGCAGGGATCTTAAGAACTTACTCACTTCCTTCAAGCCACACACCATTTATAGTATTTCCTCAAATACTATCAGCAATTATAACTCTGGAATCTAAGTAAAACACATTTCACAAAATAAATAACACTTTAATATTACAATCATGAAAAAATTAAAATTGATTCAACTTTTTGTTATAGCCTGTATTTTTATCTTAACATCTTGTTCAAATGATGATAATCAGCCTGAAAATCCGAAAAATTATGTCCTTGTTCATGGAGCATGGCAAGCTTCCTTTGTGTGGCAGGGAGTAAAAGCTAACCTTGAAAAAAAAGGCAATAAAGTAATCGTTGTTGAGTTACCAGGCCATGGTAATGATAATACTTCTCCAGGTACAATAACACTAGATCTTTATAAAGAAAAGGTAATAGACGCACTTTCAAAAATCGATGGGAAAGTTATTTTAGTAGGTCATAGTCTTGGCGGTATGATAATTTCTTCGGTTGCAGAAGCGATCCCTTCTAAAATTGAAAAACTGGTTTATGTCGCTGCTTATTTACCACTTTCAGGCCAAACATTAGATAATCTGGCACATATGGATCCCGATTCTCAGCTTGGGGTTACAGGCAATCTAATTTTTAATTATGATCAAGGTATTGTAGATGTAAAACCGGACCAGATTGTTAATCTATTTATTCAGGACGGCACTCCGGAAATTCAAAACCTTGTAGTAAAGAACTATAGAACAGAGCCTTTAACTCCATTTATTAATCCTGTAACGCTTACGGAGCAAAATTTTGGATCAGTTAAAAAAGTCTACATCAAAACTTTACAGGATCATGTTGTGTCGCCGTATTTACAAAACAAAATGATTGCCACAGGTAAAGTTGAATCTGTATATCAAATAAATACAGGACATAGCCCATTTCTTTCACAGCCCGACGAGTTGTCATCAATATTGACAAAAATAGGAGCCAACTAAATAATAACAATTAATAAATATATCATGAAAAATTCAATTTTATTAATAGCAATGCTATTGCTTACAACTATTACAGCTTCATCACAAACGAACAAAGCTAAAAACGAAAACACAATTGTAATCATCCACGGTGCATGGTCATCATCAAATGATTGGCAGCATGTTTCAGAAGATTTAACTGCAGGTGGAAACTCCGTTATTTCTGTTAACTTGCCGGGCCATGGAAGCGATAATACAGCAATTTCAACTATTAGTTTAAAGCTTTATGTTGAAGAGGTTAAAAAAGCCATCGGAAACAAACAAAATGTAGTGCTTGTTGCACATAGTTTTGGCGGAATTGTGGCAAGTCAGGTTGCAGAAGACATTGCGCCACAGATAAAAAAGGTAGTTTACATTGCTGCTTACGTACCCAAAAATGGAGAAAGCTTATTGTCTCTTGCGCAAACTGATGGAGAGAGCCATGTTGGAAAAAATCTTATTGTAGATGAGAAAGCAGGAATTGCAAGTATAAAAAAAGAAGGTATTGCTGATGTTTTCCTTGCCGATGCTCCTAAGCAAGTTGCTGATTATGTAAGCAACAATTTAAAACCAGAACCATTAGCTCCTTTAGCGACACCGGTAACTTTGACTGAGAGCAGATTTGGAAAAATCAGTAAAGTATTTGTTTACACTTTAAATGACCATACAATAGGTTATTCATTGCAGCAAAAAATGACAAAAGATGCAGGGATCGAAAGATTATATGCTCTTCCGTCAAGCCACACGCCTTTTATAATGTTCCCGCATGTTTTGGCTCAAATCATTGCTGTAGAAACAAAATAAATCTAGTTTAAATTAAATAGCACAGGTAAGAATCATTGTTAGTCAATAACAAACTTGAATTAAGCTTTCAGCGACAAATAGTGGTTCTTATCTCAATTATAAATAATATCTAAAAACAAATGGAAACAAAAGAAAATATTTTAGCATTGGATGAATTTACCCATAAAACAGCGCCGACAAAATCTATCAATGTAAATGGAGCAGATTTTACTTACCGCTCTTTTGGAAAGAAAGAAGGCATACCAGTTATCTTTTTACAACACTTCACCGGAAACATGGATAATTGGGATCCTGAAGTTACAAATGCAATTGCTAATAACTATCCCGTAATATTATTTAACAACAGAGGAGTTGGAAGTTCAAACGGAGTTACTCCTGAAAATGTAACGGAGATGGCACAGGATGCTGTAGATTTTATCCGTGCTTTAGGTTACAATAAGGTTAATATTTTAGGTTTTTCTCTTGGCGGTTTTATAGGACAGGAGATAGCTGCAAATTATCCGGAATTGGTGAATAAACTTATATTGGCAGGCACAGGATCAATAGGAGGAAAAGCGATTGCACAACTAGAGTCGCATTTAGAAAAAGCTTTTGTTGATGGACCAGACAGAGTATTGATTAACCTTTTTTTCAGCAAAACACCAAGCAGTATCAAAGCGGGTGAATCTTTCTTAGAAAGATTATCTGAAAGAAAAGTAGACAGAGATTCACCAACGAGTCAGGATACAATTGCAAGTCAGGCGAAAGCTATTATAAACTATGGTTTAGCAACAGATGAAAACAACACACAGCTTAAAGCTATTAAGCAGCCTGTGCTTATTGTTAATGGAAATCAAGATAATATGGTCGATTCGATCAATTCTTATGTAATGCTTCAAAATATTCCGAATGCAAAATTAGTACTTTGGAGTGATTCAGGTCATGGCGGGATTTTTCAGTATTCAAAAGATTTTTCTCAAGAAGTAAATTCATTCTTATTGAATTAAGATCAAATTGAAATATATAATTTATAAAGAAAACCGGTTGCTGGACTATTGTTTGAGATGATGGTAGAAGAAATAGCAGCAGTAATCGGTTTTAAAAAAAAACAATAAACGATTGGTTTATGCAATTCCAAAAAGAACATAAATTTTGTTATTCAATAAATATAATATTTCTGCTCATTTTTACGCTTCTGACATTGATACAAAGGCAAAAAAAGCTAATAGCGCAAAGAAGAAATTTAGAACTGGAAAGGCAAATTAGTGAAATGAATAGTGAACGGGAACTGCTTCATAAAGAAATTGAATTAAGAAACAGGAAACTTTCTGCCAGAGCATTATATCTTTCGGGTAGAAATCAGCTTATCAATAATTTGATTATGTCTATAGAAAATATACCAAAACTTTCGAAAGTCTCTACTTTGGATATACATATTAAACATTTAAAAGATTATTTAAAAAGCGATAATGAATGGGAAATATTTGTTTTTCATTTTGAAGAAGTAAATCCCGGTTTTCTGGCAAGACTTCGAAAATTGCATCCTTCATTAACTTCAAATGATATGCGGTATATTGCTTACATCTACATGAATTTAACGACTAAAGAGATTTCAAATTTGTTGAGTATAACAATATATGCAAGTAAAAAGAGAAAAGAGAGAATTATTTCCAAGATAAAACTTCCTAATGATATAACTTTATACTCTTATCTCTCAAATATTTAGAAAAAATGTCGCTCATTTGTCCTTTAATAGTGTCTTTTTTTTCAGGAGATTTGAGATTGTGTTTTAAACTAATTATTAGGTAATTGATTATTTTTGACCTGCAACGGTCTTGTAAGGAAGCTGTTGCGTATAATATTAACAAAGAAACCAATGGACAAACAAGGACTAAAAAATTACATCATAAAAAATTTACCATTTCCAGACCGTACTTTAGATGAAGTGGTAGAATTCTTTGAAGAGATTACTATTGAAAAAAACGAATTTTTTCTTAGAGAAGGAAAAATAAACGAGCATTATTTCTTTTTGCAGAGCGGTTTTATGAGAGCGTTTACACATGATATTGATGGAAATGAAATCACTACAAATTTCTATCAAAAGGATAGTGTGGTATTTGAAGTGTCATCATTTTATTTAAAAACCAAATCATCAGAAAATATACAAGCGGTTACAGATTGCAGGGGGTTTGCCATTAGTTATGATCAATTAAACGCATTGCTGCATACAGTTCCGGAGTTTAGGGCTTATGGGGTAAAAATGCTGGCTAAAGAATATATGATGTTTAAAAAACGTGCTTTGGAATTAATTAATCTTAGTGGTGAAGCCCGATACGAGAATCTTATTACAACCAATAAAGAAGTATTTCAATTTGCTCAGCTTAAACAAATAGCTTCTTATCTAAATGTTACCGATACATCATTAAGTAGAATTAGACGCGAATTTTCAAAAAAATAAATCAAATTTCCCTCATCATACACAATAGTATAACTAATGAAAAAAATCATTTTTGTCCTTTTGCTATGCTGCCTTCACTTTTACGCTGCAGCGCAACAATCTTCAAATCAGCTGTTTGAAAACATTCCAATATTGCATGGAGACACTATTGTCTTTCCTATTACTTTGGTTGACGCATTTCCTTTTTTGTATCTGTTGAAGTAAATGGCGTGAAAGGAAAGTTTATGTTCGATACTGGCCTTAATGGATCGATTAAGATTAATGACAATGCTGTGAACTTGCCTAATAAGAAAAAAAAAAAGTACAGGGATTGTTGGCAGCGGGCAGACTTTTACGGATAATATCAATGACACCATTGCAGAAGTTAAATTTAAGAACGGCTTAACGTATCATAATTTACTTAATATTTCCAGCGCCAATTATGATTTTCTGCAAAATAATATCACTCCTGACTGTATAGGCTATATAGGATATGAGTTTTTTAAGGGATACACCTTCAAACTAGATTATGTAAAAAGGAAAATCACTTTTTATAAAAGTACGGAGCAGCATAAATCCTCAAATGATTTTTTGAAAGACGAGAAGGTGCTGGGTATCATTAATTTTGAAACAAGGAGACTTCCTAATCATCCTTTGGTAAAAGTTAAAATAGGAAACATTGAACTCTTGGGATCATTTGATACCGGACAGTATGGATTAATACAATTAGAAGACAGCGCTAAAAAGATTCTAATAGCAAAATCTCTTGTCAGATATATGGGATTAGACGGTCACGGCGATGAGCAGGTTAACGTCAGCGATGTAAAAATTGACGGTACTTTTAAAACTGCAATAAAGGGAATTTATCCAATTACTATGGAACAAACAACACCGTTTAGAAAAGGTATACAGATTACAGAAGACAGTTACATATGTTTTGGATATAGGTTCTTTGAACAGTATAAAACAGTATGGGATTACGAGCAAAAGAAAATATACATATTGGAAAAATAATAATGTTTTTCTATTTTTGGCAGGATGAGCTTAAATGTGCTCATAGAACCCTTTTTTCTTTTTAAGACCAGGTTTATTGATACAACAGCAGATGCGAATAAACCAATTTTTTGCCTCAGTTGGGCAACAATGAATAATCGATGTCTAACAGTAGAAAGTTCAAGTACTGGAGAAATGATAAAGTATTTTTAAATGAGATTTCATTATTTGCCATTAAACATCAATTAAAAATAGTTTAGAATATTATATAGTCATAATTTCTCTTCCATTCTGAGTGTTCAAATCCTGTGAAGTTATCGCACTTTAAATTTATAATGTCTTTTATTTTTTAGAAAAAAGGAACGAAAAAAAAAAAAATCCACTAAGATATTGATTAATAGTTTTTTAAATAAAAAATGGCGTCAATTGTCTTCAATTGACGCCATTTGGCTGTAGTGACCCACAAAGGACAAATTACGCACCATTTTATGGAAGATTTGAAGAGATTGGCTTACTGGAAGTAGAAGCTGTCTTTGGATGGCTTCAAGAATTTGGTTTGGATGTCCTGTTGGGGATCG
>Ga0157370_10007874_pt1 | contig 11549 bp, 10 predicted proteins | sample C35metaG_FD_113463 | JGI IMG/M metagenome (GOLD analysis project Ga0157370, IMG submission 113463) | Corn rhizosphere microbial communities from Kellogg Biological Station, Michigan, USA - C3-5 metaG | ecosystem: Host-associated > Plants > Roots > Rhizosphere > Soil | place: USA: Michigan... | reverse complement strand
GTTTTGATAGAAGCCGTCATCTTTCTTCCAATGTTAGGAATCGCAAGTATGTATGCACCGGAAGTGATTACTCAAGCAGCTTTGGTGACCGTTTTTATGTTTGCCGGATTGACGGCTGCAGTTTTTATGACGAACAAAGACTTTTCATTTCTTAGAAACATCATCGTGATTGGTGGATTTGTAGCACTTGGTGTGATTGTAGTCGGAGCGATTTTCGGATTCAATCTCGGACTTTGGTTTTCTTTGGCAATGGTTGGATTGGCGAGTGCGAGTATTCTTTATGAAACTTACAACATTAAAAACATCTACAACAAAAACCAATATGTGGGTGCAGCTTTGCAAATGTTTGCATCGATAATGTTGTTGTTCTGGTACATTCTGAGAATTTTTATGAGCAGAAGAAGTTAGTATTGATGGTCTTCGAGAGCCTCAGACTGACAATTTACAAGGTCTTCGAGAGCTTCAGACTGACATTTTTATAAAATTAAACTCATCATTTTTTGGTGAGTTTTTTTGTGTCCAAGAAAAAAATAAAAGCAAATTTTTTATTTCTAATAAAATTGTTAGCTTTGTCTAACATTTTTGTTTTATGAAATTAATTCTCGCATTCCTACTATTTTTATCTGTTTTTATTAATGCTCAAACGGATTCTGCTAATGTTTCTAAATCTGATACAATCAACGATTCTAAAAGCATTGATGAAGTAACCATTACTCAGTTTTCTGTGAAAAAATTGAAAGGTGCAATTTCAACAGATGTTTATTCTCAACAATTCTTTAGAAAAAATCCAACGCCCAATATTTTTGAAGCGATTACGATGGTAAATGGTGTGAAACCACAGCTGAATTGTGCGGTTTGTAATACAGGCGACATTCACATCAATGGTTTGGAAGGCGCTTACACGATGATTCTGATTGACGGAATGCCCATCGTAAGTTCGCTTTCCACAGTTTATGGACTCAGCGGAATTCCGAATAGTTTGATTGACAGAATTGAGGTTACAAAAGGTCCGGCGTCATCTATTTACGGTTCGGAAGCGATGGGCGGAATTATCAATATTATTACAAAAAATGCTTTGCAAGTACCAAATTTTGCAACAGATTTGATGACGGGAAATCAAGGCGAAATCAATCTTGATATTGCTAAAAAGATTTTTGAAAATAAGAATTTCTCGAGTTTATTAAGCCTTAATTATTTCTATTTCGGAAACAGAATTGACCAAAACAAAGATAATTTCACAGACACACCTTTGCAAAACCGAATCTCAGTTTTCAACAAATGGAATTTCAAAAGAAAAGAATACCGACAAGCGAGTTTTGCTTTGAGGTATTTTTACGAAGATAGATTTGGTGGCGAAATGCAATGGCAAAAGCGAAACCGAGGTTCGGATGATGTTTACGGCGAAAGTATATATACCAACCGTTTTGAGTTTTTTGGAATTTATCAGTTGCCTTTGAAAGAGAAATTTTTGCTTCAATATTCCTATAATTATCATCATCAGAATTCCTATTACGGGAACACGGCTTATTTAGCGACTCAGAAAGTTTTGTTTCTTCAAATGAATTGGGAAAAGCACTTTGGGAAACATTTATTAAAAAGTGGCACTACTTTAAAATCAACTTTTTATGATGACAACACGCCAGGAACTGCCAATTCATTAGAAGAAAATCAACCAATGAAATCACCGATTTACGGTTTATATATCGAAGACGAATGGGAAATTAATGATAAAAATACGCTGCTTTTGGGTTACAGATATGACTATCACAAGATTCACAAATCTGTGCACTCACCGAGAATCGCATGGAAATTTGAGACTAATCCTTACAATACTTTGAGGTTGAGTTTTGGAACGGGTTTTAGGGTTGTGAATCTTTTTACAGAAGACCACGCTGCGTTGACAGGTTCGCGGGAAGTGGTTATAAAAGACGATTTGAAACCGGAAAAATCTTTGAACACGAATCTGAGTTACTTAATGAAAATTCCTGTGAATAATTATTTCATTAATGTTGATATAAATGGATTTTACTCTTATTTCAATAATAAAATTGTGGGAGATTTTGATTCTGAGCCGGATAAAATTATTTACGATAATTTGGCTGGACACGCAATTTCCAGAGGAATTTCTACGGACATTAGCACAAACTGGACTTTACCAATTCAGTTGATGATTGGCGTCACTTATATGGATGTTTATTCTGAAAACGAAGGTGAAAAGAATCAACAATTGCACGCACCCAACTGGAGTGGAACTTACAGTTTGAGTTATCAATTTAAAAACAAATTATCTGTGGATTTGACGGGACAATTTTACGGACCGATGAGATTGCCGGTTGTTCCAGATGATTTCCGACCGGAATATTCGCCTTGGTTTACATTGATGAATATTCAGTTGACTAAGAAATTCGATAATGGTTTTGAGGTTTATGGTGGCGTAAGAAACCTATTGAACTTCACGCCGAAAAATCCAATTCTAAGACCATTTGACCCTTTTGATAATAATGTGGACGATGTTGACAGCAATCCTTACGGTCATACTTTTGATACGACATATGGTTATGCGCCGATGCAGGGAATTCGGACTTTTTTGGGGATTCGTTATCAGATTAGGTAGCAGGTTTTAGGAATTAGTTTGAAATTAAATCTAATGAAAATATTGACTTTCATATTAATAATGATTTCCGGGATTTTTAATTCGCAGGAAGTGAAGAACTACGGATTTGAAAGTTTACCAGAAAAATTAGGGGAACCGATTTTGATTTATATGAAAACCGATTGGTGCTCGATTTGTAAAATACAAAAACATCAGATGGAGAAAGATTTGGATTTGAAAAATTTGATGGATGAGAAAGTTCATTTTATCACTTTTAATCCTGAAAAATATAAAGATTCGATTAATTTTTTTGGTAAAAATTACAATTACATTTCAAACGGAAATTCCGGGATTCACGAATTAGCTGTTGAACTTTCATCAAATCAAAAACCAGTTTATCCGACTTGGGTTTTGATTGATAAAAATGGGAAAATACTATTTCGAAATGAGGGATTGGTTGATAATCAAACTTTAAAATTATTGATAAACACTTCGACTCAGCTCAGTATGACGTTAAACAAAAAACCTTCTGAAAATTAATCCAAAAGGTTGATATTTATTATTAATTAAATTTTATTTCGTCAAATCCAGTCCTCCAAAATTACCGGAACTCATCATTACAAAAGCACCTTTCGATTTGTCCAAAGTTTCCCAATAGGCGTGAAGGTCTTCTGCATTGGTAAAGACTTTTAGATTCTCATTTTTGAATTTTTCCTTAATCAAATCCGGAGAAATCGGATCCATTCTTTTGATCTTCAAAGCATCTTCTGAATAGAAAACGACAGCGTTGTCCAAGCCGTCCATTGCGTGGTCATATTGCTCAAGGAAAACTGGATTCAGACTTGAATAGGTGTGGAGTTCTAAAAATCCAAACGTTTCAGTTTTTGAGAATTGTTCTGCAAACGCGGAAACGGTCGCTTTCACTTTGCTTGGTGCGTGCGCGAAATCTTTGTAAAGCAAACCACCATCAGCTCTTTTGATAATTTCCAGACGTTTTGATGCACCTTTGAAACTCATAATTGCTTCGTAGAATTCTTCTTCCATAATGCCCAATTGCGAACAGATGAATCTTGCGCCTTCCATATTCAGCAAATTGTGTTTTCCAAAAACGGACAACGGAACATCGCCCATATCGGTTTTCAGATTGACAATTCCGTTTTCTATTTTGTAAGCTGGCGTTTTATATGGGATTTTTCTGAAATAATTTTCAGCCGACTCAACTACTTTTACTACTTCTGTATCTTCTTCATTATAAACCAAAACCCCGCCTGGTGTAATGCTCGCCACAAATTTTCTGAACTGATCGATGTAATCATCAAAGGTTTTAAAAACATTAATGTGATCCCACGCAATTCCGGAAACCAAAGCAATATTTGGCTGATAAAGCAAAAATTTTGACCTTAAATCAATCGGAGAAGACAAATATTCGTCGCCTTCCAGAATCATAAAATCATTATCATCCGTAATCTTCACCATACAATCGAAGCCTTCCAATTGGGCGCCGACCATATAATCAATATCCTTGTGATGAAAATTGAGAACGTGAAGAATCATCGAGGTAATCGTAGTTTTCCCGTGAGAACCACCGATCACCACTCTGGTTTTTTCTTTGGATTGTTCGTATAGAAATTCCGGATAGGAATAGATCTTCAAACCTAATTCTTTTGCTTTTGCGAGTTCAGGATTGTCGGCGTGAGCGTGCATTCCGAGAATTACCGCATCAATATCGGACGTCAGTTTTTCCGGAAACCAACCTAATTCCTCTGGAAGAATTCCTTTTTTGTCCAATCGGGATTTTGAGGGTTCGAAAATAGCATCGTCTGAGCCTGTCACCTGATAGCCTTTATCTTTGAGCGCAATGGCAAGATTGTGCATCGCAGAACCGCCAATAGCAATAAAATGGGTTTTCAATTCTGAATAATTTTAGACAAAAGTAAGGAAAGATGTTAGAAGTTAGAAACCGGAACTTAGATTTTTGCTTTCTTTAATTTTTTGAAATAAAAAAACCTGATCGTTTTACAAATCAGGTTTTTGTTTTTAAGCTACAATCTCTTTTTGTGTGAGAGAATGTTCGATTTTCAGTTCCTCGCCCGTAAGCGTGAAATAGATATTTTGTAATTGATGGAGATGATTGCATTTGATATAATTTCCGAAGAACAGAAATCCTTCAAGAATTTTGTTTGAACTAAGATCAAAATCATATCTGCAAAAATTAGGAAGATCGAATCTAACTCTCGTAGATGAACGATAAACTTCCTTGAATCCCAATCTTGAAAACCATTCCGCAGTTAACGCAATCGGTTTTAGCTTTCTTTGATCTACCGTCGTAAATGAATCAATTTTAACAAAAAGATCATTGTTCTTGTTTTCCATTCCGATTACTGGTACGATCTCATCTTCATAGATGACCAAATTGTTGAGTCTAAGTTCTGTGGCTTCCATATGCGAAAATGTTTGTGATTATAAATAGGTAATTATCTACTAAACAAAATCGTTGCCAAAAAAGCTAAACACTTCTTCTTCGCCCCTAAAAAAGCAAACTTTAACAATTTAACAGAAAAATGAAAATTATCAAAAATGGAATCAAATCACATATTTTTTATGCATAGCATAATTTTGGTTTCACCAATTTCTTTATCAGAATCAACATCTATCTTACAATCAATCGCTTTGCAGAGATCTCGGATCACATGCATTCCCAAACCTTTTGTCGTTCCGATACTCATTTTATCATCGTACAAGGCACGGAATTTTTCGATATTAGTTCCTCCGCCATTATCTTTTATTAAAATGTAATGATAATCACCTTGATCCCAAACTTTGCATAATATCTTCGGATCCGGAATATTCTGTAAGACTTTTACGGCATTATTTATTAAGTTTCTAATGACTGTTTTGAGGTATTCTTTGTCCGTGAAAATTTTAATATTTGATAGAACTTCGAATTCTATTTTGACATTGGAAGCCCAGACAAATTCTTTCTCAAGTTCTTTAAAAATTTCATTAACATTATAAAACTGTTTATTCGGTTCGAAGTTTTCCATTTGTCCTTTGCTCCACAAAAGCAGATCTTCCATTTGAGTTAAAAGTTGCTCGGCAGAATCTGAGGTTTGCTTTTCCAATCGGATTTTGGTATCGGCGTCCAGTAATTCCGGAGCATCTTTTTGTAAATTCAGAAAATGAATTAACGATACAACCGGACTTCTGAGATCGTGATTCAGAATTCCAAAAAACTGCATTTTGGTTTTGTTTGCTTTTTCTAATTCGGAATTCAGAAACGATAATTTTTGATTAATCCTTTTCCTGTTTCTGCTTTGATTATACAGCAAAGCTCCTATAATAGCTATAAAAACCAATCCCGAAATCAAATAAATCCTCTGTTTCTTCGCATTTTTGATACTCAGTTCGTGGATTGTATTTTCTGCAGAAAGCGATTTTATTTCCTGCTGTTTGTTTTTATTTTGAAATTTCGCTTCAGAGTCGGCAAGGCTTTGCTTTCCGGATTCCACAAAAAGAGAATCATTAGTTTCATTATAAATCTTATGATATTCGTAGGCTTTTTTCCAGTCATTCTTAGCGGCGTAAGCTTCGGACAGTTTTTCATTAACTTCAGCAAAAGAACGCTTGTCATAAACGTAAGCAAACTTTAATGCCTTATTTAATTTTTCAATCGCTGATTTGTATTTTTTCTGTTTTAGGAGCACTTTTCCTTTGATGACGTTGGCTTCCATCTCAATTTCTTCATCATTGGATTTTATGGCAAAAAGCAATGCTTTATCGGCATAATCATCCGCTAATTCCAAACGGTTTTTTTCCAGATAAAACTCAGCCATATTACGGTTTGCGTAACTCACATTAAGAAAAAGGACTGGGTTATTAGCGGATGTCTTATATAATTCCAAGTAATATTTTTTCGCCAGCTCTATATTCCCCAAATGTGTGTAAGCTTCTATATATGAGTTATAAAGAAAAGCAATTCCGTCTGATTTATTAAGATATGGTACAGAATAATTACAATATTCCACAGCTTTTTCATACTGTTTCATATCATTATAAGCATCAGCAATCTGGAGGTATGAGATGCCGATATTATTAAGTTTCAGAGAGTCTGCTTTATTGTCAAGCTTCAGATAATCAATTGCTTTTAATTTATAATTAATGAAGTTTTCAAATTCAGATCTGTCCAAGTAATATTCGCCCAAACTACCAAGCATTGTGGCTTTAACATCTTTATCTTTAACGGTATCAATAACTTTTTTGATGTAAAGAATCAGGTTTTTAGCCTTCTGATGTTGCTTTATGGAATAATACATATAATTCAGCCGCATCAAAGCCAGAGTTTCCTGTTGCAGGTCTTTTACCTGTTGAGACAACTTCAAAGATTTTTCAAAATAAATCGTAGCTTTTTCGTATTGATTATTGGTATATTCATAGCCATATCCTTTGTAGAAGCAGAACTTAGCAATATATTTCGGATTGTTTTTTGCCAGTTGGATTCCATATTCCGCTTTATCAATTAGTAATTCATATTTCTCATTTTCTCCTAAATCCTGACAATATACTTCCCAGGCTTTTAATTTATCGTTAATGCTTTTATATTTACCAAGATCCGTCTGCTTCTGAGATAATGCGAAAGCAAAGAAATTAAAAATAATGAAAAGCAATATTTTTTTCATAACAGAAACTTCAAATTATCTTTAAAACTTCTGCCAATCGGAATTGCTAAATCATTATTCAGAATAATTTCGTGCGTATTTATTTTACTGATGAATTGTTTCTGAACCGCGAAACTCCTGTGGATACGGACAAAAGACTGGAAACTAATCTCCTTCAAAAGCAATCCAATGCTGGAAAGTACACAATACCTTTTTTGAGCGGTAACAACCAATGTATAATCCTTCAAGGCTTCCAGATACAGGATTTCGTGAAGTTTGATCTTGATCTGCTCGTGACCTTCTTTGATATAAATGACATCTCCGCCAATACTGGATTCGAAAAGACTTGCTTTGTTTTTCATTTCGAAAAAATCCACAACTCTTCTCATAGTATGTTCAAACCGGTCAAACTTAAGCGGTTTTACAATAAAATCCAGCGTTTCCAGTTCAAAACTTTCTACCGCATATTCCGGATGAGATGTGATAAAAATACAGACAGGAACATGTTTTAGTTTTTTCCGAAGTTCCACACCCGACAGTTCAGGCATGTCAATATCCAGAAAAATGATGTCTGTAGTATTGCCTTCAATTGCTGATAAAGCCTCCGTCGAGTCCGAAAAAGACCCAATGATATTAAGATTTTGGAATTTTTTTGTAAAAGACAAAACAGTCAATCTATCGATTTCGTTGTCGTCCACAATTATACAATTCAGGGGCATCATTCCGGCGTGTTGTTTTCTCAAATTTAAGAAAAAAAGTCGTTCGTCTATTTAAAATGTTGTTCATCTATTATATCTTTTAATAGAATAGCATTCTCTATAACTTCGATAAAAATTTTAAAACTTATTAAAATGAATAAAATACTATTAATGAAATTCCTGACGATCATGATCGTCCCCTTTGGATTGACAAAGGCTCAAACGTCCATCACAGCTTCTGGAACTACAGCATCTGGAGCAGCAGGAAGCGTTGTTTACAGTGTTGGACAAGTTGCTTACTTACAGAAAGGAGCCAATATGCAAATGATGGAAGGCGTACAACAGCCTTATGAAATCATTACGCTTGCAGTGGAAGATTCTACATTAGGCGAGAAAAATATTCTTCTTTATCCTAATCCTGTGAAGGATTTTCTGAACGTTGATTTTGGAAAAGAAAATTTCCAGAATGCACGATATGTCATATTTGATTCTCAAGGTAAGCTCACAAAAACAGATATCCTTGTTCAGCAGAAAACAGAATTGAACATGACTACCCTTCCAGCTTCTGTGTATATCATCCAGATATTCCAAAAAGATAAAAATATCAAAACCTTCAAAATAATTAAAAAATAAAATCTCATGAAAAAAATTGTATTAATTGTAGCATTGGCACTTGGAACCTACACGGTTTCTGCCCAAACCCCTGAAAGAATGAGCTACCAAGCCATTGTCAGAAATGCATCCGGACAACTATTGACCAATCAAAATGTTGCAGTAAAAGTTAGCGTTTTGCAGGGATCTGCAGCAGGATCAGCTGTATATTCTGAAAGAATTACAGGAATAACGAATGCTAATGGATTGGTAAGTTTAGAAATAGGTTCCGGAACAGTGATCACCGGGACTTTTAATTCCATCAATTGGGGAACAAACAGTTACTATTTAAAAACAGAAACAGATCCGGCTGGCGGAACCAATTATACAATTACAGGAACCAGCCAGCTACTGAGTGTTCCTTATGCTTTGTATGCAAAAAGTTCCGGTGGCGGAGGTGGTGGAAACCTCACATTGCCATATACTGCCATAGCCAATAATGCTTTTACTCTATTTTCATTAACAAACGATGGCGACGGTACATCTATTGACGGCATTAGCAATTCAACATCTTCAAGCATTGCCGCCGTAAGAGGGACAATTATGAGTACAGCTCCAGGAGGTTTTTCTTCTGCTGTCCGTGGCATGAATAACGGAACGGGCGGATTAGGAATTGGTGTTTGGGGTTCGCAAGCCGGTTCCGGTTGGGGTATTTACGGCGTAACACCAAATGGATTAGGCGTTTACGGAAATTCTTCTGGTTCAGGAACAGGTGTTTTTGCGAATAGCAATACAGGAACAGGTCTTAATGCAACAAGCACAAATGGTATTGCCGCAAATATTTCTATAACTAATAATGCTAATAACAACAATGTACTGGAGATTTCTACATTAGGTAGTGGAAAAGGGATAAATGTAAGTGTATCAGGATCTAACCACGGTGTATATTCTAACTCCGCGAGCGGTACAGGCGTTGAAGGTATTAGCGGAAACATCTCTTCAGCTGGCGTAATAGGTAGAAATATTACAGGTGAGGCCATAGTCGGATTTTCTAGTGGTGCATCAGGTGTAGGTGCTGTTGTAGGAAGAGCAGATGGTGCTGGCTATGGCGTAAGAGGATTCAATACAAATTCAGGAATTGGCGTATTAGGACAGGCGGGCTCCAGTGGAGGCACAGGAAAAGCCGCCAGATTTGAAAATTTGAATGCAAGCAACACAACGAATGTCTTTGAAGTAGCATCCAACAGTACAGCCAATCTTGCAGTTTTTATAAAAAGTGGAGCCAATGTAGCAAGAATAGATCAGACAGGAAAAGGTTTTTTCAACGGAGGGACTCAAAATAGTGGAGCAGATCTTGCAGAAGCATTCGATGTAGAAGGCAATACAGCAGATTATGAACCTGGCGATATCTTGGTAATCTCTACAGATACAGACAGAACTATTGAAAAATCTTCTGGACCATATTCTACTCTTGTAGCTGGAGTCTATGCCACAAAACCTGGAGTTCTCTTAGCCGAAGAAAACATGGATTCTGAATTAATTGATAAAGTTCCAATGGGCGTTATCGGTGTAATTCCTACAAAAGTATGTCTGGAAGGTGGTAATATCAAAAGAGGCGACCTTCTTGTAACATCTTCCCTCTCTGGAGTTGCAATGAAAGCTGATTCCAAAAAGGTTCAGATAGGTCAGGTTCTTGGCAAAGCACTTCAGGATTATAATCAAAACAGCATCGGAAAAATTAAAGTATTAGTAAGTATCAAGTAAAAATCAATAAAATGAAAACATTATATATTACAGCATTCCTTTTTGCAGGCATCGTTTGTTTACATGCGCAAGAAAATAAAGCAGTTGAAAAACAAAATGAAATCAAAGCCATCACAGATATAAAAACATTAGAAACAAAAATGTATCAAAAACAGGATAGCAAAAAAGTAGAAAAAAAAACAATACAACTATTATCAGAACAAGGTTTGGCACAGCAGAAATCAGTTCCCAATCAAAAAACCAGCAATAAAGCTGCAATCACAAGACCATCTAACAATATAAAAGATTTACCAAGTGCAGTCAGTTTAGAAACTACAAAACAAGCAGTTCCCAAAGACTGATTATAAATTTTCGAAACTATTATCAAAGATCAGGGCAGATTATTTTTGCTCTGATTTTTTTATTTTAAAAACTAATAAAAAAAACGCTCTCCGGAAAAGAAACGGCTAATACCGATGATAATCAATTTTGAATTACAAAGATATAACGATACAGTCGATAACAGCTCAAAAGTAATATACTTTTATCATCTTCATAAATCACTCTTTGGCAGAATAATTGATAACTAAAAATTACCATTCACTGTTATATATAGTTTTTTAAGAATAAGTAGGGGGACGCTTTGTTGGTCTCCCTATTTTATTTTTGTCATCACATCTTACTCACATCATCTTCTTCCATTTTGCAATTGTATTCCTGCTGGTTTTGAAGTGGTTCGCAAGTTGAATATTATTCAAATTGTTTTTCTTTTGATAATCTAAGATTTGCAAAATATCCGATTCTTTGTAAGAACGAAACTTTTGATTGACCTTTTCAAATTCTTTATTTGTATTTCCAAAGATTCTTGTATTAAGTTCTAATATGTCAAATACTGATAATTCTTCCTTAATAAGCAGATTTTGACATTCTTCTCTTTTATCAGGATTTTTTTTATTGATTATATCCGAATAAATCCGTCTGTAATCTGGTTTTAAACTTTGTATTTTTCTATCCATTTGTGTAGTGTTGTTTTTGGTATTCTGTATTCCTCTATGATTTGTAATTTCGTTTTTTCGTTATTCTTTAGTTGTTCTAATATAAAATCAATCACCTCTTTCGTATAGATATTTTTACGAAATTTAGGTAAAGCCGAATTGCTAATCTTATCTTTTTTTATGGATGCTGGCGGAGAATAGAATATGAGATGTTGGGTATAAATCCTAAAAAAATCATACTCCAGCAGCTTACTCCAGCGCAAGAGCAGTTCTG
>Ga0157370_10007873_pt1 | contig 11550 bp, 12 predicted proteins | sample C35metaG_FD_113463 | JGI IMG/M metagenome (GOLD analysis project Ga0157370, IMG submission 113463) | Corn rhizosphere microbial communities from Kellogg Biological Station, Michigan, USA - C3-5 metaG | ecosystem: Host-associated > Plants > Roots > Rhizosphere > Soil | place: USA: Michigan... | reverse complement strand
TGACAATCAGGGGGTAATCTTTGCGAAACGGGGCAGACCCCGCAAGTGATGACCTAATTGAAGCAGCAGCTCGCCGCTCAGTGTGATTGGCTGCCAACTGAAATCAAGCAAGTTCGTTGAGTCAAAGGAGGCTCCCGTGGCGAATCCAACCAAGGACATGTTTGATCCCAAAAAGTTTCTCGCCAAGGTTGGCGTGGGGAAAACGATACTCGAATTTCGCAAGAACCAGCACGTGTTCGAGCAAGGCGAAGTCGCGGACACGATTTTTTATATCCAAAGAGGCAAGGTCAAGCTTACCGTCGTGTCTGAGCAGGGCAAGGAAGCGGTCGTCGCAATTCTAGAGCCCGGCCAGTTCTTTGGCGAAGGATGCATGAATGGCCATCCGCTACGCATCGCGACGACAACAGCGATAGAAGATTGCGTCATCACGTCGATCACGAAAGGCGCGATGATCGCGGCTATTCATGATGAACCTAAATTTTCGGAGCTATTCATGGCGTACCTCCTGACCCGGAACAGTCGGATTGAGGAGGACCTGATCGACCAGCTATTCAATTCGAGTGAGCGCCGGCTTGCGCGGCTGCTTTTGCTGCTCGCGAATTTCGGCAAGGAAGGCAGCCCGCAGCCGATCAGTCCGAACATTAGTCAGGAAACGTTGGCTGAGATGGTCGGGACCACTCGATCCCGCGTCAGCTATTTCATGAACAAGTTTCGCAAGCTGGGTCTCATCAGCTACAACGGGCATATCGAGGTCCACAATTCGCTGTTAAGTGCGGTTTTGCATGAGAAGCCCCGGCTAAGAGAGCGTGAATAGAAGCAAGGAAACGGCCCCAGCGCGGGGGGACGAGCTGAGGCCGTCATTTCATCGGATGCTTGGGGGCGCATGCATCCGGTAGCCCGTCACCAAGTTACACCGCCGACATTGGTTCCAAGCAGAAGGTCAAGTCGCCATTGGCCGGTTGAACCTTTTCCACAATCCCACGGACGTGTTCTCGTGCTGGGATTTCAGCGTCCAGCCTATTGCATCGCCGTCAGGGGATCATTTCCGCCTGGCGGCGTTTGTGCATCACCGCAACCTCAAGCGCTTCTGCCGCTGGTGCTTCACGATCATGAAATTCCAGCGATGGAAGCTTTGCTCTCCTCTGTAGGTGCCGCAATCAAACGGAACATGAAGCCCACCTAAAGGACAACGAGGAAGGTTTTGCCGGTATTGCACTTTGGGCATTCAAAGGTGCGCAGATCGAAACCCGGCTTGTCCGGCTCGATGCAGGCCAACCTCATCGGTTTGCCGCATCCGGAGCAGTTCAGAACTCCGATCTCCGCAACGCTAAAAAGTGGATTGGGTTGAGTGGAAAGCATGATGCTCCCCCTTGGACCGGGCGGGAGCGCGACACTCTCAGTCACCGATGGTTGCCCATGATGGGACGGTGATCCAACCAGCATACGCCTTGGGTTTCATGCACGTTGGTCAATAATGCTCGCTTTCAAAAATTAGGCCTCTCGGCCAGGACAATTATGAAGTCCCGCAGCGATTGGCTCAGAAAATGAGGGCGGCTCTTGAGCCGCCCTTTCTAGTTTGCTTGTGGTACGTTTGTAGTTTACCTGGTGAGTTCGTTTAACCCTCGATGATGTAAACGATCTCGTGAGTGTGCGGGCGAAGAATGATGTACTTGCCATGCACCAGGATGAATTCGTATCCACGCCATTCCGGATAGATTTCCACGATCCGTGACGGCAGCGCATGATAGCGGACGCCGGCCGGGACAGCGGTGCCGATCGAGAGATTGAAGTTCACGTTGGTAACTTCCTCGACCTTCTCCTGCTTGATCGCCGAGGTGATCTGGGTGCGCTTTTCGGCTGGGGGCGCTGCTGTGGCCGAGGTTGCGGCATTGCCGGTGGTCGTCTTGCTGTCGGCGTTCGAAGGCTTGGTCTCGGCAGTCGGGGTTTTCAGGTCCTTCGAGGTGGTGGTCGAATCAGTCGCCTTCGCCTTGCCGTCGGCTTTCATCTCGCCGGTCGTCGTCTTCGAAGGGGCGGTCGGACTGGTTGAATCTGACGCTTTTGACTTGCTGTCAACTTTCATGTCGCCGGTGGTTTTTGCATCCGGCTTGCCCTGCGCGTGTTGAGGCGCCTCTTTCGACGCAGCGCCGGGTGCAGCGGTCTCAGCTCCCTTTACCGCGGGAGCATTCATCGGTGCCGCAGCGTCACCTTTGGGCGAAGCGGCAGCCGGAGACTCCTTCACCCCGCCCTGATTGACACCTTGCGCCGTCGCAAGCCCGGTCGCGGCCAACAAGGCCGCAACGGCCACAGAAACCATCAACGTTTTTCTCATCTGATTTTTTCCAATTCATCTGAATCTATGCCGACGAATGTCAGCCAGAGAGGCGAACGGGCCCAACAGCCTTAAGTTCCGCCTCTATCGTTGGTTGAGCGATGCATGGGGAAATAAGGCGGGGGAAATCGCGTCGAGGGTAAAGTCGAAGGTTAATATGCGATTGAAGCTGGTTCGTTGCTTTGGCCGCCATATCTCCAAACGGGCATCATTTACGGGCGACGTTATTTAGGAACAATCCGAGCAATTGAATTCCCCCGGGGGTGGAACAAAGCAGCGGTGAGACGGTTTGACCTTTCGACACACCCCGTCAGGAGGACATCATGAACAAGATAGCGATCTCTTTCGCGGTGGGCGCAAGTGCGCTCTTCGCAACTGCCGCCACGGCTGCACCGCTCGCGGTCAATCCATCGGTAGCTCCGGACAGCAACATCCAGAACGTCCGTATGGTATGCAACGAAAACGGCCGTTGCTGGCGGGAACGCGGTGAACGGCGCGTCATCATTCGTGACTCCTACGATTACGGTCCTCGCGAGCGCTACATCGAGCGCCGTCACTATGAAGATCGTGATGGCGTCCGCTTCCGCGCCCCCGGCGTCAGCGTCGGCATCGGCACCGACCGCTATTGAGAAAAAAGGCCACTTGCAAAAGGGCCGCGGAGAAATCCGCGGCCTTTTGCATTTACGCCAGGCGCAATGGGCCGGCTTCAAATACAACAGAACAAGACTGGAACATTGACCTTCGGTTGCCGTTGTCCCCTTGAGCCGGGGAATGCTGACCGCGGCCAAACCAACCAGAAAAATTTCATGACCAATCCAGCTGTTCGGAAGAATATTCAAATCGACCGCGTTTCCAGTGCAGCTATTTGCGAGGAAGTAGGCGATCGGCTGCGTATCGGCCTGACAGGTAAGCCCGAACGAATGCCGCAACATTTGAGAATGCTGGTCGAACAAATCGCGCAGAACGATTCCGCCTCAGCCGCACTCAGCGCCAAGCGTAGCCGCATTTAACTGATCAAATTGGCACAGACAGCCGCAGATCGGCTTGCGATGCTGTGCGTTTGAACCAACAAGCCGGGGTGTCACGATGAATATGTCGGGTGAAAGCCTCCTGGTCATCTTGTTCGTGGGTCTCGTGGCCGGCTGGTTGGCCGGTCAAATCGTGCGTGGGACCGGTTTCGGGATCATTGGTGATCTCCTTGTCGGGATTTTGGGCGCCTTTATCGGAAGCTGGTTGTTGCCGCAGCTAGGCATTCATCTCGGCACCGGCGTGATCAGCGCCATCGTCAATGCCACCATCGGTGCGGTATTGCTGCTCCTCGTCGTGCGACTCGTTCGAGGAGGCGGCGGCGGATGGGGAAGCCGTTGGCGCGGCGGCTGGGGCCGGCGATGGTAACGCCTCCCCCGCATGATTATTGCGATCGCCTGATTTGAAAGCGGAACTCATGGGTTCCCGGAACATTGTCTCCTCGCCGCGATAACGCGGCTCCCAAGGAGAATCTCCAAAATGAAACGATTATTGCTGATCGGCGTCGCAGCCTGTGCGTTCGCGGCGCTGCCGACGCTATCCGCTTCCGCAATGCCGCGCGCTACCGCCGACACGCTGGTCACGAGTTCTGACAGCCCGGTTATTCTTGCGCGTGGAGGTCACGGACCCGGCCACATGGGGCGTGGCGGTCGCGGTCATCACTATGGCTGGGGCAGAGGTCGCCATCGCGGTTGGCGGTGATCGATAGACCAGGCAACATTTTTATTGTCGAGGCCGCCTCAGCTGGCGGCCTCTTTCACAACGGACCCTGTCCGTTTCCCATGCGCGGCTTCTTCCTTGAGCATTTTGAGGTCATCGGGATCATATGGGCTTTGAGAAACTTGTCTCGGTGTTCGTAGTCATTTTGAGCCAACCAGGTTTGAGCAATGGCGCGGATTTGTTTCGCTCAGATCGGAAATGCCGTCATGATGGTCCTGGATCATTCCGTTATTCCCCCCGTCGTTCTCGTCGTTGAGGACGAAATGCTGCTGCGTATGCGCACGGTCGATATGATGGAAGACGCCGGCTTTACATCGGTCGAAGCCGTGGATGCCGACGAGGCTGTCGCAATTCTCGAGTCGCGTTCCGATATCGCGTTGCTTTTCACCGATATCCAGATGCCGGGCAGTATGGATGGTCTGAAACTCGCGCATGCGGTGCATGAGCGCTGGCCGCCGATCAAGATCATCGTGGTATCCGGGCAGTTGAAACTGGCAAGCATCGATATTCCCGCCGACAGCCGCTTTTTTGGCAAGCCGCTCGAAGCCAGGGAGATGATTGTCGAGATGCAGAGCATGATCGGCCACGCCTGACGCCGGCATAATCAGGCCGAAAACAGCCATTATCGCTCGATGGCGACGGAACCCACGCTTAATTGATATGAGCGGGACCCGACATATGGTGATAGGGTAGGCGATGTTTGAAATCGATCATCATCAGGACCGGCACCATTTGAGGGTGGGCGGAGTGCCTCCGCAGGAGTTTCTGGCGGCGGAAAACGTCAGCCTTCGGTTGTTGCTGGCCCAGGCGGAAATCAACGCCCAGGAACTGCTCGATCAGGCCGGCATCGACGCCCGCGAGCGCGAGGCGTCCGACAGGCTGCAAAAGCTGATCCTCGAAGAACTGCACCACCGCATCAAGAACACCCTGGCGACGGTCAGCGCCATTGCCTCTCAAAGCCTGCGCAACCTGCCGGGCGCCGAACACGCGCAGCATGCCATCGAGGGGCGGTTGCAGGCGCTGGGACGGGCTCACGACCTGCTTTTGCAGGCTCGATGGACCAGCGCGGATCTCGGCACGATCATCCGCGGCGCTACCGAGGCTTTCGACAATCCCGATGTGCCGAAATTCACGATGTCGGGGCCTGACGTCCGGATGACGTCGGGAGCCGTGATCGCGATTGCGATGACCCTCAATGAACTTTGCACCAACACCACGAAGTTCGGCGCATTGTCGGTGCCCGCCGGCCGCGTCGATATCGCCTGGACGCTGGATCCCAGCATGCAGCGTCTGCATCTGACATGGACCGAGAGGAACGGCCCCGCGGTTTCCGCGCCGGACAAGCGCAGTTTCGGGACGCGGCTGATCGAGACGCTCGGCAGGCAACTCAAGGGCGACGTGCGGTTGACCTATGAGCCCACCGGCTTCGTGTACGCCTTCGACGTGCCGCTGGCATCGTTAATGTCGACAGCACCGGCGTAGCCTCGGCGCTGCGATGGCGGTTACTTGGTCTTTCCGTCCTTGTCGTATTGCGCGAGAAACGCCCAGAGATCGTTGGCTTCTTTCTCGTTCTTGATGCCGGGGAATATCATCTTGGTACCGGGAATCTTCGCCTTCGGGTCCTTGATGTAGTCCTTGAATTCGGCCTCGCTCCAGGTGATGCCGGAATTCTTGTTGGCGTCCGAATAGGAATAGTCCGGCGCCGAGCCGGACTTGCGGCCGTTGAGCCCGTTGAGCTCCGGGCCGACCTTGTTCTTGGCGCCGTCGCCGATCGCGTGACAGGCCAGGCATTTGTTGAACGAGGTCTTGCCGGCGGCGACGTCCTGCGCCAGCGCTGCCGATGCGGTTGCCGATGATGCGATGACAACCAGCACGCTCAGGGTCAGTTTTTTCATTGGGAGCTCTTCGTGGGTTCGGGAGGGGATTCCGCCGCCGTTGTGGCATGGGGGGTGCGCGGTGGACAAGCCGCGAAACGCTTCCGGGTTTCATCGGTTGTCGCCTGCATTATTGGGATAGCTGGCATTCCCGGCCCGCCGATGGCTTGGCGAGCTACCCAAAGCGGTCCGGACATGCTTGATTCGCCATGATAATATCAACGGGCGCGGCTGTGCTTGTGCCGGATGCGACCCCGGAGAGTTACACATGACCATCATGATGCCCGCATCGGATCACGCGGTTCTGAACCGCCGCGACGCTATCGTGGCGGCGTTGCGCGCGATCGTGCCGGGCGAGGGCGTGATCGACAGTTCAGCCGAAATGGTCCCCTACGAGTCCGACGGCCTGATGGCCTATCGTCAGCCGCCGATGGTCGTGGTGCTTCCGGACACCACCGAACAGGTCGCGCAGGTTCTGAAATATTGCTTCGGGCAGGGCATCAAGGTGGTGCCGCGCGGCGCCGGCACCTCGCTGTCCGGCGGCGCGCTGCCGCTGGCCGATGGGGTGCTGCTGGGCTTGAGCAAATTCAAGCGTATCCGCGAGATCGATTTCGATAACCGCGTGGTGGTGACCGAGCCGGGCGTCACCAATCTCGCCATCAGCGAGGCGGTCGCCCACGCCGGATTCTACTATGCACCCGACCCCTCGTCGCAGATTGCCTGCTCGATCGGCGGCAATGTTGCGGAAAATTCCGGCGGCGTGCACTGCCTGAAATACGGCATGACCACCAACAACGTGTTGGGGTGCGAAATCGTGTTGATGTCAGGCGAAATCATCAAGGTCGGCGGCAAGTCCGCCGAGAGCGGCGGCTACGACCTGATGGGGATCATCACGGGGTCCGAAGGCCTGCTCGGCGTCATCACCGAGGTCACGGTGCGGATCCTGCAGAAGCCGGAGACCGCGCGCGCGCTGATGGTCGGCTTCGCGCAGGTTGAGGCGGCCGGTCAATGCGTGGCTGAAATCATCGGCGCCGGGATCATTCCGGGTGGTATGGAAATGATGGACCGGCCGGCGATCCACGCCGCCGAAGCCTTCGTCCATGCCGGCTATCCGCTCGACGTCGAGGCGCTTTTGATCATCGAACTCGATGGTCCCGGCGTCGAGGTCGATGAGCTGATCAGCCGGGTCGCGGCGATCGCGCAAGGCTGCGGCTCGACCACGGTTCAGATTTCCAGTTCCGAGACCGAGCGCAATCTGTTCTGGGCCGGCCGCAAGGCGGCCTTTCCGGCGGTTGGGCGGATTTCGCCGGACTATCTCTGCATGGACGGCACCATCCCGCGCGGCAAATTGCCGGAGGCCCTGGCGCGAATCCGCGACCTGTCGGGAAAATACGAGCTGCGCGTCGCCAATGTGTTTCATGCCGGCGACGGCAATCTGCATCCGCTGATCCTCTACGATGCCAACCAGCCCGGCGAGATGGAGCGCGCCGAGGCCTTCGGCGCCGACATCCTGAGGGTCTGCGTCGAACTCGGCGGCGTGTTGACCGGCGAGCATGGCGTCGGCATCGAGAAACGCGACCTGATGCCGGAGATGTTCAGCGAGATCGATCTCAACCAGCAGCAGCGGCTGAAATGCGCGTTCGACGCGCAAGGCCTCCTCAATCCCGGCAAGGTATTTCCGACCCTGCACCGCTGTGCCGAACTCGGCCGCGTCCACGTCCACGGCGGCAAGCTTGCCTTCCCCGAACTTCCGCGGTTCTAGCCATGGCCGTGACAGGGTAAGGCAAGGGGGCCCAAATCGTGGGCCCTCTTGATGTCGCGCGGCCTACAGCAAGGCATATTGCGAGCGTTCGCGTTTGGCGAGCAGCGGCAGCGCTTCGCCCGCGATGTAGGTCTTGAAATGCGCGCTTTCCTGATGCGCCTTGAAGGCGGCTTCGTCGCGGAACAGTTCGTAGAACAGGAACTGTGCGGGATTTTCCTTTGCCCTGGAGATCAGGAACAGCTTTGCGCCGGGTTCGCTTTGCGCCTCGGGCAGGAAGCGCGACAGAATATCGGCGATCCGGTCGGCCTGTCCCTCCCTGGCTTCCCATTGCGCGACGACTAGCAGGCCGCCGCCGTTGACGGCCTCGCTGATGGTTCTTTCGTTCATTGCGTATCGATCCATGGTGGTTGCTCCTCACTGCTTGACCTCGGTCATCGCGCGCCAGGTCAGATCGCGATTGACGGGTATAATTCGATATATAGCGAATTGTCTTCGTAAATGCTTCGATAACGGTCGAAGTAAGGGCGTCATCCGCGGCTATGATCCTGGATTCGAGGGGAAGCGCCTGTGGGAGCGGATGGCGTCGCCCCTCGATCCGGTTATGCAACCTGTTCGGGGATGCCCGCGTTGCCGTTCGTCAAGCTCGCCCTTGTACCTGTGAGCCACGCCTTTAGAAGGATGGTCTGGGATCCGGATGACTGCGACAAACACGGCCATCGCAATATGGCCGTAAGAGAAACGCGAGACGTGGACACCTCCAGAGTACGTGACGCCAAGGATGTCGAGCAGGTGGTGCGCGCGGCGATTGCCAGCGACCAGCCGCTGGAAATCATCGGCCATGGCTCCAAGCGGCTGATCGGCCAGCCGATGGCGACCAATGCGCTGCTCGATCTGTCGGCGCTGAATGCGGTGAAAGCCTATGAACCGAACGAGCTCATCATCACGGTCGAGGCCGGCGCGCCGCTCGCCGACGTGCTGTCGCTGATCGACTCCAAAAATCAGCAGTTCGCATTCGAACCGATCGACACCGCGCCATTGCTGGGCATGCCAGGCGTCGGAACGGTCGGCGGCATGATCGGTGCTGGGCTTGCGGGTCCGCGCCGCATCAAGGCCGGCGGCGCCCGCGACCATTTGCTGGGCGCCCACGCCGTGTCCGGCTTCGGCGACAGTTTCAAAGCCGGTGGCCGGGTGGTGAAGAACGTCACCGGCTATGATCTCTGCAAATTGCTGGCGGGGTCCTGGGGCACGCTCGCGGTCATGACCGAAGTGACGTTAAAGGTGATGCCGAGGCCCGAAAGCGAACGCACGCTGGTGCTGCGGGGGCTCGATGATATCACTGCAAACAAGGCGATGACGGCGGCGCTGGGCTCGCCGTTCGATGTTTCCGGCGCGGCCCACGTGCCGAATTCCGCGTTTCGAGTGGCGGTGGACGCACTTGGTGACCTCGGATCGCCGCGAGAAGCGGTCACCTTGCTGCGGCTGGAGGGCATTACCGCGTCGGCTAGCCATCGCGCGGCCGCGCTCGGCAAGGTTCTCGCGCCGTTCGGGACGGCGCAGATCATCGAAGACGCCGCCTCTATGGCGGTCTGGAGTTCCGTTCGCGACATCAAGCCGTTTGCGGCCGACGGCGCGCTGGGAGCCTGGCCGGTGTGGCGGATCGTTTGTCCGCCGGCCTGCGGCGGTGCGCTCGGCGGGCAACTGGCGCGAGATACCGGGGGCGACGTGATCTACGATTGGGGCGGCGGCCTGATCTGGGCGGCACTGCCGCCCAGGCCCGATGCTCAGGCCGCGCTGGTGCGTGCGCACGTCAACGCGGTCGGCGGCCACGCCATGCTGTTGCGCGCCTCTGAGCAGGTCCGCCGCAATGTCGATGTGTTTCATCCGCAGCAAGGCGGCCTGGCCGCACTGGCCGAACGCGTCCGCCACAGCTTCGACCCGAAAAGCATTCTCAACCGCGGCCGGATGCTGCGAGGTTCCACAGCATGAAAACCGAATTCAGCCTCGCTCAACTCGCCAATCCCGATATCGCGGAAGCCGACAAGATTTTGCGCGCCTGCGTGCATTGCGGGTTCTGTACCGCGACCTGCCCGACCTACGTGCTGCTCGGCGACGAACTCGATAGCCCGCGCGGCAGGATCTATCTGATCAAGGAGATGCTGGAAAAGAACCGGCCGCCGACGCAAGAGGTGGTCAAGCACATCGACCGCTGTCTGTCCTGCCTCGCCTGCATGACCACCTGTCCGTCGGGCGTGAACTACATGCATCTGGTCGATCAGGCCCGGGTCAGGATTGAGAATGAATATACCAGGCCGTTGACCGAGCGGGCGCTGCGAGCGGTGCTGGCCTGGGTACTGCCGCGGCCCGGATTATTCCGTTTGAGCATGGTCCTGGCGCGGCTTGGCCGGCCACTGACCGCGTTGCTGCCAAGCCCCAAAACGGCATCGGCGACGCCGACTTTATTACGTCGAATCAAGGCGATGCTGGCGCTGGCGCCGGGCCGCCTGCCGGCGCCGGGACCATCAGGCGGAAGCGTTTTTCCGGCCCTGGGCGAACGGCGAGGGCGTGTCGCATTGCTGCAGGGTTGCGCCCAACAGGTGCTGGCACCGCGCATCAATCAGGCCGCCATCAATCTGTTGACGCGTCACGGCATCGAGGTCGTGCTGGTCAAGGACGAGCAATGTTGCGGCGCGCTGACCCACCACCTCGGACGTGACGGCGACGCTCTGGCGCGGGCGCGCGCCAACATCGCGGTCTGGACTGCGGAAGCCGAGCGGGGCGGCCTCGACGCCATCCTGGTGACGGCATCCGGTTGCGGCACGGTGATCAAGGACTACGGCTTCATGCTGCGCGAGGACCGTGATTTCGCTGCCGCTGCGGCGAAGATCTCGGCGCTGGCCAAAGACATCACGGAGTATGTCAGCGGCATCGATCTGCAGCCGCCGCAGCAACACAGCGACATCGTCATCGCCTATCACTCGGCCTGTTCGCTGCAGCACGGACAGAAAATCACGCAAGCCCCGAAAGAATTGCTTTCCAAGAACGGATTCGTGGTGAAAGATGTACCCGAGAGCCATTTGTGTTGCGGTTCGGCGGGGACGTACAACATTCTCCAGCCTGACATTGCGAACCGATTGCGCGATCGAAAGGTCGCCAATATTGCGATGGTCAAGCCGGACATGATTGCTGCGGGCAATATTGGATGCATGGTTCAGATTGCCGGCTGCACGTCAGTTCCTGTGGTGCACACGATTGAGCTTCTCGATTGGGCGACAGGCGGTCCCCGGCCAGGATTGAACTGACCGATTGGCCCCGCGCTTGAGGCGGACGACTTGAAACGCTCGATAGACATTGATCGGCGGCAACAGGAGGATCACGATGGCTAAAGGGAAAAAGAGCAAGAGAAGCAAGAAGGCTAAAAAGGGCAAGAAAAGTGTTGTAACAGCGAAGAAAAAATCCGCGAAGAAATCTTCGAAGAAGTCGGCCAGGAAGTCGGTGAAAAAGGCCAAGAAGTCCGCGAAGAAATCCGCCAAGAAATCGAAGGCGGCAGCCCCGAAGAAGTCAGCCAAGAAGGCGGCAGCAAAAAAGAAGGCGGCCCCGGCTGCCAAGCCTCCCGCACCCAGGCCCCCCGCGCCCAAGCCTGCGGCGCCAATGGCTGCACCAAAGCCGGCTGCCGCGCCGAGGCCGGCTCCGACGCCGCCCCCGGCGGCACCGAGTTGGGCGGCTCCCAGTCCGGCTGCATCAAATCCCGCACCGTCATGGGGACATTCGGCCAGCGAGACTTCGCCGAGCCCGTCGTCTTCCAGCGGAGATGACGACAAATAGCCGAGCCCGTCCCGGTT
>Ga0157370_10007872_pt1 | contig 11551 bp, 10 predicted proteins | sample C35metaG_FD_113463 | JGI IMG/M metagenome (GOLD analysis project Ga0157370, IMG submission 113463) | Corn rhizosphere microbial communities from Kellogg Biological Station, Michigan, USA - C3-5 metaG | ecosystem: Host-associated > Plants > Roots > Rhizosphere > Soil | place: USA: Michigan... | reverse complement strand
GCGCATCACCATCAGTCGCGTCTCGGTCATGTCCTCGATCGCGTAGCGCAGGCCTTCGCGGCCCAGGCCGGACAGCTTGACGCCGCCGTAGGGCATGTTGTCGACGCGGAAACTGGGGATGTCGTTGACGATGACGCCGCCCTGTTCCAGTTCGTTCCACGCGCGCATCGCATGGTCGAGGCTGTCGGTGAAGATGCCGGCCTGCAGGCCGTAGTCGGAATCGTTGACCATCGCGATCGCCTCGTCGAACTTGTGGAACGGGGCGAGCAGGGCAAACGGGCCGAACGCTTCCAGGCGGTTGGCCTTCGCGCCGGCCGGCACGCTTTCCATCAGCGTGGCCTCGAGCATGTTGCCGTCGCGCCTGCCGCCGCACAGGATCCGGCCGCCCGCTTTCTTCGCCTCCATGATCCAGCCATGCAGGCGTTCGGCGGCGGCCTCGTCGATCATCGGGCCGAGGAATACGGTCTTGTCCTTCGGATCGCCGGCCTTGAGCTTCCTGGTGGCCGCGACCAGCTTGCGTTTCAGTGCTTCGTAGATGTCCGCGTGGGCGTAGATGCGCTGCACGCCGATGCAGCTCTGGCCGGACTGGTAGAACGCGCCGAACACCAGCCGCTCGACCACGTGGTCGAGATGCGGGCCCTGGTCCGCGTCGACGATGCAGGCCGCGTTGCCGCCCAGCTCCAGCACCACCTTCTTGCGTCCGGCCTGCGCCTTCAGCGCCCAGCCGACCTGGCCGCCGGTGAACGAAAGCAGCTTGAAGCGTTCGTCCTCGACCAGCGGCGCGGCATGCTTGCCGTCCAGCGGGAGGATCGAGAACGCGCCGCGCGGCAGGTCGGTCTCAGCCAGTACCTCGCCGATGATCAGCGCGCCGATCGGGGTCTTCTCCGACGGCTTCAGCACGAACGGGCAGCCCGCGGCGATCGCCGGTGCCACCTTGTGCGCCACCAGGTTCAGCGGAAAGTTGAACGGCGTGATGAACGACACCGGCCCCACTGGAACCCGCTTGGTGTAACCGTGATAGCCGTCCAGACGGCTGGCCAGTTCCAGGTTCAGCGTCTCGCCGTTGATCCGCACGGCCTCTTCCGCCGCGATCCGGAACGTCTCGATCAGCCGGGTCACCTCGCCGGCGGAATCCTTGATCGGCTTGCCCGCCTCGATGCACAGCGCCTCGGCCAGTTCGTCGCGGCGCTCGGCAAAACGCTGCGCGCAATGTTGCAACACGGCCTGGCGCGCCCATGGTTTGAACTCGCGCATCGGCGTAGCGGCCTTCACCGCAGCGGCGATCGCCTTTTCGACCGCCTTCGCATCGGGTACGGCGACCCGCGTGGCAAGCTTGCCGCTGTACTTCTCCAGCACTGCAAGATCGGTATTCGGCTGTTGCGGCAGGTTGGCGAGGTAGTAGGGGTAGGTTTTCCTGAGCATGGCTTGGGTCGCTGAGGGAATCGCATCAAGCATAGACGCGGCATGTGTTCAGCGAACGTGTTCGATCAGTCCTTGCCGACCTTGAGCGGCAATTCGCCATCGATCAGGCGCGCGCGCAGCGGGGTGCCTGCGGTCACGTTCCTTGCCGAGCGCAGCACCTGTCCCTGGCTGTCGAAGATGATCGCGTAGCCACGTTCCAGCGTGGCCAGCGGACTGACGGCGTGCAAGGCATGGCTGGCGTGTTTCAGGTCCGTGCGGCGACGCTCCAGGATCTGCACGATGGCGCGGCGCAGGCGCTGGTCGTGCTCACCCAGCCGTCGGCTCAGCAGCGTCAGGCGGCTGCGTGGGTGCTGGCCGAGCAGGCGGCCGTGCAGACGTTCCAGCCGATTGTGGCCAAGCTGGATATGTTCGCGCAGCGTTCCCGCCAGGCGCCGCCGCAGGTTCAACAGCCGTTCGCGGTCGCGCGCCAGTCGTGCCTGCGGCCGCTGCGCCTGTAGTCGCGCCAGCAGGTGGTCGACGCGCTGCGCGTGGGCCTGCAACTGGCGTTGCTGCAAGGTGGCCAGGCGCTGCTGCAACTGTTGCAGGTGGCGATCGATCGCCACCGCGTCCGGCACCAGCAATTCCGCGGCGGCCGAGGGCGTGGGCGCGCGCAGGTCGGCGACGAAGTCCGCGATGCTGAAGTCGATCTCGTGCCCGACGGCGCTCACCACCGGCACCTTGCTGGCGTGGATCTGCCGCGCCACCGCCTCGTCGTTGAAGGCCCACAGATCCTCCAGCGAACCGCCACCGCGGGTCAGCAGCAGTACGTCGTAGCGGCCACTGGCCGAAGCCTTGCGCAGCATGGCGACGATGGCCGGCGGCGCCTCGCGGCCCTGCACCGGCACCGGCAGTACCTCGACGTCGGCCAGCGGCCAGCGCCGCGCCAGCACGCTCAGCACGTCGCGCACCGCCGCGCCGGTGGCCGAGGTGATCACGCCGATGCGCCGGGCAAACCGGGGCAGGGCGCGCTTGCGCGTTTGCTCGAACAGGCCTTCGGCATCCAGCCGCGCCTTCAGTTGCTCGAACTCGCGCTGCAGGGCGCCTTCGCCGGCCGGTTCCATGTACTCGGCCACCAGCTGGAATTCGCCGCGCGGCTCGTACAGCCCGACCTTGGCGCGCAGCAGTACCTGCATGCCATCGGCCGGACGAAAACGCAGCGTCGAGGCCTTCATCTTGAACATCGCGCAACGCACCTGCGCGGTGCTGTCCTTCAAGGTGAAGTACAGATGCCCGGAGGCCGGCTTGGCCACGTTGGAGAGCTCGCCCTCGATCCACACCTGCGGCAAGGCATCGCCCAGCAGGTCGCGCACCAGCCGGTTGAGCGAACTGGGGGTGAGCACATGCCGTGGCGCGGCGTCGTCGGATGGGTCTGGCATAGGGCCGGGAGCCTAGCATGACGGAATGGCCAAGTCTTGGAAAAACATCCGCTTGGAACACCAAGCGCATGAAAAGCCTGAGCTGGCGTCGCCAGCCATCAAGCTTCTTTGGATTCGCCCTGGTCGCGCTGTCGGCGCTGGCGCATGCGCCAGCCACGGATGCCCAGATTGAGCGCGAACCAGGCGCACAGCAAGGCGACTGGCCAACCGATCCAGGCCGGCCACAGGATTGCCACCACGGCCAGTGCCGCGAGCAACAGCGTGGCCAGGAACAGCGGCATGGTCGAGGTATCGCCAAGCACCCGCCGGTGGGTCAGCGCGGCACCCACGCTGTTGGCGATGCGCAACGCGCCGGCGGCAGCGCGGCCGGAACTGCCGCCGCCATGGCGCACGCGGGGCGGTCGCGTTTCGCTGCTGCGCACCTGCTCGCCGCGACCGGCGCGGCGGCGCGGCGCCAGCACGATCTCCGTGGCATTGGCCAGATCGCATTCGTACTGGGCGGCGAGCTGGCCGGCAAAGCCGGCATCCTCGATCGCCACGTCCAGCTCCTGGTTGCCCAGCCAGCTGGCGATATTGAGATTGGACGAGCCCACCCGCGCCCACTGTCCGTCCGCCACCGCGGTCTTGGCGTGCAGCATCGAGCCGTTCCATTCGAATACGCGAATGCCGGCCTTCAGCAGCGGCCGGTAGCCCGCGCGCGATATCCCCGCCACAGCCGGGATGTCGCTGCTGCCCGGGACAAGCAGGCGCACGTCGACGCCATCGCGGGCCGCCGCCACCAGTGCCTGCACGTAAGGTGCGATGCCCACGAAATAGGCGTCGGTGAGCCACAGCGTCTTGCGCGCCAGCGAGGCGATCAGCTGGTCGAGCCGGTACATGCCGGCGGTGGCGGGTTGGGTGGCGATCAGGCGCAGCGCTATGTCGCCCGCTGCGGTGGCCGATCCCGACGGGGATGAAAACTCGCGCAGCGCGGCGCCGGTCTCGCCCCAGCTTTGCGCGAATGCGGCTTCCAGCTCGCCGACCACCGGGCCGCGCAGCGCCACGCCGGTGTCGCGCCACGGCGGCACGTCGTGCGCCGGATCGCCCAGCCATTTTTCGCTGATGCATACGCCGGACAGGAAACCGGTGGTGCCGTCGACCACCAGCGACTTGCGATGGTCGCGGCTGAGCCAGCCGAACGGTTGTCCCAACTGCGGCGGGTTGAATACGCGCACCTCGCCGCCGGCCGCGCGCAATGGCGCCCAGAATCCGCTGCGCGACTGGCCGAGGCAGCCGACCCAGTCCGCCACCACCGCCACGAACACGCCGGCCTGCGCGCGTTCGACCAGCGCATCGCGAAACTCGCGACCGACGGCATCGTCGCGGATGATGTAATTCTCCAGCAGCACGCGCTGCCGGGCGCCGCGGATCGCTTCCAGCCATGCGGCATAGTTCGCGGCGGCGTCGATCAGCAGGTCCACCGCATTGCCGCTGAGCAGGGGTGCACCCGCGGCGCGGCTGAGCGCCTGCTGGGCCAGCAGGCGGCTGGGCGAGGATGACGGCAGCAACGGCGTAGGCATGCGAAGGAGTGTAGGCGATGGCCCGTCGATGCGCCGTCGTGGCGGCTTCTGGCATGATCGGGCGCATGCCCGCCAAGCCGCGCCATAGCGATACCGAAGCCTGCGCCAGCGATCTTGCCGATGCGCTCGGGCCGGATCTGCGCATCGCCGCACCGCTGGGCCTGGGCAAGCCGCATGGCCTGCTCAATGCGCTGTACCGGCTCACGGCGGCCGATCCGACCCGTTCGATGCGGCTGTACACGGCGCTGTCGCTGACCCGGCCGCAGCCGAAGCCCGGGCTGGAGCAGCGGTTCCTGCAGCCGTTCCTCGATCGCCACTTCGGCACCGACGCGGTCGATCCGCAGTACACGCTGGATCAGGCGCGCGACGCGCTGCCGGCGAACGTGGCCGTGCACGAGTTCTACCTGCAATCCGGCGCGTTGCTGCATTCGGGCAGCGCCCAGCGCAGCTACATCAGCCAGAACTACACCCATGTCGCACGCGACCTGGCGATACAGGACATCAACCTGCTGGTGCAACTGGTGGCGCGGCGCGAAGGCCCCGACGGGGTGCACTACAGCCTGTCCTGCAATCCCGACCTGACCCTGGATTTCCTGCGCCAGGTGCAACTGGCCGGCACGCCGCGGCCGCTGTGCGTGGCCGTGGTGCATCCGGACCTGCCTTATCTGGGTGGCGACGCCGAGGTGGCGGCGGATTATTTCGACGTGGAGTTGCGCCCGCAGGCCTCGCCACGCCTGTTCGCGCTGCCGCGGCTGCCGGTCGACCTGACCGAGTACGCGATCGGCCTGCACGCCAGCGCCCTGGTGAGGGATGGCGGCTGCCTGCAGGTCGGCATCGGCGCGCTGTCCGATGCCCTGGTCAAGGCACTGCTGCTGCGCCAGCACGAGAACACCGCGTGGCGCTGCATGCTGGTGGCGCTGGACCCGGTTGGCAGCACGCATGCGCAGGCCGGTTGGCTTGGCGGACTTGCGCCGCTGAAGGCCGGTCTTTACGGCGCCAGCGAAATGGTGATGGACGGCTTCATGCACCTGCAGCGCGGCGGCATCCTCAAGCGCCGCAGCTGGAACAACCTGGCGCTGGAGCGCGCCTCGATCTCCGGGCGACTGAACCCGGACACGCCGGGCGGCCACTACCTGCGCGGCGCGTTCTTCCTGGGTTCGCGGGAGCTGTACGAGTGGCTGGGCCGCACCGAGGCGGCAGACCCCGACGCGATCGACATGTGCGCGGTATCCAACGTCAACCAGCTGTACGGCGATCACGAGGCGCTTGCCACGCTGCAGCGTCGCGACGCGCGTTTCTTCAACACCTGCATGATGGCGACCCTGCTCGGTGCCGCGGTGTCCGACACGTTGGCGGACGGTGCGGTGGTCAGTGGCGTCGGCGGCCAGTACAACTTCGTGGCGATGGCGCACGAGCTGCCGGGCGGTCGCTCGGTGCTGCTGCTGCGCGCCACCCGCATGCGTGCCGGCGGCATCGAGAGCAATATCCGCTGGGACTACGGCCAGACCACGATTCCGCGCCACCTGCGCGATATCGTCGTCACCGAATACGGCGTCGCCGACCTGCGCGGCAAGAGCGACAGCGAGTGCATCGAGGCGATGCTGTCGATCTGCGACGCGCGCTTTCTGGATGCGTTGTGCGCGGAGGCCAAGGCGCACGGCAAGCTGGCCGCGGACTTTGCGATACCGCCGGCATGGCGCCGGCACCAGCCGGGCTGTCTGCACGAGTCGCTGGCGCCGTTCCGGCGCAAGGGCCTGCTGCCGGTGTTTCCGTTCGGCAGCGACTTCGACGAGGTCGAGCAACGCTTGCTGCCGGCGCTGGAATGGCTCAAGGCCGGCAACCCGCGCTGGCGCGGACGTTGGCAACTGCTGCGCGCGGTATGCCGGCCGGGAGACGCCCGCAAGGGCGAGGAAGAAGCGTTGCGGCGGATGGGATTGAATGCGCCGACCACGCTGGGCGAGCGCGTGCAACGCCGCCTGTTGCAGGCGGCGCTGCGGCGGCGCTCAGGCGAAACTCAGGGACCGGCCCCGGGCTGACCGGTTGCTTCCGCGGTCGTCGCCGACGGTGTCGCGGGTCCGGTTTCGGATGCTGGCGCCTCGTCCATCAGCGGCAGCACCGCGGGACTGTCGAGGTCGTCGAACTGCTGGTGGTTCACCGCCCAGAAGAACAGGGCCACCGCCACCACGATCACCAGCAGGGTCACCGGGATCAGTACCAGCAGAATGTTCATGCCGACACCGTCGCCGCACTGCCGGAGCCGGACCGCCCCGGGGTCGCGTCGTCGGAGCGATCGCGGCCCACCCGCAGCGCGTTGAGCACTACCAGCAGCGAGCTCAGCGACATGCCGATGGCAGCCAGCCACGGCGGCACCAGGCCGACCGCGGCGAACGGCACGGCGAAAAGGTTGTACAGCAACGCCCAGCGCCGGCTCTGTCCGACCACCTCGCGCATCCGCAGCGCCATCGCGCGGGCCTGCAGCAGGCCGTCCAGACGGCCATCCAGCAACAGCAGGTCGGCCTGCGCCTGGGCGAGGTTGGTGCCGCTGGTCAGCGCGGCGGATACGTCGGCGGCGGCCAGCAGCGGTGCATCGTTGCTGCCGTCGCCCACCGCCAGCACGGTGTGCCCGTCGGCCTGCAGCGAGCGCAGCAGCGCCAGCTTGTCGGCAGGCAGCTGGCCTGCGTGCCAGTCGTCGATGTCGAGCCGCGCGGCGAGCGCGGCGACGCGATCGGCACGGTCGCCGCTGGCCACGCGCAGGCCAACGCCTTCGCGACGCAGTTGCTCCAGGGTGGCCGGCGCATCCGGGCGCGGTTGTTCGTGGAAACGGAAGCGCGCCAGTGGACCTTCATCGTCGGCGAGTATCAGGGCGTCATCGGCCAGTATCGGATCGATCCGGCCTTCGGCCAGCGCGAAGCGTGCGTGGCCGAGGCGCAACGCGCGGCCCTCCACGGTGCCGGCGATGCCGGCGGCCAGCGTTACCCGCACGTCCTGCGCCTGCGATGGCGTCACCTTTCCGCGTGCCGCGTCGGTCAGCGCACGCGCGAGCGGGTGCGAGCTCTGGCGGGCCAGCGCCATCGCCCACGCCAGCACCTGTTCGCGCGAATCGCCGCGCAGGGCTCGGTGGCGGCGGCATCCAGCCGGGGCACGGCAAGCGTGCCGGTCTTGTCGAACAGCGCGCGGTCGACGCGCGCCAGCGCGAGCAGGGCGTTGCCGTCGGTGACCAGTACGTGGTGGCGCGCCAGCTGGCCCAGCGCGCGGGTCAGCGTGACCGGCACGGTCAGCGCGAACGCGCAGGGACAGGCCACCACCAGTACGGCGATGGCGGCGTCGAACGCACGCGCCGGATCGACCAGCAGCCAGCCCAGCGCGGTCAATACAGTCAGCAGCAGGACGCGACGCACGAAACGCGCGACGTCGCGATCGCTGCCGGCAAGCGATGCACGCGCCTGGCGCGCCCGCACGGCGAGCATGCCCAGCCGCGCCACCCCGGTGTCCGCACCGCCGTGCTCGACGCGCAGCTCCGCCGGTCCGGTCAGCAGCACGCTGCCTGCCATCATCCGTTCGCCGCGCTGGCGCTGCTGCGGGCGCGACTCGCCGGAAAGCAGCGCCTCGTCGACCTGCACCGAGGCGCTTTCCAGCACGCCGTCGGCCGGTACAGTGCCGCCGTCATCGATGTGCACGCGGTCGCCGGGGACGAGGCTCAGGGCCGCCACCGTTTCCAGCTCGCCATCGGCGCGCCGGCGCTGCGCCAGCAGCGGCGTCGCGTCGATCAACGCGTCACCCTGCGCGCCGCCGCGATGGCGCGAGCGCAGTTCCAGGTAGCGTGCGCCGAGCAACAGGAACACGAACATGCTGACCGAGTCGAAGTAGACCTCGCCACTGCCGCGCAGGGTATTGATCACGCTGGCAACGAACACCAGCACGACCGCCAGCGCCACCGGCAGGTTGATGCCGAGCCGGTGGCCGCGCAGTTCATCCGCCGCGCCGCGGAAGAACGAGCGCGCCGAATAGAACACCAGCGGAATCGTGGTCAGCAGCCCGAGCCAGCGGAACAGGTTGCGCGTGCTGAAATCCACGAAGTCGACCACGCCGATGTAGATGACGAAGGCATAGGTCATCACCTGCATCGCGCACATGCCGGCGACCAGCATGCGCTTCAGCGCGTCGTGCATCTCGGCGGCGCGGGCATCCTCGATCTCGTCATGGCGCAGGGGCCGCGCCGGGCAGCCGGCGGCGGCGAAGTTCTCGAGCAGGGTCGGCAGGGAGGTTCGCCGGGTCTGCCACACCACCCGCACCCGTCGGGCCGCGCGATCGATGGCGACCCGCCGTACCCCGGCCAGTGCGTTGATGCGTTGCTCCAGCCAGAGCACCTGGCGCGGATCGTGCAGCGCTTCGACGTGCAGCGCGATCTCACTGCAACCATCGCTTCGCTCGCGCAGCACCTGGGCAGCGAGCCGGGGGTCGGCCCATGCGGCGGCGGTCATGGCGTCGACTTGGGTGGCGATCCGGGCGGCGGTCGCGCTGCGCTGTGCGCGCTGACCGGCACACCGAACACTGCATGCGAGGTGGCCAGCGGGGTGTCGGCATAGCGGGCGCTGACCGTGATGAGCCACACGCAACCCGCCAGCGACGCCACGAAGACCGCGATGCCCAGCCACGCCACCGGCTGGTGATACCACGCCGATCCGGCGCGCAGGTTGCGGTCAGTGCCTGTCGTCATCAGTCGGGTGCGACCAGTGATAGACGTAGGCGGCGAGCACGTGGATCTGGTCGGCGGTCAGGCGCGTGCCCCACGCCGGCATGTGACCCTGGCGCCCGTCGTGCACGGTCTGGCGGATGTCGGCGACCGTGCCGCCGTAAAGCCAGATGGGATCGGTGAGGTTCGGCGCGCCCAGCGCCTGGTTGCCCTTGCCGTCGGGCCCGTGGCAGGCGGCGCAGGTGGCGAACAATGGTTTGCCGGCGGCGGCCCTGGCCGCGTCGTGCGGCGCACCGGACAGGCCCAGCACGTACTGCACCAGGTTGTCGACGTTGTCCTCGCCCAGGCTGGCCCATGGCGGCATCACGCCGCCGCGACCGTCGCGGATCGAGGCGGTGATGTCGTTGCCGGTGCCGCCGTACAGCCAGTCATCGTCGGTGAGGTTGGGTGCGCCGAGCAGGGTATTGCCCGTGCCGCCGCGCTGGTGGCAGGCGGCGCAGTTGTCCTCGAACAGCACCTTGCCCATCGCCCTGGCTTGCGGATCGCCGGCCAGTTGCTCGACCGGATACAGCCGGAAGCGCTCCAGCAGCGGGTCGAGCCTGGCATCGTTGGCCGCCACGGCGCGGGCCAGTTCACCGTGCGAGGTCCAGTCGAGCAGACCCTTGAAGCTGCCGAAGCCGGGGAACAGCGCCAGGTAGGTGAAGCCGGCCACGAACATGGCGCCGGAGAACAGCACCCACCAGAGCGGCAACTTCCGCACGCCTTCGCGCAGCACGCCGTGCGCCCAGACGTGGCCGCTGGTGCCGTCAGGCAGGGTGGGGATCTTCGCGCGCGGTCCCCACAGATACAGGAAGAACGTGATGCCCATGTTCAGCACCACCAGGAACATCACCCAAAGCGACCAGCCCGCACTCATGGACGATCCTCCTCATTGTCGTTGCCAGGCTCGTCTTCCATCGGCAGGCGTGCCATGCGGCTGAATGTCTTCCTGTGATATTTGCGCCAGGCCCAGATCCAGATGCCGATGAAGCTGACCAGCATCAGCACGATGAAGACGCCGGCGATGTGGCCCCAGACGGGATTCATCGGCGTCATGGCGTGCCTCCGTCGCTGGCCGGCGCGGCGCCTGCCGGCAACCTGGGTTCATTGTCGATGCCCAGGCCCTGCAGGTAGGCGACCAGCGCATCCATCTCGGTCTTGCCGGCCACGGCGGCCGGCGCGGCGGCAATCTGGGCGTCGGTGTACGGATCGCCCAGCCGGCGCAGCGTGCGCATGCGCGCCTGCACGTCGGCACCGTCGAGCTTGTTGTGCGCCAGCCACGGGTAGCCCGGCATGTTCGACGGCGGCACCAGCTGGCGCGGATCCATCAGGTGCAGGCGCTGCCATTCGTCCGAATACTTGCCGCCGACCCGCGCCAGGTCGGGCCCGGTGCGCTTGGAGCCCCACTGGAACGGGCGGTCGTAGACCGATTCGGCGGCGGTGGAGTAGTGGCCGTAGCGTTCCGTTTCGAAACGCAGGGCGCGGATCATCTGCGAGTGGCACAGGTAGCAGCCGTTCTCGACATACACGTCGCGGCCCATCAGCCGCAGCGGGTCGTAGGGGTGCACGCCCGGCGGCGCCTTCACCGAATGCGCCTCCATGAACAGCGGGGTGATCTCGGCCAAGCCACCGAGCGAGACCATGATCGCGATCAGGACGCCAAGCAGGCCGGCGTGTTTCTCGATTGCTTCGAAATGCTTGTAAGCCATGTCAGGGCGCTCCTCAGCCGGCCGCCGGCAAGGGAGCCGGTACCTGGTGCGGCACCGGCTCGGGAATCGGCACCGGGATCGGCTTGATCAGGCGCGCGCGCGCGTCGGCGGCGGTATGCCACAGGTTCCAGGCCATCACCCACATGCCGGACAGGATGAATACGCCGCCGGCCCAGCGGATCAGGTACATCGGCCTGATCGCGATCAGGCTGTCGAGGAAGCCGTAGGTCAGCGCACCGTCCGGCTGGGTGGCGCGCCACATCAGGCCCTCGGTGACGCCGGCGGTCCACATCGCGCCGACATAGAGCAGGGTGCCTACCATGTGCAGCCAGAAATGCAGTTCCATGCCCTTGCGCGAGTGCATCTCCGGGCGCCCCAGCGCACGTGGGGCCATCGCGTACAGCGAGCCGATGGTGATCATCGCCACCCAGCCGAGCGAGCCCGAATGCACGTGGGCGATGGTCCAGTCGGTGTAATGCGACAGCGAGTTCACCGTCTTGATCGCCATCATCGAGCCTTCGAACGTGGCGGCGCCGTAGAACACCAGCGACATCACCATGAACTTGGCGGCCGGATCGGTCTTCAGCCGATGCCAGGAGCCGTTGAAGGTGAGCAGGCCGTTCGCCGCCGAACCCAGGCTGGGCATCAGCAGCACCAGCGAGAACGCCATGCCCACCGACTGCACCCAGTCGGGCAGGGCGGTGTACATCAGGT
>Ga0157370_10007871_pt1 | contig 11551 bp, 10 predicted proteins | sample C35metaG_FD_113463 | JGI IMG/M metagenome (GOLD analysis project Ga0157370, IMG submission 113463) | Corn rhizosphere microbial communities from Kellogg Biological Station, Michigan, USA - C3-5 metaG | ecosystem: Host-associated > Plants > Roots > Rhizosphere > Soil | place: USA: Michigan... | reverse complement strand
GAAAATTCAAAAATGTTAAAAAAAATAATAGACCGTCCGGTACTGGCAACAGTAATATCCCTTATCATTGTGATTTTAGGGATCATAGGATTAAAACAGCTGGCAGTGACCAGATTCCCGGATATTTCTCCACCTACGATTACCGTTTCAGGATCGTATCCGGGAGGAAATAGTGAAACTGTGATCCGTTCCGTGGTAACTCCGCTGGAAGAGCAGATCAATGGAGTGGAAGACATGGAATACATGAAATCCACCGCGAGTAATGATGGTACATTCTCCATCTCCATTATTTTCAAGCAGGGAGTGAATGCCGATCAGGCAGCGGTAAACGTACAAAACAGAGTACAGCAGGCCACTCCGATACTTCCGCAGGAGGTAGTGAGAATGGGATTAACCACCTCTAAGCAGCAGAACAGTATGGTGTTGATTTTCAATATTTATACTGAAGATAATAAGCAATACGATGAAACTTTCCTTCAGAACTACGCGAATATCAACCTTATTCCGCAGGTTAAAAGGGTAAAAGGAGTAGGACAGGCCATGGTTTTTGGGATTAAAGATTATTCCATGAGAATATGGCTTAACCCTCAGAAAATGTCATCATACGGACTTGAACCGGCAGATGTTTCCAGAGCCATTGCAGACCATAGCTTGGAATCTGCTCCGGGTAAATTGGGGGAAGAATCTGATGCTGCTTTAGAATATGTAATCAGATATAAAGGAAAAAAGAACAAGCCGGAACAATATGAAAATATTATTGTTAAAAATACCGGAAGCCAGGTCATCAGGCTAAAAGATGTAGCGCGTGTAGAATTCGGAGCCATTTCCAATACAGGAGACAATCTTTCCAATGGGAAAAATGCAGTTACCGTAGCCATTATGCAGACCACAGGATCCAATGCCAATCAGATTGAAATAGGGGTAAATAAAGCCCTTGATCAATTATCAAAATCATTCCCTCCGGGTATTAAATATACGAAGGTAATGAGTACCAAAGAAAGATTGGATGAAGCTACAGGACAGGTAAAATCTACTTTGATAGAAGCATTTATCCTTGTATTTATCGTGGTATTTATATTCCTGCAGGATTTCAGATCTACGATTATTCCGGCAGTGGCGGTTCCGGTAGCCATTATCGGTACCTTCTTCTTCCTTCTGGTTTTAGGATTTACCATTAATGTATTGACACTTTTTGCCCTTGTACTGGCCATCGGGATTGTAGTGGATGATGCCATTGTAGTGGTGGAAGCTGTTCATAGCAATATGGAAGGGACGGATCTTTCAGGAAGAGAGGCCACTCACAAGGCGATGAGTGAGATTACAGGAGCGGTGATTTCAATCACATTGGTGATGTCGGCGGTATTTATTCCAATCGGATTTATGTCCGGTTCAGCAGGATTATTCTATAAGCAGTTTGCCTATACATTAGCCATAGCGATCATTATTTCAGCGGTTAACGCATTGACTTTAACCCCCGCTTTATGTGCTGTGTTTTTGAAAAACAACCACTCAGGAGAAGATAAAAAATCAAAAGGATTCGGGCAAAGGTTTGCGGTAGCATTCAATGCAGGATTTAATAATATGACCAACCGTTATGCAAAAGGAGTACGTTTCTTAATAGGACGGAAATGGATTGCAGGAGGATTAATCGTAGCCGTTATCGGTGTTGCAGGATGGCTGATGTCAAGTACACCTAAAAGTTTCGTGCCGATGGAAGATGACGGATTCTTCATGTACACTTTAAGCATGCCTCCGGGAACAGCATTGACTAAAACTACGGAAGTTTCCAACAAAATCAATGAAATCTTAAAAGGAGTAGATGCAGTACAGGAAAATACTTCCATCACAGGCTACAACCTTCTTAGTAACAGTGCAGGACCGGCTTATGCGATGGGATTTGTTAAACTGAAACCTAAAAAAGAGAGAGGTGAAGTTCAGGATATCCAGGAAGTGGTAGATATGGCGAGTGCAAAATTGGGAGTCATCAAAGAAGGAAGTGTAATGACCTTTAGAATGCCTCCGGTAGAAGGATATGGAATGACGAATGATGCTGAGATCGTACTTCAGGATCGTATGGGAAGAGATCCTCAGGTTCTTAAAGCGAAAGCAGATGAATTGATAGGTCAGCTGATGAAGGTTCCGGAAGTGGCATTTGCTTACACAATGTTCAGGGCAGATTATCCTCAGATGGAACTTGAAGTGAATGAAGATAAAGCAAAACAGCTTGGAGTAAGCATTTCAAGCTTGTTGGGAACCGTTCAGACCTATTTCTCAGGAGACCAGTCTCAGAATTTCTCGAGATTTGGGAAGTTCTATAGAGTGAATATTAAGGCGGACGGAGTTTTCAGAATGGATGAGCAAGCCTTCAATGATATTTTCGTAAAGAACGACAAAGGAGATATGGTGCCGGTGAACACATTAATTACTTTGAAAAAAGTCTACGGCCCGGAATCCGTTCAGCGTTACAACCTTTACAACTCATTAAATATCAACGTATCTCCAAAACCAGGAGTAAGTAACGGAGAATTGATGGGCAAACTGGAACAGACTTTAAGCAAATTGCCATCTGATTACAGCTACGAATGGACTGGATTGAGTCTGGAAGAAAAATCTGCAGGAAATCAGACAATTGCCATCTTTGGACTGTGTTTGCTTTTTGTATATCTGCTATTGGCAGCTCAGTATGAAAGTTACATTCTTCCTCTGGCAGTAATGCTTTCGATCCCAACGGGAATTGTAGGAGCGTTCTTAGGAATAAAAGCGATCGGGCTGGATAATAATATCTATGTACAGGTAGGATTGATCATGCTTATCGGTCTTTTGGCCAAAAACGCGATCCTGATTGTAGAATTTGCCATACAAAGGCGAAAAGCAGGACTTTCGATTCTGGATTCTGCACTGGAAGGAGCAAAGGCGAGGTTACGTCCGATTATCATGACTTCATTAGCCTTTATTGTGGGAATGATTCCGCTGATGATTTCTACAGGGGGAATGGCTTCAGGAAACAAATCCATCAGTACAAGTGCTGCAATGGGAATGCTGAGCGGAGTGGTTTTAGGAGTTTTTGTAATTCCCGTACTATACATGTTCTTTCAGTATCTGGATGAGAAATTCTCTACCAAAAAGAAGTATCATACAACAGAAAATCAATTGACAAATGAGAATATTTAATATAAAGAATTTCCTTATTTCAGGCGCAATGGCATTACTGCTGATGTCTTGTGCCGTAGGGAAAAAATATACAAGAACAGATCTTCAGGTTCCCGAAACATACAAAGAATCTGTGCAGGTAACAGGAGATACCGTAGTCCTTCCGTGGAAAACTTTTTTCAAAGATCCTAAACTGATTGGTTTAATAGACAAAGCCCTTTCAAGAAACAACGAAGTGAATGTCGCTTTGAAAAATATTGAACAGCTGGATCTGATTTATAAACAGGCTAAGCTGGGTCTGATGCCAACACTGGATTTAACGGCAGGAGCGAACAGAAGCTGGGCTTCCACCAATACCCTTAACGGCTCCCTGAATGAGCAGTTTGTGGGAACTAAATACATGGATGATTTCAGTGCAGCACTAAGACTTTCATGGGAAATAGACATCTGGGGAAAAGCTAAAATGCAGAAAGAATCTGCAGCGGCAGAGTATTTTGGACAGAAAGAAAACTTAAATGCCATCAAAAGCAGAATAGTTGTTCAGGTGGCTCAGGCTTATTACAACCTTATCAGTCTGGACGAACAGCTGAAAATAGCAGAACAGAATATTGAGCTTAGCAATAATACGCTCAAAATGATGAATCTTCAGTTTACAGCAGGACAGATTAATTCATTAGCCGTTCAGCAATCCGAAGCGCAGAAGAAAACAGCCGAGTTGCTGATCCCTTTGGCGAAGCAGAATATTTCTATCCAGGAAAATGCTTTGAGTATTCTTTGCGGAGAGTATCCAGCCAAAATTGAAAGAGAAGGAAATCTGAAAACAATGATTCCCGAAAACAAACTGTCAGAAGGGTTACCCGCACAACTGCTAAGCCGTAGACCGGATCTGAAAATGGCAGAGTTTAACGTAATCAGTTTAAATTCCAAAACCGGATTAGCAAAAGCAGCGATGTATCCAAGTATCAGCCTGAGCCCGCAGATTGGAGTGAATTCCAATAAATTCAGCTCATGGTTTGATATTCCGGGATCTATTACCAAGGCAATCGCCGCAAATCTGGCAGCGCCGATTTTCCAGAAAAAGCAATTGAAAACAGCCTATGACACGGCTTTGATTGAACAGGAAAAAGCAGCCATTAATTTTAAACAATCTGTAATGACTGCAGTGGGAGAAGTCTCAGATGCGATGGCGAAATCCAATGGTTCTTCAGAAAGGCTTCACCTTTTGGAACAGAGAACAGCCATTCTGGACAAAGGAATTAATGATGCACTGAAGCTGTATAAAAGTGGTATGGCAACCTATCTTGAAGTCATCACTGCCCAGAACAATAAACTGCAGAATGATTTGGAAGCCATTAATGTCACTCTTGAAAAGTTAAATGCTGAGGTAGATCTGTACAGAGCGCTTGGTGGAGGAATACAGTAAAATATAACAGGTAAAATAATAAAAAGGAAGCTATGTCATATAGTTTCCTTTTTTGATGTTTTATCCAAGATGGATATAACTTTATTTTTACAATAGGTATGGAATTTGTAGAGAAGTGATGAAATTTTATATCCATAAAATCAATTGGTTATGAAATTTTTATTCTTTTTTAAAAAAATATATGCAAGATTTTCGGAAAACAGGATTTATATAGATGAGTACTCGAAAATAAATAATGTTTAACGAAAAAGTAATGCAATGAAAAAATTGACAGTACCCCGATTTTTTATAACAGTTTTAATGGTTTTAGCAGGATTTGCCCTATCCGCATGCAATGATAATGAAGGTCCGGATATTCCACCTGTAAAAATGGAAAATTTACCAGGAAATTATAAAGGAAAGCTGGTTATAGTACAGGGAAATAGCAAAAGAGAAGGAGTAAAAGAGTTTAAAGTAAAAAAAGATACAATCTCATTTGCTGAATTTCCTATCGAAGAAATTGTAAAAACTGTAGTGAAAAACCCTGTAAAAGCAGAACAGGCATTGAAATCGATGGCAAAAGTAAAGTATGATCTTAAATATGCAGCAGTGATCAATACAGCGAATAATGTAATAGAGCTTACCTTTACCCCGAAAACAATGGAACTTCAGATTCCTGTAGATGGTGTTAATAAAAAGACCATTGTAGAATTTGTCTCTAAGCAAAAAGGATATTATGTAGGTTTGGATCAGACACTTAGGTATGCTCTTACAGCAGAAAAAATTACAGTAGATGGTACATTGGTTACCCCATATGAGGTGATTGATTATAATTTCCCATTCTGTATTAAAAATTAATTAATAGATATGATCATTAATGGATTGCACTTTATCAATAAGATGCAATCTATTTTTGCTTGACAGTTTTATAGCATCTCACCGGATACGGAGGCAGCAGCATTATATGGAAGAAAGTAAAGAACAGATTTTGGTAAAGCACCTTCTGAAAAAGGAGGAAGCTGCCTGGAAAGAGCTTTTTGGAGCTTATTCCAGAAATCTGTCCTATGTATGCTCCCGTTATCTGTCGGAAAAAGAAGATGTGCATGATGTACTCCAGAACAGTTTTATCAAAATGTTCCGTTCGATAGAATCTTTTGAGTACAGAGGAAGCGGTTCTTTAAAAGCCTGGATGACACGCATCACCGTGAATGAATCTTTGAAGCATATAAAACAGAAAGGAGATTTTACATCTGCTGTAGAAGTAGATGACCTTCCTGATATTCCTAATGAAGAAGAGCCGGATTTTGAAGAAATTCCGCGTGATGATATTATGTTGATGATCAGAGCTCTTCCTGATGGCTACAGAACAGTTTTCAATCTGTATGTATTTGAGGAAAAAAGCCATAAAGAGATTGCCGTACTTCTGGGAATAGCAGAAAATTCCTCTGCATCACAGTTTCACAGGGCAAAAGGACTGCTTGCTCAGAAAATAAAAGAATTTAAAATGTCAAAAAAAGCACAATATGAATAACGAATGGCTAAATAACCTGCGAAGCAGAATGGATGACCATGAAGAGGACGTTCCGGAAGGGTTGTGGGATGACATTAAAGATGAATTATTTTCTGGGGAAGAGAATAGCATTATTCCGGGTTTTATTCCTGAAGTTCAGGACGGTGAAGCGAAGAAAGATATAGGAAGAAAAATCTTATTCTACCGAGTTGGAGGAATTGCAGCAGCCATTGCCATATTGTTTTTGCTGACGAAAATATGGCCTCAGAATGATCCAGAAAGAAGAATGTCTCAGAAATCCGAAGGTGTGAGAAATGAAGAGGAAAAAAACTCTTTAAAACCTATAGAAACAGAACAGAGCCCAAGCAATGATATAAAATCAGGAACAGAAGCTTTTTTAGCAGACAATATATTAAACACAGGATCTACGGAGAAAATTGCAGCACAAAGATATGCCGAGAGGAGAGGAGAAAATCAAGTTGAAAACAACCAAAAAATCAAGGATATATTCAAACTTCCGTCAGCATCAGAGTCTTTTCAGCAGGAAAGCAGAGTTGCTTATAACGTGCCTTCTATTGATGATACAGTAAAAGAAACTGCCAAAGAACAGACTTCTGATGAGGTTCTTTTTAAAGAAGAGAAACCAAAGGAAGTCTATGCTGAAAATGCCAAACACGGTACCTCAAAATCCCGCGATAAAAAATCATGGATGCTGAGTTTGCTTACAGGAAATATGGCCTCCAATTCTGCAGAACAGCAGTTTCCGGGCTATGCTTCTATCACAGGAAAAGCAATGAATGTAGAGCAGGTATTTATGGCGTCCGATTATCATGATGATCCCCTGATGGCCATATTATTGGCCAATCAGAGCCAGCCGGTAGAAGCGAGAATCAGACATAAAGTGCCGGTCACATTCGGATTGTCTCTTTACTATAATTTAGGAAAAAGATGGGGAATCGGAACAGGTCTGAATTATACCAAACTGGCTTCTGAACTGCATTCCGGAAGTGATAATAATTATATAAAAGGAGATCAGACGGTTCATTATATAGGAATTCCCGTTCAGGTTAACTACAATGTTATTCAAAAAGGGAGGTTTACAGGATATATTACAGGAGGAGTACTGGTAGAAAAGCCTATATCAGGAAGTGTTACAACAAGTTATGTTGTTAATGACGAAGTGAAAGAGAGCTCCAAAGAGCGTCTTGATCATAAACCCTTTCAGTTTTCTGTGAATGCTGCGGCAGGACTTCAGCTGAAGATTGTTGATAAAATCGGAGTGTATGCAGAACCGGGAATAGGATATCATTTTAAGGAAGAAACGGCTCCCAATACTATTTATAAAGAAAAACCGCTTCATTTTAATATGAAATTCGGGATCAGAGTATTGTTGGATTGATGTAGAGGATTTTTAAAACAATACCAAACTTAATAATCTATATATGAAAACAAAACTAATTCTTTTAGTGTTTTTATTATTCACCATTCTGAATATAAAAGCACAGTGTACTCCTACAATTACCAGTGCAAGACTCGGGCAGAAATATCCGGGAACTATCTTATTCTGTGATACGGAAGATGAGGTTCTTTCCACAGTACAGGCTTATGGAAGCTATCAGTGGTATAAACAGGAATGGACATGGCAGACTCCTAATAACAACCCATGGATAGCCATTCCGGGAGCTACATCACAACAGCTGACCATTACCGGGAATGACCAGTTGAATTATTTTAAAGTTAAAGTTACAGACGGCGATTGTATCGCAGAAAGTCCGGCAGTATTTGCAGATGGTTTTGTCTATGGACTTCCGGCCATGATGACTACTTATACTCCCGGAACCTATCAGGACAACGGAGGAATAGTGAATGTGTGCAATGGTGCTTCTGTACAGTTTGATAACATATTTCCTGTTGTTTATGGCAAACATACCTGGTTCAAATGTGTGCCCAGCAGTAATCCTCCTGTAATAGGAGACCCCTGTATTATCCCGGGTGTGGTAGGAGCTACGTATGTGGCAACAAGTTCAGGGAAATACGGATTTTATGCCTGTACGGAATATTGTCCGGATCAGTGCCAGATGTTAGATCCGTTTGCTTTTGTGGAGGTGAATTTCGGAAACTGGGAGTTCTGCGGTAATCTGGGGACTGGAGAGACAAAAATTAAAGACAATAGTCTGAAAATTTATCCGAATCCTACAGCACAGCATCTTTATATCGGGAAAGAATCAGATAAAATCTATAAAGAAGTGATCATTATTGATATGTCCGGGAAACTTGTTCTGAAGAAAAATGATCACAGATATAATCAGGCGATTGATGTAAGCGGTCTGATACCGGGAAATTATATTATTGTTTCTAAAAGCGCAGATGGAACAGAATACAAAAATAGATTTATAAAAAAATAGGATTATAAAATCTGAAGATGTTAAAGAATTGATTGTGGGAAGGAAGAATGGATGCCGGAAGAGGGATGTTTCTTGTATTGAAGAAGAACTAAAGTATTTTTTACTTTATGCTCAATAGATACATTTCATCCTTGTTAATCTAATGACGGTCATAATTACCCCCAAAAAGAAATTTCCTCTTTTTGGCATCCGGCTTCCTGACTCATTATTTAATTTTTTTTATTATTCAGATGATTAATCATTTTCGTTAGTTTTTAATAATGGTTGGGTCGGTACAAATCTCTTTGTACCGATTTTTTTATTATTCTACGACTAACGGTACCTTAGCTGTCGTAAGTTTTCCGTGGAAAATTTTGATGTGATTTCTTTGTTAAAAGTACCAACCTATTTTCGTCAATAAATCAAACTTTTATAAAATTTCACAAAAATAATTTCATAAAAAAAGATATAAATGATAAAAATTGTAACTTTGTTTCGTTGAAAACTTATAACAAAAATATTGGTCACATTCTTATCCTATGCCTGGTGCTTTTCTTAGTGCCGAGTTTAAGTTTTGCCTGTACCAAGAAAAATATAAAAAAGGATGAAACCTTGGGTTATAAGTGTCAAACCAGCACTTTTTCTGAAAAATTCTGCTGCCAACCGGGTTTTTGTAAAAAAGACAGAGATCACAATAACTGCAATGGCAAATGCAAACATAATTCTTGCCGATGCGGAACTGTAATCTCATTAGCAGGACTGCCTGTTATGTCTGATCTAAAAATCAAAAATCATTTCATAGAAGAAAAGAAACTTAAATTTAGTTTCAGCCAAACCTATTATTCTTCAGGTTTTTCTTCCATCTGGCAACCTCCCAAAATAGGGTAACTCCTGGTTTAACAGCCAGAGATATGTCTTGTCGAAAGCAAAATTTTTGTTTTCGGACAATCTATTGTATTCCAAATATTAATTTTTAAAAATCAAAAAGTGAAATCAATATCAAAAATATTGATGGTAATCACTGTATTACTATCATACACGATGAGTTTTGCACAGCTAAAAAATGCGAAAACATCTACCATAAAAATATATGGTAATTGTGACATGTGTAAAACCAATATAGAAAAAGCAGGTAATCTAAAGAATATCTCATCCGTAGAATGGAATGAAGATACCAAAATGGCTACACTGACTTATGATGCGAAAAAAACAAATGAAGATGAAATCCTTAAACGCATTGCTTTAGCCGGTTATGACAACGAAAAATTCTTAGCGCCGGATGATGTTTATAATAAATTAGCAGGCTGCTGCCAGTACAAAAGAGAACTAAAACCTGCAAGGCCAGATAAAGATCAAGGGATGAATATGAATAATGAACATACCAATCATGATCATAGTAAAATGAATCAGCTCAATAGCTCTGAAAATAAAAATACGTCTCAGCTTAGTATGGTTTTCGACAATTATTTTGCTTTAAAAGATGCTCTTGTAAATACTGATGCGGGAACCTCATCGGCAAAAGCCGCCTCTTTGGTAAAATCCATTCAGAATGTTGAAATGAGTAAGCTTTCCAATGAAGAACATACCGTTTGGATGAAAGTTTTAAAAGAACTTACAGCACATGCAGAAAAGGTAGCAGCTACTAAAGACATCTCAAAACAGAGAGACACTTTTGCACTTCTGTCTGAAAACATCTATGCCCTTACAAAAGTTGCAAAACAGGAACAACCGATTTATTATCAGCATTGTCCCATGTTTAATAATGGAAAAGGAGCGAACTGGCTTAGCAAAGAAGAAGCGGTCAAAAATCCATTTTACGGATCCAAAATGCTTACCTGTGGCAGTGTTCAGGAAACCATCAATAACAAATAATAAAGAAACTTAATCAATAAATATCAATACAATGAAAAATATAGTTGTATCAATCATCATATCAACAACTGTAGCAGCAACAGCAGTTTCATGCAAGCAGTCTCAAAATAAAAACAGTGAACTAAAGACACAGGACAGCACATCTGTATCTGAAACAAAGACATTACCATTACATGATTCAGCAGCATCTGCTGAACAGGTAAGCGCTCCGGTTCAGAAAACTGAAACGGTTAAAACAGAGGCTCAATCCCCAAACTTTACCATTGATCCTATTATTAAAGAGTATTTAGCTCTTAAAAATGCATTAATAGCCGATAATGACAAAGGTGCATCCAATGCAGGAAAACAATTACTGAATACCTTAAAGAATGTAGATATTAAAAGCATTCCTTCCGGAAAGCAAAAAGAATATAAAGAAATAGCAGATGACGCCAGGGAAAATGCTGAACATATCGGTGATAATGCAGGAAAAATTGACCATCAGCGGGAACATCTGGCTTTTTTAAGTAAAGATGTTTCAGACCTTATCGCATTATTTGGCAGTTCACAAAAGCTATATCAGGATCATTGTCCGATGTTTAACGACGGTAAGGGAGCGGTATGGATCAGTGAAACCAAAGCCATCAAAAATCCATACTATGGAAATCAGATGCTAAACTGTGGTTCTGTGAAAAAAGAGTTCTGAAAATGAAACAAATACTAAAAAGAATTTTGGTATTTGTTCTGTTCGTTTTTATTGCAATACAATGGTATCAGCCCGCCTTTAATGTAAATAAAGGCGAGGCTGCTGCAAAAGATTTTACAAGATTGTATAAAATGCCGGCTGAAGTAAAAACTTTGTTTCGGAATTCCTGCTATGACTGCCATAGCAACAATACAGATTATGCCTGGTACGATTACATACAGCCCGCAAGAATGCTTGTAGAAGACCATATTAATGAAGCAAAAGATGACCTGAATTTCAGCGAATGGGAAAGCTATTCAAACCGAAAGCAGGAAAGATTGCTGAATTCAATAAAAGAACAGATTGTAAACAGAAAAATGCCATTATCGTCATATGCTCTAATGCACAGTAAAGCAAAACTGAGTAATGATGAAATTAAAAAGATAACCGATTGGTTAAACGCACAGAACAAAGCTTATGAATAAAAATAGTACGATGAATATACCTCACAATATCACGATAAAACTACTTCAGGCAGTTTTGATCCTCTTCTGCTGGCAAAGTCTTTT
>Ga0157370_10007870_pt1 | contig 11551 bp, 8 predicted proteins | sample C35metaG_FD_113463 | JGI IMG/M metagenome (GOLD analysis project Ga0157370, IMG submission 113463) | Corn rhizosphere microbial communities from Kellogg Biological Station, Michigan, USA - C3-5 metaG | ecosystem: Host-associated > Plants > Roots > Rhizosphere > Soil | place: USA: Michigan... | reverse complement strand
GATTCCTCCGGCACCTCGGCCAGCTCCATGCGGTCGCCGCGGCGCGTGCGCGCGGACCACGCGCGGATCGTCGCCAGCTGCGCGGCCTGCGCGCGCTCGAAGGTGGCACCCTCGCGCACGGTCTGGTCGAGCCGGTACAGGCACAGGTAATTGGCGCGGCCTTTCAGCAGCGCCGTCTTCAGCCGCGCGCCCAGCACCGAGCGCACCTTCGGCAGGTCGCGGAAGTACAGCTGGTCCTGCAGCGCCTTGGTGCCGGTGGAGATGATCACCCGCTCGCCCGACAGCAGCGCGGGCACCAGATAGGCGTAGGTCTTGCCGGTGCCGGTGCCGGCTTCGGCGATCAGCATGTCGCGCCCGGTGATCGCCTGCTGCACCGCCCGCGCCATTGCCTGCTGGGCCAGCCGCGGCGCGAAGTTCGGCAGCTCGCGGGCGAACGGGCCGTCGGCACCGAGCAGACTGCCGACGTCGTCGGACTCGGTGTCATCGAGGTCGGTCATCCGGCAAGTATGCCGGAGCGGGCCGACGCGGCAAACCCGTCGCGGGAACCTTGTGCGGCTCCGCCCCATCAATTCGGCAAGACGTAACCGCCCACCGGAGGAACCTCGACGTGAGACTGTTCGCACCTGCATACGCGCCCGCACTCGACCTGGTCGACATCCACGGCAAGCCGATCGCGATCGGCGGCAACGGCCGGCTGACCCTGCTCTCGTTCTTCCGCGACGCCGCCTGCCCGTTCTGCAATTTCCGCATCTACGAACTGACCAGCCGGCATGCGGAATTGTCCGCGCTCGGGCTGGACATCGTGGCGGTATTCAGCGCCTCGCAGGCCGAGGTGCTGCGCTTTGCCGGACATCGCCCGCGTCCGTTTCCACTGGCCGCCGACCCCACCTCGCGCGCACACGAGATCTACGGCATCGAGCGCTCGCTGTGGCGCAAGCTGAAAGCCATCGTGACGCGCGTGCCGACCCTGATCCGCGGCATGCGCCTGGTCGGCCTGGCCGGCTTGAACACCGGCAACCTGATGCCGGCCGATTTCGTGATCGACCCGGACGGCCGCATCATCGATGCGTACTACGGCAGCGACGCCGGCGACCGCATTCCGCTGGAGCGGGTCGAGCGGCGGCTGCCGCGCGAGAAGATCAGGCGCGTGGCCTGAGCCGCACCACTGGCAGCGCTGCCGGCGATGGGTCACCATGCCGGCACCACCACCGGGGAATCGCATCATGACGACTGAATTGTGCATGCTGTTGTGGAGTGCCGTGCTGGGGCTGGTGCAGATCGCGCTGGCCGCCACCTGCTCGGTCGGCCAGCGCGGCCTGGACTGGGCCGCCAGCGCGCGCGACGAGGTGAAGCCACCACTCAGCGGCATCGGTGGACGGCTGGATCGCGCCCGCGCCAATTTCCTGGAAACCTTTCCGCTGTACGCCGCCGTGGTGCTGGCCGCGCAACTCCTGCAGCATCACGACGCGATGACCGTGCTCGGCGCTCAGCTCTACTTCTGGGCCCGGCTGGCCTACGTGCCGGTCTATGCCGCCGGCATTCCCTATCTGCGGACGCTGATCTGGGCGGTGAGCATCGTGGGCATCGCGCTGGTGCTGGTGCCCTTGCTCTGATTCTCCGCCCGTGACGACAGGCATCAGGGAGACCGTGGCAAGCGAGCGCATGGTTCGGCGATGTTCCGCCCGACTGCACCCACGCCTGAAATCACTGCATCGTCACGGCAGGCTCCCGCGTGGCCCGGCAACCATATCGTCCGGACGCGGCATCGCCGGCGCGATCGGGCGCCGGCTTGCGCGCAGGCTCGGCATTCCCGCGGGCTCGGGAGGGCATCAGAAGGATCGCCATCGCTTCAACGTCAGTTTCGCGCTGCCCTTGCCGGGCACCGTGCTGCGCCATGGCGGCTTGCCCGACGAGAGCCCGGGCGCCTGGCTCAGTAACGCGGAATGGCGGCCTTGTGGCATTGCTGCACCCACTTCCGCGCCGTGTCCGCGCCGACCTTGTCGTGTGCCTGCAAGCGCATCTCCACGATGGTCTGCCAGTTGCGTGCGCACAACGGTCCCAGCTTGGGGCCCAGCGACCACGACTGATGGGCCAGCCGTTCGGCGTTGGCAAAATCCTTCATGCGCACCGCAATCTCGGCGCGATCCTGCAGCAGGTCGGGCGAGTCGGGGGTAATCTTCAGCGCCTGATCGAGCCTGGCGGCCGCGTCGGCATACTTGCCGGCCTGTTCGTCCTGGTGCGCGGCATCCACCAGCGCGGCGATCCCGGGATCGCGCAACGGCTGCACATCGATGACCGAGTTGTCGTCTGCACCGGCGGCGCGGATCGCCGCGACCAGGTCGTAGCCCGGGGCTGCCGGCGGAGCCGCCGCCTGCTTGCGCGAGAACATGCTGCAGCCGGCCGCCGCGATCGCGGCCAGCAGCAGAGGCAACAGAAAGAGTGACTTGAACGGGATGCGCATGATCAGTTCCGGATCGGCGTGCTGGAGGAAGATGGGGAAGACGGCGTGCCGCCCGGGGTGGCGGAATCACCACCACCAAACAGGTTCTGCACACCTTGCCAGAAGCAGCCATCGGTATCGGCGGGCAGGCTGCCGGCAACCACCGGCACCTGTTGCGCGCCCTGGCATTGCTGCTCGGTCCGCTTGCCGTCCGCGGGGTTGATCCAGGCCATTTCCAGTCCCGCGCCCGGCGTGGCCGACAACGGCCGGGTCGGCAACTTCGCGAACAGGTCGCGCCAGGCGCGCAGGCCGCCGGTGGCGCCGAACAAGGTGGTCGGCTTGTTGTCGTCGCGACCCATCCAGAACACCGCCAGGCGATCGCCGGTGAAGCCGGCAAACCAGCTGTCGCGCATGTCGTTGCTGGTACCGGTCTTGCCGGCGGCGTGCAGCGAGGCCAGTGCAGAGTTGCCGATCGCGCTGGCGGTGCCATATTCGGCGACCTGCTGCATCGCCCAGGTGACCAGCCGCACCGCCTCCTGGTATTCGCCCGCGCCACCCTGCACCTGGTAGCGCTTGATCGTGCGGCCATTGCCGTCCAGCACGCCGCGCACCGCCAGCAACGGCAGCGCATGCCCGTCGGCGGCGAGGTATTGATAGAGCTGGGCCACCTGCAGCGGGGCCAGATCGAGCGCGCCGACGAGCAGCGAGGGGCCCGGATTGACCTCCTTGAGGCCGAACGACTGCAGGAATGCCCTGATCCGCGGCAGACCCACCGCCATGCCCAGCCGGATCGACGCAAGGTTCCACGAATGCGCCAGGGCATCGACCATCGGCACCATGCCGTGGCTCCGGTTGTCGTCGTTCTGCGGCGTCCACACGCTGCCATTGGGTTGGCGCATGCTGATCGGACTGTCGTCGAGCAGGCTGGCCAGGTTCCAGCGCTGCGGCTGGGTCAGCGCCACCAGGTAGACGAACGGCTTGATCGTCGAACCGATCGGCCGCTGGATATCCAGCGCGCGGTTGTAGCCCGGATCGCCCGGGGTGCGGCTGCCGACCACGGCCAGCACGTTGCCGGTCTGCGCGTCGGTCACCACCGCCGCGGCCTGCACGCCGTCGCCGCGCTTGCCCAGGCCCTTCAGGCTGCTGCTGATCGCCTGCTCGGCATACAGTTGCGCGGCCGGATCGAGCGTGGTGAAGATCGACAGGTTGCCCTCGCGCAACGCCTTCTCGTCGAAGTCGGCGGTGATCTGCTTGCGCACCAGCTCCATGAACGCTGGGAACCGGTTGTGCGGCAGCTGGCCGTCCTGGATCACGTCCAGCGGCGCCGCCTGCGCCGCATTGAGCTGGGCCGCGCTGAGCAGGCCGGTATCGAAAAATTCCTGCAGCACCAGGTTGCGCCGCGTCAGCGCACGCTTTGGCGCACGGCGTGGATCGTAGTAACTCGGCCCCTTGACCAGACCCACCAGCAGCGCGATCTCCTGCGGCCGCAGCTCCTGCAGCCGGCGCCCGAAATAGAACTCCGATGCCGCACCGAAGCCGTGCACGGCCTGGCCACCCTGCTGGCCGAGGAAGACGTCGTTGACGTAGGCCTCGAGGATGCGCCCCTTGCTGTAATGCGCCTCCAGCAGCAGCGACATCAACGCTTCGTTGATCTTGCGCGTGAACGTCTGGTCGCGGCTGAGGAACAGGTTGCGCACCAGTTGCTGGGTCAGCGTGGAGCCGCCCTGCACGGTATGGCCGGCACGCAGGTTCGCGAACGCCGCCCGCGCGATCGCGCCGAAGTCGATGCCGATGTTGTGCTTGAAATTGCGATCCTCGACCGCCTGCAATCCGCTCAGCAACAGCGGCGGCACGTCGGCCAGCTGCACGAAGCGGCGTTCTTCCTGGGTGGCACCGTACAGCGTGGCGATGCGGGCCGGATCCAGGTGGGTCAAGGCGATCGGCTTGCCGCTGGCGGCATCCTGCACCGACTGCACTTCACCACTGCCCACGGTCACCCGGATCCGCTTCGGCAGTTCGCCGCCGTCCGGTCCGGCATAACCACGCGAGGAGATCGTGTAGCGCGAACCCTGTTTCATCCAGCTGCCGGCGACATCGCCGCGGCCGTCATGGCTGTAACCGGCGAAGGTCAGCTCGAGCTCCAGTGCGGCCGGCGACATCGGCTCGCCCGTGCTCAGCGGCAACGGCCGCGCGTACACGCGCGTCGGCACCGCGAAGACCAGGTCGCTGAAGCGATCCTGCACGCGCTTGTTCAGCACCAGCGTGTACGGCAGCACGAAACCCACCAGCAGGCCCAGGCCGATCCAGCACGGGATGCGCAGCCACGGCCAGCTGCGGCGGGCGAACGAACGGGTGCGGGTCAGAAAGGCCAACGTGGAGGAATCCTGCAATCAGATGTTTCGATCATAGGGCCTGCATCCCGGCGCGCCCATGAACGTGGAGGGCGGTTTGCGGGCAAAACGCGGGCAATGGGTGCGGCCTGCTTCATGGAGCCTGCTGCGACTCCACCCACATCGCGGCCTCGGGTTGGAATGGCCGTGGCTGGACATGCAGCAGACGTTGCAGTTCGTCGTTGTCAGCCACCAGATCGCTGTCGAGCCGGCTCAACGGTCCACGCAGCGGCGGACACATTTGCCGGCCCAGCCGCAGCAGCCACGCCGGCAGCCGCACCGGCACGGTGGCACGCGGCAGGCTTCGGCGTACGCGCGCAAACATCTGCGAACAGGCCAGACGTTCGCCGCCACCGATCGACAGGACGCGCCCGGCGGCGGCGGGGCATTCCAGTGCCGCCAGCACCGCCATCGCGATGTCGTCGGCGTGCACCGGCTGGCGCAGGCCGCGTCCGGAGGGGATCGGAAACAGACGCGTGCGCAAGGCGCGACGGGCGATCGGGGTAAGGCTCCTGTCGAGCCCCGCGCCGTAAACCAGGGTCGGCCGCAACACGGTCCAGGCGCAGCCATGACGCGCGCAGGCAGCGGCCAGCGCGACTTCGCCGGCGCGCAGCTGGCGGGATATCTCGCGCTCGGCCGGCACCGCCGAGTCGCGTTTGGTTTCGGCGCTCATCGAACTGGTGGCGATCACCCGCGGCGTGTCGACCAGGGCGGCTTGCGCCAGCCAGTCGGCCAACGCCTGCAGCGGGCCGAAGCTGATGATCGCCGACAACGCAGGCAGCGAAGGCACGGCGTGAGGCAGGGCCCCGTGCAGCCACTCCACGCCATCCCGTGCCGGCCGCGGGATGCGGCTCAAGGCCACAATCCGTTCGCCGCCGGCCGCCAGGCGCGGCAGCAGGAAATGACCGATCTGGCTGCTGCCGCCGACGACCAGGATGGTCATGCAGTGCTCATTGCCCGCCCCGCAGGCGGGCGCTCAGGTCGAGCAGGCGCGGATGATTCGGCGCCAGCTTGCGCGCACGCGCCAGCGACTGCCCGGCACCGATGCGATCGCCGCTGCCAAGTTGCTGCTCGGCGCGGTCCAGCCAGGCACTGGCCAGCCGGTTGTTCAGTGCCCCTTGCGCGGGATCCCCCGGCGCCAGCTCGGCCAGGTTGGCCAGCATGTCGTCGGCCTGCGCCAGCTTGCCGGCGGCGAGCGCCTGCCTGAACTGCTGTTCCGCCTCGCCCGCCAGGCCTTGCAGGCCCTGCAAGGCGGCGGTGTTGTTGCCGTCGATCGCCAGCGCGCTGCGATACAGATCATAGGCGCTGTCGCCAGGCGGCATCATGATATTGCCGTTGTGGGTGGCCAGTTGCGCGCGCCGCACCAGTTGCGCCACCGCGACGCTCTGCTGCGGCGACAACACGGCGGTAGCCACCGGTTCATCCTCGCCCTGATCGGTTGCGGCGCGGCGTGGCGGCGACGAGACCTTCTCGCCCTGATCGGTTGCGGCGCGGCGCGGCGGCGGCGAGACCTTGCTGCGCAGGCGCGCGCGCGCCGCTGCGAGATCCGCCGACTTCGGTGCCAGCTGTGCCGCCGCATCGAGCAGCTTGGCGGCCTGTTCCCGGTCGCCCGCGTCGATCGCGGCGTTGGCCTGCACCGTCAATGCCTGCGCCACGTCGCCCAGGCCGGATTCCGCGGATGCGTTGCCGGGATCCAGTGCGAGTGCAGCCTTGAAATGAGCCAGCGCGGTATCGTCGCCATCGCCGGCGATGCGACCCGCGCGCAGCGCGTCCTGCCCCTGCTTGAGGGTTGCCTGCAACGCGCCATCCTGCCGTTGGCGCAACTGCGCCTGCAGTGCACGCAGGGCCGGCAGCGCACCGTTGTTCGGCTGCAAGGCCGCGAGCTGCTCGATGCTGGCGCCAGCCTTGGCCAGATCGCCGGACTCGAGTGCGTCGTGTGCCTGCACCGACAGCGCGCTGCCCACCAGGTCCAGCCCGTGCGTGGCCACGGCATTGCCGGGATCGGCCTGGAGCACCCGCTGGTACAGCGCACCGGCGCCCTGCGGACCGTCCAGCTTGCCCGCTGCCAGTGCCTGCTGCGCCTGGTCGACCAGGTCCACCGTCTTCACCTGCGCGGCCTGCGCGCGGCTGATCAGCGTGTCCAGCCGGTCGACGTCGCTGCCGCCGCCGAGCAGCTCGCGTGCCACCGCCGCGTGCTGCTGCGCCTGGGTGAGCTGGCCGGCCTGCAGCGCCGCATCGGCCCCGGACAGCTCGGCCTGACCCACCTGGCGCAGGCCGTCGCGGGCGCGATCGTTGTCCGGCTCCTGCGCCACCGCCTGCTGGAACAGTTCGCGCGCACTGGTGCCATCCTGGCCGTCCAGACGGCCATCCTTCAGGGCCTGTTGCGCTTGCTCCAGCACGGTATTGAGGTCGGTGCGCGGCAGCATGCCGCGGAGGCGGTTCTGGCTGAGCCACAGTGCACCGACCATCACCACGATCAGCAGCAGCAAGACGGGAACCAGCCAGCCCGGACCTCGCCGCGAAGACGACGTGGAGGGCGCCCGCCCACGCCGGGGACGGCGCGGTTCGACGGTGACCTGCGGCAAGCCGTCGGCGGCGCGCGCGCGCGGGTCGTCCGCGCGGTCGAGATCACCCAGGGTGGGCTCGTTGCGAAGGTGCGGCCTCTTGTCGTGCGGGTCCCGGCGAGTGCTCATGATCCCTGGTGCTGAATGTACCTGCCGCAGCTTAACATCGGGCCGGTGCGCGGCTTCGCGGCGCGCGTTTCGGCGTTCAGCATTCAGCCGACGCCGATCCGGCGCGCATCGGTCACGTTGGGCAGTGCCAGCAATTTGCCCAGCAGGGTCGACAACTGCTCAAAATCGCGCACGCGCAGGGTATAGCGCATCTCCACCTCGCCGCTTTGCGGATGTGACCGGCTGGACGAGGCGATGATGTGGGTGCCGGCGTTGCTGATCACATTGGTGACGTCCTTCTGCAACTCCTTGCGATCGTAGCCGCGCAATTCGATGTCCACCTCGTAGGCCTGGCTGGCGGCGTGCCCCCAGCTCACCTCGATCACCCGATCCGGGTCGCGCCGCAGCAGCCGCGCCAGGCTGCCGCAATCGGCGCGGTGCACCGACACGCCGCGCCCCTTGGTGACGTAACCGCGCACGGCATCGCCCGGCAGTGGCTGGCAGCAGCGTGCCAGCGTGGTCAGCAGGTTGCCGACGCCCTCGATACTCAGCGCGCCCTGATCGAGCGTGGTCGGGCGCGCGGGCGGCGGCGCAGGAGGCGGCACGGGCGGTTGTGCCGCTTCCTGCAACACGCGGGCGACCTGGCCCGGCGTGACCTCGCCGAGTGCCAGTGCAGTCAGCAACTCATCCTGCGTCTGCAGATGGAAAAGCGCGGGCAGCTTGCCCATTTCGACCTGCGGCAGCGCCAGTCGTCTGAGTTCGCGCTCGAGCATGCTGCGGCCGACGGCGAGATTCGCGTCGTGCGCGATGCGGCGGAACCACGCACGCACCTTGTCCTTCGCGCGCGCGGTGTTGAGATAGCCATGATGCGGCGACAGCCAGTCGCGGCTGGGCTCGGCCACCCTGGTGGTGAGTATCTCGACCCGGTCGCCGCTCTGCGGCTGGAACGTCAACGGCACGATGCGGCCGTTGACCTTGGCACCGCGGCAGCGATGGCCGACCTCGGTATGGATCAGATAGGCGAAGTCCAGCACGGTGGCGCCGCGCGCCAGGTCGAACACCTCGCCCTTCGGGGTCAGCAGGTAGACGCGATCTTCCAGCAGTTCGGTCTGCAGTTCGGCGGCCAGCGCGCTGTCGTCCTCGCCACGCGGTTCCAGCAGCTTGCGCATCCAGGCGATCTTCGCCTCGAACTCGGCGTCGCTGCCGCCACCCTCCTTGTAGCGCCAGTGCGCGGCCACGCCCAACTCGTTGGCGCGATGCATCTCGTGGGTGCGGATCTGCACTTCCAGGGTCTTGCCGGACGGCCCCAGCACCGCGGTGTGCAACGACTGGTAGCCGTTCGGCTTGGGCCGCGCGATGTAGTCGTCGAATTCGTTAGACAGATGCGGCCAGCGCGCGTGCACCACGCCCAACGCGGCGTAGCAGTCGGTGATGCTGTCAACCAGCACGCGCACCGCGCGGATGTCGTACAGGTCGGAGAAGTCCAGCGACTTGCGCTGCATCTTCTTCCAGATCGAGTAGATGTGTTTGGGGCGTCCGGCCAGCTCGGCGCGAATGCCGGCCGCGTCGAGCGCCTGCTGCAGCTCGTCCAGCGATTGGCGGATGAAACCCTCGCGATCGACGCGCCGCTCGTCGAGCAGCTTCGCGATGCGACGGTAGGTGTCCGGCTGCAGGAAGCGGAACGCCAGATCCTCCAGCTCCCATTTCAATTGCCAGATGCCGAGGCGATTGGCCAGCGGCGCGTGGATATCGCGGCTCAGCCGCGCCAGCGCGGCGGCCTGCTCCGACGGCAGCGCCACCGCGGCGCGCATCCGCGCCAGTTGCCGCGCCAGCAGCACGAACACCACGCGCAGGTCGCGCACGATCGCCAGCAGCAGCCGGCGCAGGCCCTCGGCCGCACCATGCGGCGTCCGTTGTGCATGCAGGGCCCACACCTGCTCGGCCGCCTGCTGGCCGGCCACCAGACGCTGCAGTTCCGTCGGCAGTCCGGCGCGGCGCGCCGCCCACAGCTCCGGGTCCGCGCGCGCCAGCTCGAACCACAAGGCGGCCGCCTGGGTCTGCGCATCGCAGCCGAGCATGCCCAGCAGGTCGAGCGTGTCGCCGCATTCGGCTTCGCGCAGCGACAGCGTGGCCGCGGCCTGCAGGGCCTCGGCGAGCGCGGCCGGCAAGCTGCCGGCACGTTCGCGCCACGGCGTCAGACTGGTTGCAGGTGCGGGTTGTGGCATGTCGGCAGGGATTCCTTGCATGCAAGCATAGTAGCGAGAGCGCGGATCGCCTCGCGCGCGATGTCCGGTCCGGCTGGGACGCTTGGCTTGAAGTGGCTTGACGCGCAGAATCGGTACTTGCCGTCCGCATCCAGAGGAAGTCACCCATGCCGATCCGCCCTCGCCACCTGCTGCCGTTCCTGCTGATCCTTCCGCTGTGTGGCCTGGCCGCATTGGCACAGCAGCCGTCCAGCGGGTTGCAGCAGCGCATGAGCAGCGCCGAATTCAAGGCTGCCGGCCTGGACAAGCTGTCGCCGCAGGAGCTGCAGAACCTCGATGAGTGGCTGCGCACGCACGCCAAGGTCACCACCAAGATGGTCGACTCCAGCGGCAAGCCGGTGTTCTATGCCGACAAGGGCAAGCGCCAGAAGATCTACACCCGGATCAAGGGGCATTTCGACGGCTGGAGCGGCCGCAACGAATACACCCTGGCCAACGGTCAGGTCTGGAAGCAGATCGGCTCGGAAACCGTACCGTGCATGACCGCGGACAACCCGTCGGCCAAGGTCAAGCCCTCGGCGATCGGCAACTGGCTGATGTACGTATCCGGCTGCAACGACAGCGTGCACGTGGAGCGGGTTCGCTGAGCCGGCGGCTCAACCCAGCGCGCCAAGCGCCTTCGCCAGGCGCTTGGCCGACACCGGCTCGGCGGTTTTCAGCTCCTGCGCAAACAGCGACACGCGCCATTCCTCGATCAGCCAGCGCAGTTCGGCCAGCTCGGCCGCATCGGTGCCGGCGGCACGATGCTGCAGGTACGCACGCCAGTACGGCATCACCTGCAGCATGCGTTGCTGGTCTTTCGCCGGATCCTGGCGCAGGCGTTCGGCGCGCAGGCGCATCGCCTTCAGGTAGCGCGGATAATGCGCCAGCCGCGAGGGCGGCAGTTCGCGCAGAAATCCCGTAGTGAGCAGGGCGTCGAACTGTTCGTGCATGTCGTCGTAACTGGCACGGGCAAAGCCCAGCAGCGGCGGCTGCAGCCACGGTTTCATCTCGGCCTGCACCTCGATGATCGGCTCGGCCAGCTTCAGCCGTTCGACACCGGCAGCAAACAGCTCGCGCGTGCATTGCGTGCGCAATGACTCGAACGCGCCGGCGGTGCGCACATCCAGTTCATGTTGCGCCAGCAGGTCGGCGAAGCCGCCTTCGAGCAGGTCTTCGCGCAATCCATCCACGCCACCCAGCGGCGCGTATTTCAGGGCCAGTGCATTGCCGATCGGCAGGCGCCGGCGCGCCTGCTTCGCCTCGCTGGCCAGGGCGTTGCGCAGCAGCCGCACCACGCCTTGCCGGTGGGCGGCGCGTGCTTCGTCGCTGCGCTCGAACACGCGCAGCGCCACCGTCTCGCCCAGGTCGACCAATGCCGGGAACGCGGTGAGGCCACCGTCGGAGCGCACCTGCGCCGGGATCGCCTCGAAATCCCAGCTGGCCACGTCCTCGCGGGTCAGCTCGATATCGGTCTTGCGCGAAAACGCTTCGCGCGCCTGGCCTCCCCACTGCCCGCGCAACGCGGCGAGATCGCGGCCGCTGGCCAACGTGCTGCCGTGCTCGTCGTGCAGGCGATAACGCATCAGGAAGTGCGGTGGCAGTTCGACCGCGGCGAATTCACCGGCAGCGATGTCGACGCCGGTGGCACGTTTCAGGAACGTCGCCAGCACCTTCGCCAGCGGCTCTTCGCGCGGCGACTCGGCCTCGACGAAGGCGCGCGCGAAATCCGGCGCCGGCACGAAGTTGCGGCGCAGCGCCTTCGGCAGGCCGCGGATCAGCTCGGCCACCTTGTCGGCGAGCAGG
>Ga0157370_10007866_pt1 | contig 11555 bp, 6 predicted proteins | sample C35metaG_FD_113463 | JGI IMG/M metagenome (GOLD analysis project Ga0157370, IMG submission 113463) | Corn rhizosphere microbial communities from Kellogg Biological Station, Michigan, USA - C3-5 metaG | ecosystem: Host-associated > Plants > Roots > Rhizosphere > Soil | place: USA: Michigan... | reverse complement strand
GCTTCCTTGTCGGCGCCGCGCTCGTGCGCCCTGGTTGCGACGCGCTCGGCAAAGCCGTGCGCGAGCCAGTGCTCGGGTGTGATATCGGCGTCGGGGATCATCGCCGCGTCTTCATCGCGGCCGCATCGAGGACACGCTCGAGCTGCAGAAGCGCCGTCGCGGACGGTCGATGGAAATGCACACCCGTCGACGTGCCGTCCGCGCACTTCCATTCCGGCCGCACGCCACGCACGAACAGGTACAGCACGCCGCCGAAATGCGCGTCGTGCCGGTAATCGCGCAGCCGCTTTGCGAGATAGCGCGTGAGCGCCACCGAATACAGCAGCGACTGCAGGTGATAACCATGCTGCGCCATCGCGACGGCAAGCGCGGCCTGTTCGTAATCGCCCGGGGAGTAGCCGAGATGATTCGACTTCCAGTCGAGCACATAGTAGCGGCCCGCGTGCTCGAACACGAGGTCGATGAAGCCCTTGAGATAGCCGTCGAGCCGACCGAAGACGAGCCGGTCGACCGCATAGCCGAGCGACTTGAGCGCCGCATTGAGCGCATTCGCGTCGACGTGGTGTACCGGCAGGTTGAACTCGAGCTCGGCCAGGCGCCGGTCGCGTGCGATCGCATCGAGGCGGATGCCGTCGGACAGCGGCGTACGAACGACATTGCCGATCATCCTCGACATCATCCGGCGCACAAGCGCCGGCTGCTCGCTATCGGCCACGCCGCGCAGCGATACCGGATGGTGACGAAGCGCATACGCGATCGCATCGTCCCACCCGCTCGCGTCGGTGAAATCGATGCGCTCGAGCGCGGCATGCAGACAATCACCGGCCCCGACGCCGCGCGGAAAGCGAAGGATGTCGTCGGCAGGCGTGCCCTGTGGCGATCCGGCGCCGGCACGCACGAGCATCGCATCGTCACTCGCGGTCGCGTCGTGATCGAGCGCCGCACGCTCGCTCACGGCGCCGTGCTGCAGTCCGCTGAAGCTGCCAATGCGCCACGGGTCGGCGATGCGCTTCGGTGGCGAAGGCGTGTCGAGCGTGTCCGGCGCGATACACGCGGGGGGCACGGGCTCGCCGGGAGCCATTGGCAGGGGTGACGCTGCCACGTAAGGGGCGAGTTCGACCGCCATGCGCGCCCATGCATCCTCGATATCCCGCGTCCCGCCGCCGGCCTCGAGCCATCGGTCGGGCTCCACGCCATTGCCCGCTACCAGCCAGTTCAAGAGCCCGCAGCGCGTCTCCTTCGGTGCGTCGCCATTTTTGGTCGCCTTGCCGTAGCACCCGGCGATCAGGTAGCAGCGGTGGCTCGCCCGCGTGAGCGCCACGTAACCGAGCCGCAAGCTTTCCGCGCTCGACTCGAGCTTGATGATGCGATTCCTGGCCAGCGCCGCCTCGTCGCCCAGCTCGTCGTCGTCGCGAAAGTCGATGACGGCGCCGCCTTCGTCATCGTGGTATTCGCGGCCCTCGATGTCGTTGCGCTGGCGCTGGAATGCATCCCACAGATACGGGCAGAAGACGATCGGATACTGGAGCCCCTTGACCTTGTGGATCGTGACGATCTGCACGAGGTTGCGATCGGATTCGAGCCGGAGCTGCGCGACCTCGTCGCGTGCGTCGTCCCGTCGCTGTGCATCGAGCCAGCGCAGCAACGCGTCGGGCGCATTGTGCGTTTGCGCTGCGTCATGCAAAAGCTCGCCAAGGTGCAGCAGGTTCGTGAGCCGTCGCTCGCCGTCGGGACGCAGCAGCATGCGCGCGGCCACGCGCTCGTGCGCGAGCATCTCGCGGTACATGACGCCCACGCCCTTGTCGAACCATGTGTCGCGGTAGCCAAAAAAGCGCTGCATATGCGCGATCAACGCCGATTCGTCGGTACCGAGCGCGGCGATCTGCGCGGCATCGAGGCCGCAGATTTCGGTCGCGAGCGCCGCGCGCAGCAGGCCGTCGTCGCCGGGCTCGAGCACCGCGGCGAGCACGCGCTCGACGTCTTCCGCATCGGGCGACTTGAAGACGGTCGCCTGCGACAGCTCGACGCTCGCCACGCCGAGCGCGGCGAGCGCCTGCTTGATCTCGTCGCCTTGCCGATGCGAGCGGACGAGCACGGCAATATCGTGCGGCGCGAGCCGCGCACCGCCGAGCGTGATCTCGCCCGCGGCCGATGCGCGCAGCAGCCGCGCAATCTCGCCGGCAGTCGCCGTGGCCGCCGCATTCAGGGCGTCGCGACGGATTAGCGCAGTGCCGCCACCGAAGCGTGGAAGCATCCAGAGGCAAAGGTCCGCGCTCGTGCCCGAACGATCCTCGAGCCACTGGCGCCGTTTACGGCCGAGCGAAACGTCGTGGTAGTCGAGCCCCTCGAGCATGAACGCGCGCGCGTTGCGATCGAACAGCGCATTGATCGCCCTGATCAATCCCGGCGTCGAGCGCTGATTGTCGGCGAGCGTCCATCGCGCATTTACATCGTGTGCCGCGCGCAGATACGTGTGCAGGTCGGCGTTGCGGAACGCGTAGATTGCCTGCTTCGGATCGCCGACGAGGAAAAGCGACGCACTGCCGGCGCCGTGAATCGCCCGGAAGATCGCGAACTGCACCGGGTCGGTGTCCTGGAACTCGTCGATGAGCGCCGCGGGAAAGCGTTGGCGCAGCGATTGCGCAAGCGCCTCGCCGCCGCTTCCTTGCAGCGCGCGATAAAGGTTCTGCAGCAGATCGTCATAGGCCGCAAGGCGCGCCTCGCGCTTGCGCTTGCGGAGCTCGGGACCGGCTTCGTCGAAGAGCGTCCGGACCAGACGCAGGCGCGCGCGATCGAGGTGGGTTTCGGCCTCTTTGCGTGCAGCGATGAGTGCCTCGGCCTGCTCGAAGAAGGCATGGCGTGGCGTCGTCTGGTTCTTCTTCGTGCACTTCTCGAGACAGGACGCCGACAGGAGTTCCGGCTTGAACTTCTTCCAGTTGACCGGCGAAAGCGCATCGTGTCCGAACCAGGCGTCCCAGCCGGCGGCCGCCTGTCGGATCGACTTCGATTTGTACTGTTGCGCATTCAACGCCGGAAGCGCTGTCTCCGCGACACGAAGAATCTCGTCGCGCTGCATGCTCCACATCGTGCGCGTCTGCTCGAAGCGCGCGTTCAGTCGATCGGCGTCGAAGTCGAACGATGCGTCGATCGCGTCCGGCCAGCGCACTTGGGCGAGCGGCTTCGCGAGATGGCGCCTCAGCAATTGCGCCAGTGACTCGGGCGTGACGCGCTTGGCATCGATCCACGCGGCGAGCGCGGGCGGACAGCCGTCGGCGGCGATGTGCCGGCGCCAGAAGTCGTGGACGACCGCGAGACGCAGCTCGGAATCGTCGGGGTGAATGTCGAGCGCGAAGGGTAATCCGGTTGCGAACGGCGTCTCGGCGAGCGCGCGCTGGCAAAAGCCGTGGATGGTGAGGATTGCCGCCTCGTCGAACGACTGCAGCGCGAGATCGAGCCGTCTTTGCATGTCGACGCGCGCCACGCCGCGCTCCTCGAGCTCTGTTGCGAGCGAGGACACGAACGGGTCGGGATCGGCGCGCGACCGTCCGCCGACATGGGCGAGCATTTCGGCGATGCGCGCGCGGATGCGCTCGCGCAACTCCGCAGTCGCGGCGTTGGTGAACGTCACGACGAGGATCTGCGCAACCTCGAGACCGCGCTCGAGAAGCAGCCGCAGATACAGCCCGCAGATGTTCCACGTCTTGCCGGTGCCCGCCGATGCTTCGACGAGCTGGATGCCGTCGAGCGCGCAGTGCAGGACGTCGAAGGACGCCGGAGCGAGCGCTCCACTTTCGGACACGACAGAAGTCGACGTGCGCGTCATTCGAGCCGCGGGTCGTCGATGCTTGCGAGAAGCGGCTCGAAAATCGCCTGCGCGCATTCCTCGAACTCGGCGTCGAGCGGATCGATCACGCCGCGCAACGCGAGACGGTAGCTTTCGTAATCCTTCTCGCCGAGACGTTGAGGATGGCCGAACCACTCCTTCGCTGCGCTGCCGAGGTCCCGGGCGTGGCGCGCATAGCTCCATGCGGAGCGCGCGAAGAAATGCAAAGGTGCGCAAAGGCCGCGGCGATACAGCGCCAGCAGCGTTTGCACGTGCGCCGTCGCATTGGCTACCGGTTGCAGCATGAACCGGCCATCGCGCGAGTGCCAGCGCGTGACCAGCTCGGCGCCGGGCGGCGTGACCATGTTCAGGAATAGATGCGTAAGCCACCCGTCGAGATAGTCGGCCGGCCGCGTATCGCTGTAGCGATAGCGCAGGAGTCCGTCCGCGCGCAGGTCGCCGAATGTGCCGGAAAGCTGCCACGCCTCGCCATCCAGCAGAAAGTTCACCGTTCCAGTGACCGAAGGCACGCAGGGCATCGCGACCGCGGGCGCAAGCTCGCGGGCGAACGCGTCGAGGTGCGCAAGCTCGCGGTCGAGCAGGCGTTCCCCGAGGCTTCCGGGCGGATATTCGGTGCCGGCGCGCGCGAGCTCGCGAATCGTGTCGCGTGGTGTGCCGCGCAGGTACAGCGGAAGCAGGCGCTTCGCGAGCGCAGCACGTGCGTCCCTGTCGGCGACGAACGGCTCGTCGTCTCGCAGCTCCTCATCGACCTCGTCGAGGCGGATGCCGAGGCGCGCCTGCAGCAGATACGAGCATGGATAGCGGAAGAAGCGCCGAAGCTGGTCGAGCGTGACGGCATGCCATTCATCGCCGGCAGGCGCAAGCGGTGCGGTGAAGAACGGCGTTAGCGGCTCGAGCACCTCGTCCTCGTCCATCAGCTCGTCGTCGAGGACGTCCGCATGCGCGGTCACGTGCGTGACGGACGGCCTCGTCGCCACTTCCTGCGCGGAAGCGCGCGCTGTCGCTCGGAGCTGCTGGCGCAATGCTTCGCAATAGTCGGCGGCGAAGCTGCGCTTGCGCGGATCATCGCCGGTGAACGCGTCGACCGAGAACGGCTGAAGTGGGTGCTCGACGACGAGGCGCGTGCGGGCGGCTGCCAGCATCTGCGCGTCCGCATCCGCCGGCGCGATGGCCGCAACCAGGTTGTCGAGCAGTTCGGACACGAGCACCGACGGCGGCACTGTCGTATTGTCGCGAATGCTGCGGCCCGCGTAGCTCAAGTAGAACCGCTCGCGCGCGGCAAGCAACAGATCGAGAAAGACGTTGCGATCGTCGTCGCGGCGCTGGCGATCGCCAGCCCGCGGCGCGACCGCCATCAGGTCGAACTCCGTGGGACTCGCGGTGCGCGGCCAAGCGCCATCGTTCAGGCCGACGACGCAGATCACGCGATACGGCAGATCGCGCAGGCTGGCCATGGCGCCGAACGTCACGGCGCCGCCCGGCACGCCCCCACGGGCAGGATCGTCGAGCACCGACTCGAGTGCCGTGCGCGCGACCTCGAGCGGAACGGCGCCGCGTACCTCGCCCGCGTCCATCGTCGCGCCCAGCTCGCCGATCGCCGCCTGGACTTCGCGGAAGTCCTCCGTTTCCTGGTAGTCGGGCGCGAGGAACGTTGCAGTCACGTCGAGCAGCGTCTGCATCCACTGCGATGCGTGTTTGTCCTGCACGACGTCGAGCCGCAGCCGCTCGAGCGCGCGGACGAAGCGCGAAAAGCAGCCGAGCGCGAGTGCATCGTTGCCCTGTGGATCACCTGCGGGCAGGCGATCGTCGAACGGCGCGCTTGCGGCGTCGTCAGGCACCGAAGGCAATGCATAGCCGAGATAGAGCCGCTGCAAGCCGTCGTCGAACGTGTATTGCGGCGACGCCGGCACGCCGCATTGCTCGCGGTGCCTTGCGTCGATTCCCCAGCGTACGCCGGCGACACGAATCCAAAGGCGGATGCGCTCGAGCGCTGCCACGTCGATGCCGAAGCGCCGCGCGACGATCGGTTGCTGCAGCAGCTCGGTCACCGCGCTCGCGGGAAAGCGCGACACCGCGACGGCAAGGAGGTCGAGCAGCGCACGTGCCGCGTGATTGACCCTGCTGCGCCGGCGTCCGGTGACGCCATACGGAATGTGCCGCTTGCCGCTCGCCGTGCCGAACACGGCGTCGATCAGCGGCGCGGCGTCGTCGAGCGCGGGCGTGACGACGAGGATGTCCGATGGATGCGGTGGATTTCGGCTGGCGAACAGCGCGAGCAGGTAATCGTGCAGCACTTCGAGCTCGCGCGTGAGCGAGTGACAGACGTGCACCTCGATGCTGCGGTCGTCGGATGCGGCGTCGGCAACGCTCCCCGGCGGCAGATCCCGAAGCTCGAGGATCGCGTTTTGCACACGCGCGAGGATCGACTTGCCGCGACTGCGCTCGAAGCGATCGTCGTCGAGCTGCGCTTCATCGTTGTCCAGCAGCAGCGCAAGCTGCGCCTTGCGCTGTTTGCCCCACGATGCGAGGAGCGCGTTGCCAACCTCGTGATAATCGAGCGTGCCTTGCGCGGCCAGGTAGCTCAGACGTCGTCGATCGATCGTGTCGAACCAGTATTCGCGGCACGGGTTGAGCGCCGACACATGCACGTCGATGAACCGGCTCAACTGCCGCAGCATGTCGAGGTAGAGCGGGGCGATGCTCGGCAGGCAGAACACGTGCGCAACGCGCGCAATGCCCGCCCGATGCAAAGCGCCGGGGCCTGCTGCGGCGATCGCGTCGAGGAATTCGACCGCCGGGTGCCGTCGGCTCGCATTTAGGTCGCCCGCGATGCGGCGCCACAGCGCGGCCTGCCAGCGTTGATCGTCCGCAGCAGTCGCGTTTGCGCGATCGATCTCCCGAACCGTTCCGCTTTCCGACCACGCCGCGAGCCAGTCGGCTCGATAGGTGATGTACTCATCGAAGAGCAGTGCCGTGCGCAGCGCGAGGTCGTAGCGCATCAAGGCGTCTGCTTCGGGCAGATATGCGCGGAGCCGCGGCTGCTCGTCGACGAACGTGCGGTCGCCGAGGATCTCGAAGATGCGCCACGCGAGGATCGCGGGTGTGAACGGCGAGGCTTCCGCGACCGGCACCAGCCGACCGATCTGTCGCCAGAGCCACGCGCCGAGAAACGAGAAGTCGACGTTGGCGCAGATGCCGAACCGGTCGGCGAGCGCAAGCTCCGCCTTGCGGCGCACGGCAAGGCTCGGAACGATCACCTGCTGCGCTTCGAACGGCGAGGGCGGGGGATCGGCGAGTGCGTCGAGCAGACCTTCGAGAAGCGTCTCGAAGCGATTGGAGAAGCTGACCCGGAGCATCGATGGTTGGCGTGCAGCGTCGCGATTCTATCGCGTTCGATGCATCGTGACCGGGGGATAGCGCCGAATCAGGCGGCGAATTTCGTCAGCGCGCTCGCATACGCCGGCGCGGTCGGCTCGTGCATGAAGTAGACGTACGTCGTATGCCACGCGGTTTCGCGCAGTCGCTTCGCCCACCGCCGCAGATCGTCGTCGGCGTAGCTCTCGAGGCGCAACCGAACGTAACCCCACGGCGCGGTTTCGACGAGCGGTGGCGGCGCATCGTCGCTGCGCTCGGAAAGGCACAGTGCGGCGCCGGCCGATTTGAGCAAATCGTAGACGTCGTCGGCGAACCAGCTGTCGTCGCGAAATTCGAACGCAGCGCGGTGATCGTCGGGGAGCAGGGCAAGGAACGCCTGCAGGCGCGGCACATCCTTCTTCAGGTTCGGTGGCAGCTGGAACAGCGCCGGGCCGCGCTTTTCGCCGAGCGCTTCGAGCATGCGGTAGAAATATTGCAGCGAATCCGCGGCCGACTCCGCCTTGAGCCGCGCGATGTGCGTGATGCGCCGCGATGCCTTGATCGCGAAGCGGAAGTGCGCCGGCGTCGTCGCGGCCCAGTTTTCCAGCATCGACGCATTCGGCATCCGGTAGAAGGTATTGTTGATCTCGACGGTCGGCAGCCGCGCGCCGTACCACGCGAGCATGCCGTCCGGCTTCATGTCGTCCGGATAGAACGTTCCCTTCCATTCCTTGAACGAATAGCCGCTGGCGCCGGCAACGAGTTTCGAGTTCGCCATATACTTTCCTTCCTGCGATCAGGCGTTCGGCGAGTGCCTTGCTCGCCACGTACCGCTCGCGAGTTTAGCCCGCTCCGCCTTCTTGCCTGACGACTCATGTGCTGCACGGCGTCCACTGCCTGGCACATTACGCATGACTACTCCCGACCCCCGCTTGCTGTCGATCAACACGGCGACTGTGCGCGCGCAGTGGACGCTGCCCGAGATCATCTCGGCGCTCGCGCGACACGGCATTCGCGGCATCTCGCCATGGCGCGACCAGGTGGCGAAGACCGGCGCCAAAACGGCGGCGCAGCAGGTCCGCGATGCGGGACTGACCGTCACCGGCCTTTGTCGCGCCGGCATGTTTCCGGCGCCCGATCGTCAGCGACGCCAAGCGGCGCTCGACGACAATCGCCGCGCCATCGAAGAGGCCGCGACGCTCGGCGCGCAGTGCCTCGTGCTCATCGCCGGCGGATTGCCGAAGGACGCACGCGGCGCGATCGTATCGAAGGACCTCGCCGGAGCACGCGAAATGGTGCGAGACGGGATCGGTGAGCTTCTCGACTATGCGCGCGGCGCCGGAGTGCCGCTCGCGATCGAGCCGCTGCATCCGATGTACGCGGCCGATCGCGCCTGCGTGAACACACTCGCGCAAGCGAACGACCTTTGCGACGAGCTTTCGCCGAACGGCAGCGAGGGCCTCGGCATCGCCGTCGACGCCTACCACGTCTGGTGGGACCCGGATCTCAAGGCGCAGATCGAGCGCGCGGGTGCGCACGATCGGCTCTACGCGTATCACATCTGCGACTGGCTCGTGCCGACCGTCGACCTGCTGAACGATCGCGGCATGATGGGCGACGGCGTGATCGACCTGCGCCTGATCCGCTCGTGGATGGAAGCCGCGGGCTATCGCGGCATGCACGAAGTCGAGATCTTCTCCGCCAACAACTGGTGGAAACGCGACGGCGACGAGGTGCTGCTCACGTGCAAGATTCGCCACGAGCAGGCGAGCTGAGACCGTCGTGAATCGGGTTACGCGTGCCCCGGTCGTGTCGGCGTGTCGAGCGGATTGCCGAGGCGCTTCATGTTCTTCCTGGCGCGCTCGCCGAGCTCGCGCTGAATCGCGTCGACGACGAGGCCGACGCCGAGGACGATGCCGCTGATGCAGGCGAGCGTTTCCGCGGCGGACACGCTATCCGTGCGCACCATCGCCAGCATCCCGTAGATGCCGAGCAGGATCGCGAGCACGCCGAGCCATACCTCGAGGCCCGCAAGCAGGTACCAAAGGGTCGCCTTCATCGCATCGTCCTTCTCCGACGCGGCGTGGCACGCCGTATGGTTTTCGTCGATTTGAATTATCGTCCAATCGCCTGCGCCCCGCCAGGGCGCCACGATCGCCGCGCCGGCCCGGTAGAGCACCCGGATAGAATCGTGCAATGCGCACGCCCGACACCGACGCGGATCCCGACGAAACGCGCGAATGGCTCGACGCGCTCGACGGGAGCGTGCGCGTCGGCGGCAAGGAGCGGGGCGCCTTCCTGCTGAAGCAGCTCGAGGCGCAGGCGCAGCACCTCGGCATCCTCGCGCACGTCCCGCCGTACTCCGCATACCAGAACACGATTCCGCTCGAAGAGCAGGGCGCGTATCCCGGCAATCTCGGGCTCGAGGAGCGGATCACGTCCATCGTGCGCTGGAACGCGCTCGCGATGGTCGTCCGCGCGAATCGCGCCTATGGCGAGCTCGGCGGTCACGTCGCGAGCTATGCGTCGGCAGCGGAGATCTTCGAGATCGGCTTCAACCACTTCTTCCACGGCGGCGACGACGAGCGCGGCGCCGATCTCGTCTTCTTTCAGCCGCACTCGGCGCCCGGTGTCTACGCGCGCGCATTTCTCGAGGGGCGCCTGACCGAAGCGCAGCTCGCGAACTATCGGCAGGAAGTCGGCGGCAACGGACTGTCGTCGTATCCGCATCCGTGGCTGATGCCCCACTTCTGGCAGTTCCCGACGGGCTCGATGGGCATCGGTCCGATCAGCGCAATCCATCACGCGCGCTTCATGCGCTATCTCGAGCATCGCGGCATCGCGTCGATGGGCAATCGGCACGTCTTCGGCGTGTTCGGCGACGGCGAAATGGACGAGCCCGAATCGATCGGCGCCCTGACGCTCGCCGCGCGAGGGACTCGACAACCTGACGTTCGTCATCAACTGCAACCTGCAGCGCCTCGACGGGCCCGTGCGCGGCAACGGTCAGGTCATCCAGGAGCTCGAATCGCTGTTCGTCGGCGCCGGCTGGAACGTGATCAAGGTGCTGTGGGGCTCCGACTGGGACGCGCTTTTCGCGCGCGACACGCATCACGCGCTGCTCCGCCAATTCGCCGCGACCGTCGACGGGCAGTACCAGACGCTCGGCGCGAACGACGGCGCCTACAACCAGAGCCATTTCTTCGGGCTCGATCCCGAGCTGCGTGCGCTCGTCGCCCATATGACGCTGGAGGAAATCGATGGCCTCACACGCGGCGGCCACGATTTCCGCAAGCTCTACGCGGCGCTTCGGGCGGCGCGTTCGCACCAGGGACAGCCGACCGTGGTACTCGCGAAGACAAAGAAGGGCTACGGCATGGGCGGTGCCGGCGAATCGCGAATGACGTCGCATCAGCAGAAGAAGCTGGACATCGATGCGCTGCGCGCATTTCGCGATCGCTTCCATCTTGCGCTCTCCGACGACGATCTTGCCGAGATGCGCTTCCTGTCGCTGCCGGAAGGCAGTCCCGAGGTCAGCTATTTGCGTGCGCGACGCGCGGCGCTCGGCGGCGACCTTCCCGTGCGCCGAGCGCAGGCTCCGCCGGTCGCGATTCCGCTGCTCGATTCGTACGCGCGCTTCGCCATCGATGCGGCCGGGCACGAGATGTCGACGACGACGGCGATCGTGCGTCTGATCACGAACCTGCTCAAGGATAGCGCACTCGGCCCGCGGATCGTGCCGATCGTCGCCGACGAGGCACGGACGTTCGGCATGGCGAACCTGTTCCGGCAGATCGGCATCTACTCACCGCTCGGGCAGCTCTATGAGCCCGAGGATGCCGCGTCGATGCTGCGCTATCGCGAAGCCAAGGACGGGCAACTGCTCGAGGAAGGAATCACCGAGGCGGGCGCGTTGTCGTCGTGGGTCGCCGCGGCGACGTCGTACAGCGTGCACGGCGTCGCGATGCTGCCGTTCTACATCTACTACTCGATGTTCGGCTTCCAGCGCGTCGGCGATCTGATCTGGGCGGCTGCCGATCAACGCTCGCGCGGCTTCCTGCTCGGCGGCACGGCGGGCCGCACGACGCTCGGCGGCGAGGGGCTGCAGCACCAGGACGGCAGCAGCCAGCTCGTCGCGTCGACGGTTCCGAATTGCCGTGCGTACGACCCCGCATTCGCCTGCGAGCTCGCCGTCATCATCGATCATGGCGCACGCCAGATGATCGAGCGTCAGGAAGACGTGTTCTATTACGTCACCGTGATGAACGAGAACTATGCGCAGCCGTCGCTGGCGCCTGGCACTGCGGAAGACATCATTCGCGGCCTCTATCGCTTCGCCGCGTACGGAGCGAATCCG